>ERZ808240.651-NODE-651-length-44361-cov-44.637679_pt1 | contig 44361 bp, 33 predicted proteins | sample MGYA00521084_ERZ808240 | MGnify/ENA primary metagenome ERZ808240 (study PRJEB31516, sample SAMN03275571) | gut metagenome | biome: mammalia-associated habitat; material: feces | host: Papio cynocephalus | place: Kenya | collected 2012-08-06 ...
TACTGGTTCATGGCACGGAGGCTCATACCCATGGATGAGAAACCACCATCGTGGAAGAGGTTCTGCATGGTCACCTTGCGGGTGAAATCAGAGAACATCATCACGCAGTAGTTAGCGCAATCCTCAGCAACTGCATTGCCGAGTGGAGACATCTTGTCGGCGAAGTCCATCATGTTCTCGATGTCCTTGATACCCTTGCCAGCTGTTGTGGCAGTAGGACTCTGAGAGATGGTGTTGATGCGGACGTGCTTCTCACGACCGTAGATGTAACCGAAGCTGCGGGCGATGCTCTCCAGCATGCTCTTGGCATCAGCCATATCGTTGTAACCGAAGAATGTGCGCTGAGAAGCCACGTAGGTGAGGGCTACTACGGAACCCCACTCGTTGATGGCATCCAACTTCTTGGCTACCTGCAACATCTTGTGGAAAGAGATGGCGGAGATGTCGAGCGTCTTATTCAAATAATTGTAGTCGAGGTCATCGTATGTACGATGCTTACGAACGTTAGGGCTCATGGCAACGGAGTGGAGCACGAAGTCGATCTTTCCGCCCAACTTCTCCTGAGCCTCAGTGAATACCTTTTCCAAGTCCTCAACGCTAGTCGCATCAGCTGCGATGATAGGAGCGTTGATTTGTTCAGCGAGCTTATCCAGCGTACCCATACGCAAAGCCATAGCTGTGTTACTGAGTGCGATGGTAGCACCCTCTTCAGCAGCCTTAACGGCTACTTTCCAAGCGATAGAATCCTCATTGAGGGCACCGAAGATGATGCCACGCTTGCCTTTTAACAAATTGTGAGTCATTGTTATCTTAATACTATATGTTTATAAAATCGTGCGCAAAATTACGAAAAATGTGCAATATACACAAGTATTTTAACTAAAAACTATCGTAAACGTTATCTTTTTTGTGGTAAGTCAAGCCTGGAGTGAAGCTTTTTACGCTGTTTTTTTTGCTTGTTTCAGGTCGATAACTTGCCAAAACCTTTAAAAAAACACAATTTTGGCAAGTTATCCATTGCAATAACTTGCCAAAACCGATTTTTTTTTTGTAATTTTGGCAAGTTATTTTAAAGGAATGCTCATGGAAAAACTGATTGGTAGGAAACAGGAACGGGCTAAGTTACAGGCTTGTATGGAGTCTGGTCGCTCCGAGTTGGTCGTTGTTTATGGACGAAGACGTATAGGAAAGACGTTTTTGGTAAGGCGTTTTTTCAAGGATAACTATGCTTTTTCTTTTGTAGGAAAGCATGAGATGGGGCGTGAGATGCAATTGTCGGAGTTTGCAAAGGCTTTGCAACAATATTCTAGGTCAGCTTTTGTCCCAGTCTTCAAGTCATGGACTGAAGCTTTTGATGCCCTTCAAAAGTATCTGGAAACATGTAGGCAGAAAGGTAAGAAGGTTGTCTTCTTCGATGAGATGCCTTGGATGGACACCCCCAAGTCTGATTTTGTAATGGCATTGGAAAACTTTTGGAACGGTTGGGCTAACATGCGCGATGACATCCTTTTTGTGGCTTGTGGCTCCGCTACTTCATGGATGGTGGATAAGCTACTTCATAACCAGGGAGGTCTCTGCAATCGTATTACGCAGAAGATTTATCTGCGTCCATTCAATCTCAATGAGACGGAACAATATCTAGATGAAAAGCATTTCGGTTGGAACCATTATCAGATATCCCAGTGCTATATGATATTGGGAGGTGTTCCTTTTTATCTCACCCTCCTTAACCCCAAGCTCTCGTTGCTCACCAATATAGACGAACTGTTCTTTGCTGATGCTCATGCCTTGTTGCGAATGGAATATAATGAGCTTTATGGCACGTTGTTCAAACGACCAGAAAACTACCTTGCTGTCATCAGAGTTCTCGTGGAGCGTAAGGAAGGATTCACTCGCAAGGAAATAAGTGACAAGACCAAGTTGGGCGGAGCGGCACTTACGAAAATCCTTACCGATTTGGAGCAATGTGATTTCATCTTGCCATACGCCCGTTATGGTAATGCCAAGAACAATACGATTTATCGTATCAAGGACTTTTACACCTTATTTTATTATAAGTATGTAAACGGAGTAGATACGAAAGATCCGCATCGTTGGACCCATCTCTCTTCTACCCCGCAGGTGGCCAGTTGGCAAGGCTTTAGCTTTGGGCTCTTGTGCCTTCTTCATTTGGAAGAGATTAAAAAGGCGTTGGGCATTGACAGAATCCTGAATGATGCCAGTGCTTGGCGTAGCAAACAGACCGACAGAAACATGCAGATAGACCTTGTGATAGAGCGTGCAGACCATAACATCAATCTCTGTGAGATGAAGTTCTCGTCGGGTATGTATGCGATAGACAAGGATTATGAGCAAAAGTTGAGGGAGTGGATGTCCATCTTCCAGGCAGAGACCAAGACTCGTTGCAGCACTCGCATCACGATGGTAACCACTTATGGCGTTTTGCAGAACAAGCATTCTGGTATTGTAAATGATGAGGTCGTGCTGGATGCCTTGTTTGCTTGATGCTAACGATTTTATGCAATATTGCTGCAAAAAAGTTGTTTTTGCAGCAATATTGCATACCAAAAGTGTTAAATTCTGACTTTTATTGCATATTAAATGCATTTTTCTTTCAAAATATTTGCAAATATCCGTAAAAAGCTTTAATTTTGCAACCGATTATTATAAATTTATAAATTTTATCTAATAAAGAGAGAGATTATGTTTAAAAGAATCGCTTTATTTATGGGGGGGTAATTCTCAGTTGTGGGGTTGCCTTCGCACAAACATCCGTTACCGGTAAGGTAACTGCTTCTGAGGATGGTGAGCCAGTGATTGGCGCATCCATCAAGGTAGTGGGTACTAATACTGGTACTGTTACCGACGTCGATGGTAACTTCTCATTGAATGTACCAGCCGATGCCAAGTTGGAGATTACCTATATAGGTATGAACCGCCAAACTGTCAAAGCAAGTCCAAAGATGAACATTGTTTTGACTTCTGACTCTAAAAATCTTGAAGAGGTCGTTGTTACAGGTTATGGTGTAACAAGAAAGGCTGCTTTTACAGGTGCTGCAACAACCTTGAACAAGGATCTTGTTGAGGCTCGTAATGATGCGAACCCTATTAAATCTCTTGAAGGTACTGTTCCTGGTCTTCAATTATCAACAACTTCTGGTCAGCCAGGTGCTCCTCAGACCATCTTTATTCGTGGTCGAAACTCAGTGAATTCTGGTACTCAGCCTTTGTATGTTGTAGATGGTATTCCGTTCAACGCAGATCCAGTAGGTGCTCGTATGGATGAGGGTGTAACTCTTAGTCCTCTTGCCAGTTTAAATGCAAATGACATTGAGAGCATCACCGTGTTGAAAGATGCTACCGCTACCTCTATCTATGGTTCTCGTGCAGCCAATGGTGTTATTGTTATCACAACTAAGCATGGTTCGCAGGGTAAGACCAAGATTAACTTTACTGCAAAGTTGGGTTGGGAGTCTTTACCAAGTTATACCAAGAACTATAAACTGGTGAATGCTGACCAAAACATTGAACTTGCAACTGAGGCATTGCTTAATGGCTATAAGGAGTATGGCTCTAAGAGTACATTTGGCAAAAACAATGAAGGTTATGGCTTAGGCTATTCTTATGATCAAGAAGGTGCTGAGGATTTCTATGATTTTTATACCGGTGGTTGGTTGTCAAACTATCGTGAAACAGGCAAGAGTACTGATTGGTTGAAGGAAAGTACCCGTAATGGCTTGGTTCAGGAATATGGTTTCGACATCAATAGTGGTGCCAAGGATAAGTATGCTCCTATTTTCTACCTCTCTTACAATTATCTCAGTGATGAGAGCTTTATGAAAGGTAAGGACTTGAAGCGTCATACTTTGCGTTTCAACTTAGACCAGCAAGTAAACAAAACCTTCAAGTATGGAATTAACACCAGCTTTAACTATTCTGTAACCAATAATGGTACAAGTGGTGGTTATTTCAGCGATCCATTGACTCAGGTTTATATGATGAGTCCATTGACTGGCGTATATGATGAGAATGGTGATTTCAATCAGGATACGACAACGGGTTATAACCCAGTGGCTCTTCGTAGTAAGTATGGTGACAAGAATGAGGCTAAGCAGTATCAGGCAACTGTTTCTCCTTACGTTCAGATTAATATCTTGCCAGGACTTACTTGGATGACCAAGGGAGGTCTTGACCTTTATTATGTTGATGAGTATTCTTTTTGGTCTTTCCTTAACCCACAGGGTGTCTCAATCAATGGTTATGGTGCAAACTTCCACAATATGCGCTCTTTGCTTACCATTACTAACACACTTAATTACATTAAGGAGTTTAATGACAAGCACCATTTAAACGTATTGGTTGGTCAAGAGGGACAAAAAACTTCTATCAGCCGTGCGGATATGGAGAACTCAAACTTCCCTGTTGACAACTTGGGAGAGTTAGGACTTGCTTCTGTTCCTTCTACAGCTTCTACTTATAAGTATAAGTTGTTGTTGGGCTCTTTCTTCTCTAACTTACAGTATGACTATGACAACAAGTATTACTTGTCTGCTTCATTCCGTACAGATGGCTCTTCACGATTTGGTAAAGATAACCGTTGGGCTTCTTTCTGGTCTGTAGGTGCTAAGTATCGTATTACAGAAGAAAAGTTCATGGAACCTGCTAAGAGTTGGTTGAGCGACCTTACGCTTCGTGCAAGTTATGGTACAACTGGTAATCAGGATGTTGGTGACCATACAGATGCAGATTACTTGTCATGGATTGTGGCTCGTGATGTATTCGGATATGGCTATAACTATAATGGTAAGCCAGGTAGCGCCCATGAGCAGTTTGGAAATCCTGACTTGAAGTGGGAGAAGACAGGTAAGTTTAATGTAGGTGTTGATGCGACATTCTTAGACCGCATCTTCTTTACATTCGATTACTATTACCACAAGACAACCGACATGGTATTTGCTGTGCCTTTGTCTTATCTTACAGGTATGTCAGAATACTATAAGAATATCGGTTCTTTGTCTAACCAAGGTATTGAGTTCTCTTTGGGCGCAAATATCATCAAGACAAAAGATTGGTTGTGGAATATGACTGTGACAGGCTCTCATAATAAGAATAAGGTCATTAAGTTGAGTACTGACGATCCTATTGAGACTACATATACAATTACTGAGGCTGGTCGTCCTCTCTATTCTTTCAAGATGAAGGAGTGGGCAGGTGTAAATCCTGAGAACGGTCATGCTCTTTGGTATCTGAATGAGACTGGTGATGAGACAACAGAAAACTACAACAAGGCTGCAAAGCGTTATGTAGGTGATGCAAATCCATCATTCTTTGGTTCTATTCAGAATACATTGAAGTGGAAGGGCATAGATTTTTCATTCCAGTTCAACTACTCATTGGGTGGTAAGATCTTTGGTAACAACCTCCGCTACGATGAGCAGATTGGTGGTTCTTTCTATGAGAACTATACAGAGTATGTATATAAGAACCGTTGGCAGAAGCCAGGTGATATTACTGACGTACCTCGCTTGAGTACAGAAGATAACTATGCAAACAAACCTTCTAGTCGCTTCTTGATGAGCCGTAACTATCTGAAGCTTCGCTCTTTGTCTATTGGCTATACATTGCCAAAGTCTTTGTTGCGTAAGGCTTGTATTGACAATGCTCGCATTTTTGTAAATGCAGAGAATCTCTATACTTGGACCGCAAGCGATTATCGTGGATTCGACCCAGCAGGTGTCGGTGCAGATGGTAACCAGTGGTGGAACTATCCATTGGCTCGTTCTATCGTATTCGGTGTAAACTTCGGTTTCTAAATTATTAAAACATTAAATAAGGATAAGACAATGAAAATATTATATAAGTTATCTTTCGTTCTCTCCTTGGCATTGGCAGTAACTTCTTGTGATTTCGATACCGACCTTACACAGAATACTGACACATCCAATGCTTATACAAAAGTACAGGATGTACAGAACGGTACTATCGGAGCTTATCAAGCTTTAGGTTATTATCCATTTATGGGCAATTATGCAATTGCTTATGGTGATTTTGCGGGTGGTTTGGCAGATGGTAGTGCTTCCACGGGTCATTTCTATGGACAGTCTTCATGGGCGGTAACAGAGAATGATACTGAGTTGGAAGACATGTGGAATTATGGCTTCAAGGTTGTTGACCGCACCGTCCGTACAATCAATGGTGCAGACGATTTGTTGAAGAACCACACGAAGCTTAGCGATGTTGATAAGGCAACTCTTTATTATTGCAAGTCTCAGTGTCTTGGTTTACGTGCTTTGGCTTATTTTACTCTGTCTAATTTCTTCTGTATGCCTTATAACAAGGGTACGGAAGCTAAGGGTCTTCCAATTGTTAAGGATAAACCTGTGGAGGCTTTTGAGTCAAGAACTCGTGCTTCTCTCGGTGACACCTATCAGTTTATTTGCGACGACATAGAAGAGGCGTTGACTTGTAATGAAGAGGCAGGCGACGATTTGACTTTGCAGTATTTCTATATGAACCGAGCTGCTCTCTATGCGCTCAAGGCTCGTGTAAAGTTGTATATGGGATTGTATGATGAAGCTGAGGCTGCAGCCAAGAAGGCTATTGAGTTGAAGGGTAAGGGCAATGCAACTGCTACGGATGCTGATCCTACAGATGAAACTTATCTCAATATGTGGGCTTCAGTGAATGTAACAGACGAGGATATCTTCACTATCAGCAAGACAGAGAATGATAACCTTTCTGCTAATGCATTGAATACTCTTTATGGTTCATATCTTGGCTCAGTTTCTAATTACTGTGCAAGTTTCTTCAGTCCTACCGACATTCGTGCAAAGTTGATTGGTACTGTGGATTCCAATGGTAATGGGTGCAAGAAATATCAGGGCATTGAGACTTCTCAGGCGACAAGCAATATCCCTGTGTTCCGTAAGTCTGAGATGGCTTTGATTATCGCAGAGTGTGAGGCTCGCAATGGTCATCTTGATGAGGCTAAGAAATACTTGGGTTATACAGCAAAGCGTGATACTCAGTATGCTGCCGAAGATGGAACTTGCGATTTGAGCAAATTGCCAAATACAAAGGATGAACTTCTTGACTTCATCTGGAAGGAGAATGCTCGTGAGTTCTTCGGTGAGGGACATTTCCTCTTTGATGCTCGCCGTTTGGACAAGACCATTACTGTAATGGGTGGTAAGTGTACTACATTCAAACCTGCAAACTTCGTGTTCCCAATTCCTGCAGCCGAAATCAATGCAGGCTTTATGAAGGAGCAGAATACAGGTTGGGCAGACAACTTGCCAGTGCAGGATTCTGCAGAATAAGTTATTAAGGAAATATTTTTAATCAACGATATAGGAATGCCATGAGTGGCATTTTCTATAAATCTCTCGGGAGAGGTGGGCTGTGAAGCTCGCCTCTCCTTTTCTTGTTTTATAACAGCGGAACCATGTATATGGGAAGCAACAACGTTTGACCATCCTTCTTTAGGTCCTTTGTATAGGCAAGATACCTCCTGTCTATTCTGTCGGAGAATTTTAGGCAGAACTCATCGAGCGACTTGTGCCTGTTGTAGCCCGATGATTTTACCTCTATCGGATAAATCTTTTTGCCACGAGAGAGCAGGAAATCAATTTCGTAGTTCTTGTGACTGGTGGCATGGGGAAATGTGTAATAGAAAAGTTTGTTGCCCGATGCCGTAAGCATTTGGGCTACTAGATTTTCGTAAACATACCCCATGTCGCTACTCAGTTTGTCACTCAATAATTTCTCGTAGATGATGTTCTCGGTATAGGCTTTATCCCAAAAAGCGAGGGTGACAAACAATCCTGTATCGCCGACAAACATCTTATAGAAATCCTCATCACTATGTAAGGAAAAACCAACATTGGGATCATTGGCATGGTAGGCGAAGTTTACAACCATACTGTCTTTCATGTCAGCCAGTACTCCTATGAGATTCTTCCTGCTTGCATCATCCAAAACGCTCGCTACTTGGTATCTGGCGGCATTTTTGTTCAATTCTGAAGGGATACTCTCAAATAGTTTGGCTGCTCTTCCTGTCTTGTCGATTTTTCTGAAGTCATCGAGATAAAGTTCAATGATTTCTCGTTTTACTTTGTCTGTCTTGCTCAGATTATTGGTATTCAAATATTCGTTTACTGCTTGGGGCATTCCACCAACGAGCATATATAGCCGGAGGTTGCGCATGGCTTCCCTATGTGCTGCTCCTAATGGAATTTTAGCATCAAAGAATTGTTTGAGGAGCGGTAATGTGGCGGTATCGCCCATTGCCCATCTGAACTCTTCGTAATCCATGGGATAAAGCTCTAAGCGTGTCTCTTCGCTGGGAATGACTATGTTCTCTATATTTTTTTTGATACTGATAAGGGAACCTGTCTCAATGTAGTCATATCTTCCATCAGCAACTAAGTATTTGATGGCTTGTCGGGCTTGGGGGCACATTTGCACTTCGTCAAAGATGATGGAAGATTTACGTGTTTCCAATACCGTCTGGTAAATGGACTGGAGGCGCAAGAAAATATAATTCAAATCCATAAGGTTGTTGAATAGCTGCTTTACTTCTTTAGATGCTTGTGCAAAGTCTATAAGAATATAGCTCTTGTATTCGTTTTCGGCAAAAGATTTGGCGATTGTTGATTTGCCGACACGGCGTGCACCTTTGAGCAAGAGGGCTGTACTGCCATTTCTCTCTTGCTTCCATTCTAGCATTTTTTCGTAGATTTTTCTTTTGAAGATTCTTTTTTGCATAACTTATTGGTTTTGTGTGCAAAAATACGAAATAATTCCAAATCCCCCAAATGTTTTTGACAGAAATGTTCCAAATCCCCCAAATGTTTTTGCTCGAAATGTTCCAAATCCCCCGAATTTTTTGAATAATGCTTTCTATAAATCTCTCCTTTTTCTTATACCTAATCATTTGTCGGCTTTTCTTATCCCCCAAAAATAACACGGACAAATTCAATTTGTCCGTGTATTTTTTCCCCACAAATACTATGACTTTTTCCCCTAAAAACTATGAGTTAGGTTTGTTGACATTTCGAGTTCGTTTCTTTAACATTCCATTCTCCTTGCTTTTTTCATATAACCTCAATAATAGAGGATGCCGCCTAAAATGGGCGATGCGCCATGCTGCTCATCTCGGAATATCAAATACTTTATCGCAGCCAAAGGCATCGTCGAGATGAATCTGAGTTTCGATGACAGGACGTATGTTCGTTTTTCAGTACGAGTGCAGAGAAATACATAAAGCCCTATATTGCCAGAGAAGCAATATAGGGCTTTAATAATATATATGTCTGTATTTTGTTATCCTACCTGGCTGCCTGGCTTTACCTTGCCCAAGAGGGAGGTGACGTTGAGGCTACCGTCGAAGTTGACAGCAGAGAGAATCATACCTTGGCTCTCGATGCCCATCATCTTGCGAGGGGCAAAGTTGGCTACGAATAGTACATCCTTGCCGATGAGCTGCTCTGGCTCGTAGTAAGCGGCGATGCCTGAGCAGATGGTGCGCTCGGTGCCTGTGCCGTCGTCGATGGTGAACTTCAAGAGTTTCTTTGATTTCTTCACCTTTTCGCAGTTCAGAATATGACCTACGCGGATGTCGAGCTTCTCGAAGTCATCGAAGCTAACCTCTTGCTTGATAGGCTCTGGCTTGTAATTTGCCTCCTCGTTAGCCTTCTTTTCGTCGGCAAGTTTCTTGAGCTGCTTCTCGATAACCTCATCCTCAATCTTCTCGAAGAGCAACTCTGGCTCGTTGAGCTGTGTGCCCGCCTTGAGAAGGTCGGTGCTGCCAAGCTGGCTCCACTCGAAGTTTGGCATGTTGATCATCTTGCGCAACTTCTCTGATGAGAATGGCAAGAATGGCTCGAAGGCGATGGCGAGGTTGGCTACCAACTGGAGGGAGATGTTCAAGATGGTTTCCACACGCTTAGGGTCGGTCTTCCAAACCTTCCAAGGCTCGCACTCGGTGATGTACTTGTTGCCGATGCGTGCTAAGTTCATGGCTTCCTTCTGAGCCTCGCGGAACTTGAATACATCGAGGTTCTGCTCCAAAGCCTGTTTAACGTCCTTGAATTCTTCGATGGTCTTCTTGTCTATTTCCTGCAACTCTCCGCAAGCTGGAACCACGCCGCCCCAATACTTTTTGGTGAGCTGGAGGGCACGGTTTACGAAGTTACCATAGATGGCAACGAGCTCGGAATTGTTACGCTCCTGGAAATCTTTCCATGTGAAGTTGTTGTCCTTGGTCTCAGGAGCGTTGGCTGTCAATACGTAGCGCAATACATCCTGCTTGCCTGGGAGGTCAACGAGATATTCGTGCAACCAAACAGCCCAGTTGCGAGAGGTGGAAATCTTGTCATCCTCCAAGTTCAAGAACTCGTTGGCTGGCACGTTGTCTGGCAAGATGTAGCCGCCGTGAGCCTTCAGCATAGTAGGGAAGATGATACAGTGGAACACGATGTTGTCCTTGCCGATGAAGTGGATGAGGCGTGTCTCTGGGTCCTGCCACCACTTCTGCCATGTTCCCCACTTCTCAGGGTGAGCATCGCAAAGCTCTTTAGTGTTGGAGATGTAACCGATAGGAGCGTCGAACCATACATAGAGAACCTTGCCTTCGGCACCCTCTACTGGCACAGGGATACCCCAATCCAAGTCGCGGGTCATTGCACGTGGCTGCAAGTCCATGTCGAGCCAGCTCTTGCACTGACCATATACGTTAGGGCGCCATTCCTTGTGGTCTTCGAGAATCCACTGCTTCAACCAGTCTTGATACTTGCCTAATGGGAGATACCAGTTCTTGGTAGGCTTCTTGATGAGGCCATGACCAGGATTGTTCTTATTGGTAGGGTTGATGAGCTCGTCAGGAGAAAGGGTGGCACCGCATTTCTCACACTGGTCACCATAAGCGCCCTCTGCACCACAACGAGGGCAGGTACCCACGATGTTGCGGTCGGTAAGGAATTCGCCAGTTACCTCGTCGCAGAACTGTTCTTCTACTTTCTCCTCCAAAACTCCCTTGTCGTAGAGCGTGCGGAAAAAGTCGGAAGCAAACTTATTGTGAACTTTTGATGTGGTACGGCTGTAAATGTCAAAAGAGATACCGAACTCCTCGAAGCTCTTCTTGATGAGGTTGTGATAGCGGTCAACCACCTCCTGTACGGTGATTCCCTCTTTCTTGGCACGGATAGTAACAGGCACACCATGCTCATCGCTACCGCCTATGAAGACAACGTCTTGCTTCTTGAGGCGGAGATAACGTACATAAATGTCGGCTGGCACGTATACACCTGCCAAGTGGCCGATATGTACACCACCGTTGGCATAAGGCAAAGCTGCCGTCACAGTGGTACGCTTAAATTTCTTTTGTTCCATATTAGCTAATATACATTTTGTTATTTGGCTGCAAAATTACAAAAAATGTTGGAAATGAGAAAGTGTTCTGCTGTTTTTCTTTACCTTATTATATATATAGGCACTGATGGAGGCAGAAATAGACAAATATGTAAGTATTTGATAGCTAGAAATATGCATTGGCAAGATAACAGAAAGAACACAACTTTGAAACATTTGCCACATTTTAACAAAGCCGAAAAAGTCTTATAGTTCCTTTTTATTCGTATCATTCTATTTGCGCATGCCGAAGCTTACGGCATGTATCCTTCACAATACAAAAATGGCTCTGAGCGTAATTAAGACGCTTAGAGCCATTTTTGTGTTACCGTTTTCCTCTTGATGAGCTAGTAACACAAATATCCTAACAATCTTTTTATCTGTCCTTATATATATAAATAAGGTGTATAGAACTTGGTTTAGAAGTTCATGTAGGCGATTACTGCCAACTCTGCGAGAATGATAACGAAACCAATTTTCTTAACCATTTCTGTAATTCTAAATACGCAATCCATAATCTTAATAGTTTTTGTTGTTAATACTTGAACTCTTGTTAGGAGTTCGTTCCTTTTTACGTTTGCAAAGGTAGTGCATTTTTTATCCTTCGTGGGGTATTATTTGATTATTTGGGGTATAAATTGGTACTTTTTTAAGGGAAACATCCAAAAAATACTCTTTGTACGATAAATATTACTACCATCTGGACGATTTTTGTATGCGTTTAAACAATAGTTTTTGCTGTTTTTCGGCAACTATATACAGATATATGTGTCTGTTTTATGTCTTTTCGGCTTTCTCCTTAGTTCTTTCTTGTCTATTTTAGGTCTCTTTCTCGTTTTGTTTCGTTAGTATTCAAACAAAATTGCCATTTCAGTGCGCTGTCAGCGTTCTGAAATGGCAATCATGTTTATCTATGCTTTTGTTGTAGGAGTCTTTTTTGTATTTTCTCTCTTACATAAAGGTTTTTAGATGCAGAAATATACTATTGCTGCAATCTCTAGCAATAGGATAACGAATCCTATCTTCTTGATTTTGTCGGTAATTCGGTAAATGCAATCCATAATCTTATAGTTTTTTGTTGATACTCAATGCCTAACATTTTATGCGAGGCTTTTGTTTACGGTTGCAAATATATACCAAAAAGCTATAGGTTGGGTGGAATAATTGCTGGATATAGGGGTAAAAACTGTTTTTTGAAAAAAGAAAAAATAGTTTTTCTTACTTACCAAGCTGTTTCTTCCACTGTTTTGTATTATTTTGGACGAGTGTAGAATATTTCTTCTATATATGTCCTCGTTCTGCCCAGTCTCCGCGGTCAAGGGTACGATAACTGATGGCTTCGGCCAAATGTTCTGGCTTTACATGCTCGCTGCCAGCCAGGTCGGCTATGGTTCTTGCCACTTTCAGGATGCGATTGTAGGCTCTGGCAGAAAGCGACAGTTTCTCCATGGCCATTCTCAGCAGTTCGATGCCCGCATCGTCTGGCTCGGCAAACTGATGTATCATTCTTTCTGTCATTTGAGCGTTGCAATGTACACCTTTATAATCTTTGAAGCGCAAGGCTTGTATGTCGCGTGCTTTGATGACCCTTTCCCTGATCTTTGCACTAGGCTCTCCAGGTGCTGCCTTGGAGATGTCCTTGAATGGCACTGGGCTAATCTCACATTGTATGTCAATGCGGTCGAGCAATGGACCCGAAATCTTGTTCATATATCTTTGTATCTGCCCTGGTGTGCAAACACAATGGTGGGTTGGGTCGCCATAATATCCACATGGACAAGGGTTCATGCTTGCCACAAACATGAAGGAGCAAGGGTAATCGATGGTATATTTTGCTCTGCTGATGTTGATGTGGCGATCTTCTAGAGGCTGTCGAAGCACCTCCAAGGTGGTCTTGTTAAATTCTGGGAGCTCGTCGCAAAATAGCACGCCGTTGTGCGCCAGAGAGATTTCTCCTGGTTGCGGGGTGGTGCCTCCACCTACCAGAGCCACTTGCGAGATGGTGTGGTGAGGAGCTCTGAAAGGTCTTTGGGCGATGAGCGATACGCCTTTGCCTAGTTTGCCGGCAATGGAGTGTATCTGGGTCGTTTCCAAGCTTTCTGATAAGGTGAGTGGTGGAAGAATCGACGGAAGGCGTTTGGCCATCATGGATTTGCCGGAGCCCGGTGGCCCTACCATGATGAGATTGTGCCCACCTGCTGCTGCCACTTCCAGTGCACGCTTCACATTCTCTTGTCCTCTTACGTCGGCATAATCGTAGTCGCAGTGGGTCTGATTGTCGTAGAATTCCTTTCGGGTGTCTACGATAGTGGGCTCTAATGCGATTTTATCGCTAAGAAACTGGATGACGTCAAACAAGTTCTTGACTCCATAAACTTCCAGGTTATTCACTACGGCAGCTTCTCGGGCGTTGGCTTCTGGCACAATGAGTCCCTTGAAGTGTTCTGCCCTTGCCCTGATGGCGATAGGCAATGCGCCCTTGATAGGTTGTAATGTGCCGTCTAGGCTCAATTCGCCTACCATCATATATTCCTTGAGGTGGTCGTTGGGGATATTGCAGTTGGCACCCAAGATGCCTATGGCAAGTGGGAGGTCGAAGCTGCTTCCTTCTTTTCGAAGACCAGCTGGAGCAAGGTTGATGGTGATGTCGGCTATCGGAAATTTGAAGCCGCTGTACTGTAGGGCCGCTGCGATACGGTCACGGCTTTCCCTGACCGCCTCGTCGCCTAAGCCCGTAAGGTGATACATGACGCCTCTGTTGAGGCTAACTTCTACTGTAACAGTAGTTACTTCCAGTCCGTTAACGGCTGCGCAATACGTTTTTACTAGCATAAAGGCTCGTTTTTATTAGGTTCTTTTACTAGCTCGAAGGTTTTATCTCAGCAATTGGTCGAGCTTGTTGTAAAGCTCTTGCTTTTGCATACCTCGGGCGATGATTTTTCCATTTTGGAGTATGATGTTGTCGGGAATTGTTGCCAATCCCAGCATTTTCAATGTCTTGTCTTCCAGCATGTAACCTGTACAGATGGTAGGGCAGGTGATGGAGTCGCGTCGCAAATTGTTTTTGCATTCGCTCTTGCTGGCGTCAAGGCAGATGCTCATCAACTTGAGCTTGCCTTGTGACTTGCGCTGGCGGTTTTTGAGCTCACGCTGCATGTCCTGGCTGTCGTAGTTGTAGGTAGCCCAGGTGTATATTACGGTGACAGGTGCGCTGCTCATGTCGGCGCTTGATACGAGGCTTCCATTGATGTCGTATGCAGTGAAAGCGGGCAAAGAAGAACCGATGCGAGCATTTTTCAAGACGCTTGCTTGTTGTTTCATCTTTGACAATTGTCCATTCTTGGGTTGCTCTTTCTCCATGAGAGAGAGTAGGCTGTACGCCTTGTCATAGTCGGGATTAGGTCCAGAGAAGAAATATTTCCTCACTAGATATACGCTTACCACCGACTCAGGGTGCTCCTTGATGAAATCCTCTGCATGTTGTTTCTCCTGTGGAGGTGTGTCCTTGAGAATGCTGTGACGGAATTTGTTCATCAGTTCGTTAGCCTTGGTTCCCTTCACTTCCATTTCCTTTAGGTGAGAAGCGTCTGCCTTGATGTCGACGGTCTTACCCGATTCGGCGAAGATGGGTTGCTCGGAGAAATTTGGAAATACAATCATTATGGTGAAATCTTCCTTGCAGGCTGTTTCGAAGGTGAATCTACCGCCTTCCACCTTGATGGTGTCGACACCATCGAAACCTCCGTCTGGGCTATAGACATAAAATTCGCCTTGGTTCATGTTGAGAAATTTGCCTTCAAACTTAAAGTGACCACTACTTACTCCACAAGATGTAAGGATAAGCGTTGCGAAAAAGAATAGGATGTAAGCAAATTTTTTCATAAGGAAAAACTTTAAGGTGCCGCGAGCGGGACTCGAACCCGCACAGCCATTTCTGGCCAAGGGATTTTAAGTCCCTCGTGTCTACCAATTCCACCATTGCGGCAGGTAAACGTTAAGAGTTGAGCGGAAAACGGGACTCGGACCCGCGACCCCGACCTTGGCAAGGTCGTGCTCTACCAACTGAGCTATTTCCGCGTTATGTGGGTGCAAAGGTAATGCTATTTCTTCACTTTACCAAACGATTTACATTTTTTAAGATGTAAAACTGCGATTTTTCTTTTAATTTCCTACTGTGAGTGTGCTTCCTGTGCCCGAATAGCTGACATTGTAGCGCATCAGTGGCTTTCCTTTTGCTCCACCCGTTACGGCACCAGTGTCTAGTGAATAGGTGCGATTGCACTTGCTGCATTTTACTTCTTGTCGGTTTCCTGTCCATTCTAGAGGATAGTTCCTGCCACCATATTGGTTAATGCAGTTGAGGCATTGGCGGTCCCATGCTCTATAAGGAGGGATGTTGTCTACGCTACCATAGATGCTTTTTCCCAGTATGAACCCATTCTTGGTAGCATCCTTTAGGTCGTTGCCAGCACCTAGGTAGGAATAATTGGCGTAGTTTTCTTTGCTGGTGGTGAGTATATATTCGTCGGTGTGGTTCTTGCCGTCGTTCAGGGTGGAGTAGATGTGCCAGACTCCATTCTTCTTTTCTGCGCTCACCATCGTATAAGTGCCGGCACTGTTGAGGGCAGTCTCGATGCTTGTGCCGGGATGCAAGTTGGTGCGGAATATGAATTGGCAGGGATAGAGGGTGCTGATGCTGTCTTCCGCTCCGCAAGCCGAAAATAGCAACAGGATAAGAATAGAAACGGCGGATTTCAAATCCGCCGTCGCTATATTTTTCACCTTATTATATATATATGTATTTTTCACCTTATTATATATATTGTATCTTTTTACTTTAGGAGATTCTTCTCTGCCTCCTCCATGCGCTCGAAGTGGAACTCGGAGAGGGTGTGCTCCATGAGAGCCTGAATCTTGTCGTTGCAGAGGTTGCCGATGCTGCCCTCGTGGGTGTGGTGGATGTTCTTGTTTGGCTTGAATTCGCCAGCCTCGATTTCCAATCCCACCTTCTTGTAGGCGTCGCGGAATGGGGTGCCGTTGGCGGCAAGCTGGTTCACTTCCTCTACCGAGAACATTGGGTCGTAGCGAGGATCGTCGAGGATATGCTCGTTCACCTCCATCTTGTTGATGATGTAAGCTGCCATCTGGAGGCAGTCCTTCAACTCGTCGAAAGCAGGGAGGAACACTTCCTTGATAATCTGAAGGTCGCGGAAGTAGCCCACTGGCAAGTTGTTCATGATGAGCATTATCTGCTGAGGAAGGCTCTGTATCTTGTTGCTCTTGGCGCGAATCAACTCGAATACGTCTGGATTCTTCTTGTGAGGCATGATGCTCGAACCGGTGGTGCACTCCTTAGGCAACTTGACAAAACCGAAGTTCTGGCAGTTGAACATGCAGGCATCGAAAGCCATCTTTGCCAAGGTTCCTGCCACGGTAGCCATGGCGAAAGCCACGTTGCGCTCCATCTTTCCTCTGCCCATCTGTGCATAGACCACATTGTAGTCCATGCTGTCGAAGCCGAGAAGCTGGGTGGTCATGGTGCGGTTCAATGGGAAAGAACTACCGTAACCAGCAGCACTTCCGAGAGGGTTGCGGTTGGTCATGCGATAAGCTGCCTGAAGGAAGAGCATGTCGTCGGCGAGGCTCTCGGCGTATGCTCCAAACCAAAGGCCGAAGGATGAAGGCATTGCCACCTGGAGGTGGGTGTAGCCTGGCATCAGTACGTCTTTATATTGGTTGCTCTTCTGAATCAACTCGTCAAAGAGAATCTTTACTGCATCGACGATTTCCTTCAGCTCATGGCGAGTGAAGAGCTTGAGGTCTACCAACACTTGGTCGTTGCGTGAACGGCCCGAGTGAATCTTCTTGCCCATGTCGCCCAGTTTCTGGGTGAGCATCAGCTCTACCTGGGAATGAACATCCTCCACGCCTTCCTCAATGACGAACTCGCCTTTGTCGGCGATGGCGTAGATTTTCTTTAGTTCGGCAAGGAGCTGGGTCAGCTCATCCTTCTCCAACAAGCCGATGCTTTCGAGCATAGTGATGTGCGCCATGCTGCCCAATACGTCATACTTGGCGAGGTATAGGTCTAACTCGCGGTCGCGACCCACGGTGAATCGTTCTATTTCCTTGTTTACTTCAAAGTTCTTTTCCCAAAGTTTATGTGCCATAATTGTATCTTTTATTAGTCTTGGTAAGGAATCATCGCCAGTGCGTCGGCAACCTTCTCGATGCCTTCCTGCAATGGCTTCTTCACCATACCCTTGATAAACATGTTGAGCTCTGCCTTGATGGTGAGCTTCATCTTGCAAGAGAATTCGCCGGTAGGGAGCAGCTGTATCCAGAAATTGAATGGGATAGGGCTGTTCTCGGTCTCAAACTTGATGGTCTTCGGAGCCTCGCGGTCGATGATGCGCATCTTCACCTCGCCTACCATTGGGGCGGTGATGGAGATGCTGTCGCTATCAAACTTCAGGTCCTTGATTTTCTCCATCTCCTTGCGTTTGTCCTCAGGGATTTGGTCCTTCACCTGTTCATATCTATCCTTGAGCATCTGCAAGTTGTTGAGGTCGCTCAAAGTGTTGAAAACAGATTCCTGCTTGTGAGGAATCTGTTTGATATTGCTTTCAAATGTACTTGTACTCATTTATTGTCTTATGTGAAATGCCTATGCTTGAGAGTATATAGGTATTACTTCTTCCAGTTGGCTGGGTCCTTGCGCCACTCGTGGAGCAACTCTACGTCTTCCTGCTTGATGTAGCCTGTCTCAAGAGCCTCTGCCACCACGTGCTCATAGTCGGTCAAAGTGACGAGCTTCACGTTGGCATCCTTGAAAGCCTGCTCGGCGATAGGGAAACCATAGGTGTAGCTAGCTACCATGCCCACGATCTCGTTGCCGTTCTTGCGGAGAGCCTCCACTGCCTTCAATGAGCTACCGCCGGTAGAAATCAAGTCCTCTACCACAACCACCTTTGCCTTAGGGTCGAGCTGACCCTCGATGAGATTCTGCATACCGTGATCCTTTGGTTTGGAACGAACATATACGAAAGGCAAGTGCAACTCGTCGGCAACCAAGGCACCCTGTGCGATGGCACCTGTGGCAACACCAGCCACGGCGTCGGCCTCAGGGAACTGCTCCAAGATGGCGTGAACGAGCTCAAGCTTCACATAGTTGCGGAGTTCAGGGAATGAGAGGGTCTTGCGGTTGTCGCAATAGAATGGAGACTTCCAACCAGAAGCCCATGTGAACGGATCGTTAGGCTGCAATTTGATAGCCTTTACTTTCAATAACTTAGATGCGAATTCTTTCTTCAGTTTGTCCATAATTCTAAAAGGATTTAAATGTTTCTGCAAAGGTACAATTCTTTTCGCATACGGCACGCTTTTTAGGGTTAAATTGTTTTAACTCTTCGCAATCTTGTGAATATCGTGACTTCTACGAGTCGTGTGCGAAGCCTACGGTGAGCACGCTGAACTGCATCTTGCCTGCCTTCTTCAGTTCTTGGGCGCAAGAGATGATGGTGGCTCCGGTGGTGCAAACATCGTCTACGAGAAGCAGGTGCTTGCCTGCCAATTGGCTGATGGGGTGTCGACCTTCCGGGTCTTGATATTGAGTGTTTAGGTGGAATGCGTGCTCCACGTTGGCTAGTCGTTCCGTTCTGTTTTTGTGGGTTTGACTTTCTTGAAAAATGGTTCGGCTCACGGCATCTTTGATGATGGGCAGATGGGTGAGGCGGGAGATGCCTTGGGCGATGACGAGGCTTTGGTTGTAGCCACGTTCTTTCTCTCTTTTGGGGGCGAGGGGAATTGGAACGATGGCGTCGACGCCTTCGAAGAAATTGGTTTCCAGACCTTTGCTGGCTAGCATTTCGCCCAGATAAATACCCATTTCCTTGTCATGGCAATATTTCAATTGGTAGATGGGGTGAGCCGACGAGGTATGGGAGAGGTGATGGTAGAGGGCGCAGCATCGCTCGATGGGGATGAGGTGCCAGAAGAGCTGGGCCATCTCGTTGTCGTAGGGCTGGTCCCAAAAGTGAATCCATGGTTGGTCTAGGAGACAACTGCAACATATCATCTCCTCGCTTCCCATCAGCTTGTTGCCGCAGATGGCACAGGTGCGGGGCTGCAGCAAATCCAGAATTTTCCCTATCAGGCTAATCTTCATCTGTTTGCAATGTGGCTATTCCTCTATGTTTTCGAATTCGATGTCGTCCAAGTCCTCCTCTTTCATCCGGTCGATGCACTTGTGGATGGTGTCCAGGTCGAATCCTCGTCCCATGGCGAAGCGGATGAGTTTCATGGAGCGCTCATAGTCGTTTTTTGCCTTGATGGTCTTGTACTTGCTTTTCAGCAGTGGAAGGAGCGTGTCGATGTAGAGGTCGCCCTCGATTTCCTCGAAGATAGGGGCGGATATTTCCTTGGGGATGTGCTTCATCCAGAGGGCTTGCTCCACCTTGCGGCGGCCCCACTTGTTGTATTTTATCTTGTCGTTGATGAAGAAGCGGGCGTATCGCTCGTCGTCGATGAACTTCTTCTCGGTGAGAAACTGCATGTTGCGGGTGATGGCATCCTCGGACAGCTCCCACTTCTTCATCTTGTCGAGCATCTCTTGCGAGCAATGTTCCGACTGGGTGCAGAGGGTGGTGAGTTTCAAGAGGGCTTGCTGCTCGGTCATCGGCTTCTTGGCACGGCGTGGCTTGTTGTAACTTTCGTATTCCATAATTGTTCCTTTATTTTTTGGTTGCTCTCATCATTCTCTTTTTCCCGAAAGAGTCCTCCTTGGTCTCGATGTCTCTGAAGCCGAAGCCTTCGAGCATTTCTCTTGTCTCTTTTTCGTAGAGAGGGTTGATTTCGAAATAGAGCAAGCCTTTGTGGCGCAATTGCAAGGAAGCAAACTCGGCGATGGCTCGATAGAACTTCAGCGGGTCTTCGTCGGGAACGAAGAGGGCGATGTCGGGTTCATAATCCAGAACGTTTTTCTCCATGTCTGCCTTTTCCTTTTCGCAGATATAAGGAGGGTTGCTCACAATAATATCGACAATGCCGAAAAGTTCGTCAACTCTATTTTCTTTTGCTTTTTGTAATAAATCAAAGATGTTTTCTGTGCAGATAGAGGCTCTGGAACCTAATCTAACGGCGTTTTCTGCAGCAATATCAGTTGCATCTTCAGAAATGTCAATTCCCCAAACCTTAGCGTTGGGTATCTCAAGACTTAGCGTAATGGCAATGCAGCCAGAACCTGTGCAAAGGTCCAGAATAACTGTTTCTCCTTCTTTTATTCCTATTTCTTTAGAAAGATATTCTTTGTTTTTTTTTACGCTCTCGTTCTGTGTTTCCACAATCCACTGGCAAAGTTCTGCCGTTTCAGGTCTCGGAATCAGCACGCCCGGCTCCACGTGGAAGGTTCTTCCAGCAAAGTCGGCTTGCCCCAATACATACTGCACAGGCTCGCCTTTTTGCAGTCTATTGATAATTTCTTCGAGTTTTATGCCCTCGTCTGCGGATAATTCATTAACTTTGCCGCAAATTATGTCGGTCAAGGTCATTCCGTATTTCACATCGAGTACCGTGCGGACGATAGCTTGCGCTTCGCCTGCATCGTAGAGAGGGGTGAGTGACTGCCAAAGTTGCTGATAAGTTTTCATCTTGATGTAGCTTATTGTGACTTAATTTGAGAGCAAAGGTACGCTTTTTTATCGAAAGCAAGTAAGAAAAATGAAGAAAAGTTATGAATCAGAAAGAAATTGATGAAAAGTATATGCGCCGCTGCTTGCAGTTGGCGAAAAACGGTAGGCAGAACGCCAAGCCTAATCCGATGGTGGGTGCCGTCATCGTGAGTGCCGACGGTAGAATCATCGGCGAGGGTTATCATGTGCGTTGCGGCGAAGGTCACGCCGAGGTGAATGCCTTCGCATCGGTGAAGCCAGAGGATGAACACCTGTTGCCTGAGGCTACCATCTATGTGAGCCTCGAACCTTGTTCGCATTATGGCAAGACCCCTCCTTGTGCCGACTTGGTTATCAGAAAAGGCGTTCGCCGATGTGTTTGTGGATGCGTAGATCCCTTTGCCAAGGTACAGGGCAGAGGTATCCAGAAGATACGTGAGGCAGGCATCGAAGTGACGGTGGGCGTATTGGAGGCGGAATGCTTGGAACTCAACAAGCGATTCATCACCTACAACACCCATCAGCGTCCTTACATAATCTTGAAGTGGTGCCAGACGGCGAATGGATTCCTCGATAATGACTATCACGGTATGGCGATTTCCTCGCCTTTCACCAAGATGCTCTCCCATAAGCTTCGTGCCGAGAACGATGCGATTCTTGTAGGAAGAATCACCGATGAGCGAGACCATAGTCAGCTCAACGTGCGAGACTGGAGCGGCAAGGACCCGATGCGCCTTGTCATCGACCGCAACCATCCGTGCTTCGAGGGCTTGGACTTCTCTGTTAGCAAAAAGGATGTCTTGAAGCAAATCATGGAGTACCTATATAATAATAAGGTGCAATCCTTGATAGTGGAGGGTGGTACTATTACCCATCAAACGTTCCTCGACGCTGGCCTTTGGGATGAAATCCGGTTGGAAACCAATTTCTCTACAGCTGTGGAAAAGATCGTAACCATCGGAACAGCAGCGCCTAAGCTTCCGCATAACGTAAGACTTATCCGCCACGAGGCGTATGATGAGAATATCATCGATACATACGAGCGAATATAATTGATAGTTGATAGTTTATAGTTAATAGTTTATAGCAAGATTCGCTACAGAAAAGCCCTATTAACTCTAGACTATTAACTTAAATTCTAAACTAAAATAAGATGAGCAATAGATTTACATCGCGTCTGAGCGACAATGACGATTTCAAGCGAGAGGAACTGATAAGGAAGATAGAGCATTCGGTAGAGCACATGACGCTGTCCGAGCTGGAAGCCTTGTCGTATGATATGTTTACCAAGGGATATATGGAAGATTGCTAAATTGAAGCAAGAATAGGTCAATTATTTTTTGTTGAAAGTAATGAACGATAAGAGAGAATTTGATAGGTTGTTTCTGCAGTGGTATGAACCGCTCTTCCTCTTTGCCATGAAGTTTGTCAAGGATGAAGAAGTGGGCAAGGACATCGTGAATGATGCCTTTGAGTACCTATGGAAGAATTTTGCCGAGGTGGATGCTGCCACGGTGAAAACCTATTTGTTTACCATCGTTCGTACCAAGTGCATTGATTATTTGCGCAAGCAAACCCATCAAAACCAATATATTGCTTTTGTTTCGAAAATGAGCCAGGCTTATATTGATATAGACATGAATGAACCAGACGAACGTTTGCTGAAGATCCGTTTAGCCATGCAGAAACTTACTCCTTATAACAGGATGATATTGCAGGAATGTTTTATTAATAACAAAAAGTACAAGGAAGTGGCAGAGGAATTGAGCGTCAGTGTAGCTGCCATTCATAAGAATATAGTGAAGGCCCTTCGTGTTATCCGAGAATATGTGGGAAATTAGGGTAGCCTATTTGGAAGGTCAAACGTATAATGAAAACAATGGACGAAAATATCACAATACAAGAAGAGGAAAAACTAGCCATGCAACTCATGGAGAGCTTTGACAATCCATCCGATGAAGACATAGCTTCTTTGGATGTGAATGGGTGTGCGCCTATGTGCAAGGATCTTATGGATATAGAAATGGCTATGAAATCAGGTGAGCATCTAGTTGATGCTAAGGAAATGTTGCAAGCTTTCCATGCAAAAAAGAGAAAAGCCTCGATTCGCCGTATGGTGATAGGATGGAGTGCTGTGGCTGCAATTTTAGCCGGAGTATTCTTTTTCTTGTTTGATAGCGGAGAGGAGGTCAAGACAGCGATTCCTTTGGCTAAGGTGGAGTACATCTATAAAGCAAATGAGCCTATATATAATAAGGTGGAAGAGAAGCAGGAAAAAACTGCTCAAGGGAATGTTTGCATAGTGGCGACTCGCCAGGCAGAAACTAAGTCGCTCGTTTTGCCTGATGGAACGGAAGTAACTCTGAATTCCGGCAGCCGCCTTACTTATCCTACTCATTTTGGTGGCGACAAGCGCATCGTCAAATTGTATGGTGAGGCTTTCTTCAAGGTCAAGAAAGATAGGCGACATCCATTTGTTGTTGAAAGTGGAAAACTCAATACGACAGTTCTTGGCACTCAGTTTGATGTGAAAAATTATGGGGCAGGTGCACCTGTCGTACTTTTAGTGGAAGGAAAAGTAATGTTGTCTGATTCCTTGGGGCAAAGTAATGTTGTGATGAAGCCTGGACAACGAGCAACGCTCAATGAACAAGGCGACATTTCGCTTACAGACCATGTAGATACCGAAAACTATTTGAGTTGGAAGGATGGCTATCAATATTATGACAATATTTCGCTCTATGAGATGATGAACGAATTGGGAAGGTGGTATCATGTGGATGTTATCTGCAAGAATGCTTCTGCCATGAGCAACCGTGTCCATTTCTATGTTCCCAATCAACAGCCGCTGGAGAAGACGGTCGAAATGATAAACAAGATGGATATTGCACATGTTACACTTGAGGGGAAACAGCTGGTGGTTCGCTAATGAATTGAAAGTTTTTTAATATAAGGGTAACCATTTTCTCTGAATACACGTATAAGATGTAAATTAATTTAAAAACAAGAGTGTATTTATATGAGAAAGAGATTCTTTTTGCGTCTATGGGTGGCCTTTGTGCTACTTTGGCTTCCTATGGGTGTCGCCTTAGCTCAAACGAGTAAGAGTAAGGCTACCATTACGATGGCTTTTAAGAATGAGCCGTTGCCTTCTGTCTTCAAGCGATTGGAGAAAGTGAGTGACTACAAAGTGCTGTTTTCTTATCAAGATGTAGAACATTACAAGGCTACGGGTAGTGTGAAAAGCGCATCTATTGACAAAACGATGCAAACCATTATTGGGGCAGCCCCTTTGGTATACGAGGTTAATGGCAATTTTGTGAATGTAACCAAAGGCAAGGCTACTAAGGTTAAGCGTATGGTCAAAACAGTCAAGGGAACCGTTGTTTCTTCCAAGGATGGTTATCCTTTGATAGGAGCCGTGATTTATGTAGTTGGCACCAATAATAAGGCGTTTGCTGATGAAAATGGTCATTTCGAACTGGATAATGTAGAAGATGGGCGGATTTTGAGAGTGGCTTATTTGGGATGTAAGTCCAAGACTCTTTCTCCCAAGCCTCAGATGTCTATAGCCTTGGATGATGATGAGACTGCTATAGACGAGGTTGTTGTTACTGGTTATGGCAATACCGTCAAGGGCAATTTTACCGGTGCAGCTAGCAATATCAAGGTGGACGACATCTTGATGGCAGGCGCTTCTACTATAGACCAGATGTTGCAAGGTCAGGTGCCTGGCATGTTGGTGCAGCAAGAGACCGGTATGGTGGGTGCTTCTTCTAAGATTCGAGTTAGAGGAACTTCTTCTCTCTTGGGAAGTCAGAACCCTGTGTGGGTGGTTGATGGCGTAGTTCAGCGTGATCCGCAACCATTTAATTCAGAGGATAATACCACCTTCTCTGTAGATGCCGACGATATTACCAAATTGGCAGGTAATGCCATTTCTTGGCTGAATCCTAATGACATTGAGACCATTACCGTGTTGAAGGATGCTTCTGCTACAGCAATCTATGGCTCTGAGGCTGCCAATGGTGTTATTGTGATTACTACCAAGAAGGCGCAGGCTGGTAAGGTTGCCGTCACTTATAGTGGTGATTTCTCTATTGGGCAGCGTCCGTCGTATGGTTTGTACGACCGCATGAACTCAAATGAGATAATGCAGTTTTCCAAGGAAATGTATGAGGATAGAGTTTCCTACCCTTCCAATATTTTGAATGTAGGATATGCAGGTCTGCTGCATTCTTACTTGAACAAGGAAATCTCCAAAGAAGAGTTTGATGCTGGATATACTCAGATGGCCAATCAGAATACTGACTGGTTTTCCGAGCTCTTCCGCAATTCTTTCAGCCATAAGCATACGGTCAGTGTAAGTGGTGGTTCCGAAAAAGTTCAGAATCGCACATCTATTGGTTACAACAATGAGCAGGGCGATGCCATCGGCAATAGCTCTACCTTGTTTTCTGCCATTTCCAATTCTACCATCAATCTCTTCGACAAGAAGTTGATTGTTAATGTTAACTTGAAGGGCTCTACTCGTAAGGTTAAAGGATTTGCGTATGATGTCGATCCTTTCAAGTATGCTTACAGTACCAGTCGTGTCATCCCGATGTACAATGCAGACGGCTCGCTCTATTATCATGAGAGATGGGCCAATGAGGAAAGTACAGTTACCAAGGGCAAGAAGAGCTATCTATATAATATCAAGAATGAAATAGCAAATACTGGCAGCGAGAGTAATACAAAGATGTGGGGAGCCACTGTAGATTTGAAATGGAAGGTTGTGCCACATTTGGAGTATCAGGGCTTGCTGTCTTATACGTCCACTTCTACAGATACCAAGCAGTATGCCACGGATCAGTCATTCTATGTTGCGGCGCTTAGAGGATATGATTATGGCGAGTTTACTAATTCTGATGCGGAAATAGGGTATTCTCGCTTACCTTTTGGTGGATTGTTGGAGACGGGATTGTCTGACATCTCTTCTTTGACAATACGCAATGCGCTTGTATACGATAATCTGTTTGCAGAGAAACACCGCCTTGTCGCTCAGGTGGGTATTGAGTCCAATGCGGTGAAAACAAAAGGAAATTCTATGGGACGTTATGGCTATCTGTATAATAGAGGCGAGACTTTCGCAAAGCTTCCTTTGACCTATTATGATCCTGTTATGGAAAAAACAGAAGACAATGACTTGGTGTATGGTTCTGCCGAGATTATCAACAAGGTGAGCAACAAACTGAGCGAATATTTCTCTTTGGCTTATACTTTTGATGATAGATATGTGGTCAATTTCAATGGTCGTATGGATGCTTCCAATCGATTTGGCCAAGACCAGAATCATAAGTTTGAGCCTACATGGTCGGCTGGTGTCAAATGGAGAATGGCATCTGAAAAATGGATGCAAAAGCAAGATGTCATCAACAACTTCGACGTCTTTGCCTCCTTTGGTTATCAAGGAAATGCGGTGGAGTCGGTATCCCCTTTCTTGATTGCCAAGGATGGTGGTGTCAACGAATATTACAACGATTATATCTTGACGATCAAGTCGTTGCCATACGCCGACTTGGGTTGGGAAAAGACCAAAACCTATAATATAGGTCTTGACGCTGCATTCTTGAAAGGTCGCTTGAATTTCACATTCAATTATTTCAAGAAGATTTCCGACGTCCTCTCTTCTCGCAATATTCCGATAGAGAATGGTATGGAGAACTCTATTGTGGATGGTGGAGAGATGACCAACTCGGGCTATGATTTTGTAATCACTGTGTTGCCTATCCGTACCAAGGACTTTACATGGCAGGTTTCGCTCAATACGAGTGTTACCAATAATGCGGTAAACAAGAACCAGCGCATCAATACGCTCAGCGATTATCTGAATGGTTCGGCTGTAGTTGACGGCAAGCCTTTTTCTACCTTCTATTCTTATAAGTTTAAGGGATTGAACCCTGAGGATGGTACTCCTATGTTCGAGAACATGGATGTAGAGAATGCTGAGACCCCTTTGGCTTATCTGGTGGAGTCGGGGAAGTATACTCCTGATTTCTCTGGCGGTCTCAATATGATGTTCAAGTATAAGAACTGGTCGCTCTATACTCTCTTCAGTGTGCAGTGGGGCGGACATTCCCGATTGCCAAACTTGTATGATACGGCTTCCAACTATGGTATTCCTACGCCGGAGCAAAATGTATCCAAGGATTTGATGGATAGATGGCGCAAGCCTGGGGATGTGACATCCGTACCTTCAATACCTACCGCCTCTGCATATATCACGTTGCCTAATACGGCCCAAGTGTCGAGCACAGAGGGAAGGCTGTATGAAATGTACAATAATTCGGATGTGAGAGTTGCGAACACAGATTTCATTAGATGTCGTTCCATCTCATTGTCTTATGATTTCGCATCTAAGATTCTCTCAGGCTTGGGCTTGTCGCGTCTCACCCTGAAAGGAAGCATGACCAATCCTTTCTTGTGGGCGAGGGATAAGAAATGGAAAGGTATTGACCCTGAGACTGGCAATTGGCCGACTCGTCGCATTACCTCGCTCTCTATTCAGGCTATGTTCTAACGATTTTTAAAAAGGAAGAAAATGATGTTTAGATATAAATCATATATATATGCATTGGCAGCTTTGCTGACCTTTGCCTCTTGTTCCGATTTCCTCAACGAAACTTCGCAAGACGAGGTTATAGTCAAGGATGTCAACGATTATAGTGAGTTGCTTTTGGGCTCAGGGTATCCTTCGCCAACCGATAAGCTCTATGCGCCATTATATCTGTTGGACGACGACTATATGCTCAATGAAAATAGCATGAGTGACGATGAGGATTATGCGAGTGCTTTGAGTGCTTATCCTTTCCATACATGGCAGTCTGACATGTGGCAGAATGCGAATATAGATAAATCGTATTATGGCGACATGTATGCCAAGACCTACGAGCTTATCATGGGTGTGAATGCTGTCTTGGATGGCATTGATGAAGCCAATGGCGAAGCGAAATCCAAAGAGCTTGTCAAGGCTGAGGCTTTGGCCTTGAGGGGGTACTATTATTATATGCTTGTCAACATCTTTGGCAAACCTTACAATGTTGACAAGGCATCTTTGGGGGTTCCACTGAAACTGACAGCCAACTTGGAGACCAATGGCATTCCGAGAAGCACTGTGGAGCAGGTTTATCAACAGATTTTAGAGGATATGAATGCATCGGCTACGCTCTTTGCAAAATATCCTAAGAAGCGTGGCGATTTCAGGGTGAATCTTCCTTCGGTAGATATCTTGATGACAAGAGCCTATCTGCAGATGGAGGACTGGGATAATGTGGTCAAGGTGGCAAGCAATGCTATCGAGAACGGAAACCCTCTTACCAATTACGTCTCTTTGCCTGCCAAGTACAAGTCTTTCTCTACTTATGATTATTCCGAGGTAGAATGGCTTTACGGCAATGGTTATAGTATGTGCTCTTTGCCGGGCATGCGCCCTTCTACAGATTTGTGGGCGCAATATGCAGACAATGATACTCGCAAGAAACTTTGGTTTAATGCTTCGGGCAAGAACGTGAACGTGTTTAAGAAGCGTCTGTTATCCAAGCGTACTCCTACTAATGCCATCCGTATGTCTGAGGCTTGGTTGGCACGTGCCGAGGCTTATGCGATGAAGGGGGATCTGGAAAAGGCCTCTGCCGATTTGAACCATCTGCGTGAGAATCGTTATACAGATTATTCGCCAGTGGAGTACAACAACCAAGAGGAGCTTGTATCTGAAATCAGAAAAGAGCGTCGCCTGGAACTTTGTTATGATGAAGTGCGCTGGTTTGATCTGCGCCGCTATGGGATGCCAAGTATTCAGCATCTATATAAGGCTCGTAAGTCGGCCAATTGGGTCACTTATACATTGACAAAGAATGACCCACTCTACACGCTTCCGATTCCGAATGCCGACATTTTGCAGAATGGAAAGCTCGAACAGAATGAGTCTGCCAAGGCACCTGTACGCCAAGGAATGTAAAACTATTAAAGTGAAGAAGAAAATGAAAAAGTTAATTTGTTCTTTCGTATATATGGCTCTTGGCATGATGGCGCTCACATCGTGTGTAGACAATGATGATGACCTGGGCGACATCCAAGTACCTGATGTTGACTATGTATTGCCTCAGGGCAAGAACGCAGAGGCCGACCCAATTATCGTGTCGCTCTTTCAGAAGTATAATTCTTATTTCTTGTACGAGTTTACTGAGAAAGATTTCCAGTGGAGCCAAGTGAATACTAGTGCTGTGGGCGATGCTACTTATCGCTACGACCCTATTGCCCCAGAAAAGGTAAGCAAGCTTTTGGAAGCTATTCAGAAAGGATGGTTAGATTTCTATACTGATGATTTCTTGAAGAAGGCCCTGCCTTATAGGGTGTTACTGGCTGAGAATGTGCAAATACAGGAACGGACATTTGACTGGGATACATGGGATTATGTACTTGCTTGGGTCAACAAGCCTTCTCGCCACATTGCCAACCAAATGGCCATCGGGAACATTGAGGAGGCTTGGGCGCAGATGAGTGCATCCGAGAAGCGTGCGTTCAAGTCGTATGTGCAGACCGACTTCTTGCTGCTTTGCATAGAGCAAGGCATCGTTTCCATTCCAGCTTCGTTCTATGCGGTAAGCGATTATCAGGTTAAGCTGGGGTGGAACTCAACTACAGAAAAAGCCAGGGACGCAGGTTTTGTTTACGACCCACAGGCAAAGTTGGAATGGAGCATAGACGGAAACATAACCAAGAGTGCCGACATCAATGCTTTCGTGGCCTCACTGGTCTACCGCACAGACAAGGAGTGGGAGGGTGACCTGGCGTACGACTTTGTGAAGCGCAAGTATGATATACTGGTGTCTGCCTTTGAGTCTGCGGGCATAGATATCAAGCGTATTGGCAATGCAACATTCGAAGAATAGTTACAGGTGCATATTATGTTCTAACAATCTTTTTATGTAGATATTAGTAATGATGAGAAAAATTAAACTTGCATTCTTGCTGCTCACAGCTGCTTTCGCAATGATGGCAGTGCTTCCTGCAGATGCTAAGAAGAAAAAGAAAGAGTCGCCGAAACCTTCTAAGTCGGCTTATCAAAAGTTGATGGACAAAGCTGGGAGAGTCTCTGCAGAAGGAGGCTTCGTAAGCCTTCATAAAATTCAGGGAAAGCTCTATGTAGAGTTGCCATTGAAATATTGTGGTAGAGATTTCTTGATAGCTTCTACCACCTCCAAGTCAAGCAATTCCAAGCTTGCTATGGTAGGATACAAGCAGCACGCTCCGATGTGTGTATGTTTCAACAAGCAGGATAGTGCTGTCGTTTTGCAAAACGTGAACACGAGTACGATGGCCGACCATGACTTGCAGTTGGCTTTCGATAGGAATTATGCCAATCCTATCATCAAGAGTTATAAGATTGCTGCCTATAATGCCGACTCTACAAGTGTTGTGTTCGACATGACGGATATGTTTGTGAGCGACCAAAAGGAACTTTCGCCAGTAGCTACCAATTATAGCGTGTTGGGTATTAAGCCAACCTTTAAGAAAGATTGTTCTTCCTTAGGAACTATCAAGGCTTTCGAAGATAACGCTTCCGTCACGTCTACGCTTTCTTATGATTTTAAACTTACGTTCTTGGGGGCAGAAGTATCTGATGGGCAGATGACTACCGAGGTGACCCGTACGCTTTTGCTTCTGCCCGAAATTCCAATGAAACCGAGAATCGCAGATTCGCGCATAGGAACATTCCTTACCGATAAGACCCGGCTCACAATGAGCAATGACGGTATGGAGGATTTCTCTTATGCCAATCGCTGGCGCTTGGAACCAAAGGATTCTGCGGCTTGGGCGCGTGGTGAACTGGTTGAGCCCAAGAAGCCTATCGTGTGGTATGTAGACGATGCTTTCCCTGAGGCTTGGAAAGAACCTTTGAAACAGTCGGTGCTCATCTGGAACAAGGCTTTCGAGAAGATAGGTTTCAAAAATGTGATGCAGGCGGTGGACTTCCCTAAGAACGATTCGCTCTTCGACCCCGACAACCTGAAGTATTCTTGTATCCGCTATGTGCCTATCCCTGTGAAAAATGCGATGGGCCCATCGTGGGTAGATCCTCGCTCTGGCGAGATTGTCAATGCTTCGGTGATGGTGTATAATGATGTGGTGAAACTCATCAACAACTGGCGATTCGTTCAAACGGCTCAGATAGACCCTCGCGTGAGAAACAAGAAAATGCCTGCCGACATCATAAAAGAGTCGCTCACTTATGTCTTTGCCCACGAGATAGGTCATACGCTGGGCTTGATGCACAATATGGCTGCTTCGTCAGCTTATCCTGTCGATTCTTTGCGGTCGGCCTCCTTTACCCAGAAGTATGGCACCACGCCATCTATCATGGACTATGCTCGTTTCAACTATGTGGCCCAGCCAAGCGACAAGGGCGTGCGTCTTTCGCCTCCCGACATCGGTGTGTACGACCAGTATGTCATCAAGTGGCTTTATTCTCCTATCGCGGGCGATCTCTCGGTCAAGGATGAGGCCAAGGTCTTGGAGAAATGGGTAGACGAGAAGGCTGGCAATCCGTTGTATCGCTATGGACGCCAGCAAGTAGAGGCTAGGTACGACCCTAGCGCCTTGGAGGAGGACTTGGGCGACGACCCGGTAAAGGCTGGCACTTATGGCATCAAGAACTTACAATACAACTTGTCTCATTTGGACGAATGGATAAAGGACGACGAGTCTACGTCGCACAAGCAAGATTTGTATGATGGTATCTCCCAGCAGTTTAGCCGTTACCTGAACAATGCCCTTGCCAATGTGGGTGGCATCTATCTCACGGCGGTGAAGGACGGGACCAAGGGGGATCGCTGGAAACCTGTTGAGGCTAGCCGGCAGCATGAGTCTATGCTCTGGGTGATTCGGCAGTTGAGAAACAGCGATTGGCTCGATGCCCCAAGGCTTACCAAGAAGTTCCCTCTGTCCTTGAAACGTTCTATCTCTCTGAAGGGTGGCATCGGCAAGAAACTTTTGGGATTGAACAACAACGTGTTGATGGCTTCTCATATCAGCAGTAATGGCTATACCCAGAAGGATTATTACAACGACTTATACACGGGCATTTGGGAGCCAACCATCAAGAGCCAAAAGCTATCCGATGGCGATAAACTCCTTCAGCGACTGGTCGTAAAGGAGACCGTAGCTTCAGTGGCAAGGATTTCGGGTGCGTCTACCAAGAAATTGGCTGATGATTTCTCGCCTTATACTCCTTCTGTTTCAGATATAGCCTTGTATGGCTTAGATGCCACAGGATATGTAGCGGAGCATGCGCAGGAGCTGGAGCGCATCGAAGAGAGCAAGGGCAAGGGTTTCGTTGCCTCGCTCTTGGCAGGCAACGGCTTTGGCGACAAGATAGGCTATGGGTTCCAGTATCAAGTCAAGACAGACTTGATAGATGAGTCGGCGGCTTACAATCTCATCATGCTTAATAAAATCAAGGCGTTGGTGAAGAGTCGCATGGCTTCGGCTTCTGCCAATGACAAGCCTCACTATCAGGCATTGATGGTGATGTTGAAGTCGCTCGACAAGTAAAATATAGGATATTTTGAGATTTATACGGGGATATATGGAAGATTGCTAGGCTGTGGCAAAAGTTTGCCTCAGTAGGGGCAAAAAACTGCCACAGTAAGGCAGTCATTTGCCTAAGGCCTTGCAGCCTGCAGTCGAAGCCGTAGCTAGTGGCTGTTCTAGCCTTATAGTCTTCCAACTGTGTGTTCTAGGATTCTCGTGTGGCTTTTCCTCTTCACACTTCACCAATCTCTCGGAATCCCCTGTGTTTATCGGCATTCCGAGAGGTGAAGAGTGCTCCCCGACACTTCACCCACACTACACCACACTACACCTCGCCAATTCCTGTCTTATGCAACAAAAATGTTCCATTTTCCCTCAAATCTTAGGGGCTTATATTCTTTATTTCCTCTCTTAGAGCAAAAATAGAAGATAGACAGGGGTGTAGTGTGGTGTAGTGTGGGTGAAGTGTCAGTGAACACACTTCACCCTGCAAACACGCTGTGTGATAATGAGTTATGGTCGATTAGTGAAGTGTGAAGAGTAAAAGCCGCAGTAGGTTTCTACGAACCAACTATAAGTGTTCTTTTTGTCAAATATAAATAATTTAAGCATTTTCTTAATGAAAAGCGAGGAGAAATCATTTATTTGTATTATCTTTGCACATGCTTACGCTTACTGGCATTTCTTGTTAGTTAGGTTTGCAAATGAATATTAAAACCAATAATAAATGGAAATCGAAAAGGAAATCATTTTGCTCATGTCTCAAGGAGATGAAAATGCTTATGCAACAATGTTTCATAAGTTCTATCCAAAGGTGCATCGTTTTGCTTTCATGTTGTTGAAAAACATGGATGATGCAGATGATGTGTGCCAGATTATCTTTGAGAAAATTTGGATGAAAAGACAAAAGTTTGCTGCGATTAAAAATTTCGATTCTTACCTGTTTGTTTTGACTAAATATACCATTCTCAATTATATCAACACAAAGCGCATCATTCCGCTAAATATAGATTCCTTGCCAGATTGCTGTGCCAACGACGCTTCGCCACATGATAAGGTGGTGGCAAAAGATACTCAATTGCTTATTGATATGGTGGTGGAGAATATGCCGCCACAACGGCAAGCGATTTATCGCATGAGCAGGGAGCAGTATCTCAAGAACGAAGAGATTGCACAAAAGCTGGGCTTGCAAAAGAAAACCGTAGAGAATCATCTAAACCTAGCTCTTAAAGAAATCAAAAAAGTCTTATATTTGGTGATTTTATTTCATCTGACTTGGGGGTAGTCTTTTAAAAGCGAGTCTTCAAACTGATAACGTATTACATTATGGCAACAAAGATAAAGAAGATTATTGATTTTTATTCAGAGCACAAAGTGTCTGATAATATAAGAGATAGAGTGTTGGAAAGAATTTCTGCCTCAAAAGATGATAAGGAGGTTGATGAGGTATTCCGTACTTTATGGGACAAAGCTGATGCAGCATACATGGATGCTGATGAAATCTCTACAGCTTTTGATCGGATGCACCTTTTCCATGAGGACAAGCCAAAAAGTAGAATCCTTCAAATGCTTCCTTGGCAAAGAGTTGTTGCAGTAATAGTTCCTCTTGTCATGCTGGCTATTTTCGGCAAGATATATATGCAAACGCATAACGCACAACAGAATCCACCAGAAATAGCGATGTTGCAACAACATACCATCAATGGCGAATGTAAGACAGTGGCTATGGCTGATGGCACCCAAGTTAGGCTAAGCCAAAGTTCTGTACTGTGTTATCCGTCATCCTTTGAAGGAAAGGAGCGCAAGGTATTCCTTACCGGTGAAGCTTTCTTCGACATCAAACACGATGCTAAAAGACCATTCCATGTTAGTTCTCCTTATTTTGAGATTACGGATTTAGGAACGTCGTTTATGGTTTCTTCGTACACTACCGATGAAGAGGTATCTGCCACACTTAAAACAGGTAAAATAGAGATTCAGATTGCAGGTGAAGGCAAAAAGTATTGCATGAAACCCAACGAACAATTGGTATATAATGTGAGAACTAAGGCAGTAAACATTCGCAAGGTGGCATCGGAAGAAATTGGCACAAGTTGGCGTAACAAGGAAATTGACTTGAATGATGTTACTTTAGCTGAGGCTGCCAACATTTTGAGTAAAACTTATGGTGTAAAGTTTGTCTTCACGTCAAGATGTTATCAGAACACTAAAATCACAGTTCATTTCAATCAAGGTGAAACCTTATCGAGTGCGATGTCTATTATTAAGGATTTGATACCAGGAATGACCTATGAGATAAGGAAAGGTATAGTAATCGTGAAGTAATGGTTAAAAGTAAGCCTGCCTAGAAAGCTCTGTGTTCGTATCAAGAACAGTCTAGCTTTCTTAGGCAGGCAAACTAACATGTGCCGATTTAAACTATTAAAAGAACTTTGTTAATATCCAGGGTTCTGCTTTAGCTTAGGGTTAGTCAAAATCTGACTATTTGGTATAGGATAGAGATTCTTGTTGTTGTCGCTAGCATCATGTGAGAACCATGAGCGAGTGGCAAATACGCCAAACCTTATCATATCCTGACGACGGCGTCCTTCCTGTGAGAATTCCCAACCTAGTTCGTCAAGCATTCTTCCATATTCAATGGTCGCATTGTCATGACTAGTCTTAGTGTTGTCTCTGCGGCCATAGTCATAACAACTGTTTCCTTTGAGCTGGTCTCCCGTAACAATGGCTTTTGCTGGGTTGCTGTTGAAATCACGTTCTCTTACTTGGGTTACAAGTACAGCAGCTTCGTCAGCATGTCCTGTTCTCAAAAGGGCTTCTGCTTTCATAAGGTAAACGTCAGCATAGCGCAAGAGTGGAAAATCATTGCTGAGGCGATTGGTGATGCCCTCTGCATACTCAAACTTACCCCATCTGAGACCTTGGTTTTCATCAGAGTCGTCAATACTATTCACCTTATTGACGTATACAAGAGGTTTCCCCATCATGTTACCCATGGTGCAAAGCAATTCCTCGCCATTCTTGTCATATTGCGGACCAGCGATGAAGTCATCCGTCAAGCGTTGATCGTCAGGGTCGAATGTATCTATGTATTGCGGAATGACACATACACCGCCCCATGGAGTAGCCTTGAAATTGTAGGTGGCTTGATTCTCTGGCTGCAAGCTATACATGTGGAAATCGAACGCATTCCAGTCGGTTACGTAAGTCTCGTCAAATGGCAAGGCAAAGATAATCTCTTTGCTGTTTTCATTATGGGTAATGAAAACATTCTTGCGCACAGATTCCAAGCTGTATTTCCCGCACTCCATAACCTTGTTGCATGCTTCAATACATTTGTCGTAATCCTTGTGGGCACCGTCGCTGAACACTTCTGAGTTGAGGTACATCTTGGCGAGCAAGGTGTATCCAGCCCATTTGTTGAAGCGACCATAATATTCACTGTTTACCTCTTCCGTCAGGTTCGGTATGTTCTCCGTCAATTCTTGTACTATAAACTCGTATAACTCCTTGCGGGTGCTCTGTTCTGGCAAATAGCCTTCTGGTACATCAAATTTCGTAATGATAGGTACATTGCCAAACAAATCATCGAGCACATAATAATAGGAAGCTCTCAAGACCTTCAGCTCAGAAACGACAGCCTTCTCACGAGTACCAAGTTGAATCTGTCCTGATTCTATCTGGTAAAGCACACGGTTGCAGGCATTGATGCCATCGTATGTGCGGACCCATGATTGCAAAGGAATGTCGTCCTCGCTAGTCCACTTATGCTGGTGCATGCGTTTGTAGACACCGCCGTCTACCCATCCGTTTGGACGGGCAGGGATTACGTCTTCGTCGGTGCAAAGCATCTCTGCACGTGCCACGCCATTCCAGAGAAGCATAGTCTTTCGCCATGACACATAAGCAGATGATAGCAAGGAAGCTACGTCTTCATCGGTTGGTTGAAAACCATCAGCAACTACATTTGTGTAATTTGTATCCTTCAAGTCTGTACAAGAAGATACGCCCAAAAGCGCAGCCACGCTTATAAGGCAACTATATAATATATTCGTTTTCATGACTTATTTTTCTATTGTTTATCATTAGAATGTAACATTCACGCCAAATGTGAAGGCACGAGTGTGTGGATAACTGTCACGGTTGTCATAGCCAGGAGCTAAGCCAGAGGTTGATACTTCTGGGTCAATGCCCTTGTAGCCAGTGATGGTGATGGCGTTGTTGACTGAGGCGTAAAGACGTAAAGCCTTTATCCATTTGCTAAATTTATTGAAAGTATAGCCAAATGTGATGTTGTCAATCTTCCAATAATCACCATTCTCCACATAGTAGCTGTTGAATTCCTCAGAGCATAAGCTATTAAGTACAGCTTTTCCAAATACCTTGTCGTATGCAGAGCGCAGACGATTCCAGTCTTGACGACTTCTGTTCTCGTAGAACATTCTCATGCCGTTCATGATTTGGAAGCCAAAAGCACCACGCATGTTGATGGCAAGGTCGAAGTTCTTATAGCGGAACTGGTTGTTGAAACCTAAGTACCATTTTGGCACGCCATTGCCCAAGATTTGCTTGTCTTCGAAAGAATGAGTAAAGTCATCATAATTTACTCGATTTCCATTCTTGTCAAGGTAAATCCATTTGCCACTGTCGTCTACGTCGACAACTTTGAAGCCATAAATATCACCTACTTTATGCCCTATGCGAACGATGTGCGATTCTGTCTTGATAGGTTCTTCTATCCATCCTGTCATGAAATAATCGGATGATGTCTGATATAAATCATTTGACAAACTCTTCAACTTGTTTGAATTGGTTGAGAACGTGATGGTGGTATTCCACTTGAAATCCTTGGTTTGTACAGGGATGGCATTCACCATGATTTCGAGACCATTGTTACTCATCTCGCCTACGTTGGCACGAGTTGTAGTATAAAGGTTTGGAGGAGATGGCACAGAGTAGTCGTAGAGCAATCCTTTGATGAGGCGATAGTACCAATCGATGGACACGTTCAGACGATAATTCAATACACTGAAATCAACACCGACATCATATTCATGTTTCTCTTCCCATTTCAGCTTGTTATTGGAATTTTGGGTTGGTTGCAAGGCGCGAATCCATTGCCCGTTATAGAGATAATAATCTCCATATCCCAACAGTGACACTCCAAGGAAAGATTGGCTAGGTTGAGAACCTGTAACACCATATCCAGCTCTCAGCTTGATGTCATTGAAGAGCTTCTGGTGCTGCATGAACTTTTCCTCTGTGATGCGCCAACCTAAAGATACGCTAGGGAAAGTACCCCATGGCTTGTCCGTACCTGCCAATTGACTGGCTGCCTCATGGCGAACACTGGCCATCAACAAGTAACGGTTCTTGTAGTTATAATTCAAGCGTCCAAAGAAACCTATCAAGTTGGTCTCAAGCCTGTAGCTGTATTCTGTGCCTAAGCCTTCTTTCAAAGCCTGTCCTACGCCAATGTTGTGCCAACTGAACAAGTCGGTTGGGAAATTATAGTTGCGCTCGTATTGATTGCTATATGTGCCTTCCTGATAGCTGTAGCCTACGAGTGCCTGTATGGTATGGTCGCCAAATGTTTTGTGAAATTGACCAGTCAATTCTATCAACTTGGTGACAGTGCTGCTACTACCTGTTGATGCATAGCCGTTCATGCCATCACGAACATTGGAAATATGATTCTTGGTCTCATAATATCCACCTTCTTGATTTATTTTGTCATACGACAACAATGCATTTAATGTAAGTTCCTTGATAGGAGCCAGTGTGATATTGGAACTGAAGCGCATTTGTGAAACTTTCTGCTCTCCATCACACTCATAGATACGTGATACAGGGTTGTCATAGTTGAAGATACCTGTATTCTCATGCCATGAGCCATCTTCATTTTTGATAGGCTCTGTCGGGTTATGTATAAGAGCTTGGCGCCAGCTATATGTATTGAAGCTTCCACCATCACTTGTCGCTGTATATCCTGTCTGGTTGCCCAAAAGCTGGAAATTAAATCTCAGTTTGTTGTCAAACATGGAGTGATTTACTTCGGCACGACCTTGAAATTCTTCCTTGTCAGAACGCTTGAAGATACCTTGTAGGTTGCGGTAATTGATGTTGAATATGTAGTTTGTCTCAGCATTGCCACCCTTGAAAGACACATTGTGTACATGGCTGAGACCTGTTCTCGTGATAGCGCCAATCCAATCTGTGTTCTCTCCCAAGTCCCAAGATGCATCTCTCAATCCATCCTTGATCTGCTGGCGATAATCGTTCGCATCACAGAAGTCTGGTCGCTTGGCTATTGTGGAGAGACTGAGATATCCGCTATATTGTACTTCATTGACGTTGTTGCCCTTTGCCTTTTTTGTTGTAATAAGCACAACGCCATTGGTGCCGCGAGATCCATAAATGGCAGCCGCGGAACCATCTTTAAGTACGTCGATACTTTCGATGTCTTCTGGAGCAACAGTATTGAAATCGCCTGGTACGCCATCAATAAGAATCAGAGGATTGGTCGAAGCACCTAAAATTGTAGTATTACCTCGAAGAGATATTTCTGTGCCTCCTACAGGGTTGCCATTTGGGTTGGTGACAGAAAGTCCTGCTATTTTACCTTGAATCAACTGGCCTGCGTCATTGATGGCTCCAGCCGTAAAGTCTTCGCTCTTGACGCTACCTACAGAGCTAGTAATGTCTCCCTTCTTCTGCGTTCCATATCCAATGACTACTACTTCGTTTAGTATCTTTTTGTCTTCTTCTAGTACCACAGAAATATGCTGTTGCTTATTGATAGCAACATCTTGTGTTTGGTAACCGATATAGGAGATTAGAAGCGAATTGCCACTTGCTACGTCTATTGTGAAATTGCCATCTAAATCTGATATGGTACCATCACTTTGTCCTTTTACCCTGACGGTAGCACCAATAATTGGTTCTCCGGTCTCATCCTTGATGGTTCCGTGAACTTTTATCTTCTTGCCTTTGGATGCTTGTTGTGGCTTGATGATGATGTAATTGCCATCCAATTCATAGGTGCAATTGGTGCCTTTAAGTAATTGTGACAACATGCCAAATACGTCATCACTTTTCTTGTTTAAAATCACAGAACGATTGGCATCCAACTGTGACGAATTGTAGGCAATCTTGTACTTGGAAACTTTCTCAATCTTCTCGAAAGCAGACTTGAGTGTGATTTTGCTCGAGGTAAAACTTACCGTCTGAGCCGAAATTGCCATGTTGCTTGCCAATAGCAAACAAAAGCATGAGGCTGAAATTCGTTTTAAGTTCATACTATACAAGTTTAAAATTGTTATGATATTAAGTTTTGTTGTTTCTATGTTTAAAGACATCTGTTTTGGTCTTTGCCCCCAAATGTTTTTTTAAAAAAAATTTTTCATAATCTCTAATTTTAAGTTGTTATTACTGATTTTACGTGTAGCTTTCGGTTGCAAATATACAGAAAATATTGTTAAAGGGGGGCTTTGATAGAAAAATAAAGCTTTTTGTATGTTTTTCACAATTCAAGATAAAGGATAGGAGTGCCCGATAGTTGGGGCACTCTGTAAGGCTTGCTTATCCCTTCCTTCCGAAGTCGGCGGGAATCTCTCCCCATTTCTTGGTCTCCCACTTAAAGATAGGGGTGGTGATATTGTGGGTGCGGAGCCAATTCTCGGCACGGGCAATAATCTGATAGAGTTGCTCGGTCTGGGCATTGCGTTCCAGCTTGGTCTTGCATTGCTTCTTCTGCACCCAGAGCTGGGCATTCACGCTGTCGCTATAGATTACCTTGTCGGTGATGCCCTTCTGTTGCATCAGTGCCAAGGCATGGACGATGGCAAGGAACTCGCCGATATTGTTGGTGCCATGAATAGGACCATAGTGGAAGATTTGGGCTCCGGTTTGTAGGTCGATGCACTGGTATTCCATCGGACCAGGATTGCCCGAACAGGCTGCATCCACAGCCCAAGCGTTCGCCTTTACCTCGTTGGGCAAAGGTAATACGGTGTCATTTCTCCATGAAGGAGGATTTGCAGGAAGTTTAGTCATGTGTTGATAAAAAAGTAAATGAGCATTCCCCAGAGTCTGGCTCTGGGGCTGCTCATTATTTGTCAATAGTCAATATTCGAAATAAAATTGTAGGTTATTATATCTTATGTATAACTTACATTCTTTCTGGAACCTCGATGCCGAGCAGCGCCATACCGTTCTTCAAGATTTTTGCTACGTTGGCTGCAAGCACCAAACGAGTGATCTTCTCAGCCTCACTCTCAGCATTCAGGATGCTGTAGTCGTGGTAGAACTGGTTGAACTCCTTGGTCAACTCGTAGCAGTAGTTGGCGATGCCTGCAGGGTTGTAGTTGTTGCCAGCGTCGGCTACTGCTGTGGCGAAGTCGTTCATCTTCTGGATGAGGTCGATCTCCTTCTCGTTGATAGGAGCGTCTGCGCCAAGCTGTGCAGGAATCTCGATGCCCTCGGCTGCTGCCTTGCGCATGATGCTGCGGATACGAGCGTAGGTATATTGGATAAATGGACCCGTGTTACCATTGAAGTCGATACTCTCCTCTGGGTTGAAGAGCATGTTCTTGCGAGCATCCACCTTCAAGATGAAGTACTTCAACGCTCCGAGACCCACGATGCGTGAAATCTCCTGGCGCTCTTCCTCGCTCATGTCCTTGAACTTACCGAGTTCGTCTGAGGTCTGGCGAGCGTCCTTGATCATCTCTGCCATCAAGTCGTCGGCATCCACTACGGTTCCCTCGCGGCTCTTCATCTTACCGTTAGGCAACTCTACCATACCGTAAGAGAAGTGAACCAAGTCCTTGCCCCACTTGAAGCCGAGGCGGTCGAGCAAGATGGAGAGTACCTGGAAGTGGTAGTTCTGCTCGTTACCTACTACGTAGATCATCTTGTCGATAGGGAAGTCCTTGAAACGAAGCTCAGCTGTACCGATGTCCTGGGTCATATAGACAGAAGTACCATCACAGCGGAGCAAGAGCTTCTGGTCGAGACCATCTGCAGTGAGGTCAGCCCAAACAGAGTTGTCGTCCTTGCGGAAGAAGAGCCCCTTCTTCAAGCCTTCCTCTACCTTCTTCTTACCTTCGAGGTAAGTGTTAGACTCATAATATATCTTGTCGAAACCTACACCCATCATCTTGTAAGTCTCGTCGAAGCCAGCATAAACCCAGCTGTTCATCTTCTGCCAGAGGGCACGAACCTCAGGGTCGCCATGCTCCCACTTTACAAGCATTGCGTGAGCCTCCTTGATGAGCGGAGCCTCGTTCTTTGCCTTCTCTGTGGCAGCCTCTTCGTCCATGCCATCCTTCATATACTGCTCCTTGAGCTGTGCGATTTCCTCACGGTAGTGCTTGTCGAAAGCCACATAGTAGTCGCCGATGAGGTGGTCGCCCTTCTTGCCCGAAGTCTCAGGAGTCTCGCCGTTGCCCCACTTGAGCCAAGCGAGCATAGACTTGCAGATATGGATACCACGGTCGTTTACGATATTGGTCTTGATAACCTTGTTGCCGTTTGCCTCCATAATCTGTGCCAAAGACCAACCGAGCAGGTTGTTGCGCACATGACCGAGGTGGAGAGGCTTGTTGGTGTTAGGAGAAGAGTACTCGATCATGACGAGTGGGCTGTTCTCAGTAACAGGCTTCTCACCAAACTTAGCGTCGGCATGGATGGTGTTCAAGAGTCCTACCCAAGCGGCAGGAGCGATAGAAAGGTTGAGGAAACCCTTTACCACGTTGAAGTCTGCGATGACATTGGCGCAGTTCTTCTTCAAGTACTCACCGATTTCCTGTGCAGTATCCTCAGGTTTCTTCTTCGACATCTTGAGGAAAGGGAATACGACGAGGGTAAGGTTACCTTCGAAATTACTCTTGGTCTTCTGCAGGGCTACCATCTTCTCAGGCACGTCCTGACCATAAAGCTCCTTCACCGCAGCGATGACCGAGCTGATGATTTCGTTTTCTATCTTCATTATCTTAAATATCTTTTTTACCGGTAAAATATCTTTCTTGTTTCGTTTTTTAAGCTTGGCAAAAGGGGGTTGCAAGTTCCCTTATCGCATAAGCGGCTGCAAATTTACAAATAATAATTGGATTGTGCAAAGAAAAGTGGTTTTCTTTTTGATAAAGAGCCGATTTTCTTTTCGCAATCCAATTATTATTTATCCTTATTATCCTTCGAGGATGATTTCCGCTACATCTTCTGGCGTGTTCCAGAGGATTCCGTCTTGTAGCTCATCGTCGGTAAAACCATTGAGAGCCTCTCTCGCCTCCTTTTCAGAGATGATAGGGGTTCCATCCTCGTTCTTGGCATCGAGCAAGCACTGTAAGATGGCTGCTCTGTATTCTTCGATGTTCATCATAATCTTAATATGGTGTTATATTATTGTTTTATGGTGACAAAGGTAATACTATTTTTCGAAAAGACCAAGAACTTTCAGAGTTTTTTATTTCAAAACTTTGGCGAGGAACTCGCTGGCGATATGAGCACTCTTCTCTTCCTGATTGCCGAAGCCATGGTCGGCATCGGTCATCAAGTGCCATTCGCTCTGCTTGTTGAGGTAGTGGAAACGCTGGCCGTAGGTGTAAGGAACCACTCGGTCGGCGTCGCCATGGAGAATGCACTCAGGACCTTGATAATTCTTTGCTGTCTCGTAGATTGGTAGGCAGACGGCGGTGCGGATATAGTTGCCACCGAGGCATTTTCCGCCCCACATCTCTATCTTGGCAGGAGGATTCTTGGGGTCGTACATCTTGCCGAAGGTGTTGCCTCTCAATGCATCATCTCTTAAAACTGCAGCTGGGGCTAGGAGCACCACGGCGGAGATAGGCTTGATGTCTTGCTCTGGCTTGGCGGCAAGCTGTCCGCTGGTCATGGCTGAAACCACGCCACCTTGGGAGTGACCACCCAATGCGATTTCGCTGACCCAAGGCAGAGAGGAAGCATATCGCAAGATGCACTTGGCATCTTCTATCTCGTTAGGTACGGTCATATCCTCAAAATTTCCCTCGCTCTTGCCGTGGCCATTGAAGTCGAAGCGGAGCACGGCGATGCCTTTCTTGTTGAGGCTATCCACGAGGCAGTCGAAGAGCTTGCCTTCCTTATCGCCACCGAATCCGTGGCAGAGCACGAGGAGAGGATACTTCTTGGTGGTTTCTATAGTTTCTGTCTTGCTATTCTTCTTGGTCTTCTTTCCCTTCTTCTTGGTTTTTGCTGCTTTAGCCAACTCAGCAGGATCGTCAGGAGTCTGAATCTTTACATCGAGCTTGCCGTGGTCTCCCTGTACGGAGGTAAGTTCGGTCTTTGCGTTTGTGCCAAGAGCGAGCATGGCGCAGATGGCGAGGATAAGGGTTCTCATCTTTTTCATTGTCGTTGTTTTATCAATTTTTTATATTTTAAAATTTTCTGTAAGGAAAATCTTGCCTTGCAAGGAAATCTCTTGCACAGAAATCTTCTGCAAAGGTACTGCTTTTATTCGAAAACATTTTGCTTTTATGTATCAAATTCTTTGCAGTATCCGTCATTCTTTAGAAAAGAAAGCTCATGAACCTTTTGGTGTTCTCCTTCTTTTGCTTCAGCTCTTCCTCCATTCTCTGCGTCGCTATTTTAAAAAAGAAGCGGATGAGGTGTTCGTCGGTGGCTTCTGTACGAATCAAACGGAGGGCTGATATGTATTTTATTTCTCTATCAA
>ERZ808240.652-NODE-652-length-44359-cov-31.467294_pt1 | contig 44359 bp, 46 predicted proteins | sample MGYA00521084_ERZ808240 | MGnify/ENA primary metagenome ERZ808240 (study PRJEB31516, sample SAMN03275571) | gut metagenome | biome: mammalia-associated habitat; material: feces | host: Papio cynocephalus | place: Kenya | collected 2012-08-06 ...
TTTCATAATTTATGAGCTTTACTGCTAACTTTTCCTTTGCTATCTCATAATCAAGAAACTGATTCACATCTATACTCTGCTTTGGCTTATTTTCTTCATATATCTGTGTAACACGATCCATGATTGCTTCCATGCCTACATCTTCATAAAATCTGTAAAGCTGTTCAATATAGATTGTTGGACTGACATTAAACTGATCTTCCACTACTGTTAAGCCATACCACACAACACCATTGTTCTTATTGATTTTTTGAAGCATTACTCTCTTATCAATCCTTTTTTCAAATTCTGTACTTACTGCCTCTGCAAATTCTTCCATGGTCTTAAATCTCTTTTCACTCATTTTCTCATTCTCCTTTAAAATTATTTATTTTTAATTTTGGAGGAGGGTAACGCTGAACAAAGAAATGTTCAATAGTGATTTTAGCTGGACTTTCCTCAAAACTTTGTGTCATTTTACAACACCCTAATTTCTCACAGGTACATGCAAAAAAAAAAGACCAACTACCCAAAGATAATTGGTCTTTTCTATTCTTTTCGTGTCAAACTTGTGTCAAATCACTATCAGAGTTATAAGCTCTTTTATATAGTCCATGTCCTCTTCTTTAATGCTCACCATGTTTTCTCCTGATACTCTACAAACAAAGAAGTTTCCACATATTACTTCAGGTGATAATCTCTTATCAGCCACCACAAGAGCTGTTGCAGGTAAATCAACAAGTTTTCCCTCTTCATTGCATACCAAAATAATATTATGTTCAAAACATACTGGATAAACCTCTATATGACCTCCTACAAGCCTTTGCATTTCTTCCAGTGTATCAGCAATCTCAATGACTTCCATTCCTGTTGTACCTGTGTCAGTGTCCAGTTTGTAATAGGCTACCTTCAGTGTTCCTTTATCTTCCATATGTTCTTCTCCTTCCTCTTAACTAGTCAAAGAATTGTATATGATATTCTCACTGAAATCTATTTTGAAATTTTGAGTAAAAGAAAAGCCAGTACTATATTTTGCACTGGCTCCCTGTCTGTTTTAATTGTTTGCTCTCTTATTTAATGAATATCCAATCCATACAAGTTGTTTCTTCTGCAAGCCTCTTTGCTTCTGCTGTTATTTTATCTTCTATTTCTTTCTCCTCTGGTGTATCCCAGTCATCCCTCTGTGGCAGTACTTCAAGTTTCAATGCTAAGTAGTATAAACCTGATGCATCATATCTTAGTGTTCTTCTAATTGCTTCTGCTTGTTCCTCTTTACTTAGTTTAGCTATATCTCCATAGGTGTAATCACTTGCTTTGGCAAGTACCTGGTCTTCGTAGTAGCTGACATCATGCTTCTGAATCTCTGCATATAACTTAAGTACAAACACCTTACCTAACATGTTATCACCTTGTACATAGTTGCCCTGTAACATTATTTCTGTAGGTGATACTCCATTGTTCTCTGACTCTTCTTTTACTTTCTCAAGTATAAATCTCTTTGCTTTGTCATAATTTGCTGTCAGAACCATTTCCCCAATGAATCCATCACACATTTCATCATATCCACACTTAATTAGTGCAAGTTTGTTATTTTCTGCTGCCTGATAGAACATTGCCTCTGCTATGCAATTATCAAGTCCTGATGACTGCATAAACTTCTTAACTGACTCTGGAAGCTCTACACTTACATCTGTGTAATCATATCTTGTCACAATCACTTCATCTTTCAGTGCTTTGTCCTCAATCTGCTTAATCAGTAGTTCAAAGCAATGTTTTGTTGCAGGTGTCATTTTACATACTGCCTTTATATCTGTATTTCCGTTCTTATCTTTACCAAAGACTACATTTCCCTCTCCGGTGAAGTCTCTCATAAACTTCTCTGCTCCATCATTGTCTGCTGTATATGATTTCTTCATCATATCAATGTAGCTTTTAACCTCTTTCTTTGCTACTTCCTTTGTAATAATTCTCTTATTATTTGTCTGTACTGGTTTCTGACTTACTTTCTTTGCTGGTGCTTCCTTTTCAACTGCTTTGTCTACAAGTCTACCTGCTCTATCAATCTGTAAGTTAATAAACTCATATTTGCCAGCCTTGATCTCTGCCTTGATTTCCTTGCCTGTTGCTTCAATCATATTGCCATTTTCATCTTTTAAGATGTATTTTACAATTACACCCTTTTCGTTTCTTTCCTTTCCAATGCATCTTACTCTCATGTCTTTCTCTCCTTTGAAATTTTTATTTTTTAATAATTACCCTTATATTATCAACATGTATTGTTTCTAGTTATTTCATAAAAATAGCAGTGTACCTTGTCTGATACACTGCCATCTCTTAGTTAAACCACTAATCTGTTATTTCCATAACTAGCTTTATTTCTGTTTCCTGCTCATCAATAGTAAATCCCTGTGTCTTTGCATTTTCTCCTTCGCCAATCTTTACTATTAACTGCTGACCATTAAATCTCTTTACAAAGCTCTTTGTCAATACAAGCTTAAACTCATCTGAAACTCTGTTATTAAGTGTTTCGTCTGTGATTGTATATTTCCAAACCTCTGTATTGTTCTTATCAATTAGCTTTGTTAAATAAATTCCTATGTTTCCCTCTACTTCTAAGTTGCCTTTCTGAACTGTTGTAAAGGTGTTTTCTTCATATTCACTTGTGCTCTTATTGTTCTTCACTTCTACTTTGCTGAATAGCTTGCAAATGATATATGCAGCTAATAGAGGTAAAATAAACAATCCAAGGAACACTACAACTGCTATGATGATTTTCTTTTCAATCTCTGTAAACTTACCTACTGATGTTGCACTGGTCTCTTCATCTGTGGTCTCTGAATAAATTTCATCTGCACTGTCTGTACTGTCTGTGTTCTCTGCTGGTGCTGTCTGCTCTATTTCCTTCTGCTCGTAAAACAACTTCACTGTTTCACTTGGAAGTACTTCTATGTAATTTCCTGCCTCTGTCTGTGTCTCATTTCTTTCAGGGTCTGTGCTGACAATCTCTAAGATGCCTGTCATATCATCATACTCTGGTACATCCTCTTCTGAAATGAAGTAAACATATTTGCTTGTATCTGACTTTTCTCTGTCTGCCTTGATTTCTACTGTCTCATCACCTGCATCTATTACTAAGTCTGGTACATAGACTGCTGATAGTGTTATCTCATCAATCTCATTGTTGTTTTCATCTGTTAATCTTGGTGAATATGCTATTTCTTCTTCGTTCCATCCCTCATAGAAGTCTGGGTAACTGATTTCTATTGGTGTATATTCACTCTGGTTTGCATAAACCTCACTTGATCCATGCCAACCTAAGAATGTATATCCCTCTTTTTCTGGCTCTCCAAGCTCTCTTATCTGTCCTACTGAGAAATAGTCTGCATATTCTATCCAGCTTCCTCCACCATCCACATCTCCTACTGTTTCTTTGTGAATAAGCTGTAAGTCATAATCACTCTTTAGGGTTCCTCCATCCAAATCAAGGTTTACTTTCACTTGATCAGCTGCAAATGCATTTATCTGACTTGCATTTATAATCAATACTGATAAACCTAAAACACTTAATAATGCCTTTGCTCTTTTCTTCATTTCAATCTCTCCTTTTTAAAATTTTTTTCTTTTATTTCAACAATATGTATTGAAAATGGTTATTTTTCTGCAACAAAAAGACACACCACCCAAAAGTAATGTGTCCTCTTATCTCCTATGCTTCTCTCAACATAAGTGCTTGCTTATTCAGTTTATATGAAATTCTTTGATTTTTCTCCTGTATCTCCTTTTTCAAATATGTCTGAATTTGATAAACCTGCTCATTTGTTAAAGGCTCTTTGAATTGAATTACTTCGTAGTCAATCATACTATCATATGTTTTTCTGAAATCCTCAAGTATTGACTTTGATTTATCTGCTTTCTTGCTTACTATCCTACCCATTGAATCCAGTTGTAGGTTTGAAATCACTATGGACTGTCTGAGAAGTGCTTCTCTTACATCTTCTGCCTTTAAACTAACTATTTTGTTGCTTATGGTTCGCATCCTATAGCCTATTATTTTGTCTGTTGTACAAACCTCTTCTCTGTTCCGTCCGTCTATGTATTCCAAGTATATCTGATTATTTGCATGTGTCCTTATCTTTCCTATACAATGCATTGCTTTGAAGTCATTTGCTATTTCCATACTTTCTCACTTCCTTATCTCTTATCTAAAGCCTCTAAATATTATTGCCAGCTCTCCCTCTCTTTTTATACTTGTAAGTCTATAAATCACTTTGCAGTTGTTCTTTACTTCAAAGTTTCCTATAAACTTCTCTATTTTATCCTTTGCTTCCTGTGCCTCCATCTTTAATTTATATGTCTCTGTTGAGTCTCCACTGTAATCATCTTCTCTTGCACTGTAGCCTGTATTGTCATAGCTGCCATACAATTCTCTTAAATATTTCTCCTGCTCTTCTGAGTCATCGTAGATGTCATCCTCATAGCTGTCATCTTCACTATCTCCACCTGCCAATCTTCCCTCATAGTTATAAACCACTACCTTGATTGCTGAAAGTCTCTCTTGTTTGATTATTTCTCTTATAATCTTTAATGATTTTTCTTCTGAACTCAAATATGCCAGCTTTCCATCTGTGCTTGTTAACTCAATCTTTTCTGACCTTGCATCTGGAAATTCCTTCAGTATTGGTACTATAAACTCTATTGCCTTGTTTGCTATTGTATTGAGGTACTGTTCTTTCTCCTCTGCACTCTTATATTGTGAATTATCTTCTGTCTTATCAACCAGTCTACCATCTGCTGTTACCTGTAGGTTTACTATGCCCATCTGACTTTCTAAAATAAACTTCTTAACCAGCTTTGCCTCTAATTCTGTCTGACTGCCTGTTTTATCTTGAAGCCTGTATTTTACTATTTTTCCGTTTTTATCTCTTATCTTTTCAATGCATTTTGCTACTAACATGTTGTCTTTCCTCTCTTTCTCTCAAATAATTAAATTTTTTCTTCCATATCAGACAAATGCACTCTGAAAAGATTTCAAACTTATAGTTGCATAATACTATTCAAAAATAAAAAGATGCAATTCTTTGAGCTGTCTCCTTGCTATTTCCTTGTTATTTCCCTGCTCTCTGAACTGCACCTTTTCTTGTAAACTATTTCAACATAAATAATACTGCTGTTGCAATTTTATTATCCAGTACATCCTCTTCAATTTGCAATCCTATAAACTCTTTGCACTGTTCCAGTGTCCTTGCTTCATGATAGCTTCGCTTTGCTCCATATGCCTCCAGCTTATCTGCTACTGCTATTATTTTTGCACCTGTGTTTATCTGATTTCTCCTTAAACCATATGGATATCCATGTCCACTTACTTCTTCATGGTGATATCTAATCATGTCAAGTATTTTATGGCTATAATATTGTGGCTTCTCTTCTGTATTTCCATTGGTCAGATACCAAATACTATATGCTGGATGTGCTTCTATGATTTTTCTCTCATCTTCGTCAAGCTGCCCTGGCTTGTCTATTATCTGCTTAGGAATGAAAATCTTTCCTATGTCATGTAATGCACCGGCTATATAAAGTTCATCCACCTCATCTGTTGTCATCTCTAAATTCTTTCCTATAAACCCTCCAATCAATGAAACTGCTAAACTATGACTTAGAAGTGCCTCATCATATTCATATATTTTCTGCATATGATCCTCTAATGACCTTATCAAGTTTCTGTTTGGTATCTCTATTGCGTCTACTCTCAATAACTTCTCTAGTTCCTCTTTTGTTTTCATGTACTCATCTGCTAAATTCAATGCTCTCACCATACCTCTCATTCTTAAATAAAATTATAATTTTTTCTTCTATATCTTCAGAGTGTCAGGTGATATGCACTACATCCTTGACAAATAAAATAGTGGAGGAAATAAACTCCTCCACTGTGCTTGTCCTTCTTTTCTTCTCTGTTACTGCTTTGCTCTGTATGCTCTTAACAATCTATAATATGTTGACTCTGATATACCAAGTGCCTCCATTGTCTCTTCTCTTGATGCACCTGCATCGATACACATTTTGAACTTGTTCTCATTAAACTTCTTTGCACGAGGCAATCCATTCTGTTGTGTAAGGTTCTTTACTCTATAGCTGCTTAAGTGTTGTGACTTCTCCAACTGTTCAAGTGTCTTTTCTACAGCCTGCATTCTCTGCTTGTAAGTCTCTGCTTTATCTTTCTCTGTACTTACTGCCTGACTGAAATGCAATAATGTAAGACACATTGTTCCTATCAGTTCCTCTGCTGATAAATCATTTTCATAGCAGACCTTCTTTACATACTCTCTGTTAATGTTTCCCTGAATATTGTTTGTCTTTGCAGTTTTGATGAAGAAGTCTAATAAACTCTCTGTTGTCATAGTCTTTTCCTACCTCTCTAAAATTTTTAATTTTTTCTTCTTTATCATTTATCTGCATATGTTTTTGACAGTTCATTTTATCTATAATGCTCTGTCTGCCCTCTCATTGCTCTTGATCTACCCTTTATATGTTGCATTGTGGTTATAAAAATAATTGACACTCTGAAAATCTCTTTGCTTTTCTCTGAAAACACCTTTGAGGTCACATGAGTGCTTTCAACTCACTGTCAATTATAGTCCTCATTCTGACAGTGAATGTATACCGAAAAATCTCCTCTCACTGTCAAATATATGACTATTTTGACAGTGACGCCTTGGTGCCTACCTAATTTTTCACTCAATGCTCTGAAAATCTTTGATCTCCAACTGTCATTTATCTGACATTTTTTGACAGTAATTCACTCTTTGTATCTAAGCTGCTATGCAATTCGGTCACAACCCACTGTCAATTATATGCCTCATTTTTTGACAGTTCGTGATATGTATACTTGAATTTTCAATACTGACTTATCACTCCTATTAAACCAACACTTATTTATGGTCTGCTATGTATAGCTTAATTGCCCTATCATGTTGTACTGATTTTCTCATTGCTCCTCTTCTTAGACTTCCAACTGTCATTTATCTGCTTCTCTTGACAGTGAAGCCTCTTAGAATTTTTCCTCTCTCTTAGATCTCCACTGTCAATCATCTGCTGTGCTTGACAGTGAAGCCTCTGAATAAGGGCATAATGCTTACTTTGTTTTTCTCTCTTTTTCCTATTCTTAATTGTGTAATTGTTGTTTTATTTTTCCTATTGTTTCACCTTCTCTTCTGCTCAATGCCTATTGATGTTAGTTAATCATCATAAGTGATATATCTGCTCTCTGTTTTTATAATGCTTCATATAAACTCATACTGTTTTGTCTGACCACCACTGCTTGCTCTTTTTCATAGTGCTTATTGAAAATGTTCTGAAATCAAGGTCTCTTTACCCTCAATGTCTACTGTCCTCTTCTCTGGTTTCTATGTTCTTCTCTTTCCCTATGCTCTTGACTGTGTCTGTTCTACTCTCTTTTTCTATCAAATGTTGAAATCCAGTTTTTATCTATAACAATTTACTCACACCCGAACTACTTTTTATTTTATTGCTGGAAAGCCACTCACTGCTCATTGATTTTTCATAATGTTGTGTTGCTCATGCTATTCTCTTTTTCACTCACTGCTTATCCTTTTAAACCATGTAATCTAAACCTTATATTTTCAAAATTTTTTCTGAATATAGGAGTAAAACAAAAAATAGTGTACATTGATTTTTACTCAATGCACACTACTCTTTTTACCCCTGCTCCACTTCTTAGGTCTCTTAACTTTGCTCTTCTCTCTGTTTGTACTGCTCAAACCTCTTTATTACTCTTATAAACCTCTTTTTCTGCTGTTCTGTCAGATTTCTTCCTGTTCCTCTCTTATAAGCTATTGCTATTTGCTTGATATTATTTATTATCATATCTATTACTTGATTGTCTGTTAGATTTCTATTCAATGTGTGTTGCAAGTTCCATCTGTAGGTTTTGTCAAACTTCAATCCCTTTAAACTATCTATCACTATGTCATCGAATATTTCTTCTGGTACATTTAATTCTTTCAGTTTGAACCTCTCTATACAAGCTGGGTCTAAATCAGTATATTTGAAGCTATTATGCTTTGTTATGCCTGACTCATCACTTATATAAAGTTTTTCAACAAATATTCTACTGCTCTCTATCACCTCTTCTGAGCCTATTCTTTTTACTCTTGGTGCCATCCGCTTTACTTCTTTGCTGATGTTCAATTCTCCTATTGAACCATAGCTAAACAGATTTATGTCTGAACAATCCTCTTTTGTTATGTCCAATCTTCCTATTGTCATTCCATAAGTTAATGTGTTTTGATAAACTTTTAAATTGTTATGTATGATAAAATAATCTGTCTCTATATTTGCTACTTGGTTTCCAAGATATTTTAAGTTTGTTCCAAACCTTACCCTTGTACACTCACCTGTACTACTTGGTATTCCATAATTCCCTATGTACTCTATATTTGTATAATCAAGTGGTTCATCATCTTCTCTCTGTCTTATCAATAAACCTTTAAATGCGTTGTCATATATCACTCTGACTTCTGGTGGTATCTGATAGTCTATTGTTGCTCTGTATTCATATGAATTTATTAATGGTATCAATATTTTCTCTAAGTCTGCCTCTCTTGCAGACACTTTATATAATATGAGTCCTCTTTCTGATGGTCTGTACTCACATCTAACACCACCATAAACCATGTTTGTTAATGCCTCATAAGTTTCTGCTTCTTGTCTCATCTCTTCTGTTATTGTTGATTTGAAATTTCTCTTTGGTCTTTGTTCTCTAAACATCAATCTGTTGTCTTTGGTCAGTGTTATATTGACTACCTCTATTTGTCTCTGCCTGATTGCTCTTTTTAATTGCTCTTTCTCTACATCTTTTAAGTTTCCCTGCTCATCCTCCAGTGTATATCCTATTACTTCTGTTGGCTCTTTATCAAATGCTAATACTGGTCTATATATCTTCTTAATTGCTCTGGCTCTTATCATCTCTGTTACCTCCTAAATACAATGACCAGCACTAAACATATCTAAGTGCTGGTCATATTTTCTATTTGTTTTTTAATTAAATTGGTGCCATTCCTGCATAATATACTGGGTGTGCCTCACTACAGTCCCTTGTTTCAGTACTTTTTACTCTGTTTTTCTGTAATTTTACATTAGGTGTAAACATATAAACTTTTGACATGTTATTTTTTACAGCGAAGAATACATGCTGCCATTTGACTACATCTTCCTTCACTATGTCCTCTATTTCTTTAAGTGTATCCCTCTGAACATAAACTCTATTATATCCTATATACTCTATGCATGGTTCCAATCTCACTGACGTGCCACTTCTATGATGTCCTATTTTAAATACAGTATATCCTTTCCTATTTTTATTTACGTATTTCTTTTTATTTAATTCTCTTTCTATTTCATCCATGTCTACTGTTCTTAATGGTACTTCTCTGTATCCACCATAGGTTGTCACTTCATATCCTGCTAATGTTGAATTGTCCACTATATAGTTTAATTCTCCAACTTCACAGTATCTTAATTTTTCATACAAATATCCCTCTATTGCTTGCTCTTTTGTTTTAATTTCTTTATGCTTTTCTATGAAGTTTCTTAAGTCATAACCTATTTTATTTTTGTCCTCTATTTGCTCATCTTCTCTAAAGGTATTTATCATTCCTATACTTCCAGTGTACCAGTTAAACTCACAATTGACCTGGTCTTTGTAACACTCTGTTATTAACCTATTATAAGGTCTTGATGATATGAACTTTCCGTCAATATTTGTTGCTCCCATGTTCTTCTCTCCTTTTCTCATGTCGTTGAAATCATAAACTTTCAACTTATTTTTTATTTACTCCTATATTATCTAAATGCTCTTTTTTCAGTCTTTGAATTGCTCAATGCATACATATATTTGAAATTTTAAGAGGGAGATAAAAAAAGAGCAGCTTACGTTTCATTCTGTAAACTGCTCTTTGCTTATGTTTGTTCTGCTCTTTCTACTGCTATGCCCTGCTCTTTGACTCTGTTTGCTCCTTGCTCGGTTATGCCTGTTCTAATTTCATGTCAAACTGTTTTGCTATTTTATAAAAGGTGTTGGTCTTTAAATTTGTAAGCTCCATTGCTTTCCTTGCTGTTATCTCATTGTTTCTCCATCTCTTATAAACTGTTTCAAAGTTAGCTGGTGTCTCTATTGGCTTTCTGCCCTTGTACACTCCACGAAGCTTTGCTGCCTCTATTCCCTCTCTGGTTCTTCTCTCTTTCTTTTTAAGTTCCTGCTCTGCCAGTGCTGTATAAACCTCAATCAATATCCTGTTGACCATATCAAGCACCCAGTCATTTTCCTCATCAATCTCAATCAATGTTGTAGGTATCTCTAAAATTCTAAGCTTAATTCCATGGTCACTGAACCATTGCATTTCATCTCTGATGATTTTCTTTGTTCTACCAAGTCTATCTAAGTCCTCTATTATGACTTCTATTGTATCTTTGTGTCCTTCTGGTCTCTTACTGTTTATGTTTGATAAATTAAGCAGTATTATTTTCATTGCTTGGTATTGTTCTCTCTGATCCGTCTTACCTGTTATTTTCTCTGCAAATATATTTCCTTCTGAAACATCTCTAAACTTTCTTATTGCTTCATACTGTCTATCTAAATGTTGACTTTCATCTGAACATCTTATATATGCAAATGATATTACCATAATTTTCTGTTCTCCCTTCTCTTTTCTGACTCTATCTTCTCTTTTACTCTGCTCTGTGCTTGTGTCTCCCTTCCCTTTTGGTTTTCTCTTCTCTTGCTTGCTGTTTCTTTCCCTTTTTCTTTGTATTTAGGGTATAAACCAAACAAACTCTTTTATCTCTGCCTTTAGCTTTTGTTATGACTATCAATCCTAATTTATAAATGTTTGCTTTTGTATTCATACCCTAAATAAATAGCTACCCTAAAATCAAAGGGTTTCAGCTTTTTAATTCACTGAAACCCTTTATTCCACTTCTTTTCCCTCAAAATCTCACTGTGCTTGTTTTATGAATTGGTTGTACCCTTGCACCCTTTGTACTGGCTGACTTTCTTCTTTACAAACTCACTCCATTCTCTGTGAGCCTGTAGTAATGGTTGGATAGTATTTCATTTCTCTGCACTGACTCTGTGTTGACTTCTTCTATCCTCTCATTTAATTCATCCAAGCATGCATCTTCTTCCGTGAGCACTATTATCTCATTCACACTTGATGGTATTATAATCATTTCCTGACCAAAGCCTTTATAAAGCTCTTTCATAAACTTCTGATTGAGCATGACTGTTGCTCCAAAGTGTGTGCATCTGTTTGATACAAGCCACATTCTTCTTTCTATCTCTTCTCTTGAAAGTAACCTATAAACTCCACCATCTGACATACTATCAAGCACTGTTGCCATATCACATACAATTGGCAAGTTTATCATCTTATCTTCTGCCAGCAGGTTCTCCATGGCTGCTTCATATAATTGATCCTCTGTTATATCCCACATTTTCAGTAGTCTGTCTCTTATTAAAAGAGAAGCCAGCTTCGGCATGTCTCTGTCGAAGTACAGCTTATAAACTATACTCAAGTCTAAGAACTGTCTGTGTGGTACTTCTCCAAGTGTCTCACTGTTCAGTTCTGTGTTGACCACACAAGGAAAAATAAACCTCTTTATTGTATCAAAGTCCATTATCACACCTAATGTTTCTATTATTTCTGTACTGCAATCTAAGTTTTCTTCAATTACCTTTGTTGCATTCTCTATGACCTCTTCAAAGCTCATTCCTTTCTCATAGTCTCCATACATGTATTCTAAGTACACTGTTGGACATATTTCACCTACTCCCTCTTTACTTCCTGCTGAGTTTGGTACACTTACTGCTAAACCTGTTAAATGCAAGTTATTGTTCTTAGTGACAGGTACTACCCTTACATTCTCTTCTGAGTACTTCTCTTTCATTGCCCTTATCACTTCTATCTTGAATCCATCAAATCCTAATTTTGCCATACTCAATTACTACTCCTGTCTCTCACTCTTTTATTGTTGGGTTTTTCTTCTTGATGTGACTTTATGATGTGTTTGATGGTTCAACTGGTGTCAAAGTGAAATAAACTCTTCATTTGACTGGTGTCTTGCATTTGACTGGTGGTTTGGTTTGGTCTCACTCGTTCCTCACCTCCCTTTTCACTTTTTACCCACAAATTATCCCGCTTTTTACTCTCTGTTTCTGCCCTTTAAACCCATTTCATTTATTGAAAAATTTCATTTATAAATGAAAAATCAACACCAAGCAGATGTTACTCATACTTGGTGTTGACCATATAAAAAATAAAAAGGAGTTATACAACAAACTTTTTAGATGTTTTCAATTTTAAATGTGTTTTCAATGTTTTCTTTCTGATTAAACTCAGTTGCTAGTGAGTTTTGCTTTATTTCTGTTTGGTCAGGTTCACTAGCAACTGTTCCGATTGTTTAATCAGAGGAGTGTGATATAAATAAAAAATTTCTTTTTTAACTTTTTAAAAATCTAATATCCTATCTTTGATATGTATAGAAATTGGTTACTTTCTGAAATCTCTTTGCTGTTGATTTTACTTTAAACTACTATCTGGTGGCTTTGTAGCATTGGATAAACTCTAAAAATGCTACTATCTCCCCTAAGGTGTTGATGGTTACTGCACATTGGTGTGACCATTCACCCATTTGAGTGTGATATTCTACATGCTCCTGCTCTGTTAGATACATTGTTTGGGACAATCTGTTGTCCCAATCGTAGCCGTCATGGTGAAGCTGCATTTTGTTTAAACTGAAATGCCAGTTTTTGTGCCTCTCCATTGTACTTATTGTACCATCATTCAATGCATAAATGACTGTTCCTAACTCTACTGGGTGATTGTGGCTCACCTTTGTTCTCATTAGGTAATTTCCATCTTTATCCTTTTGTAATCCTTGATGGGTTACCTTCTGTAATGACATTCTTGGTATACCCCTTGAATGTGGGTGTCCAGTAGTACGCTTAATTGTTACACTCTTTTCTTTGAATATTTCTGCCAGCCACTTACCTTCTAAGTCTGAGTTGCAATCATTAAACTCAAACTCATCCTCTTCTGTTGTTTTTGCTCCTAAATAACTGTCAATGAGTATTACTTCCCTTTCTTTGACTCTTAATAGGGTCACGTTGTTGCATCTGTAATAGATGTTGTCAAAGCCTCGTGCAAAGGCTTTTTGCTGAAATATACCTGCTCTCAGTGCTTCCTCCAGTAAACTATCACTGATGTTTATTGTTGATCCATCTGCCTGTAAGCCACTGTTTTTGATTACTTTGGCTTTTAACTGTCCTTCATTGTTTCTACTAAATACTATCTGTTTCATTGCTGTTGTAACCTCCTGTACTCTCATTTTTCTTCTATATTCATACAACTGCTCTCTAGCTAGTCTTTGGACTTTGTTATGCATCTATATATCTTTTAGTCAAATATCAAACCTAAAAATATTAAGCCTATTATTGATGTGACTCCCATTCCACTTATATCTCCTACTGTAGTCACTGCACTCTCTACTGCTGGTATTTGCATTATTATGTTTGCTACTGTGTTGAATAAATCTACTCCAATGTTTAATAATAATTCCATGATTGTTTCCTCCTTTTTATCATGCCTATATAACTCTTTTTCTTCTTTTTGATTTTCTTTTAAAAATCTATACTTATATATCCGACATGTAGAGAAAATGGACATTCTTCATCAACACCTATGAAATTCAATCCTTATCATTGTTCCTCTGTTTCTCTATGCTGTTCTCTCAATAAACCACAAAAAATAAGCAGTGCATCATTTCTGAATACACTGCTTACTTCTATTATTCTGTCTTATTAAATTTTCTTAATGATATCCTCATCTAAGTTAACTGCTAATGTCCTGCCATTATCCCATTTCATATGAAGCTGCCCTATATCATCTATGCAATCAATTGTTCCACATGTACCACTCGGTACTGCCTGACTATCTTCCATATGAATCAGTTTTATTCTGTCTCCGACCTTATATCCTCTATACTCTGACTTCACTCTATCTATCCTCTGCTTCCTTGATATAAACTTTTCTCATTTCTCCGTTATGGCTGTATTCTCCAACATACTCATTGCTATTGAATATCCCCATATTTGCCTGCATCTCATTTACTACATAGAGGAAGAAGACCTTTGCTGTATCCTCAATCTTCTCACAGAATAGCTTCAACTTCTCTTTTTCAACTTTCACAGATTTAATGCTCTGCACTGCATGTTCCAAATTCAAATAAGGCAAGCTTACTTCCTGAATACCAAAGCTGTCATTACATGTAACTACCATAATTTCTCTACCTCTCTTCATATTCTTAATGATAAAGAAATTATATCGCCTACTCTCACAATTACTCAATTTTGAAATTTTCTGTCTTAAAATGCTGACAGTACAAGGTCTTTTCACATAAAAATAAAGCCACTACACAAATCTATGTAGTGACTCTATTCCCTATTGCTATTTCTGAACTAATCCCATAAACTCTTCATTTTGCAATGCCATCAAATCTGCCATTTCCTCTTCTGTAAGCACTGCTCTTCCTTTAAGTTCCTTCAGTCTTGTTTTCAAGTGTTCTCCTATAATCAACTGTCCATTTGCCATTATTCTGACCTGACTATCTTCCATGTTGATTTTTCTTCTCATTGCTTTGCTCCAATCAATCTTAACATGGGTATCAAAGAAATTTATTATCATGTCTCTGTCAGGTAATCTATCATCCCAATAAACTGTTGATGTTGTATTACCTTTCAACTTATGCCCCATGTTTAAACTAATCTTCCACTCTGGTATGTCGTTCTTCTGCACATTTGCATGTGTATGTCTAAGCTCATGCAATGTTATTACAGGTAGTGGTTCCATACCTGCCTTCACAAGCCTTTTATTTCTCCTTACTTGATACTGCTCCCACTTTCTACTTATTTTCTCTGCATGTACCTTTTCTCCCCTTATGATGTTGACCAAAGGCATGTACATTTGATCTGAGCCTTCAAATTCTTTGCCTGTTATATCATTGACTTCTTTTCTTTGCTCCATGCAGTACTCAATTATTTCATCAAGCACTGCTGGCTTACCTACGACTCTTATCTTGTCAAATTTAGGGAGTTTTCTTCTCTCTCCTGTTGATACCCTTTCTACTGATGCAGATATCATAAACAAATTGTTATGTTCCTCATAGTACTTCTTATCATATCCACTGTACTCATAAATTTCATCACTGACACTCATTAACTCATTGTGATAGTATTTACATAAGTCCAGTGCTGCAATCTCACCCCTTCTCAATCCACCTATGCTTGCCAATGCTATCATCATAAGTAATGACCTATCAAATTCGTTCTGTACCAAGTCATTCAATGTTATGTTCAACTGCTCCATTGTCAAGCTTTTTCCTATATGCTTAATGCTTGATACCTTCTTCTCCATGCCATCTACTGTGATTGTTACTTTTGGTATTTTAGTATATAATGCAATATTCTCTGTTACATTAAACTTCTTGCTGGTTATCATGTAATCATACACTTTAATAAGTGCTGTCTTATATTTTGTTAGTGTATTAACACTTACTCCTGGCTGATTTTTCCTTTTATTAGGGTCTTTGTTTCCATACTCCAATTCATATCTAAAGAAGTTCTCTACATCAATCTTTGTAATTTTACATGGTTCAAAGTCCTTGAAATAGTCAAGTATGTGATTTAGATAATTATTTACATGTTTCTGATATCCCTCTCCAAGCTCTCTAAACTCACCTTCACTCTTATACATCTCAACTGCAAGTTGCATTGTAATCCTTGCTGCTTTATGGTTTTCCAGAGATGCTTCGGGTCCTATCTCTTTTCTCTTCTTCCTTATGACCTCTGCTTCTGCTCTAAGTTTCTTTGCTTCTGCAAGCGTATCTACTACCTTTACTGTCTTGTCCTGTTTAAGTCCTCTTAAACCAGTCTTTTTGTTTGTTTTCATCACCCTGCCATAATCAAGTGTGACAAGGTATCCGCCTGACCTATTTACAATCCTCTTAATTCCCTCATTAGGTGTATCTATTACCTCATATGCTCCAACTTTCTTTACTACTGCATTTTCTGGTATTTCAACAGTGACACTTCTGTGTGCCACTGTTATCTTTGACTGCTTCTCAATCTTAATCATTGCCATTTTTTCTATCTCTCCTCTACTTCAATGACTCATACCAACTCAAGAAGCTGTTTGTTGGTATTGTATAACGTGCTCCTACTTTTAATACGCTGAATGGACATTCCTCTCCTTTTATGAAGTCATATAAGAATGACTTACTAAATCCAAGTATGTCTGCTGTCTCCTGAGGTGTTAAAAACACTCGCTCCTTGATTTCTTCAAGTGTCAATGGTCTGTTGTTCTCTGTTCCTATCTCTCTTACTCCGCTATCCAACATTTTTCATATGCCCTTTCTAGTTAAGGTACTTTATCTCTTTTTCTTAACTACCAAACATACAAAAATGCCTTCATACAAAGACTTCTACTCTCTATAAACCATGTATTGTTATTTCCACTCCCACTAAATGAATTATTCAATCCCATAGTGTTATCCTTTTATTTTGGATTTTTGGATTGAATGCTCTGAAACCATTGATTTTACTGGTTTTCTTCAATTTTCATGTTTTGGATTTCTTTGGATATGCTTGGATTGTCTTGGATTGCTGTCCTCTTTTACAAGCAGGTATGATAGAAATGTAATTACTCATATAAACTCAAAAAGACCCTATCACCCGGTCAAAAAATATTACCAAATGTGGTAGTATTTTTCTCAATGACCTACTGTGATAGAGTCTTTCTATTCCAAATCAGGTAGTTTTTCTCCATTATTACCATTAATCTGGTAATATTTTGGTAATATTCACTCCCTTCTTTAGTTCTTCAAAATCTCTGAAACGCCCATGTTTACTAGCTTTGAGGCACTTTAGCTCTTATTTCTGCTGATAGTAGTATCCCACACCCCATTTATTACTGGTTCCATACATTCCATTGGAACCATTGATTTTCCTAGGTTTTCGCAATTTTCCACTAGCTCCATATAATCCATTTCTTCTTATAAAAATTTCAATCTGGTAATATTTTTCTCATAAACACCTAATCTGGTAATATTTCTATCACGCTTATTATTATATACCAAATGTTCCCACACCCCAAGGGTGAAGTTACTTATATTTAATCAATGCTAAATGTATGTGGTCTACTCTAAACAATAAAAACTGTAACATGTATGATATTACAACATGTGGTCTACTAATTTAAACATATTTTTCTAGACTATTATAGTCTGTTGGCAGTCCTTTTGTCCAGATGTATTCGTTTCCAATGCTTGTATCCCCATCCAGCTTGATTGCTCCTTTATCAAAACCACCAACGCAGATTTTCTGAAACCCCTTTCTTTCATCTTCTATGCTGTCAAAAATACTTAGCATTTCAGATTTCAAAGGCTCTGTTAATCTGCTTTTATAAAAATTTTTCAAGTTATCACTTAACTTATCATTGTTTTTCAGCTCATATTCAGCTGTTCTGATTGTATCTTTTGGGTCATAATCTGATTTGATGAAGTAATTCAGCTCTGGTGTATTAGCTAAAATATCTGTCATCTTCTTTGTATCATATGTACTGAATGTATGTGTATATGGCGCATTTTTTCCCAAAGACAGTGTTTCACTATAATATGGTGGATCAAAATAAAACAGTGTATTAATACAAACTGTGCTGTTCTCTGCTATTGGTTCATACACATTTCCTTCAGTATCTACCCAACTCTTACCTGTATATTTCTTGATTAACTCATAATAATCAAGGTTTTCAATGATATAGTTTCTGCTTTTAAACTGCTTTGCAACACCTGTTACTGTTCTGTTTGCTCTTGCTCTGACTTTATCTAACTCCTGCTTCTCATTAGACTCACCCATTGTTGGTCTGTATTCTGCACCAATAGTATTATTATAACTTAAAGCACATGCTAAATATGTCATTGCTCCACACATATATTTATCTAGTGACTTATCTTCTCTTATGTCAATACACTTTTTCAGCATTGTCTCTGACATATTATCAACTAGATAATTGATTGTATCTAATAACAATCTATAATTCTCTTGACAACACACATAATAACAATAAACTCCATAGTCCAAGTCATTCATGACAATGGTATCAAACCATCCATCTGGCATACTAAGACCTATTTTTCCACCGCCTGTGAATGCATCAATAAAGATCTTTGGCTTGTCTCCATTGTCATTCATGGTAACTGCCATATTGAATATTGTATTATATATGTACTTACCAATCTTTGATTTCCCACCAAAATAAGGTATGCCTGTCGTCATTTTCTGACTGTTAAGGTATTGTAATTTTTCATCCTTACTAAAGAGTTTGTAGTCCATTAATCTCATGACTGCTCCTCCTCTTTATTATCAGAGTCTGTCTCAAATCCACCCTTTTTAAGCACTAGTACATCAAATGGGAATTGTTTTTTAGGATTATTTATAGTGAGTTTATTTTTTCCTCTTCTTGAAGGAATAAAATTAACTGTCTTGTCTAACTCACCTTTTTTCAAGTCTTTATTATTGTTTTTATAAACTACTTCCCATGTGCTTACAATATCTAAATTGTTTTCATCATTAATGCATATGTTTTTATGTATTTCTTCTGGTGTCAATATATCAGTACTGAATAATACTTCATCTAATTTGTATGCTCGTGGCATCTGAATAGTGATATTATCTGCTTTATCCTCATAAACAAACACATGTTTCTCTGCATCAAAATCTTTTGGTGCTGCACAGAAATATTCTGGATGCTCTCTGTAGTTTCTAATGAAGTACTTCATAAGTGTATCTTTTGTTATGCTCTTAGCTTTGACCTTTGCCATTTTTTCAATGAGATTATCAATCAATGCATCTATTATTTTTTCTTCTTGATTGACTATCAATCCTGAGCCTGCCACCTGCTTATTTTCAAGTACTAATAACTCTTCAAATGACATATTAAATTGCTTGATTTGCTCAACAATCTCTTCATCATGATTTAATTTCTCTAAAATGCTGACCTTTTTATATACATCTGTCTCCATTGGACTATTGAGTATCTTCTTCCTATCAATGATTTCTGCATATAAACTGTACACTATTGACTCTCTAAGCACACTATATGACAATACTATCAGTGCAAATCTCATACTACTAGAGGTGAGTCCCTTCATCTTGTATAGTCCTTGCTCTGTTTCAATTCTATTTTTGATAAGTTCTGTTATTTCTCTGAATTGGTTTGTAAAATAATTATCATCTGTCTTAAATCTATACAGCATGTACTCTGCAATATATCTTATTCCATATCCATAACTACTATTTGCTATTTCTTCTGCTTTTACTGCCTCTTCTGCATTAAACAGTACCTCATCTTCTGCTTTGCTTATATTAAACTCAATAAATCTTCTATACTGTCCTAAGTCATCACCTGTTTGTAGCAATGTTTCAAGCATACTCTCTACTGAGGAGCTTATTATAGGTCCATATATTCTCTGTCCAGCACTGTCTTCATATTGCTTTCCAAGTCTTTCTTTCTCTTTTCCCTCGTATTCTCTAAATACTTCAAGAAGCAGTTCTGTTTGCTTCTTTGTATCACTATCTGCAAAAAATCTAAGCATACGTTCATCCAGTACATAAGGAAGTACTGGTCTCTCTGCCCTTATTTTCTCTGATGCATTTTCTGTATCAATACTGCTACCCTCTAACAGTGTTGGACTTCCAAAGAAGCTTAAAATATAGTGTCCTATGGTACTCTTACCACTTCCCGGCTGTCCACATACATTGACATTTAAGTTTGTCTCTTTCGTAAATGTCAAAATCTGTCTAATCATGCCACTTATACCAACTGCAAACATTAAACTATCATAGAGGTGATTATTCATTAAATGAATGGTGAAACTTCTCCAATTCTCTTCTAATCCCTCATTCAACAGGTCTACACTTGGTGCATATAAGTCTCTGTATTTCCCTTTAATTAAACCTTTTATGTTCTCATTATCTGACATAATGTAGTTGTACTTAAATATTCTGGTCTTATTATCAAATGAATATCTATCCCAACCGATTGTACTATATTCACTTCTAAACAGCTCTTTATAGTGAATTGCATAGCTTAAATAATCAAGTATATTATCCTTGATTTCTTTCAATTCAGTATTGCCCTTTGCTCCCTCAATTCGTTTCAGAATATCAATAATAAAGGTGTCTGGCTCAAAATTGTAGTCTAATAACTGCTCTCTAAACTTTGCCAGACTATATCTGTATTCTACATTGCTATTGATATTTTTTATTCTGATTGTATATCTTTCATCACTAGTTACATTGATGATATCCAGATCCTCTACTACTTCTACTCGATATTCATTTCCTAATAACTCTTCAAAAAGTCTCTTGGCTTCTGTCAGTGCTTCTAATGAAATTTCTGATGTTTTCACATCATTATATAATCTGAAACCAGGTGTATCTTCTGATATCTTCCCACTAAGTGACTGCTTAACCTGATTAAACAATTCAATAAACTTCTGATTTTCTGCTATATTCTCACTCATAAGTCTGTATTCCCTTTCATTCATGTAAAAATACCTAATTTGATTGTATCATATTCTTTATGAGTGTCCAATCTGTTTCTATTGTAATTTTTCCCTTCTCACTAGCTCATAAAATGATTTATATATTCACATAAAAATAATCTTGAAAATCTATGTCTTACCTTAAAACTCATCAATGTAATGCCCTGTTTTTTAATCATGTCTATTGAAAATTTCTGTTCCTTCTATATGGAATAGGTTTTGAATTTTACTCACTAGTTACCTCTTTGCTTTTTATTTCTTTCCTTTTTATTTTTCAATCTTACAGTGAGGTGAAAATTATCATGTTCCTTTATCAAATTCTGTGCTTGCTCTATTGTTCTTGGGTGATAATGTGACTGTACATGAAAATACCCTGAGCTATCATGTCTGTGAAACACAATTAAACTTCTCTTATTTTTAAACTCTTGACACTGAATAGTCCAATAATGTTTTGAGTTCTTAGATTGCAAGCATATATTATACCCATTCACTGCTTTTACATTAAAATAATTGTGGTCAATCTGATCAAAGTCTCTCTTACTATACATTTGTACCCCCCATACAATGGAAAACTTGTCTGAAATGACAGGATGTTACTTAATATCTATATCTTATGTGCAATTAGAATAGCTTGATTGTAACTGCATTGTCTAATAAAGTCAACACAAAAAATGGACACCTTATATGGTGTCCACTTGTGTATAAACCTTTAATTATCACGTTTTTTTCTTTCTGCTAGATATACTTGCCACTCTTCATCGGTCAATATACCTTTTCTGCTTTTCTCAGATAGTGTTTTCATGTATTTCTCCCATTCCTCTTCGGTCATGTCTGCCAACATATTAGCTAAACTACTTTGTCCTGTTGTTTCAGTATTTATTTTATCTTCTCTCTTTGCATTATCAGCTGACTTAATGATTTCATTATCCTCTCCAAGCAGTTTTTTCAATTCCTTGTATCTCTTTTTATCATCCTCTGTCATTTTCACACCCGGTGTTATTATATAATTCAAATAGGCTGCTTGGTCTGCATACTCTGTATTTACTAATTCCTGCACCCTCTTTCTTTCTGATATGAAATAAGGTTTAATCAACTGTATAAATGCATTCCACTCTGCCTGATTTTCAAGACTTTCCTTAAACTGTCTTGCTGGAATATTTATCAAAATATCCTTATTTTGTATCAGAGGTTTTCTTTCTCCAATCTCCTTACCTCTCTTTAATCTAACCTGCTTTATTTGTGTATCTATCTGCTTCCACTCTTCCTTAGATATTTCTTCTTTATATATCATTAGATGTATATAATCTTCATCTCCAAGACTTAGATCCTTTTTATAGGTTCTTGCTGCATAATTCTGCATGTTCTTCATCTGATAAACTGATATTCCGTGCAAATTTGCCACCTGCTCTAAACTCAGACCTGTTTTTACCCAATCTTTGACTGCATCATTTAATTTCCTATTGTCAAAAATCATTCTGTAGCAGAACTTCACCACAATTTTACGATTTTTCAAATCTGACTTGCCCTTCAGTATATGATTAGCTCCATTTTCATCCCATGTCCCATCCTTAAAAAATTTATTGTAGTAGCTTTGTGCTTCATAAAGTATTGACATATTTTTCATCCTCTCTTTTCTCGCTTTATGCTGATTTCTATTAAATTTCCAAGTTTTTTCAATCGAAAATCTTTCCAATCGCCCTACAGCATATTTACCTTTAAAAATTCAATCCAAATTTCTTGAAAATTTAATATATAAAAATATCAATACAAAGCACTTTTCATGGTTCCTACACAATAAAAATAGGTAGTGAAGTTATTGCCTCACCACCTATTTCTTAAATGAATTATAAACCTCTTACTGCTTAAACTCCTATCTTTGCACTCATTAGTTGTCTATGTAATTGCTGATTTTCTTCACGCAATTTCTCTAATGCCCTTTCATACTTGGTCTTTTCTCTTTCTGTTACTTGGTTCTCCATTTCCTCCAGCTTCTGCTCATATTCTCTCTCAACTTGTTCTCTGTAGGCTTTTTCTTTCTCTTTCAATTCATTTATTAACTCTTTAGACATTTCAGCTATCATGCTTTTTGCAATCTCTACAGGGTCATTCTCCTTATCTACTGGCTTTGTTAATTCAGTCTCCAGTATTTTACTCTCTAAGCTCTTTTCCTTTAAACTGATCAACTGCTCTCTGTCATTTAAGTATTGTTCTTTCTGATTGAGTAGGTTTTCTCTCTTCTGATTGAGTTCTTCCTCTTTCTCTTTTATGAGTTTTTCTATATTTGTCATGTTCAATCCCTCCTATAAACCTAACTTTGCTTGTAACTGCTGCCTTGCTGACTCTATTTTCTGTTGGCTTAACTGCTCCTTCAGCATTTCTACCTGTTCTCTGGTTATTCTCTCTATATCTACTGTCCTTTGCTCAACTTCTTCATTGATCCTCTTATCACAATAGCTATCCAATAATCTGTGCCTGTTATCATACTCTGCATTGAGTTGTTTCAATCTCTTTCTGTATTTATTATCCAAATACTTCTTGTAATTATCTCTTTCTGACTGTAGTTCTTCCTTTTCTCTCTGTAACTGCTCCTCTCTTTCCTTTTGCTCATCCCCTATGATTGCTCTTATATTAAACTCCCTTTGCCAGTTCTCTTCTATTAACTTGTTTAGCTCTTGTTGCCTTTTCTCCAATATTTCCTCTTTTTCACTCATAATCATTCTCTGTTCTTGAATGTCATGCTCCTGTTGTGTCAGCTCTTGCTCTCTTTTCTCCAGTGCCTTTTCTCTTATCTCCAACTGTGATAATTTACTTTCTATCTCTCTTTGCTTTTCCTGAATGCTGATTGTTTCTCCCAGTCCAGCATTCATTAAACTATTTCCTGTAAACATTATTGCTGAAAGCTTGTCCAATTCACTTTGTATCAGCTTATCTTTCTTCTGGGTATCAACTACTCTCTTGATTACTAATTTTCTTTCTTTATGCTCTGTCTCTAAATTATTGTTTTCTTCATATTCACAAAAGACCTGTGTTAAATTTTCTTTTCCTGCTATATCTCCAAAACTGTCATATACTATTCTGTATTGATATTTTGAACTTATCAGAAGTGCTTCATACAAGCTTCTTGTGTAGTCAATCTCATAACCCTGCATCCTATACATTGAAAATATTTCTTCTATAATTGCAATCAGGTTATTAGTCATATTATTGATTGTGTTATTTCCTTTTATTCTGTACTCAATAAACCTGTTCTGAATTTCTCTTTTGATATCCAGTGCATCTATTTCATTATCCTCCACTATTTGAATGAATGTCCTATTTATCTTCTCACTGTGAAGTCTCTTAATTCTATCTCTCTTCTGTTTTTCTTGGCTGCTGTGAAATTCTACTCCATTGTATTCTATGTATAGATTTAATTCTTTTATATAGATGTCATACTCCATATTTATTGTTGGGTCTATAAATCTGTTCTTTGCTTCTGGAAATATTTGAAGTAAACTCCTATACAGAAATTGCTCTGGAAAGCTTGTTCCATAGTGATATAACTCATTTCTTACAAGTCTTTTCTCTTCTGCTTGCTTTATTGATAAACTACTCATTTCTCTTATACCTCCTAATCTGGTCTCAATGAGTTGTGCTTTTATATTCATTGAAACCTATTTTTATTGCCTGTGCTCATTTGACTTTTCTCACTAGTTATCATCACTGCCTACTTAACTTTTGTGGTCTTCATTTGACTATTTCTCTTTCTTTCCTCATGCTTTTTGTGATTGGTCTTATCAATCTACTTACTAGCTCTCTGAATGCTGAACTCTTTCCCTTTCCTTCTCTTTCTACCTGCAAATCCTTTGTGGTCACATAATGCTTACCCTGAAATGCTCTGATTTAATGCTCTGAGCGTGGGAACATATATGTTCTTTGACTTTTCTCTTTCTGTGGTTCCTCTAAACTCATTGTTGCAGGTGTCTATGTGATTTTCTTTCATGTTCCATGCTTTAGCACTAGTTCTCTTTCTGTCTACAATTTTTACTTAAAATAATTTTTCACTTATCAGTGCAAACTTAAATCTCTATGTCTTTATTTTTATTAGTGCTTCTATCTCTTATTCTCTTTCCTCTATATGTTGTAATTGCTTTTACTCTTTCTATCTGTTTCCACAGGCTTTATATTGTCTGATGTTTTTATAGGTTTGCTTTTAGCTATTTAAGCTGTTGGATCTATTTTCCCTTCGCTCTAATTTGATTTCACATTTTCCTTCTTTTTAACCCTGTCTAAATTCATTTAAGCTGTTGGAATCACTTTCTCACTGTCCGGATTTGATTTCACATTTAACTTCCCTTATCATATGTCCCTCTCGTTTAAGCTGTTGGAATCTATTTTTTTATTGTCCATTTTTATCTCACATTCAACCTTTCTACTGTTGATTGCTTTAAAATAGATTGCCCTGCTTATTTCTTCCAAGGTTCTGCCAGTAATAATTGCTAAACTGATTTACCTGCATCCCACTTGATAAACTCATATTTCTATCAAGATATAATGCATCTCTTAGCTGCATATTCATTATTGGTGTCTGCACATCTCTTTCTTTATTAATGAAATTGACTCTATTTGCTTTGCTTACTATGAAACTCTCTAGCTCCCTCTCTGCTAATCTATTGCTGTGATTTATATTTATATTGACTGTTAATTGCTTACCATTTTCCTTCATTTTCAACTTTATGCTGGTTATCAATTTGTCATATGTAATCTCACAATCATAGTACTGCACCTGCTCTAAACCTAATTTCTTTATAAATGTGATTACACTAATTGTACTGCCTATGATTGATGTTCCTATTTCACTTTCAAAGCCATTACTTCTTACAATAATGCTTGTGTTCAATGAAATTCTCTGAACCTTTTTATTCATGCAGTCATTAAACACTCTGTTCAGTGCCTCCCAGTTGACTGCTGAGTTATATCCATTTTCTGTAATATCTATCAATATTGTCTCTGGTGTTTTATAACTCTGTAAGGTGTTTCCATTATTCAGTGTGTTCTCATAGGTTCTAAACAATTTCCTTAAACCACCATCTCTGATGCAGTTCTTTAGACATTGTTTAAACCAATCTTCTAACTTGGAATATTGACACTCTATGGTGTTATCAAATATTGTGTACAGCTCATCTGAATTTCCTATTTGCAAATATACAAATACTTGGTACTTATTCTTTTCCTGCAAGTAGTAGTCCATGATTGCCTTGCCTGACTTTACTCCACTCTCTGTGGTGTTTATTCCAGCCAGTATTGTTCCTCTTGTAATGTCTCCCTTGATTGCTTTAATCTGCATTGTCTTTTTCCTCCCTCTGTCTTAGATCCTCTAGGTCAAGCAGCTCACACCCCAAATAGGAAAACCACCTTTTAAACTCATTGAAGTCACCTATGATAAACTTCTCTTTGTCAGGTATCACAATTTTCACAACCTGTCTCTTTGCTGCCTGCTTAATTACCTTCAGTATATTGGAATTTTCTATTTCCCCTGTCCATATGTCATAGATTGGTGTTATTTTCATATCTTTGATGTGGTTCTTTACTTCTTCTGTGACTTTTGCTACCCTCTCTTTTAGTTCCTTTTCTGAACACCCCATGCTTCTCTCTGCACCATAAACTATCACTGTACTCTGCTTTGTCTCTCTGAGTACATCTAATATTTGACTCTGTTTATAATATCTGTATCCGCTCTCTGTTATTTTTACTGGCACTACTTTTCCTCTCTCATGTAGGTATCTCAACTTAGTTGCCTTCACTCCTGTAATCTTTATCATTTCTGAGGTGTTTATTAGTCTTTCTTCCATGCCTCCTGTTCTCTCCTTTCTTCTAAACTTTTAAATATAAAAGATATCTTCATATCACACATAGGATAGAAAAAAGGACTGAAATTATGTTTTACCTAAAATAATAGAGCATCTGACTTTCATCAAATGCTCTGCTCTGTATAAACTCTGCCTATCTGCTCTTACACTTCAAATAATTGGACTACCTTTTCTATTTTATCTGCTGAATATGTATAGTCTCTTAAAATCTCTATTGCTCTGTCCTGTCCACATATTGAGATTGCTCTTGCCAGCTCAAGCATTGCTTGATTAAAACTATGGTTTCTTTGCAAGTTTATCATCTCATATCTTTTTATTCCAAGTATTGTAAGTACCTCACTATAGAGTTCCCTCTTTTCATACTTGTTTGTTAATAATCTGATAAACCATATCTCAAATAAATCTATGTTATATTTATATCTGTATGACTCATAATACTTACATATCTTGTTGAAGTCATAATCCACACTGTCAAATCCCATATCTGACTTGTCTGCTATCAATGTGTCAAATATTGATGTTTCCTCTCCATCTTCATCCTTGATAATTGATGAGGTCTCATTCATGTGCTTGTTTATCCTCTCTGTTAAACATCTGAGTGATACAAACTTCACACAGCTAAATATGTATCCCTCTAATGATATCGCCTTGTTTCCATAGTTCCCACTGGCTCTCTCTACTGCCACTGATATACTATAGTCATGTGTGTTATGTAAATACATAAGCACTTCCATATAGTAATCTTCCAAGTCATCTCCTGATAAAACTTGGTTCATGCTTCTACCATGCGATCTGATGGCTGCTTTGATTTTAGTCTTATGTTTTATTACATAATCTACTGTCTGCTTCTCCCATCCTCTCTTGCTTTCTGGTTCCTCAAGAAGTCCTGTATAAACTATTTCTGATAGTGTCCTTGTTGCCATGTTACTTTTCCTCTCTTTCTCTCTTAAAAATAAGTTATTTTATATATTTTCCTGCCTTATTGACTGTCTGTTCTAATTTTATTCAGGTCTCCTTGTGATCCACTTTGCCTTGCCTTTTTACTGGTGCTCTGCTCTTTTCTTTCTCAACTTAAATTTTAGAAATAAAATTTATTTCATTTCATACTAATGCTGTTGGGTATGTAGGCTCTGGTTTCATTCTATGTGTGTTCTCTGGTCTTTCTGTTTGTGGATGCTCTTGGTTCTCTCCTCTCTGTCTCTGACTTGCTTGGTGCTTTTGCTCTGTCAATTATCTGCTGTTCTTGACAGTGGTGCTTCTGTGTTTTTTATGATAGAGGTTATCTGGTGTATAAACTATTGGCTTGGTTGCTTCTTATCTAAACTCATATTGTGTGTTTTCCTATAAGTAGTTGCTTTGGTTCTTATCCTCTCATTGCTTCATATATTCATTGTTGGTAATGGACATACCTTTTTCATATCCTCCAAACTTTAGTTAAACTCTTTTAGGGTCACATTGATGCATCTTTCTTACTGTCAATCATAGTCGTTCTTTGACAGTGAATGTGTCCTTGACATGCTATTTTCTACTGTCAATCATAGTCCTTCTTTGACAGTGACGCCTTGGTGCTACCCCAGCTTTTCAAAATGTCACCCCTGTTTTGGTCTCACTCACTGTCATTTATCTGCTATTTTCTGATAGTAAAATCCCTTTGAAAATCTTAGTGCTGTTTGGTTCTTTGATCTCCTACTGTCAATTATCTGCTGTTTCTGACAGTGAAGTATTAGTTTTACTCTTTGTGCTTTTCCTTCCTAAAAATTAAACTCTTCTCTTTCTAACTCTCTGGTATTGGCTTTGTTGTCATAATGTATATATGATTGCTCCTTTATTGCTTTTTCACTCTTTAGCTTGCATGGTGTTTTTAGATTTGAACTGTCATTTATCTGCTCCTCTTGACAGTGGTGCATCTCTGATTTTTCCTTCTATCTTAGACTTCTACTGTCAATTATCCGCATAAATTCATTTTTGTTGTATTTGATTTTTCTGTGGTGCTTATTTCAATTTTAATTTTAATGATGTGCTGTCAGTTGTGTTATCGTGGTTTGTTTTCACTCGTTGCTTTCTAGGCTTATTTTTCATTGTGTATACACTATGGTTAAACTCTTTTCTGACAGTTATGCTTTGATGGGTTTGCTTTGCCTTGATGGGTTTTCATTGTTCTGATGGTGTTTTAGTGCTCTCTGCTTATACTTATTGCTCTGATGGGTTCTCTTTGTCCTCCATACTTTGCTTTTGCTCCTACTTGTTCTCTTTGCTCTGTATAAACCTTTATTGCTCTTTTTACTTTTCTCTTGCTTTGCTTGCTTTCTACTGCTTTCTCTCTTTTATTATCCTCTTGATTAGCTTTTTCAGTGCTTTGGTTCTTATTTTTACTTATTACTAATTTATCTACTTTGATTACACTTTTTTGAAAATGCTGGAAATTACCTAATGCCTACTGTGATGTATTCGTTTTTTCAATCTATGACTTCCCTCGTTTTAGACCCAATGCAGCCTTGTTTTGGAAATGCTGTGATAAACTACTTTTTCAAAAATTTTTTCATTACTTGGTCGTTGAGGTTATGCATTATTTGTTTTTCTGCTTATGTGTTGCTCTGATTGATGAATGGGAGTAAAAAATAAAGTAGCTTAAACACTTTTCACGCTGTGCTTAAACTACTCTATCTGATTGTTATTATGAATTTAATTTAGATTGTACTCTTTTATCCTTGCAAGTCACTTAGTAATTGCTTCATTTCTGACTGATTGAGTCTGCCTCTGGTTCTTTTTATGTCCTCTTCCATATCCTCTAAACTCTTAAACTCTTTCACTGGTATATACACTGTTGTGAATAGTCTTGTCTGACTGTAAGGGTTTTTATCTTTCTTGGCTATCATACAATCCAGTGGTTCCTCTGCACTGTTCTCTTTCAATAAAAATGTCTGACCTCTTAAGATTATCTGCTCTGCTGATTGTTTTCTTTGCTTTGATTGGTCTGACCTCTTTTTCTTCTGTATTGGCAATAAACATGATTGGATATAACAACCTGTAAACTTTGGTTTTACTAGTTTTAGATATCTGTACTGCTGCTTTTGATGTTGGGTTTGGTCTAATTGGTCTGATGTTTGGTCATGGAGTTGAATGTATCTTACCTTTAGCTCTGCTTCATCAAACATAAACCTTTTCTTTCTTACTCTGTTGACCATTAGTAAAATACTGTTGTTTTTCCTCTCATAGTATTGCTCCTTCAGTACCTCTCCTGTTTCCTCTTTGATTTGTAAGCTTTCTGGTGAAATATTTGTATCCATATAGGAAGTTGTTTCTCTTATTGATTGGTCTGATACATACCTGTAATTGCTTTTATACTTGGCTATGCGGTCTACTGATTTCTGATATTCATTTAGGCTATCTGAGTAAACCTCTTTTGTGATGTTGCTTGTGTTGTTGCTTGTGCTGTTACTTATGTTGTTCTGTTTGTATGTTATTACTATCATGCTTTTCTCTGCTCCTCTCTTTGGTGTTGTGATGATGTGATGTTGAGGGTAAGGGAGTAAAACAAAAGTCCGTTGGTATTGATGATTTTCTACACTCACTTAAACTATCACACTGGTCTGACTTGCTCTGGTCTGTCTAGTCTGCTCATCATATTTACACTGTGCTTTCCCTTATCCTCATTGGTTTGCTTGCTTTCCACTGATTGCTTATATACTCATCTGCTGATTGTATTTACTTTATCCTCCTATGCTCTCACATGCTTTCTTTTTTATCCTCCTGCCTATCCTCTTTGATCTCACTGGTCTGCTTGGTTCACTCTGGTGCTTTATTATCCTCCTGCTTGGTTTACTCTGGTGCTTTTCTATCCTCCATTTACTTTTTATGATGTGTTTCTTTTATCCTGATAGGTCTGACCTTTTATCCTCCTGATTGTTTCTTTTATCCTCCTGACTGGTATGGTTCTATTTGCTCTTACTATTTGCTCTTTCTCATTTAAACTGTTTTTGATTGATTTTTTCACAATTTATGTGGTGAGTGTGTTCTATATCTACAACATGTGTTGAAAATGGTTATTCAACCTAAACACTCTGATTATGTTTAAAGAGCAGGTACAACCTGTTACCTGCTCTAAATTGATTTCACACTTAACTATTCTCTTTTCTCATGTAGCTGCTTAATCACTCCTATTGTCATTCTATCAATCAGGAAGTCTATGTCTTGTATCTGATTAACATTTTGATAGGTCTCACTCTCCTTTATTCCTCGATCAGCTACCTCCACTGATATTGTTGTGTTGTTTTTATCCTGTATATCTACTGTGATTATGATGTTAAATCCATTTATTTTATTGAGATACACTCTCTGCTCCTCTCGCTCCTCTCGCTTCTCTTGCTTTTCTTCTCTATCTTTCATGGTTTCTCTCCTACATAATGCTTCTTCTAGCTAAACTCTCATAGTCATAAACCCAATCATCAAAATTTCTTGAAATTATATCTATGCATTCCTTATCTGTTACCTGCTTATCAATTATTTCAACTACTACTTTTATTTTGTCATTTTTGCCTACTATCCATATTTCAGTTGTGCAACTGCCTTTTCTAACTGAAAAGGCAATTACTTCAACTGTGTATTCTTTTCCTCTATGTAGTATCTCTATCTGTCTGATCCCTTTGTATTCAAATACACCATTTTTTATATCATCCTGACTCCATACCATTGCTATCTCCCTTTACTTCCTTGCTTAGTGAAACTTGTTAATCTGTTCTGATAGTGACTCAACATTTCCCATGTTATTTTCTGATGCCACTTTTATATCACTTAACTCTGATGTAATCTCCACAATACTGTTTGTCACTTCTGAAATTCCATCTGCACACTCGCTTATATTCTGTGACACTCCATTGATTGCTTCTACCACCTGCTGTGTTGTCTCTTTCAATACATCTGTTCCCTGTACATAGGTGTCAAATATATCAGTCATTGTTTCTGCATCTTTGTAATAGGTTTCTCCTACACCCTTAAACTCTGTATAGTCTGTAGTTACCTGTTCTGATATTGTATTCATGATTTCTTCTGATGTTTTCATTAAACTCTCAACTGCCTTTATTACATCTGTTGTTACCTGCTGAATACTTGATGCAGCTTTCTTTGACTCATCAGCTAAACCACGAATACTGCTTGCCACCACTGCAAAGCCTCTTCCTGCCTCACCGGCTCTGGCTGCTTCAATGCTTGCGTTCAGTGCTAATAGATTTGTTGATGAACTAATTTCCATTATATTATCTGTTAATGAATTGATTTCAGATACTTTCTTTGAGTCCTCTATTGCACTTTCTAATTCCTTTTTCTTCTCTGCCATCACATCTAAGACTGTCTGCATTTTATCAATACAAAGTTTCTGAATATCTTCTGCTCTGTTCTTCATCTCATCCACTGACTCATTACCTGTTTTTGTCTTGTCCACCAAAATTTCTACTGATGCAAATAATTCCTCTGCACTGGCTGATATTTCTTGTGAACTTGCAGCTATCATTTCAGTGCTTGCAGTCACCTCTTCTGCTACTGAGCTTATACTGGTTACATTGTCAGATGCCTTTAAAATGCTCGTATTGATTGAGCTGTTTGCTTCTGTTAAACTCTCTGAGGTGTTCTTCATTGAATCTGTTATCTCTTTTAAACTAATCTGCAAAGTATTTGTTGACTCAACTACTTTGTTCAGTTCCTTAATAATTGACTGCTCTGCTGGCTCTATATCTATTGTTCCATCTGCAAGCTCCCCTAGGTTAGTTGATACTCCCTTAAGTAATCTCACTACTCTTCGTGATACAGCTATTATGATTGTTCCAAATATAACTATGTTCACAACTACTGCCAAGACTATTTTATAAAATGCACTTGCTATTCTATCTGTTATATGTGCATCTGGCTTACCTGCAAATGCCATTCCCCAAAATTCTGTTTTCTCCTTGTCTGCATATATTGGTGAATAATAAACACAATATTCTGTACCTGCTATATCAACATTTTTAGCTGTATAATCCTGACCTGATGAAACTATCTCATAAATCTCTTTATCTGCCTTTGTTCCCTCATTTCTGGTTCCATCTTCATTTTTAATAGATGTCATTACTCTTGTATTGTCTCTGAAAAGAGTTAATTGTATATCATCCTCTAGAAATGAATCTATATAAGCATAGTCTGTATACTTGCTCAGGTCTAAATTTCCATCATCTGATATATCCTCTTGGAAATATGTTGTTAAATTCTCTGTTGCAACCTTCAGCTTTTCTGTTTCTGTCTCTGACAGCACATCCACCAGCTCAATCACTGAAATTACAATCATTATCAGTGCCGCTGATATTAGTGGAATAAACCCTACTAAAAGAAATGTTGTCATCATGTTTAACTTGGTCTTTTTACTTTTCATTCTCTTTCTTCTCCTTTTAAAAATTTTTTCTTTTATATCCCCAATATGTCTCGAAAATGGACAATAAAAAGAGTCAGTACTGCTCTTTGTACTGACTCTCACTGTTCTTCTTATTTACTCATCGAATGCAACTATTGAAATGTCCTCTGGAAATTTATACTGTGTTTTCCATTCCACAGGATTGTACCAATCAATCTTTAAACCATATTTCTGTGATGCCAACTGACATATTGGAATAATGCTTGCACTATGTCTAAGACTCACTCTTAAAACTACCTTGTCTAAATGTTTTAGTTCCTGAATCATTCCATCACTCTTTGTTCCAAACTTAAATCCCCTATCTTCTCCACCTACTCTTGAAAGCCACTCATTTGCTTCTCTTGTATTTCTTGGTGCTGAATAACACTTTTTATATCCTCCCATGCCATCTGGATAATCTCTTAATGTAGCTGTCATGCTCTTTTCTCCCTTCTTATAAGCAATTCGGAGAACTATCAAAAGCTCTCCGAATTTTATTCACTCTCTATTAAACATTAGCAGGCCAGTCAATCGGTACAAATTGCTGGAGATAATAAATCACTGTGTTGTAATCTCCCACATTACATTTTCCTACTGGTTTCCACCTACCATCTCTTGTAAACTGCTGCAATGCTAAACACTTTGTTTTCTTATCTTGCATTGTTCTTACCCTAAATCTGCTGGCTACATTCATTCTTCTTAACCAGTCATTGATTTCTCTAACTGATTGAGGTTTATGTGTTACCTTGATTTCTCCCTGTACCACCTTATTAGATCTCACCTCTAAACCTTTTACTTTATTCTGCTTTACAATTAAGTTCTGCATCTGTTTAAGTATATTTAATATTGTTTTTCTGTATCTTTCTCTTTTCTCAAGGTATGTATTTACTGTCCATCCTCTATCTGTGTTTCTTAATTCCTCTTCTACTGTACACAATATATTTCCTACTTCGTCTGTGATAAACCATTTTCCCTGCTTTTCATCAAATAAATATGTGTACTCACCTGCGCCAAAGCCTTTCTTAGCTCTGTGCTCTGCACTGTTGTAAGCTATAAACTCTAGTTGATTGTCTTTGATATTGAATAATGGAAGTGCTGTTGCATTTATATCAAATCTACATCTCACATAATCTTCCATGCAATTTATACATTTATGCTCTTTGATTGCCTTTACCAATTCTTCCTCATCATAGATGCTATAAGGATTTGCAGGAATTTTTGATGTGTCACCTGCCTTTACTTCCTTTTCTACTGCACTGATAAACTCCTTACTTGGTAATCTCTGTTCCAGTGACATTAAATCTCCGCACTTTATAAGTGCTTTGATTTTCTCTGGTGTGTTGTAAAAGCTCACCAGCATTGCTCCTGTACTTCCTACATGTCCATCATGATAATTCATGATATGTGCTGTTTTATCATCTGCTGTTCTGAAATTTATTGCTGCTACTGCTCCCATTCTTTCTTTCCTCCCTATCTTCTATCAAGTATTGCTTGCTTTGGCTTTATGTCTATGTATTCAAATGCATGTCCTTGTATACCTTTGAATGGTATGTATATCATGTAATATTTTGTATCTACATCTATTACACCATTCTTCATTATTCTTCCCGGCTTTTTTGTCTCAACACTATTGATTAAATCCCAGTGCTCAAACTCACACTGAATGAGGTATCTTAAAACTACAAGCACCATTCTATAATCCACACATGTCTCTTTTGATGTTTTTGATTGCTTAAACTCATTCAGCCCTGGTCTACTGTAATCATAGATTTTTCCCTCAAAATGCACTGGTTTTAACTGTGCATAGCTTGGCATTGCCTGATTAGGGAAAAATCTCTTAAGCATATCTGGGTTGTCTCCTACATTCATTATCCATGCAAGTGCCAGCTCATTTGTCTTTAAAGAATGAGGAAAATACTCTCCTGCATAGGTTCCACCCTCTCTAAGCTGTGCTATATCAACTGCTCCATTGTCTGTTGCCTTTGCTTTGATGGTTTCATAGTAATTTCTGGCACAGGTCAATATTGCTCTCTGTGTGTCATTTAGACTTTTACATAAACCTCTATATCTCTCTGCTTCCATGTCCCATCTCTGTGCTATCTGCTGTTCCATTATTTTTAACTGCTGTTTATCCATTTTTCTATCTCCTTTTTAATCATTAATAAATTACACCCTTATATACACATACTGCTTATTTTTTAGTCTTTGAATATCCCCATGCATCTATATATCTTTGAAATTTTAAGCAAAATAAAAAGTGAATGCTCTCACACTCACTTTCTTTTCTTATTCATTTATTATTTTGTCTATTTGTTCATTTACAAGCTTATCTATCTTTCTGTCAAAGTTCTCATCTATAAAATCTATTGGTATACATGCTTTTAAGCTTTCTTTTATGTATGCTGTGTTTTCTCCGTCCTGTATCATCATGCAACCATTTGTAATGATATAAAATATCAAGCTTTCCACTACATCATATTCATTAAACAGAAACTTTGTTGTCATTATCTTTTCAATAACTGTTGGATCTGTTCCGTCTATTATGTATTCTATCAGCTGTTTCAATAAACTATTCTCAAATGAATTGTCCTTCAGTATATTCTCTGATGCTTCTTCAAGTGTCAACAGTCCTTCTCTTCTTCCAATCTTTCCTAATGCAATTACCTTTGCTACTACTTTATTAATTCTGTCCTTATCTTCCTTTAACTCTTGTGGTCTCTTAGAAACTACCTGTGTTACCCTCTCTAATAACAGTCTATCCATAACTACATATCCTCACTTTCCAATATTTCATCAAGTCCATTGACTTCTTTTAAGTTCCAGTTGTATTTCTTGATATTGCAGTCTGTTTTGATTAACTGTCTTTTCTTCCATATCTTTGTTTGTATTCTTAATCTTTCTGTTTCATGATTTTTACTTATTGCTAGTAAATTTATTTTTCCATCTGAATATACTGCCTCTATGTCATATAAGATGTTGTTTGATATATTATAAGCTACTACTATTTCCTCATTGTCTGCACCATTTAATATGTAAATCCAGTTATCTTCTATGATTTTCTTACTTCTAAACTTCTGTGCTGTTCTATCTGTACACTCGACTATTAAATATATTGCTTTACTCTGTTTGTCATAAATAAACCTATCCATGATGATTATGTTGTCATTCTCAAAGTTTGGTGTCCTTACTGCTTTTAGTCCTGCTATTATATCTCTTAAATCATTCTCACTTATGTCTCTCTGTGATATGTCAAGTCTGTATGCTTTCTCTTTATATTTGAAATATGTTACTATGTTGTCTTTCAAATCTCTAAATGCTATTAGCTCTGTTAACTGCTGATTGCTCTTTGCTTTGTGGTCTATGTAATCCTCTACTTGGTATAAATTGCCTTTGTGTAATAATTTGCTTTGGTATGTATCTTCATTTATGATTTGGTCTCCAGACATTTTATTTGTGATGTGATTTGATACTTTTCTGATCCATTTCATCTGCTCTGAACTGATTTTTATTTTCATATGCTTGATTTGCTTGTAATTTAGGTCTTTTATATTAATGATATAGCCTTCATTACAAACCAGATATGTTTGTCTCTCTTTTCCTCTTCCTGATATTAAAATGTACTTCTCTAAATCAAATAAGAAACCTATATCTCCAGTTATGTTTTCAAACTCTATCATACCTGTGTCTGTTATCATTTCTGTAGGCTTGTTTCTCTCATTAAAGCTTAGTCCTGTTCTGCCTGCTGCCTTGTTCATTTCACCATAAACCAATATTGCCTTATCTACTGTCCTGTTCTCATATAATTCTGCTATCACATTTCTTGTATTGCACATATTCAATATTGCTTGTAGTTCTTCTGCCTTTTCCTGTGTCATCTTCCCTTTTCCCCTCCTTTCCATGTTTATTTACATAAAAATGAAGGACAAGTCTTTTTAATCAACTTGTCCTTATCATGTATTCTTTATTCAATTACATTTACTTCTAAATAATTCAGTGTATTTCCTGCCTCCTTGATTGCATCTATTATCATTGTGATAGTAAACTCTGATATATTTGATGCTTTACACTTAAATGTCCAAGTGCTTCCTTCTATTTCATCTGTGCTTACTTCATCCAAACTATCTACAAGTATATCAATGTAAAATTCTGTATTACATTGGTCTGAAATATAAAAGAAACTTTTATTGAAATACTTATAAATGAAGTTATCCTTTCCATAGGCTTCTTCAAGCTGTTTCAATATTCTTCTATACTCTGACTTTCTACCACCTGATGCATTTTCAGCATATAAATTCATGTGGTTCAAATAATTACTAATAATTGAATTATCAGTAATTGCTCTCATAAACCTTTCCTTGTAGATTTCTCTTATTGAAACTACACCTTCTTTGTTGAAGATTTTATCAAGCTGCTCTGTGCCTTTCATTAAACTCTCATTGCTTTCTGTGAGATTTACACTGAACTCAACTGATAATTTATGACTTATATCTATAATTGGTATGTTCAGCTCTTCAATCCCCTGTTCCTTCAAATCTCTATAAACTCTTGTAAAGTCTTTCTTTGATGAAGCAGCTTTTAATATATCTGACACTCTTATTATCTGATCCTGCTCCAGCAATTCCACTTTGCACTCACTGGCTTCTTCAAAGGAGAAGTTATAATATTCTCTACCTATCTTCTGTTCTTCCCTTTTGATTATATGAACTTGAATGTTGTCATTTATTTTTCCAAGTGTTCCTACATAAGCTCCAAACACTTTCTCTGAATATTGAAGTATTGTAAACTTCTGCTCTATCATTTTTATGAATGTTCTTGAACCTGCATTAAAAATATCATCTACTTTTATTAATGCAAAATATCCAAATTGTCTTGACATACTATTGATGGTCACTGCTCCACTCTGTTTCTTTATGATGTCAAAACCTTCTGTTCCTACTTCTGATGGATATTCTTTGTCTCTTGGCTCTGTCTCTTTGTCAATAAACTCTTTTGTCAGAACCTTTTTAACCATTTTCTTGATTGCCTTCTCTTCTGATGTGTCATAAAGTCTATTGACCATTTCTTTAAATGTCATCCAGTTTACTTTACCTGTATTGATATCAATACTACTGAAAACCATATCTTTCACTGTATCAATATCTCCCTTCAAGCTGCCTAATAAATCTGGTGTTATACCTATTATTTTCTTCATGACTTCTTTATATTTGTCTTTTACCTCAAATATAAACTCTAAAGCCTCTGTTGTTACTGTTCCAAAGTTATCCAACTCTATTTCTTCGTAGTCCTCTAAATCCATTTCGTCTGAGTTGTCTATCTCTGTACTTGTACAAGGCTCCTGTTCCAATATTTGCTCATACTGTTCTTCGTTTCTCATTTATGTTCTTCCTCCATGTTTAAATAATCAAGCATTAAACTTACCTGCTCTAAAATATTGTCATCAAATAAGTTTATGCTCTGTCCTTTTACTAAAGATGGTTTGCTTTCTATTTGCTCTGCCTGTTTCTTTTCCGTCTGGTTCTTAACTGACTGGTTTATTTGCTCCTCCTCTCCACTTAAACTACTCAAGTTCATGTTTATATGCTCTACACCTATATTCACTTTGAACTCTCTGCTCTGCCTCTCCATCTTTAGTGTCCTCCAATTCTACCAATTTTCTCTTTTTCTCTCTGCTTTGAAATTTTAGTTTTGAATATGCCCTGCTTTATTTTCTGATGCGTAGACCATTCAAAACATCTGTCCTTTTCTTAAAATTTTAAATTTTTGTCTTTGTGAATAATATGCATTGAATTAAGTTCTGCTGATTGATATGTATAAACTCAACTTTGTTGAAATAAAGAAAAAGCAGCTCACTCATGTCTGTGAACTGCTTTACTCTCTAATCTTCTTTGTGTTTTATAAAACCTGTGCATTTCTTGAATAGCAATCTGTTGTGCTTCTGTTTATCTGGTTTGCTCTCTGGTCTTTTCCCTGTACTGGTGCTATTGAATGTGTATTTATATGTTCCTGTGCTTGCTCTTGTGTTTCAAACAATCTGCCTTTTGGCAACTGTATTCCTCCACCTGATCTAAACCTTATCAAGCAGAGGTTTCCACTTATTCTCTTTAAAGTGGCTTCTTCTATGTTTCTATTGTTGGTTATGATATATACTGTGTCTCCTACTTTCACTTGTCTCACTTCTTTCTAATTGTTTGGCTCTGTGATGAATTTGTTGTAATTAAATATAGAACAAATGTTTGGTTTTGTCAAATTTACTGTTTTCTTTTTTCCTACCTCCTACTCTGTGGCTTGCTGGGATACCCCTAGAATTAGTTTTACCCTTTTTCCTATAAACTCACCTTAAACTACTTAAAATTCCGTTTTACCCTATCTGGGTTGCTCTGGAACATATATCTAATTTGAAATATTTAATCTATCTTTGAAAATCTACTTACTAGCTCTTTTCTCTCTTTTTCTGGTTCTCTTTGGCTTTTTCTCTCTGGTTTTCTGTTTTTCATGTGATTTTGAGTGATGATAAGTGCTGTTGGTCTGTCAATTATCTGCTGACTTCTGACAGTGATGCCTCTGATGGTGTTTTTGATTAGTGTCTTTGATATGCAATGGGTTTGAGCTAAACAGTTAAATTCTTAAATTAGGTGCTTGTGGTCTTGAAATGTCAGTGCTTTTGACCTTTCCTCTCATTGCTCTATTTATTCATTGTTTGGTCGTGATGGGCTTTGTTAAATATGATTTGTTCCTAAGTCTGCTTCTTTGAGGTTAATTTTTGGTAACATAGCTACTGTCAATTATATGTAGTTTTTGACAGTGAATGTATCTCTGGAATGCAATCACTCACTGTCAATTATATGCCTCTTTTGACAGTGACGCTCCGGTGTCTATTAACATTTTTCTCAATGCAGCACTATTTTTAGATCTACCTACTGTCATTTATCCGCCTATTTTTGACAATTTTTCTCCTCTAAACTCTTCTGTGCAGCTTTGATCTTTGAACTCTTACTGTCAATTATCTGCTGTTTCTGACAGTGAAGTATTGGAAAATGTGAAATGCTCTAATAGGTTGAAATTCTTTGGTATCCTCCTATAAACTCTTAAAAAGCTTATTATGGTCAGTCATGCTTCTTAGTTGATATATCCATTGCTTTCACTCTGATGGTACTGCTCATGTGAAATCTCTTTGAACTGTCATTTATCTGCTCCTCTTGACAGTGATGCATCCCTAAAAAATCCTATTTTCATGGTAGCTTACTGTCAATTATCTGCTACTGCTCTTATTAATGTGTTCTTATTTTACTATGGTGCTTATTTGAATTTTAACTTTGATGTGGTGAATATGATTGTATTATTGTATTTTGATTTTATATAGTGCTTTCTGTGATTTTATTTCATATGCATGGTTATTATGGTTAAACTCTTCTTGACAGTTTATGTAGTTTGATTTTCTTATGTATTTGACTGGTTTTAATGCTTCTGATTGATTTGAATAAACCTAATCTGTTTCTTTGTGCTATTGACTTTTTTAGTATTGTGATGATTGATTTTATTATTGCTTTGATGGGTTTATATGCTTTGAAGTGAAATGGAAATAAACTGAAAATTTTATCATATGTGTTCATTTGATTTATTTGCTCTAACTGAGGGTGTGTTGCTCTTGGTGTCAATTATCTGCTGTGCTTGACAGTGAGATAAACTACTTTTCTCTTTTAATGCTCTTTTGATATGCTTGGTGCTTTCTGTGGTTGAGGTTCTTCTGGCTCTCTTTTTCTAATGCTTTCCTTCCCTTTTTCTCCACAACAATTTACCCACAATAGTTTTAGTTTGTTAAATATTGTTGGGAACACACCTACTGCTTATTGATTTTTCATAGATGTTGAATAGGTCTGGTATTATTCAAAAATTCCTACTGCATACTTGTTTTGGAAATGCTGTGATAAACTACTTTTTCAAAAATTTTTTTATTAGCTCGGTCTATGAATTTTTATAATGCTATGGAAATGTCTATTGAATTTTATGTATGCTGCTTTGGTTTGGTTTCCTCTCTGTTTTTCTCTTTGACCTTGAAGGATGCCTGAGGGAGATAAAACTAAGGGTCTGTTCATTCCTACTGGTTTGTATATAAACTAAAAGAGCAGTTCATTTAAACTCTTCTGTCTGCTTAAATGAACTGCTCTGTTTATATTGGGTTTGTACTGTTTTGTGTTTATCTTTTGATGCTGGATAAGAAATTCTGACCGTAGCTAAACATCTTTTGCAATTCCTCATTGCTAAGTTCTTTATCCCTCTCTGGTATTACCTCCATTGTGCTGTCATAATCCACTCCAAGCTCCTGCTCAATCTTTAGTTTTGTTGCTCCTGACATTATTATCTGGGTGCATCTTTCACATAAACCTTTCCACTCTATTATTTGATGTGTCACTGGGTCTTCTGTTGATGTGTTGCACATTATACATCTATGGTTCTGAAATTTCTCTTTGCAACTTCTACATACTCTAAATGTTCTGCCTATTGAATTTACTTGATCTTGGCTTGGTGTTGGTGATGATGTGAATTGTCTGCCACAAAAATCACATTGCTGTGATGGGGGTGATGGGTTTGGTCTGATGGATATGTTAGGTCTGATGGGTTTGACTTTTGGTTTTACTATGGTGTTGGCTTGCATCTCTCTGGGTTCCTCCTATCTCTCTAAACAAATTAAAAAATTTTTCTTCTTTATCACTCATTTGTATGAAAAATAGTTAAACTCTGATTGAAATGCTTTTTATGCAGAAGAAAAGCACCACACTTTTAAATGTGATGCATGTACTATACTTCTTAGTTGTTTGGATTGTAGCTACCATCTAAGTCAATGATAAAACCATCTCCATCTGGGTCATCATATACACCATATCCGTCTGCCTCAACTTGGTCTCTAAAGTCTTGCTTGATGAATGCCTCCCATTCATCATTTGTACCACTAAATTGAGTTCCATCTGGTAGGTAATCTCCTACATGGAAGACTTTTCCATAATCTGATGAACCTTCTTTCATATAAACTGCATATGATGGTTGGTCTCCTGCACCTTTGTCATGGTCATAGCACCAAGTCCAACCCATTGCATAATCGGCTCCGTTTTCTTGTGCGTACAATTCGTATTGATGGACTGCATCCCATGCACCATTGATGTCTGCCCATTTGGAATGACTTATTTCATCACTTTCACTTAAATATTCGGATGTTTCTGATGTTGTATCAGATGTTGAGGTGTCTGTTTCCTCTATAAACTCTGTTTCTGTGGTTTCCTCTTCAAGTGATGATGTTTCTACTTCTGTTTCTGGCTCTGTTGAAATTTGTTCTGTTTGTGTTTCTGGTTCTGATGTGGTTGCTTGGTTTCCACATGCTGTAAATAGTGTTAAACCCATTATCAATGATAATGTGATTATTCTCTTTTTCATTGTCTTTTCTACTATCCTCTCATGTTTATTGATTTAATTTATAATTATTGTGCCATCGTCATCAATTGTTAACCCATCTCCAAATGCTCCACTTTCATACATTCTTTGAAATTCTCTATCATCAGCGATACCCATTTCCTCCATATTGGCACCGGTGAATAGGGTACCATCAGGCAGATAATCACCTAGGTGGAAAATTTCTTTATATCGTGCTGAATCTTCCTTCATATACACAGCATAGCTTTCTTCTGATCCTGCTCCCTGACCTGTGTAATAGATCCAGCACCAACCGCCTGTACTGTCTGCTCCCTGAGATTTTGCATATTCTATCCAGTCATCTACACTTCCATATTTTTCTTGTATCTCCGCATGCTCTTGTTTACCAAGTGCATGTGCGGTTTCAGCATCCATGTTGGTTGTCTTTGGGTCTACATCCTCTGGGTTTACATCTGGATAAACTATGTTATCTGTAACTTCATCTGTGGTCTCTGTGCTTTCTGTGGTCTCTATGGTTTCTGTCTCTGATTGTTCTGTATTATAAACCTCTTCTGTCTGAACTGTTTCTTCCTTTTGCTCTGTTGAGTCTGCTTGGGTTTGCTGTTGTTGGGTTTGTTTACCACAAGCAGCTATTGATAATCCTATTGTTAAACATAAAATTGTTATGAGTGCTTTTCTTTTCACTTTGTGCTCTCCTAAATCATATTAAAATAATTTAATACATTTATATTATTGTAATGCTGCAATGACTTCTTCTGCTGTCATGGTTGGCTCTCCAAGGATTTGGATTTTCTGTTCATGTGTGATGTCTAGGATACTCTTTTCATAATTGAAATAGGCGTCCAAGACATCATCAGAATCCATATTAGTGTACCATGCTCCACCCGGACTTACCTCTCCTGTGTAAATAAACTGAACTGTGCCTGCCTCTACATAATACCAAGCTTCGATTGGATAACCTTTGGTTGTTGTTACTTTCATCATTCTTATGTCTACTGAAGCATCAATAAAATCGAATGGAACATCACCTGTGCCTTTGCCTGCGGTTTCTGTACCATAGATATCTGGATTAAGAACATGCATTGCTGACTCTGTTGCCTGTCCACTCGCTATGTAATAGTCTGCTGTTTTCTTATAATCTGTCCAGCCTTCTGATTCAGGTATACCATTATCCGATATATCTTCTTCTGTTTCCTCTATTATTTCTGTCTCCGTTGTCTGCTCTGTTGCTATTACATCTTGTTGTTCTGTTGTATCTATATTTCCACAAGCTGTTATTGATATTATTAAAAATAAACTTATAAATGCTATGAGTGCTTTTCTTTTCATCTGTGTAGTTCCTTTTTATTGACCATTTGTATGTGCTGGTAAACCTTGTATTGCTAATGTCATATTCTCCTCAAATTCTGGGAATTCATCGCCCGGATATGTTTTGTCTGTACCCCAAAATGGCTCTGAACCATCCTCCAGTTCACTACTTCCATAGAAATATGAATATGGTCCTGCAACCATTTTTTCACCTGTGCGTTGATTAATTGCATATGATCTTTTATCTCCTGCTGCTGAGCCGTAGTAGTAAATAAGCCATGCTCCATCATAAGCATCTGCCCCTTGGTCTTTTACATATGCATCATACTGAGTAAATATATCTCCTTCATAATTTCCGCTCGCCACAAGCTTATCCATATATTCAACATCTGCATCTAGCGCTTCTTCAACTGTGAGTCCTTCTGAGTTAGTGGCTTCTGTTGATAAACTCTCTTGCTCTGTTTGCTCTGTTGGGTCTGACTGCTCTGTTGGGTCTGCTTCGGTCTCTGTGGTTTCCTCTATGATTTCTGTTTGCTCCTGCTGTTCTGTTGGTTCTGTGCTATTTAAACTCTCCTGTTTACCACAAGCAGTTATTGATAAGGTGCTGATGATAAACAATATTATTAGTGCTTTCTTTCTCATATCTTTTCCTCTTTAATCCCCGTTATAAACTCCAAGGACTTCTTGCATTTCTGCATATGTTACATCA
>ERZ808240.653-NODE-653-length-44315-cov-52.811952_pt1 | contig 44315 bp, 24 predicted proteins | sample MGYA00521084_ERZ808240 | MGnify/ENA primary metagenome ERZ808240 (study PRJEB31516, sample SAMN03275571) | gut metagenome | biome: mammalia-associated habitat; material: feces | host: Papio cynocephalus | place: Kenya | collected 2012-08-06 ...
TTTGAAGACCTTATATTTCTCTTTTGCAAAACCTCTTATCCCGAACTGGGGTAATGACTTGCAATCAGCGAATGCGAGATCATCAATCACCTTGCAATCCACGTCGACTGACAACAGTGAGTCACAATATTCAAAACAAGATTCGCCTAAGGTCTTGATGGAGTTGGGAATGGTGACGTGGGTGAGACCGGAATACTCAAACGCATGGATTCCTATCTCCTTGAGCGACGGGGGAAACTCGATCGTCTTGAGGTTCTTGCAACCTCGGAAAGCGTAGCCCTGTATCTCGACGAGGTGCTTCGGCAGGCGCACAGAGCTGATGCCCGAATTTTTGAAGGCGATGTTCTTGATGCCGATCACGGCCTGTTTCTTGCCATTGTCGTCGATGATCGAGTCGGGGATGTCGACATGTCCCTCATCGACATTGCAACCATAAATGTATAGGCCGTTATATTTGTAATTATGGCCGTCACCTGTGGTGAACTTGACTGGCTGAACCTGTGCTTGCAGCTTCCCTGCGTGAAGGCCTGTGGCAAGCAGGGCGAAGAGGAAGGTGAACTTGTGGAAGATGTTTTTTGAAAACATGCAATCTGTGGGTTAATTGTGAATGATTGATGTATGTGTAAGGGGTGCGAACTGTTAACAATACAAAGGTAATAAAAAAATAAGGTAACGGCCAAGTTTTTCTGTTTTTTAGCCAAGAAAATCAGGCAGCTTGTCGATAGACGAGTGATGGGGGCGGTCACTGGAACGACCAGAAGGGCTATCGCCACGCCTTCGCTTCGGCCGAGGATGAGGCTGCCAAGGCCAAGGCCGCTGCCAAGAAGTAAGCGCAGGAAAACGTAGCGGTGGATGCCGTCATTCACCGCCTCATGCACATCGGCGACAGGCTGATCCCGTCATGACAACGGGCATGCCTACCGCCGATGTTCATTTTGTGGCCGTCCCTGTGGGCCATCTGTGAGGAGGAAAGGCTGACAAGAGTGCCGGCGGAGGCCCCCGGCAGACAGACCACAGGGCTACATGCGGCCCTGTCACGCCGGCAAGACAGAGGGGAGGAGGTAGAGAGGAGGAGTGCCGTTCATCCTGACGAAGCACCTGGCAAAGCTCCTGACGAAGCCAAAAGGGGCACCAACCGTCACTGGGTTGGTGCCCCTTTTTATGGGTAGATTGGCAGATGAAATCAGTTGGCGGGCATGGCGGCACGCAGTCCGGTGAGGCCACGGCGGATAAGGTCCTTGGTGCCACTGCCGTCGTTGACATAGGCCTTGACCATCTCGGCATAGTCCATGGCGTCCTTGAGCCGCTGCGAGGGGGCTTCCACGGCCTGTGCGGCCTTGAGCGCCTCAAGCAGTTCCTTGAGGTCGGAAGGTTCGGCGAGGTTGCCGGGGCGCATCATGCTCAGCGCAGCGTTGAGCTCGCTGGCCAGCGCCGAGCCGTTGCCCTGGTGGTCGGAGAGGAAGGCCTTGAGCGCCTCATAGCGCTGTCGCATGGCCTCAATGCCGTTCTTGGCCCACGGTGCATACTCCGGCACCTTGGTCTGCATGTTGTCCCAAGCCTGCTGCTCCTCGAGGCGCTTGGCCGCCACACGCATCAGTTCGGTGAGAGTGGCATTGTCCACATAGGTGGTGTCCTCGATGGGCGCGTCGAGACGGAAGTAGTGTGTGATGTGGCTGTCGGCGTCATAGTCGGGCACAAGCTGCAGGCGGTCGGCATCAGCCTGACTGTGAAGTGTGGCCTCCTCCCAGGAGTGTATGTCCTTGGCCGCCATGACCAGCGGTCCGCGCATCATCGCCGCGGCCCACATGGGCTTGTAGGTCTGCTTGCGCGTGATGTCCATCTTGTCGGGCGTGTAGTCGAGGTGCGGGCCGTAAGGCATGGTCACCACCACGCTGTCGCCCCGCTGCCACTGGCGTGTGGGGATGGTCACATAAGTGCCCGGCCGGTAGCTGGCGGCCAGCTCACGGCCGTTGACGGTGACAGAGAAGCCTCGTGTGGCCCAGTAGGGCACGCGGAGCTTCATGGTGAAGGCGCTGCGCCCCTTCTCCATGCGGATGACGGAGCGCTCGGCGGGGAAGGTGCACTGCTGGCTGAAGGTGACGCCCCGCCATGTGGCGCGCGTGGGCAGGTAGAGCCCCACCCAGAGGGTGTCGGCAGCGGTGTAGTAGGTGGCCTCCTGGTACTTCACGTGGTTCTCGGCCCCCGTGCCACCGCAACAGGTCGACTGCGGTGTCTCGTTGCCCCAAGGCTTGCTGGCGTCAAGGCCCACGGCATACTGGTAGAGCACGGCATAGCGATGGGGGTTGATGGAGCCCACGAGCTGGTTGTAGAGCACCCGCTCATAGTAGTCCATGTATCGCGCGTCATTGGGGTGATAGGCGTTGAGGTCCTTGGTGAGCTTGGCGAGGTTGTAGGCGCAGCACGTCTCGTTGATGTCGGGACCGGCGGGATTGGTGGCCATGCTCACCATCTGCTTGTAGGGCTGGCGGAACATCTCACCGTTGCCCACACCACCCATGGCGTAGCGGTAGCGGCCCTGCACCAGGTCCCAGAAGTTTTCGGCGATGTGCCAGTAGTAAGGGTTGTGGTTGGAGCGGTAGGAGCGCAGCGCACCCACGATCATCGGTATGTGCTGGTTGGCGTGGCGGTCGCGTATGGCGTCGATGCCCTTGGCCAGCGGCCCGTAGAAGGCCGGCGCGTCGAAGAAGCCGGCGGCCTCGATGAGGTGGCTCTTCTCGGTCTTGTCGGTCACCATCTCCGAGAGACGCGAGAGCGACTCCTGTATGCCGCCGAGCTCGCCGGCGATGTACATGTTCCACATCTCATAGCGGTTGCCCGGCTTGGCGCGGCGCTCAGCCTGCGTACCGTCGGTCTTGACGTAGGTGCGGTAGTGCAGGCGGTTCCATATCCAGAGGCCCATGTCCTTGGCGATGGTGAGGGCCTTGGCCGATATCTTCTTGTCGTCGACGAGGTTGGCCACGTCGATGAGTCCGGCGAGCTGCTTGTGGACGGTGTAGTAAGGCGCCCACACACCCTCCTCGTTGTTGTAGGGTGCGTAGCGCTCGATGAGGGCGCAGTGCTGCGCGGGAATGGCGTTGATGTATCCGTAGCCGTAGTGGGCGTAGTCCGTCTTGTAGCGGTCGAAGTCCTTCCACGTGCCGCCCATGGTGCGAAGCTCCGCCTCGGGTGCGAGGTCGCGCGCCTCCCGGTAGCGTCCGAGCTGCTTGTCGAAGACGAAGGTGCGCTCCTGGCACTCGCGCATCTGGTCGACCACGAGCTTGATGTTCTTCTTGATCTGCTGGCGCTTGGCCTTGTCAGGGCAGGCCACATAGGCCATGGCCATGGCCGAGAGGTAGTGGCCGGTGCCGTGGCCCTTGAGCTTGGTGGTGGGCGAGTCCCATCCGTCAGCCTCGGGATAGCCGTCGGTGGACAGTCCGTAGGTGTCATGGTAGTTGTAGACCTGCTGACGGGGGTCGAGCGAGAGCAGGTTGTCGATGTCAAGGTCACGGTTGTGCGTCAGGCGGTTGTCGCCGATGAGCTGCACACTGCCCAGGGGCAGGGGCTCGGCCACGGGCTGCGGCAGGGGTGCCGACGGCTGTGTGGCCACCACGCTGACGCGGGCCGTGACGGGATAGCCGGCGGCCGTCTTGTTGTCGCCGATGACATATCCCTGCACGTCATAGGCCGACCCGGCAGGATGCTTGGCCGCATCGGCGGCCTCCTGCTCGGTCTCGAGCGACGAGTTCATCCATTTCACCTGCCGGTATTCGCCACTCCCGTCGGTGTAGGTCACCCAGAGGCGATAAGGCAGCATGGGCACTTCGCCTGCGGTGGTGGTGACGGCCACGGGCGTGACGGTCTTGATTTTCGCTCCCTGTGCGGCCGCCGAGAGCGACGTCGCGAGGCAGAGGGCCAAGAGTGTAGTCTTCTTCATATTGTCTATATAGGATTGTCTGTTTCTGCCGCGTTTGTCAGCGCACGGCAACAGGCATCCAGACCTTGCGGCCAGCGTCCGCCCGTGCACACCAACGGCTCGATTGTGCAAAGATAAGGGATAAATGGCACAAACGTTACGTCGGGACCCACATTTTAGACTCCTTTGCCACGTTTTGGACGCTATTGCCATTGGCGGGGCGTCAGCAAGCAGCTGACGCGGTGGCTCGCACCGTCTCCATTTGGCTCATCCGGCATTGGGGGTGACAAGTGCCCATTTTTTAAGTTTGCGGCCTTATGCCTTTCATAAGGCCAGCAACTTGGGCAGGGCCAAGGCCAGGGGCGCCACCATCATGGCCTGCGAGAAGACACCCTCGTGGAGCATGCGGTCCACCTCGTCGGGACGACGGAAGAACACCTGCAGGTCCTCGTTGGCGTCGAGGTGCTGGCCGCTGGTCTTGCTCACGCCCTTGGCCAGGAAGCAGTGGCAGCGGTTGGTCATCAGGCCGGGGTTGGGGGCCACGGTGACGATGGGCTCCCACTCGCCACCGGTGTAGCCGGTCTCCTCCTGCAGCTCGCGGCGCGCCGCCTCGAGGGGTGTCTCGCCGGCCTCCACCACACCGGCGGGTATCTCGGTGGAGACGATGCCGAGGGCGTGGCGCCACTGACGCTCGAGGATGATGTTGCCGTCGGTGGTGAGCGCCACGACGTTGATCCAGTCGGGATATTCGAGCACATAGAACTCGGGGGCCACACGGCCGTCGGGCAACTGCACCTTGTCGCGGCGGGCGGTGAGCCAGGGGCGGCGGACAAGATAGTCGGAACTCAGAATCTTCCAGGGGCCTATCTCGTGGGTCTGGTCCTGGTCGTGCGGGGTGTTGACGGAGGCATCGGGTGTTTTATTCATTTTGTCGTTTGTCATATTGCTTGTTGGTTATTGAGTGGTTTTCATTAAGGCCGGGTGCCCCACCCGCTCAGGAGCAGGGCCGCTATGCGCCTGCCCTATGGCAGGCACCCGCCCGCACATCACAGTCCGGTGGTGGCCGCCTCGAAGGCGCGCAGCACGTCGCAACGCGTGGTATAGCTGTCGACCTCGGCGGGATGCTCCTTGGTGAAGGTGAGCCAGCGTGCCAGCGCCTTGTACTGGGCCGACTGGGGCATGAGCACGGTGCTGGCGTTGTAGTCGGCATCGTAGACCGTGCGGTTCCAGGGATCAATACCGATGGAGGCCAGGGCGTAGAGCGCGTGGTAGCGCAACTGGAGGTTAGGGCTCAGGCTGCTCACCTCGAGGTAACGCTGGGCCATGGCGGCATAGTCGGCCTCACCGGCGCGTGCGCTGTCGGCCACACTCTTGCCGTAATGGGTAAGATACCAGCAGTCGCCATAGCACGAGGCCTGGTAGAGGCGCACGGCGATGTCGTAGGCCAACTGGTCGCGGTCGGTGCCCTCGCGCATCAGGCCATACTGGCTGGTGAGGCGAGCCATCTCCTGGGAGAACAGCAGCTTGGGGTTGGCCTGCAGGTCGGCATAGGCACCGTCGATGGCCCACAGGTTCGAGTCGTCGACCCGCTGGCGCTGAAACCAGAAGGGCACCGACACGCTGCGGCGTGCGGCATAGAAGCTGATGGCCTGGTCATTGATGAAAGGCAGCGTGACGGCCTTGAGCCACGTGGCGGCCTCGGCCCACTGCCCCTCGGCCAGGTAACGGGTACCGATGAGGTCATGGAAGAAGTTGGCGTCGCGGTAGAGCGACTGGCAGACCCAGCGCTCGAAGGCGTCGGTGTGGTCGGCCGTGATGAATCGATAGTAGGCGGCGAGCTCTTGGGCCGACAGCGAGTCGAGGCGCAGGGCATACTCGGAGGAGTAGAGATAGCGGCTGAGGTAACGCTCGTCCTGCTGGTCCTTGAGGAAGGTGCGCTGGTAGGCGTCCATCATGCCATACATGGCCACGGCCATCTCCGCCTGTCCGTGGCGCTCGAAGTGACGGCGCAGGGCGCGATAGGCCACCCGTTCCTGCACCTCCACATAGTGGCGGTCGGTGGCGGCGGGATAAGTGCTGTCGGCGGTGGCGGCGTGGCGGGCCTGCTCATTGAGCCAGCGAAACTCGCCGACGAGATAGTCGGAGTAGCCATCGGGCGCGGTGGGCTGCGCGGTGGAGACGAGCAGGCGGATGGCACGTGCGTTGTCCCTCATGCGCCGGGTGCCGGCGAGCGCCACGGCGGCTTGGCTCTCGGCCCATGCCTCGCGCTGGCGCCCATAGAGATAATGGATCATGGCCGTGGCCGACCGCCAGAGGCAGGGCACCGTGGTCTTGCCCTCAGCCACGACACTGTCGGCAAAGCGCACGAAGCCCATGGCCTCCTTCTCATAGACCACCTTGGCGCCGAGGGTCTCGATCCACTCCTTGGAGAAGTCGGCCTGCGAGGCGCGGCTGTCGAGCGTCTGCTGGCAGTTGTTCACGAAGTCTTGCACGAGGTAGGTGAGCATGGGCGAGTTGGGGTTACGGCGGTAGGTGGCCTCGATGCCTGCGAGGTTGCGGTAGCCGCGCGCCAGGACGCGCACGCTGGCCATGTCGCCCTGGCCGGCATAGATGTCAAGGGCCTGCTGGCGGTGGCCTGTCTTCCAGAGGGCACGCGCGTAGATGCCGCGCATGGCCTCACGCCACGCCGACTGGGGCAGGCGCCGGGCCACCGTGTTCCACAGCGTGACGTTCTGCTGGTCGAGGCCGCGGAGCATGTTGACGCGCATGCGGAGCAGCGCATACTGGCTCTTCAGGCGCCGTCCCTGGTAGGCGCGGGCGGCGCTGGCCACCGCCGTGAGCTGGCTGAGGGCGCGCTGCCGCTCCTGGCGCGACGGATAGCGCCACGCCTCGGGGGCCAGCACCTCGCAGGCGGCGCGGTAGGTGTCAAATCGCTTGATGTAGGCCTGCATCTCCGCGTCGCCCTTGCGGCGGGCGGTCTTGAGGATGTCGGCGGCATACTGGTCGTAGAAGTAGAGACTGGGCGCGCCGTCAGCGCCAGCATAGCGCTGCCAGTAGGCGGCCAACCGGTAGCGGTAGGCAGGGTCGGCCTGGTCGCGGTTGAACACGCTGAACATATAATAATTGTGGTCGCTCACCTCGGCCACACAGGCCCGTGCGGGCAAGGCGAGACAGAGAGCCAGGAGGCTCAGGACCAAAAGTTTAGGGGTGTCGGTAAATCTTGTCATAATCAAGAGGATTAAAACGAAGTATGTTGGGGGTGCTGAGGTCGAAGAGTATCACCTCGTCGCAGGCGTCAGGACGACGCAGGCGGATGGCCCTCACGGCCTGGAGGATGTCCGTGAGCTCGGGACGGCGCACCACGATGCTGTCGCCGGGCAGCACGGGCAGGTCGTCGTCAGCATGGAGGAAGCCCACAAAGCGGCCCTCGCGGAAGAGGATGCGCCACGTGAAGAGCGGATAGGCGGCGGCCAGGGGCAACGGATAGGCGGCGAGATGGCCGAGGTAAGGCGCGGCGGCGGCCATGTCGAGGATGGGCTTGTGGCAGGCAAGCCGGCGGGCGTCGCCGGTGTTGTACATCATGAGCACGCCGCGGTCGACGGGCGGTGCCTCCAGCGCAAGCTGGTGGAGGCGTATGGTGGCCGACAGGCGCAGGTGGCGGCCGTGGGCCTGCTGGCGCAGCGCGGTGAGGAAGCGGAAGTAGGCGTGGGCCGTCGTGGCGGTCCAGTCGCAGTCGACCTGCACCTCACGCATGTCCTGCAGGCCGTGTGCCTGGCTCATCGCGAGGATGCGGCGGAGCACCATCGTGGCCAGCGTGTCGGGACTGGTGGCATGGGGCGCAGGGCGCAAGCAGTCGTTGACGAGGTAGACCACGGGCACCACCTCCACCCCGCGGGGCACGGGCGACGTCGGGGCAGCGTGCTCGCCACCCCACCCCATCTCATCGGGAAAGCGCAGCGTGGCGTTGGGACGCGCCTGGCCGTCGGCATCCCGCACCACGTCGAAGTAGCGCACATAGAGACGCCGGATGTGGTGCTGGCGGATGAAGCGCACCTTGGCCGAGTCCATCTTCCACGTGGTGCTCCAGTAGTAGGCGGAGCGCAGCGTGTCCACAGATTCCCTGCGCTGACAGGCACCGAGGGCCAGCAGGAGGGCGAACAAGAGCAGAGGCGCATGCCTCAGAGTGACGTAGCTTCTCATGACGGACAAAGGGTGGATCGTTAATGCCACGCAGTGTGGGCGCAAAGATATGCATTAATCTCCTATCCACAAAAAAATATATAGCCAAATGCACACCTATCTGCGGATGTTTACATAATTGTACTCGTATACATGAGAGACCGTATGATTAACTCATGTTCCTGATTTGTAAAATTCCGATTTTACGGTGTCATTTTCGATTTGACATTTCGCACGTCATGCGGACAAAAGGCCGTTGGAAAGCTTGAATCGGGGCTTATCTAAATGATACTGCTGTGTCTGATACAAGAGTGCCCCCAAGGCAGTCTTCTATTTGTATACCTTTTATATCTTACATCAAACCACAACGGCAGACCATAACTTAGAATTTGCGTAAGAGCAATGTTACGAACAATTCTGCAACGTGCATCTTCACACGCTTTATAGTTACATAAATATAATTAGCTAAACAATATTAAAGGCTCTTCCGGAATTTGTCGTGACAAGACCCATGGCTTGAATGTAAACCCACAAGTGACAAAATTGAGTGCTTCCCCCTCCCTTGGGGTTTATATCGGTTTACATTCCACCCCAACACAAAGGTCCCATCACTCCAAATTCAGGAAGAGCCCTATTTTATATGTGATATTTAGCATTTATAAGCCTGTTTAGGGCTTATTTTTGCTACTTAACTTTCAAATGGATAATGCTCTGACTTTTCCAAGTGGACTCAAATATAGATAGCGCTTTCTCTTTGCTTGCTTTTTGTGTAGTCTTTCTTGGGATAAGGATTCGTTCGACCTCTCCTATTTTTGCAGAGAAACGTTGTATATCTTTTATATCCTACATCAAACCACAACAGGCGTTCTCAAGTATGACGTTGCCAAATATATGTTTCAATCCACGCACCCACACGGGGTGCGACAATAGCTATTATAGCCAATATCTTGGCGGCAAATCGTTTCAATCCACGCACCCACACGGGGTGCGACCAACGATAAACGTAAGACACTGGACAATCAATTTGTTTCAATCCACGCACCCACACGGGGTGCGACGCGGTAGTAGTCTTGATAAATCTTTTGGTAAGCGAGGTTTCAATCCACGCACCCACACGGGGTGCGACCGTTGTTCGTCGCGCCTGTCTGTTTCCTGATTGTTTCAATCCACGCACCCACACGGGGTGCGACTCGAATTCATACAGATTTGACCATGGATATTAAGGTTTCAATCCACGCACCCACACGGGGTGCGACCCGAACCGAGCAAATTATCTCGGTTCAAGCCGTAGTTTCAATCCACGCACCCACACGGGGTGCGACTGTTGTCGTAGTCGCCAGCCACATACTCAGTAGTTTCAATCCACGCACCCACACGGGGTGCGACGTAAGCTGCGTGAGCATGCCGTCACGTATGGCCGTTTCAATCCACGCACCCACACGGGGTGCGACATCGTTACCTACGCAAAAGTCCAAACCCTTAACGTTTCAATCCACGCACCCACACGGGGTGCGACAGGCGATGCAGTAATGCTATCATATTGAGAGGTAAGTTTCAATCCACGCACCCACACGGGGTGCGACCTGTCTTGCTCATCATACTCTCCATGTAGCCTTTGTTTCAATCCACGCACCCACACGGGGTGCGACTAAAACTCTGTGTAGGGTTCTCTCCGTTTTCAGGTTTCAATCCACGCACCCACACGGGGTGCGACAGTTTTTTTGTACAATCTATTTATACTATCACCATGTTTCAATCCACGCACCCACACGGGGTGCGACCCAGCTTCACTAGCTTCATTTACACGAATGGTACGTTTCAATCCACGCACCCACACGGGGTGCGACAGCGGAGTACCAGTTAACATCTCTTGAGCATCAGTTTCAATCCACGCACCCACACGGGGTGCGACCTAATGTCATTTCTGGGGTTACATAACCTACAGATGTTTCAATCCACGCACCCACACGGGGTGCGACAATCTTATTATAATTTTTAATATATGTCATAATGTTTCAATCCACGCACCCACACGGGGTGCGACAACCTTTTTCTGTAAGTAATACCTTGCCACAGAAAGTTTCAATCCACGCACCCACACGGGGTGCGACTCACTTTGGTGTGTCGTTACACCTTGCTTGCCTTTGTTTCAATCCACGCACCCACACGGGGTGCGACCGTTCCCTTACACCCATCACTTTCTCATAGCGAGTTTCAATCCACGCACCCACACGGGGTGCGACGTGTGGCAGTGTAACCGCCTTTGCCATCGCCAAGTTTCAATCCACGCACCCACACGGGGTGCGACCAACTGCGACCACTTCACAGGTCTGCCATACAGGTTTCAATCCACGCACCCACACGGGGTGCGACAAACTTTCCATCCAGCCATCCAAGCCACGGGTAAAGTTTCAATCCACGCACCCACACGGGGTGCGACTGAGAAACATACTCGAAATTAGCATAAAAACGAGTTTCAATCCACGCACCCACACGGGGTGCGACCGGTTAGACATAGCAGCAAAGGTAGCAGTAGCAGTTTCAATCCACGCACCCACACGGGGTGCGACAAAAAAGAGGGTCAACAATGGTTGGATTAACCTTGTTTCAATCCACGCACCCACACGGGGTGCGACGAGCTGAAGAAACAAATCAAAGCCAACATCATGAGTTTCAATCCACGCACCCACACGGGGTGCGACTTGTTTTTTTGTACAATCTATTTATACTATCACCATGTTTCAATCCACGCACCCACACGGGGTGCGACATAACGCCCGAAACGGAAAAGCTGAGGGTCAAAAGTTTCAATCCACGCACCCACACGGGGTGCGACTTTGCAATACTCCTTGTAGCACTTAACAAATGAATAGTTTCAATCCACGCACCCACACGGGGTGCGACATAGCGTAACTCGAAAGTACCTCTTAAATGGGTAGTTTCAATCCACGCACCCACACGGGGTGCGACTGCATATTCAGCAAACGTCTGAATATCAATATGCAAAATTACGAAAAATGCGAAAGACGACCAAACGCATGATATAAAAGAAGCAAAAAGAATGAAAATGACATAACTCTCTGGAAGTCAACAAATGCGACTTCTCTGAAATTTATGCAACACTATTGTTTCGCAGTCTGAAGGTGGGTTATACTAATATCCACCCCAAAAGCCTAAATGATCAAGTTTCCTTCCACATCCACGGTATCATTTTTTCCCAAGAGGTCAACCTTTCTTCTCCAATTGCTACCTAAAATATAGAATCTGATGCTATCTTGTTCTTCATCAATGATTCCATGCAATTGCGCTTTTAATTGAACAAGCTGAGCTTCGGTCACAATACATTCGAACACTGAATTTTGCACTCTCTTACCATAGTTTTGGCATGACTTTGCCACATTCCTAAGTCTTTTGGCACCTTGTGGTGATGTGATGTTCACATCATATGTAATAAGAACAAACATAGATCTATTTGATAAGAAACACTGGATAATCATCAATGTCTTCCCTTATGAACCGAGCCAACAGGGTCGCTTGTATATAAGGCAACAGTCCCACGCTAACTCTCTCGTTCAAGTAAGGATGTGTGATGAGTTCTCTTTTTCTGTTTTGCCAAGCGGTGAGAATGATTTTTCGTCCGGAATCTGTCATAACGATGCCTTCGTCCCCCTGCTTGAGAAACTCCTTGATAGTGATTTGGCGCTTGTTGATGAGTGATAGCACAAGTCTGTCACCCAGATAAGCTCGCAGCTCCTCCATCAAGTCAAGAGCCAAAGAAGCTCTCCCTGGCCTCAATGTGTGGAGGAATCCCACATAAGGATCCAGCCCAACGGTCTCCAAAGCTGCCGTCACATCGTTGCAAATCAAGGTATAGACAAATGACAACATGGCGTTCACCGCATCCTTTGGTGGTCTTCGATTGCGGCCGTGAAAGACGAAGCTCTCTCTCTGGTTGAGCATCAACTTGGCAAAAACACCGAAGTAGAGGCTTGCCGCCTCACCTTCGATTCCCCTCACGCTATCCGTCGAATCTGCATTGAATATTTTCTGCTTGCAGCGAAGAAGTTCGTCTGCTATATGTTCCACATCTTCCTCCGGTCCGTTATCGCGTATAAAGCGGCGCAAGATGTTACGATAGTTCTGCACTTTTCCTCCTATGAACAATTTGTTGAGATGCAGGGCATAACCAGGCTCATCCGAATGTTTATATTGTGCTTTTCGCAGAAGTACGTTCCCCTTAGTGGGACCTTGCGCCCTGCTGATATATCGTCCCTGTGGAGACAGGAATGTCAAAGCGACCCCACTGTCGGCGCATAACTTCATGAGGCCAGGACTTGCTCCGACATAGCCAAACGTCACGATTTGCTCGATGTTGTGTATCGGGATACGAAATATCTCTTGCTGCTTCACCGAGACAACCACATTCAGCCCGTCTTTGCTCAGATAAGCGTCTGGCGTGGTAACGTACAGTGTATTAAGTAATATCCTCATACAGGTTTCTTTTTAGGTAAGTAGAGGCTTGGACACATTCATCCATTTCCGGCAAACAGATGTTCACGAGTGAGCATTTGGCGCAGTGTCGTCTCCTGGATGCCTTTGGCAAGACTCCTGAGTTAAACACCTCGTGCATGGCTTGTGCGCACTGCCTTGTGGTCCGTCTCAGGGTGTCGGAGATGGCTATGACTTCCCTTCGCTTCACTTCGTGATAAAACAACGCTCCATAGGGGATGCTGATGCCATGCATCTCCTCCAGGCACATAGCTTGGGCGGCCAGTTGCACCTCATCTGTCTCATCCGCTTTGCTGTGCCCTCGTTTATACTCCACGGGAAACGGTTTCCAATAGCCCTTATAGCGGTCGTGGGTGATGGCATTTGCAGCCGTGTCAGAGGGCACCAGTTCCACAGCATCGGTGATGCCATACAGCCCCAGTTCTCTTGATGCGATATGCAGCGAGCGCAATGTGATTACGTCACCGTTCTTCTGCCGGTAGAAAGGATTGTCAACATTCTTATGCAGAAGCTGACCTTCAACAGTAAGTTTGTTTTCTTCCCACTGCTGTTCGATATGGATTAACGCCCATTGTCGGGGACAGAACATGAAGTGCTGTATCCCCGACAACATGAGCATTTCGTCTTCGGTATACATGGTTTTCGAGACTATATGAGCTCCTCCACCGTCACGCCATCTGGCACGGAATCCATGTCGACCGTCACCCGATAGTCGGCAAACGTTCTTGGGACCGTGTCGGAGATCTTCTCTATTTTCACCAAGTCAAACAATTTGTTGGCAGGCGCATTGCCCAGTTCCGAGTCATGCCGGAAGACGATAAGCCTTTGCGCACTCATCAAGCCGCGCGCGGCAGAACGATCCATGTCGAACATGTTTTTCAATGCATCGAAAAACAGCTGAAGGTCTTCCTCCGTGAAGCCTGTTTGTTTACCCAAGTTGGCCGAGACAAACCCGTGACAAACATAGAGACCATAGGGAACGGTCGCCTTGCGTCCCATGGTGTGGTTTTCGCCATTCTGCTTCTCCGCCTCCTTGTCAGTAGCCACCGCCACACGCGTGATGGAGTGCTCAGCCGTGGCGATGGGATCCACCGAACGGGCGAAGGTGAGCTGTATGGGGCCTCTGACCTGCCCGGCGTTTTTACCCGTTGACATCACTGCGCCAAATGTGCGCACGTCATAGTAGTTGCGGCACATAAACTGGCGTGCAACCGCTGTCTTTTCCTTGTCCTTGGCGTTTTTGACCTCAGGAGCCTCGTGTGCCTTGTCTATCTCATTGTTCAGCACCGCCTTCTCACGGATAAAAATGTCGTAGCCGCTGGCATGCGCCTTGGCCACCTGCACGTAGTTGCGCACCTTACGTTTCAGACATACGTCGGTGACAAGCCCCATGCCCGTTTCGGCGTCAATGCGTGGAAGGTTGCCGGCATCGGGGTCGCCGTTGGGATTGCCGTCCACCACGTCAAACAAATAAACGAAATCGATTTTGTTTCTTAAATCAGCCATAGTAAATATGTGTTTTTGATGATTGTCTGTGACTATGTTTAATCCTTGCCCGTCTCCTTCTTCTTGAAGAAGTCCTGTCGCTGGTGATAATAGCCTATGAAGAAACGGCCCTGGTCCTGCAAGTCAAGATGGGCGGGGAAACCGCTGGCTGGAATCTTGTCTATGATTTCCTGCTTCAACTTCTCATAGAACACTTTTTGTCCCTCGTTGGACAATTTTTCCAAATGGTGTGCCGATAGGTTGAGAATGGTGGCAAACACCGCTGATGGTGTTGCGCTGGCGGCATTCATGTATCGCTCACGAATGCTGACGATACCGCTGGCATCTCTCTGTATCTTTTCCAAGACGGCAAACAGACGGCCACACAGGTATCCGGGGTTGGTGTTGCAGGTGTCTAACATAACTTTTATCTTTACATTGTTGTTGTTGCTTTTTCTGTTCAGGCAAGCCTTGAGGATTGCCGCGCGGGCAATGTTGACCGCATCCTTCTTGCCGTCGCCCGTCTCCGCCCTCACACGGCGGATGCAGGCAGAGAACAAGGTGTAAGGGTAAGGCAACCCCTGAAAGATGCTCTTGACGACAGCCTCCGGGAGGTTGGGCGTGGCGTCCGATTGCTTACCGCCAAGCGTCACGGCCGACAGCATGTTTTTCAGTCCCATGTAGGGGTGCTTCTCCTTGCGCGTGTCCACTATTTCCATATCATCGAAATGACGAAGAATGCGACTTGCAAACTTCTTCAATGAGTCGTCCTGCCAGTAGACCACGGCTATGCGCGCCGAATTGGGCGCAAGGCCGAGTATGTAGAAACGGTCATCAAGGTTGGTACGCAAATATCCGGAACAAACGGACTGGAACACTTTTCTCACCTGTTCGATCTTCTCGTTGGGATTGTCGCTTTCCTCCTCCGTGTAGCCCAACAGGTCAAACAGGCTCTCTTCCGTCTGCGTGGCAGCCTCGCTCTTGGCCGAAGCCCAAAAAACAAAGGTGCGGTTGCCCACGCCGAACTTATTGTGTGACCCTCTCTGCAGCAGGGCGTTGAGAGCCGTCGTGTAAGCGAACTCGGCTTCCTGGGAGATGGGGGCATTGCCACACTTCTTCTTTCCGTAAGAATCGTATCCGGAATTGATTTGGAACGACACCAACTTAGCGGTAGCTTGACTACCGGGTATCATAGTAGCCGTCGTTGTCTCAGTGACTGCTCCGTGATGACCGGTGATAAGGCAAACCGTTCCTTCCGCTTCGGTATCACTATTATGGTCTTCCAGCTGCAATATTTCTTGTCTTTCGGCAATAATTTTCCTTTCTCCGTCTATTCTAAATGAGAATACGGAATACTTCTTCGACAAATTTTTCTTGATTTCCTCCCATAATGGATCTCTTGAAATTGCAGACGTTATTGCATTCTTGTCTTGCTCGTAAAATCTGCATAAGGCTTGCAAGCCCTCATCATCAGGAAACTGATGATATATGGAAACGGTCTTGTCGATAAATGCAGACATGCATTCCTTTTCTTTGGCCTGGCGTTTATTCCGAAAGTCTTCCAGTTTCTTCTGGGCATCTTGAATATCTGATAAGGGAGCATTCTTATTTTGTAGTTTGGCCAGTCGTTCTTCGAGCTTTGTCGCTTCCTTGTCCAAGTCAGCATAGCCCAGCACATAGGTGCTGTTATCATAAAGGTAATTGGCGACGACACCACTTGAGCGACCCACATGTTTTTTGACAAGGTACACCCTACCCTGCTGTTTCCCCGTTCGGCAATCTTCGATGCGCACAAACTGGCCTTCTTTGGAAATGACGAGGATGAATCCGAATTCCTTTTCCTCCATGCCTGGTGCCGGAAGACTTCCGCACCTGCCGTAATAGTCATATAGTGCCTTGAGTATCATCTTAGAATCTCCTCGCTGTTTAGGGGTGGAACCATGATTACGCCCTCGTTCATCTGCGCACGATAAAACATGGGAGCAATGTCTTTGGGATTGCTAAAATCCATGTCATAGAGCATGATGCCCAGGTCGCGTGTGCCGCCTTGCTCTGCCGACAGGGCTGGCGACAAGGCTTCCGTCTGTGGCTTGACCAGTCTGAAGGCGGCTGCAAACTCGCGTGTGCCCAGATAGGGCTGGTTGAAGCATTGCCCTTTTGATGCCCTGCGCTCAAACATCTGGTAATACTTCATCGGGTTCTCGTCTTTTCCTGGCTCGTGTGCAAACAAGTCGCCTTGCGCCTTGCGCTTGGCGACAGGCCGATACTCCATGCGCGCCCACAGGCGGTAACGCACGTCGCGCAAGAGCAATGAGTTCTTTTGCTGCCGCTTGTCCTCGATGTAGATGACCGACTTGGCGGCTACGGCTCCCACCTCGTTTCGCCTCACCGATGTCCACTTGATCGGATTCAGCACTTCTATCTTGGTCACCTGCCAATGAATTGCGGGCTTCCAGAAGATGGCCTCGAAGATGGCCCTGGCGGCCGAAGGGGTGATCACGTCGTAGCTCACTCGTTCTACCTTCAGCTCAGGACGGGTGAAGCAAGCCATGTCTCCCCATACCTCAAGGCAATATTCCTTGTCTGTATACTCCATAGTTTTTTGTCGTTTTTTAGTTTTTATATGGTCAGCACCTGGTCGGTCCACTGATTGTCAGTCATCAGGCCCACATGCTCATCGTATTGCAGCTTGTAATCCGCGACTATCAACCCTTCTGTCTTTTCTTGCACTGCGCCCATGGCTTGCAGTGCCTTGAGGTCTGTCGGGTTCACGTTGACCATGTACTTTGCCAATTTTCTCATCAAATTGTATGATGGACCATCACTCAGCAACTTTTCCACGAGCTCCATGCTCCTCTCCCAACATACAACCACCGGCGTGCCGACATCGTCAATGAGCCGAAACTCACGAGCTGCCGTAGCAAAGCTTAAGTCATTGGGATGATAAAGATACTGCTTCATGTCTTTGCGGTCGAAGGTGTCGCGGCGGCAATACAGTTGCCTGAAGTAGTCGGCCATAGTGGCCGGGGCAAACCAGTCGCGGTCGTCACCCAGGCTCAGTCGCGCGTTATTGGCTGCCTGCATGTCGCCCTTGGGCAAGGTGTGTTCCTTGGCCAGCGAGAAGACATGCGTGACGCCACAGTCGCTCCGCCCTTCCCGGTTACAACGGCCGGCCGCTTGCAAGATGGAGTCAAGGCCGGCCTCCTGCCTATAGACCACAGGGAAATCTATATCTACACCAGCCTCTATGAGTTGCGTTGATACGACACGCACTATGGTATTGCCGTCGTCTGCCAAGGCATGCCTAATGGCCATTATCGTCTGGCTGATGTGTGCCGGACACATCATCTTGGACAAGTGGAAGGTGAGTCCCTCCTCTGGCAAACGCTCATACAGTTCCCGTGCTTCTCTCCGGGTGTTGACCACGCAGAGCACACGAGGGTGTTGGCACAATTGTCGGGCGACCTCATCATATGTCTTTGCTTCATTGTCATAATGGAGGGTCACTCGCCTGAGCCGCTCGTGCAACTTCATGTCACTCGGCACAATCTCTTCCACACTCCCTATGCCCTTAAACGTGGCTTTCGGATTGCATCCCTCTATCAGTCCACTCAAGACGGGCTGGCTGGCTGTGGTGAACAACACCGACACATGGAAGAGCTTGTGGTAGGTCTTCAGCGTATCAACGATAGGTTGAAGATAGTCCATGGGAAGTGTTTGGGCCTCGTCGAGCAAAATCACGCTGTTGGCCACGTTGTGGAGCTTGCGGCAAACTGATGGCTTGTTACTGAACATCGACTCAAACAACTGCACATTCGTGGTCACCACTATCGGGCTGTCCCAGTTCTCCGTCGCCCTTCTTAACTTTTCGCGGAGGGCTGAATCCTTGATTTGTTCGGGGTCCACATTGCTGTGATGTTCGAGGACGTTCTCCACGCCAAAAATATCCCTCAATATGGCCGCTGTCTGTACAATTATGCTGGTATAGGGTATGGCTATTATGATTCGGTCCTGCCCGTTCTTGATGGCGTGGCGCATGGCCCAAGCCAAGGAGGACAGTGTCTTTCCTCCGCCTGTGGGGACCGTAAGGCTGTAAAAGCCAACTGGTGATGCGGCCCTCTGCTGACATAGGTGCAACACCTCATGTCTTATCGTATTGACATACGTGGCAGGTGACCTTGATTCGAGGTGTTGCAGGTGACGCTCAAGCCTTGGCAATAATTTGTCCAGTGGCAACATTCCCTTACGCAAATGGGCTGACGGGGCACCCATGAAGGCTTCCGTATCCAAGTAGTCTGCGTCCACAAGACAGGAATACAGCATGCGAGTCAGGTGATGGACATCCTCTTTGGCCAAAGTCTTGAAACGGGGTCTTTCAAGTATGGTCTTGCACACATGCGTGTTTACCTCTGGCGGCACTGCTTTTTGCGCAATACTTTCTATCTCACATGTGTCATGGAGTCCTGTATGATGTGAAACGATAGGGTTCACAAAATAGTTGTCAGCGGATTTGCCATAAAGCTGTCGCGCTACTACCCCTCCTGCAAAAGCGTGTTGGTAGTCGCCCATGACTCGCGCCGCCGGATCATAACCGCTTTCCTTCTTGATGTGTGCTTGAAAAGCATTGCTTTCTTTGCCTATGTCATGCAGCAAGCCCAAAGTCTGTCCCCATGAGGACATGCCAAATACACTTGCGAATTGGGAAGCCAACAGGGCTACTCCCCGAGCATGTTCCGCAAGGGATTGGACCTCCCAATGATTTGTCTCAGGATCTTGATGCAGATGGGCTATGCATTTTTCCTGTTTAAGGTCATCAGTCGTCATAGGCGTTGCTTTTGATGAGCTTTTCCTCTATAGGTTAAGGCATAGTAAGACTAAGGGACAATGAGACTGCTCTCGGTCTTCTTGTCGCAAATATAAATATAAAATGTCATAACTCAAAACTTTTCGACTTTTTTTTTGACTTTTCCTACTTAGGGAAAAACTTATGGGGAAAGAACTATATGTTTTTCCCTAAATGTAAGTGATGAGATCACTGCCCTTGTGTTAAGGATACAGCGCTCACGCCGTTCATCCGTCCCTGTCCACGGAGTGAGAACAGCACGGCGTGCGAGACATGCGTGAGCGGTTTCATCTGGTTTATGGCCAGGGGTGCGGGAAGGCGGCGAGAGCCGCCATGCTGACGTTTGCATCCTTGGCCGTGAGCTTGCTCACAAGGCAAAGGACGCAAACGTCAGCATAAGCCCGTCAGGGCTTCCCGCTCCCCTGGGGTTTATATCGGTTTACATTCAAGCCCAAAGCAAGTCCAAAGCAAGCCCAAAGCAAGGGGCCATCACTCCAAATTCAGGAAGAGCCGTTTTTTCATTCTTGATTTCCTGTCGGTGCTCTTGACAGGAGACTACAGGCCAGAGTACAGGTAGTTGTAGCTTGACTTCATGGGTTAGGGTACTCCGTTAATGCCTGCTAATAAGGCATTTACACTATAAAGGTAGCAGCTCATTATTGGTTGCGACACTCGTTTGTTGTCTTGTTTTTTCTGAAACCTCCTTTTTTGTCGCCGTTCTTGTGCGCCAACGTGATCCTGGAACTTACTATTTTGTCGCAGAAGCGCATAACACACTTATTGTGTGTCAATTGCAAAGACAGTGATTTAGGCTTCATCAGCGGACTGTTACCCTACTCGACCCTAAAGATAACGTCTATATGCTCGTTTCCGTCAATTATTTATCACGGATTCCCAAACAATTTCCCTATCCGTCGCAGCCATATTCCTATTTTGTCGCCGCTTACGAAAACATGTTCCTAATATGTCGCAAGCACCTTACTAATTTGTCGCAGCCAACTTCCCTAAATGTCGCACCACCTTACTAATTTGTCGTCAGTAAGGTCTTGGAAAGCTTGTGTATCAGAGGGTTAGATGGCCTCTACTAATATCATGATTAACTAACGATATTACTAATGATATCTAACTCTCTTGAAAGTTTTTAATTTTTCTTTTTTGGTTCTTTTTCTTTTTGAAGTATGTTAAGCCTGTGCCCTACTCCATCTTATTCTTTGTTTTTGCACCCTTTTTTACAAAGATCTCCTTATATTTGCTGAACCTTTTTTTTGAACCTTTCTTTTTTTGGAATGCTTTTTTTGAGTTTTTACCCTCCCCTACCCTATTTTTTGTTTCGTTGTGCGCCTCTTTATGTTCTATTTGCCTACCCTTCCAGGTATCTTGTTTTTCCATTTAACCCTTTGGTTATCAGCCTTTTCGATTCATTTAAGCCCCTTCTCTTTTGCGTTATTTATCCATTCATGTACACTTCTTCACTTTTGGCTCCTTTTTTTGGATGATTTTTAGCTTGTTGCGTATATAAACATATAAACAAATGCAAAAACAAAGGAACAAATAAATATAAAAACCTATATATAAAGGCCTACACAAATAAATATATATATATATATCCCATGTTGTTTTTTTATCTAAGTTGTTGATTTTCTTTAGGTTGCATCCTTTTTATTCTTTTCAATTCCTCCCGTTTTTTTTATTCATTGGTAGGGTAGGGAGGCGACCTTGCGTTGCGCCTCTGGCGTTGTCATTGGTTGTCATTCTACTCTTATGGATGTCGTAGTGACGAGACCAATGGCTTAAATGTAAAGCACTACGCCCCTCCCTCAAGGGCAGGCTTTCAATCCAGTTAAACCGCTCACGCCATTCTTCCGTCCCTGTACATGTAGAGAAAACAACACGGCATGCGAGACATGCGTGAGCGGTTAAATTCGGTTTATGGCCAGGGTTGCGGGAAGACGGCGAGAGCCGCCATGCGGTTGTTCGCGTCCTGATCCGTGAACTTGCTCACAAGGCCAAGGACGCAAACAGCAGCATAAGTCCGTCAGTGCTTCCCGCTCCCTTGGGGTTTATAACGGTTTACATTCAAGGCGCAGACCCTTGAATAAAGCGGACAAAGTATATAATAAAACAGGCGTTATTTTCAACTTCAGAATATTTTGGGCGGAAATACGCGATTTTTCGGCACTTTTTGTAATCGGTTGATAATTAGACGTTTATAAAATTTAGGATTTTATTCAACCTAAATAGTAAATACTTTTCATCAAAGAATACCCTTTATCGCGTTGCGATATACCCTTTATCATGACGTGATTAACCCTTTATCCCATCGCGATAAAGGGTATATCGCAACATAAAACACCCTTTATCGCAAAATTACCCCATGCAAATCTCGCCGAGACCGATAAAAAAGGCCTTTTACGCGTTCCATTTCATCGGTCATCCGTGACAAAGTTTTGCACCAAAAACCTTGACAATCATTTTTCCATAAGCATCCATCCATTCTTCGGTAACGGTGTACGGTTTTTCTGCAGCACATCCTATTGGAGGCTTTCCTTTACCATTTTTTGGTGGTTTTACTTTGCGAAAATTTGGTGGTGCAAGGTTACTTGTTACCATCTCCTTTTTTGTTATTCTACTCTCTTTTTGGGTATTGTTGTTCCTTCGTTCGCCCTCTTTTGGTTGCCCATTTATTCTGGAGTTAGCCTTTCATTTCGCCTTTTCCTTACCTTTTTCTCTTACGATATCCGTCAGGAGAAGTGGAGTGGGGGAGGGTTTTCTCGAGCGCAATCTATTTATATAATCCTTTGTGTAATAAAATAAATATATAAATAAACCTATAATGGAATATATGTTTATCCCTTTATATGATTACACGTTCAGATATCTATTCTTTTATTCGCTCCTTTCGTGCATAATCATATAGATATTTTGAAATTTATATATATCAATATATATATAAATAACAAAACAACCATATAAAGATACCTATCTTTAAATAAAGAAACACCTAAACAAAATAATAAATAACCACATAAATATATACCCATCCATAAATACGAATAAATAAAAGAATAAAAACATGAATAAACAGATATATAAATAAACGTTTCAGTTTGTTTCTTTAAATATATAAATAAGTAACCATATAAATAGACAGATATACAACTTCGTCTACATGTAACGATAATTCATCCTCTTTGTCCGTTTTGTCCTTATTGCGTTCTTTTCCTGGTTTCGTTGTCCTGTGCTTGCTGTAAATTCTTTGTTGTACTCCCGTGGGGTGGGGTGGCTGCCTTAACAGGCGGCAGGAGCTGTGCTCTGGAGAGCAGATTCATTTACTGTTTATATGTAAGTATAAAGATATAAATATATAAACAAATAAGCATTTTCTAACAAACTTACAACGAGTATGTTAGCGACTCTTTCCACTTAAAACATACCTCTATCTCTACCATGTTTTATTCGCTATTTGGATAGTTGACCTCTTGTTTTCGCTGTTTTCCCAAGGTTCATACCACTATATCTCACGGCCTGTCATCCGTTGCCAGCCCCTGCTTCCCGTATTCTGCCCTGAAAAGCCCGTTAAGGTAGCTTTTAGGCCCAATCAGCATAAAGACATGTAAAGAATAAACACTTCTCAATAGGGCACATCTCTTATTGACATATACACATGATTAAATAAAAATACCAAAACATAAATATATAAAGAAATGAAACCCTTGGTAATATAAATATATAAAAACATATAAAAACAAACAAAGCAAGAAATAAAAACATAAACAAACAAAGAAACAAAAATAGATACAAATGAAAAAACGAATAAACCAAAATATAAAAGAATAAAAGTATGAAAGCATAAAAGAATAGATATATCAATACACTAATAAATTAAAAGTTAAAAAAATATAGAAATCTTTGTCCATATAAATAATAATATGTATATTTGCATCGTAATTGACACAAGACATCAGAAATGAAGAACAGAAAGATCATATTTGCCAACCAGAAGGGTGGCGTGGGTAAGTCGACACTCTGCATCCTCTTTGCCAACTACCTCGCTTGGAAGAAGCAGGATGTGTGCGTCATCGACACCGACCTGCAGAAGACCATCATGATGCAGAGGCGCAAGGACATGGAGCTCTACGAGGGCCAGGAGGAGCCGTACGTCATCCAGGACTTCGACGTGCAAGACCCCGAGACCATGCAGCAGCTCATGGACTCGGCTTCCGACACCGAGGGCTATGTGCTCTTCGACTCGCCGGGTAATGTTTCGGAGGACGGACTGGTGCCGATGTTCACCAATGCCGACTTCATCGTCTGCCCTTACGAGTATGAGGAGAAGACGCTCGACTCCACCGGCACCTTCGTGCAGGTGATCAACGCCCTGCGCCAGCACACGCCCGAGATGACCGCCAAGCTCTTCTTCGTGCCCAACCGCATCGACGTGCGCATCGGAACCAAGAGCGAGCTTGACATGTGGAAGCAGACCGACGCCATCTTCAAGCAGCTCGGAGCCGTCACACCGCGCATCACAGCGCGCGCCGCTCTCAAGCGCATCAACACCGTGGAGATCACGGCGGCGCAGCGCGAGGCGGTCAAGCCCGCCTTCGACTTCATGATTCGCCGCATGAAGGAGTGAGCCACGACCACTGCTTATATATATGGTGGTAATTTATAGAACCTACCCTATAATCGTCACACTTTTTACAGGAAAGAATAACACAAGATAGATTTTTACATATTATGGCCAACAAACAGAAGACACGCGTCGTGTTGCCAGGTGGCATACAGGGCCTGGTGCACACCCTGCAGAACGGCACCGCCGAACCCAACTTGAACCCTCAGGTGGACGTCACCAAGATCAGTGCGCCCGCCGATGACGAACCCGCTGACCGCGCCGCCGAGCCCGCCGTGCAGCCGGAGCAGGCCCAGTCTGCCGCTGAGCAGCCCGCACAGCCTGCAGCCACGGAGCCGCAGCAGTCGGCAGCCCAGCCGTCCGCCCAGCCGGTTGCCACCCAGGCACCTGCCGAGCCGCAGCCGGCCGACCCACAGGCCGCAAGCGTCAGCGGGGTGGGGGAGCGCGCCCCGCGCGGACGACGCCCCAAGGAGAACACCATGAAGGAATACACCATCGTCAAGGACGACTCGCGAGACTCGTGGGACCTCTTCCTCGACATGGCCAAGCAGTACAAGGACGGCGGAGGCAAGCTCGCCACCATCTACATCGATGAGTCGCTGAAGAACGTGCTCGACCGCATGAAGTATTGCGGTCCCGAGAAGCTCTCCACCTCGGCCATCCTCAGCTCCATCGTCGCCCGCTTCATCTTCGACCACGAGGACGACATCAAGAAGGTGATGTTCTCCGGCCGCCTCCTCTGAGCGGCGCCACCCTTGCCGGGCAGCGCTCGACTTTGTCGCTTGCCGGGCAGTGCTTGACTTTGCCGCTTGACGGGCAGTGCTCGATTTTGTCGCTTGACGGGCAGTGCTCGATTTTGTCGCTTGCCGGGATGTGCTCGATTTTGCCGCTTGACGGGCAGTGCTCGATTTTGTCGCTTGCCGGGATGTGCTCGATTTTGCCGCTTGCCGGGATGTGCTCGATTTTGTCGCTTGACGGGTAGCGCTCGATTTTGCCGCTTGACGGGCTGAAAGCCCAGTGAGTACGTAGCCCAGGGCAAGCGAAGCGGCACCCTGGGTAAGAAGGTGAGCGTGAGCCATCGCCCTATAGGGGCAAAAGTGTAATTGCGCATCTTGCAGATTATGAATACTTTTGCCCTTGCAGGGCGTAGTTACGTCGGGCGTACTTAACCCAGGGTGTCGCTTCGCTTGCCCTGGGCTGTGTACTTTTGGCCTTACAGGCCGCGCATGCCGCAAACATCCGCATTGCGGTTGTTATCGCCTTCCCACACCCCTGGCCATAAACCGGATGAAACCGCTCACGCATGCATGGTGCAATCGTACAGCAACGGTCCACGCACACTGATATAGAATAGATTTTTAAGACAACAAATACAACCTTTACAACATTGAACAACTTTTGTAGCAGTGGGAGGTAAGCAACGGACCTAAACAGAGACAACCTTTTCGTTAAGCCAAATGAGCAGAGTGAAGCTTGCTTCGGCTCTGCCATGGCGAGAAAAGGTGCATGAAATGAACCTCTTTGTTGTGCCCTCGGCACAATGACGTGTGCGAGGACGTGTGCGTGATCGTCATGTGCATCCGAGTAAATCCGTTGGAGAACAATATCATCTATGGGAGCGACCTGGGCGGATGCGAGGCGGTTGCGCTCGATTTTGTCGCTTGCCGGGCAGTGCTTGACTTTGCCGCTTGACGGGCTGTGCTCGATTTTGTCGCTTGACGGGATGTGCTTGATTTTGTCGCTTGACGGGATGTGCTCGATTTTTCCGCTTGACGGGCAGTGCTCGATCTTGCCGCTTGATGGGCAGTGCTCGATTTTGCCGCTTGATGGGTAGCGCTCGATTTTGCCGCTTGCCGGGCAGTGCTTGATTTTGCCGCTTGACGGGCAGTGCTCGATTTTGTCGCTTGACTGGATGTGCTCGATTTTGTCGCTTGACGGGCTGTGCTCGATTTTGCCGCTTGACGGGCTGAAAGCCCAGTGAGTACATAGCCCAGGGCAAGCGAAGCGACACCCTGGGTAAGAAGGTGAGCGTGAGCCAACGCCCTATAGGGGCAAAAGTGTAATTGCGCATCTTGCAGATTATGAATACTTTTGCCCTTGCAGGGCGTAGTTACGTCGGGCGTACTAACCCAGGGCACCGCTTCGCTTGCCCTGGCCCCTTAGGCCGCGCATGCAGTAAACATCCACATGGTGGTTGTCACCGCTTTCTCCCTCAAGGGCTGTGGTTTATATGGGTTTACATTCAAGCCATGGGTCCTGTCACGCCAAATTCCCGAAGAGCCATGATTTTAAGGCAACCGAGACAACTTTTGTGTTTAACTGAAGTTTCGGGTTTAGGCAAAATGCGTCTAAATGCGTCGCGCTAAATCCGAAAGTTCAGTATGAAACATTTGGATTATTCAGGATAAAGTTTTAATTTTGCAGAAAATTGTATCGTAATGGATGCCAACGAGAAGATCATCGACAGGTTCGCCACACGCGTCAGGCAAATGATCCTCCAATACCACGATGTGGTAAAGGAGAACGGCGAGCTGTATGCCATGGTCGACGAGCGCGATGCGAAAATCAGCAAGCTTGAGGCGCAGGTGAGGCAACTCCAGAACGACTACAACTCGTTGAAGATGGCAAGGATGCTTGAGGTCAGCGACCAAGACCTTGACATGGCCAAGAAAAAGGTCAACAAGCTCATCAGAGACGTAGACAAGTGTATCACGCTGCTCAGTGAACAACAGTAACAAAAGTAGTGATGGAAGAAACAGAACAGAACAAGATCAGCATACGGTTGCATATTTATGACACCGACATCATGGTCAAGGTGCCACGTGAGGAGGAACCGCTCTACCGGAAAGACGCGGAACTCATCAACGAGCTCCTCAACGCCTATTTCGCCAACTTCAAAGGCCACAAGGGCGACAAGGAAATCACCTATTTTGCCATGATCGACCTCGGGCTGAGGCTGCAGAAGGAGCTCCAGCGCAACGACACGCAACCCTATGACGACATGCTCACCAAGTTGACTTCCGAAATCGAAGAGGTGCTGAAAAGCAAATGAGGCACTGGCAGCGGAACACGATCACAGCGAGGCAGAACATGTATCAACCACTAAAAACAATAATTGATTAATGATAGCAGTAATCGTAACCGCCATCGTCGGCATCATCGTCGGCATCGGTGCGGGGTATCTCATCTACCGGTATGTACTTACCGGCAAATATAAGGAGATGATGGAAAAGGCACAGAAGGATGCCGAAGTGATCAAGGAAAAGAAACTCCTCGAGGTGAAGGAGAAGTTCCTCAACAAGAAGAGTGAGCTCGAAAAGGAGGTGCAACAGCGCAACCAGAAAATCCAGCAGAGCGAGAACAAGCTCAAGCAGCGCGAGCTCTCGCTCAACCAGCGACAGGAGGAGCTCGGACGCCGCAAGCAGGAGAACGACCAGGCGCAGCAGCGCATCGACAACGAGAAGAAGCTCCTCGCACTGAAGCAGGCTGACCTTGAGAAGATGCAAGACCAGGAGCGCGCCAAGCTCGAGGAGCTCTCGGGCCTCTCGGCTGAGGAAGCCAAGAACCGCCTCGTGGAGAGCATGAAGGACAAGGCCAAGATGGACGCCGCAAGCTACATCAACGAGATTGTTGACCAGGCCAAGCTCGACGCCAACCAGCAGGCCAAGAAGATTGTCATACAGACCATACAGCGTGTGGCCACGGAGACGGCCATCGAAAACTCGGTCAGCGTCTTCCACATCGACAACGATGAGGTGAAGGGACGCATCATCGGACGAGAGGGACGCAACATACGCGCCCTGGAGGCTGCCACGGGCACAGAGATTGTCGTAGACGACACGCCGGAGAGCATCATCATCTCGGCCTTTGACCCCATCCGCCGTGAGGTGTGCCGGCTGGCGCTCCACCAGCTTGTGGCCGACGGGCGCATACACCCGGCACGCATCGAGGAAATCGTGGCCAAGGTCAAGAAGCAACTCGACAACGAGATTGTGGAGACAGGCAAGCGCACCGCCATCGACCTGGGCATACACGGATTGCACCCCGAACTGATCCGTATCATCGGAAAGATGAAATACCGCTCGTCCTACGGGCAGAACCTCTTGCAGCACGCCCGCGAGACGGCCAACCTCTGCTCCGTCATGGCCGCTGAGCTCGGTCTCAATCCGAAGAAGGCCAAGCGCGCCGGACTGCTCCACGACATCGGCAAGGTGCCCGATGAGGAGAGCGAGCTGCCCCACGCACTGCTCGGCGCCAAGATGGCCGAGAAGTACAAGGAGAAGCCTGAGATTGTCAACGCCATCGCTGCCCACCACGATGAGGTGGAGATGAACACGCTCCTGGCACCCATCGTGCAGGTGTGCGACGCCATCTCCGGCGCCCGTCCCGGCGCCCGCCGCGAGATCGTGGAGGCTTACATCAAGCGCCTCAACGACCTGGAGGCCATCGCCATGAGCTATCCCGGCGTCACCAAGACCTATGCCATCCAGGCCGGTCGTGAGCTCCGTGTCATCGTTGGCGCAGACAAGATGAACGACGACGAGAGCACAAAGCTCAGCTCGGAGATCGCCGAGAAGATCCAGAACGAGATGACGTATCCCGGACAGGTCAAGATCACTGTCATCCGCGAGACGCGCTCGGTGGCTTACGCCAAGTAAAGAGATCACATCATAACAAATAGGGTGGCGCCGCTTTTCCCGACAAACGTGGGAACAGCGGCGCCACCTTATTTTATTGTTAAGTAAGGGTGAAAACAAGTTGCCCTGTTTCCCCTGTATTTATGAGTTGTTTTGAAATTTCGAAGAAGGAGCGTAGCGGGCTACGTGACTGATGAGAAATTTCAAAAATGACAAAAAGACAGGTAGTTGAAAACAACTTACGAAACCTGCAAAATGGGTCAAGTTGTTTTTTTACCATTACTTATAATCGAAAAGCTCTATTCCTCCTTGACAATCCACTCGCCGATGGTGCGTTGCTGGCTGTCGTAGTTGACACCTATCTTGAAGAGGCGCTTGCCGTCGGCCGAATAGGGAATGAGGTAACCCTTCTCGTCTATCTGTTGGAGTGCCTGCTCGGCCGAACCGTCATATTTGAGTTCGAACACGAATACCGCCTCGGGCATGTGCACCACGGCATCGGCTCTGCCGATGGCACTGTCCTCCTCCACGCGCATGTAGGCTCCCATGAGGTTGAAGAACAGGTAGAACACGGTCTGGAAGTCACGCTCGTTCTTGTTGGAGAGGCGGTTGCTGATGCTGGCGAGAAAAGCCTTGAGGCGGTTCATGGCACCGTCGATGTCGCTATCATAGAGCAGCTCGAGAAAGTCGCCGGTGAGGCTGTTGTTGTCGAGCGATACAGGCGAGAGGTAGTTGGGCGCCAGGCTCTTGAGCATGCCGATGCGCACCTCCTGGTTGGGATATCCCAGGTCGTAGCGGCGCAGCAGGGGAGTGTATCGTTTGATAGTGAGGTATCCGCTCTGGTAGAGCAGGGGCAAGGCCGATGTCATCTGCTCAGGCGACATATCGAAGTCATCGACGTCGCAACTCTTCTTCTCGATGTCCATCACGTTCACGTGATACTTCTGCAGGGTCTTGATGAGATAGGTCGGTGTATCGGAGCCAAACCAGAAGGGCGCTATTTTCTGCCCGTTCAATGCGCGAATAAGGCTGAAGGGATTGAACACATCTTCAGAATGTTCACTGAAGTGATAGCCGTCATAATATTGCCTCAATTCCTCCAGACAGTCATCATAGCTCATTCCGAGAGCACGGCCCAGTCCCTCCACATCAGGGCGCATCCGGGTGGTGAGTTCCGTGAGGCTGATGCCACAGATGGCAGAGTACTGGTCTAACAGGGAGATGTTGTCGAGGTTTTTGAGCTCGCTGAAGATGCTGAGCTGCGAGAACTTGGTGATGCCGGTGATGAACGTAAACTCCAGATAGGGGTCAAGCATCTTGATGGGACTGTAGAAGTTCTGCATGATGCGGCGCAGCACGCCGAGGTTCTCCTTCTCGTGCACCACATCGAGCAGGGGTGCGTCGTACTCGTCGATGATGAGCACGACCTTTAGGCCCGTCTGCCTGTAGGCCGCTTTCACGATGTCGGCAAAACGGGCATTCACATCCTTGTCGCCTTTTTCGCATCCGTACGTTTCCTCATAAGGTTGCAAAATCCAGTCAAGGTAATGCTCCAACTTCTCGGCATCGAAGTGTTTGGCGCCGCTCATGTCGAAGTGGAGCACGGGGTGCTTCACCCACTCCTTCTCATAGTTGGCGATGGCGAGCCCCTCGAAGAGCTCCTTGCGGCCCTCGAAGTAAGCCTGCAGCGTGGAGGCGAAGAGTGACTTGCCGAAGCGCCTGGGACGGCTCAGGAAGATATAGCTCATCTGTTTCTTCCGGAAATCAACAATGTATGGGGTCTTGTCCACATAGAGATAATGCCCGTTGCGTATCTTCTCGAAAGTCTGTATTCCCACGGGATAACAGTTTGCGATTTCTGCCATGACGATGTCTGTTTTGCTTTTCAGCCACTAAGGTATAAAGAAATATCCAAACAGCAAAGACTTGCCTTTATAAAAACGACAATGCGGCCCGCCACAAGTTGGCATCTTGTGGCGGGCCGCATGTTATCGGGCGGGTGTGAGGGCTATCGCGTCTGCAGGGCGCGCGTGGCGTTGAGTACGGCCAGCACCATGACCCCCACGTCACCAAACACGGCGAGGGGCATGCCGGCCAGCCCACAGGCGGCCAGGAGCAGGATGGCCACCTTCACGAGGATGGCAAACCACACGTTCTCGTGTGCGATGCGGATGGTGTGGCGGGCGATGCGGATGGCCGTGGCGATCTTCGAAGGCTTGTCGTCCATGAGCACCACGTCGGCCGCCTCGATGGCCGCGTCACTGCCCAGGGCTCCCATGGCGATGCCCACATCGGCGCGGGCCAGCACCGGCGCGTCGTTGATGCCGTCGCCCACGAAGGCGAGTGTGGCGCCCGCCGCCCGCCCGCCGAGCAGACGTTCCACCTGTGCCACCTTGTCGGCAGGCAGCAGGCCGGCATGCACCTCATCGATGCCGATGGAGTGCGCCACGTGCTCAGCCACACGCTCCTGGTCGCCAGTGAGCATCACCGTGTGGCCGACCCCCAGATGCTTCAGTTCTCGCAACGCGTCGGCGGCGTCAGCCTTCACCTGGTCGGAGATGACCACATGGCCGGCATAGGTGCCGTTGACCGACACATGGACCACCGTGCCCCTCTGGTCCTTGCACATCTCGCAGGCCACGACATGAGCCCCTGCGGTCTCCATCATCTTCGTGTTGCCCACACAGACGACCTTGCCGTTGACCAGGGCGCGCACGCCCTGCCCGGCTATCTCCTCCACCTGCTCGATGGTGCAGTGGTCCTGCTCGTTGGGATAAGCCTCACGCAACGCGGCGGCGATGGGATGGGTGGAGTGACGCTCCACGTGGGCGGCGAGGTGCAGGAGCTCCTGGGCGTCAAGCTCAGCGGGATGGACGGCATCGACGGCAAAGACGCCCTTGGTGAGCGTGCCGGTCTTGTCGAACACCACCGTGCGGAGCTTGGCCAGCGTGTCCATGTAGTTGCCCCCCTTGATGAGGATGCCATGTCGCGACGCGCCTCCGATGCCGCCAAAGAAGGTGAGGGGCACCGAGATGACCAAGGCGCACGGACAGCTCACCACCAGGAACGTCAGGGCGCGATAGAGCCACAAGGCAAAGCCGTCGGCGTAGCGCTCGCAGAAGAACGGCGGGATGAAGGCCAAGGCCAGGGCCAGCACCACCACGATGGGCGTATAGACATGGGCAAACTTATGGATGAAGGTCTCACTCTTCGACTTGTTCTCGCTCGAGCGCTCCACGAGCTGGATGATCTTCGCTGCGGTGGACTCGCCGAAGGATTTGCGTACCTCCACCTGGATGACACCTGAGAGATTGACGCAGCCCGACAGGATGTCGTCGCCCTCCTTGACGCTGCGCGGCACGCTCTCGCCCGTCAGGGCAAGGGTGTTGAGGCTCGACGCGCCGCGAGTGACCACGCCGTCGAGCGGCACCTTCTCGCCGGGGCGTATGACGATGGTCTCTCCCACGGCCACGGTGTCGGGAGCCACCACCTGTTCCTTGTCCCCGCGCACCACCGTGGCGGTGTCGGGCCGGATGTCCATCATCTTCGCGATGGAGTCGCGGCTCTTGTCCTCGGCATAGTCCTCGAAGAGCTCGCCCACCTGGAAGAAGAGCATGACAAACACCGCTTCGGGAAACTGTGTCTCGGCCCCGGGCAGGAAACCGATGAGCAAGGCCCCCAGGGTGGCGATGGCCATGAGGAAGTCTTCGTCGAAGGGGTCTCCCTCGCGGATGCCCTCCCAGGCCTCGGCCAGCACGTCGTGGCCGATGAGCAGATAGGGGACGAGATACACGATGAGCTGTCCCCACAGGGGCATGGGCACGCTTCGTGTGAGCAGCCAGGCGCCCAGCAAGAGCGCGGTTGTCATGATGATGCGTAGTAATTTCTTGTTCATGACGGATGTATGTTTTTAAATCTGCCGCAAAGTTACGCAAGCCTTGCTGCAACCCGGTTGCAAAAAGGAAAAGCTGTGCAGCCTGCCTTCCCATCATCGCCCGTTTCCGGTTTTCGACAGAGCAAGAACCGTCCCTGTCCCGTTGCCTGCCCTCTGCAGAAACAGGCGCAGCCATCAAGCGAGCGGGCGGTAAGTGGCGCTAATAAAATAACTTGGTACGGTTTGAGTGAGAAAACCATCATCCGGTATTGGTGTCAGCCTCATCTTTTTGGCTCAAATCATACCGTTTTTATTTTTTCATCGTCACTAAACGTCCCGTTGTCGGTGCAAGTCAGTATCCTATCGGACGATTTGTTTGTCAAATGAAGGCTTTTGCAGATTAAGCTTGTTAAAATAAGCTTAGTTTGCAAACCTTTTCTTTGTTGTTGGTTTTCAATTAATTGTAGATGCAGATTAATATGGAACGCTCGTAAAATACAAGCATTTTTTATCTTGTAACACCTCAATCATGTTCGTAAAATACCGAAAAGTGCAAAATAAGTCTAAAAGATAATGCTTAATCTGTATTTAATTTGCAAAATAAGAAAAAAGCCTTTATATTTGTATCTTAAAAATACTTGGTTGTGGAATATACGGCACTATTAGAGAAGCAAATATTGGGTAGATTGAAGGTGGATAATCCTTGGTGGATGGAGGGAAAGATTCCTTCTTACTATCAAGCTATGATACCTCGTCTCTATCTGGACATCTTCTATCCCTTGGTGAAGGACCTCAGCATTCAGCGTGCGCTCATCTTGATGGGACCTCGCCGAGTGGGTAAGACAGTGATGCTCTATCATTCCATCCAGCGGTTGATAGACGAGGGTGTATCGCCCCAGAATATCATCTATGTATCCGTGGAGACACCTATTTATAATGGTATCCTCCTGGAGCAGCTCTTCCATTTAGCTAAGCAAGTATTGGGCAAAGAGGATAGCAGGGAGCAGTTTTATGTATTCTTCGATGAGATACAATATCTGAAGGACTGGGAAATAGATCTCAAGTCATTGGTCGATACTTATCACGATGTGAAGTTTGTTGCATCGGGTTCTGCTGCGGCAGCTCTCAAGAAAAGTAGCAATGAGAGTGGGGCGGGTCGGTTTACGGATTTCAATCTTCCTCCTTTGTTGTTCTTCGAATACATTCATCTCAAGGAATACGACCATCTGATGCGCCAAGCCAAGATGGAGTGGAATGGCATTGAAAGCGACATCTATAGTACGATAGACATCGACCTGCTGAACGAGCTTTTCTTCGACTACATCAACTATGGTGGTTATCCGGAGGTGGCTTTTTCTTCTCGCATACAGGCTGACCCGGGGCAGTTTGTGCGCCACGATATTGTGGACAAGGTGTTGCTGAGAGACCTTCCAAGCCTTTATGGTATTTCGGATGTGCAAGAGTTGAACTCGCTCTTTACGATGATAGCTTATCATAGTGGCATGGAGTTTTCGTATGAGGGCTTGTCGAAAGAGTCGGGAGTGAAGAAGGAGACGATTCGCAAGTACATTCAATATTTGGAAGTGGCGTTCCTGATCAAGGTTATCACCCGAACGGATGATACGGCGAAGCGGTTCCAACGCCAGACGACCTTCAAGATTTACCTGACCAATCCTTCGTTGAGGTGTGCCCTCTTTGAACCTGTCAAGATGATAGATGGCAATGTCGGCGACATGATAGAGACCGCCATCTATTCGCAGTGGATACCTCGCAGTGAGCACATCGCGTATGCTAACTGGAAGATAGGGCGCACACAGGGAGAAGTCGATTTGGTGGGCATCAATGAAGCCTTGCAGAAGCCCTATTGGGCGGTGGAAATCAAATGGTCAGATCGTTTCTTCGACAAGCCTGCTGAGCTTTCTTCCTTGCAATATTATATGGAGAAGAACCATTTGTTGCAAGCCTTGGTTACGTCTATCAGTCAGGCTGGAGACAAAAATATGCCTTTCGGCAATATCCATTTCATCCCTTGCGCTTGTTATGCTTATACGGTGGGGCAGAACACGTTGAGACAAGCCAAGAGGAGCTTTGGATTGTAAATCGGAAAGAAAGCATTCTTGGAATAAGTAAAAGAGCGGAAAGGCAAACTGTGGTTAATAGAGTCAACAGTTTGTTTTTTCCGCCTTTCTATCTTTCTTGCGTGCCTAAAATGAGCAAACTTGCCACTTTGTGGCACCTCGCTTGCCCGAAACAGTCACCCTTCAGATCATGCTCATGCCGAGCGTCAACAAAAACAGGCTCCACGGACTGGCCAGTCCGTGGAGCCCTTTGTTCAGTCATTCTGTCATTTCACTACAATCTTTTTACCATTGTTGACATAAACGCCTGGTTGCAGATGACCGTCCGGTATCTTGCGCCCGTTGAGGTCATATGTGTTGTCGGATGATTTCCGGTTGTTCTGTTTCAGCTCGCCAATGCCCAGTGACGGGTCGAGTGTGGCATGGTTGATGGCTATCCATCCGATGATGTCGCCATTGCTGGTCGCTGTGTTGGGCCCGATCTGCGAAGCCTTGAGCGAGGTGTCCATCTGCCTGATGACGCCAATGGCCGTCGTGCCTGAGGCAGTGGTACCCGATGCCTGCATGCGGAACACGCTGGCATAATCCAGGCGATGGGTCTGCGGGGCGGCCACGATACGGGGCGACTGCAGCGTGAGGGCCGTGCCGTCGGCCAGCCGCAACGGGCAGTTGACCACCAAGCTGCCGCCCACGGGCGTGTCCTCACAGCGTCCGGCCGCGATGCTCCATCCCTCGATGTCGAGATTGGCCGCGCCAGGGGTGATGGCCATATAGAACACCTGGTGGCCTGTGATGGCCTGTGTCTCGCAGTTTTGCTTCATCAGCTTGATGCGGAAGCCCGTGTTGGTCACGTCAAACACCTTGGCCACGATGGGCATCTCCGTCTTGCTGTTTGAGACGGTCTGCGCCACGACCACCGGTACGACACCTATCGGGAAGGGCTGCTTGAACGCCACTTCCACCGTGTCGCCCTTGACGAGCTTGCTCACGGAGCCGTCAGCCTTGGCAAAGCGGCACGTGTCCACTTCGGCGCGCATCTCGCCCCACTGGTATTGGCCGGGCAGCAACCGGATGAAGTCGACGCCCTCGGGCTGGTCGGCCGAGGTGCTGGTCGTGTTTTTCCAAGGCATGAGCGTCGCCTTGAAGTCAACCGTGGACGACTGCAGCACGCGCGGCACGACAGCCAGTGTGCGGTTGTTGTAGGTGGGCATGCCCAGGAAGGTGATGGCACGCTTGGTCATGGCCGGGCCGTTCACGGTGAGCGTGTCGCCCACCTGGTTGTTCAGGTGTCCATACTGCAGGTCATCCGTTCCCACGCTGTTGGCCAGGCTCACCGCTGCGGTGGCCGATGTCAGCGTGGTGTTCTTGTAGGTCTTGTCGACCACGCGGTAGGTGTAGTAGCCGTCTTCGTCCAGGTGGTCGGTGTAGCTCATGTCGTGGTCATCGGGACGTGTGAAGGAGGCAATGTCCTCCCAGTTGCCGCTGTCCTTGCGGCGTTGCAGCCTCATGGTCTCGGTGAGGTCGCCGTTGTTGTTGACCCACGAGAGGCGGCAGTCGCCATTGGTCTTGTCATATTGGGCCTTGAGGTCCGACGAGGCCGAGAGCCTCCAGTCGCGTGGCACGAAGTTGTAGGTGCCGCTGTAGCTGGGTCCCGTCTTCATCTTCGAATAGTATTCGCCTGCAGGCGTGAGGTTGCCGTTCCACAGTATTTTCGAGCAAGCCCACTCATCGTTCCAGTAGGCATATCGCTCCACATAGTCGTAGCTGTTGAGCTTCCCCCAGATGCGCGCCAGCACGTCACGGTTCAGGTTGAGGATGGAGTCGGTGGGATTGCCCCGTTGCTCATTGGTCTTGGCAACGCCGAAGATGCCGAAGCCGCCGCTCCACGAGGCACCCCATATAAACTCGGTGATCCACACGGGGCGCTGGAACTTGTCTGCCCAGTTGGCCTTGATGTTGTTGAATGAGCCCTCGCTCCAGTAGCTGTGTATGTCCACGATGTCGCATCGCCATCCGCGTGCGTCGATGCTGTCCAGGAACTGCTTGTGCCACCATTCGCCGCTGTCAAACGACGAGGGCGAGAGCAGTCGTCGGCCGGTACGCATCAGTTCGGGCCATCGCTGCAGCTCCTGTGCCACCGAGGCCGGCTTGGGGTCGTTGCCGTTGGCCGGCTCGTTGTCGGTCTTCATGTAGGGCGACTGGTCGTTGGCACCCAGACTGTAAGTCGACGCGCTCCAGAGATTGTTCATGTGGGGCACACACTCATAGTCCGTTCCGAGCTCCTGTCCCACGCCCCAGGCGTAGGTCCATGTGCAGTTGAGCTTCTTGAGGTTGTTGGTGTTGAGGATATTGGCCACACCGTTCTTTCCCACGTTGTTCCAGCGGAAGATGCGATACGACGAGATGCGCTGGTCGAGGATGGTCGGCAGCGTGTTGGCCACGAGGTCCTCATTGTCTGCGATGAAGCAGCGCGAGTAGCCCCAGCCCCCCTTCTGTATGCTGAAGGTCACCATGTATCCGCGTTTCAGGCGGAAGGAGCGTATGCGGTTGTTGAGTGTCGAGTCGGCCAGCGAGTTCATGAATCCATTTGTGTTCTCCGTACCGAAGCGGTCACACGACTCTCCGGTCAGGTTCTGCCCTGCGTAGACGGTGAGCGGGTGGAATCCGTCCTTGTCCTTGCTCTCCTTGCCATAAGGGTAGATGACGGTGCCATGGTCATAGAGACGCAGCTGGCAGTTTTTCTCGCTCACGGCCGGTTGTCCCTTGATGGTGATATAGGCCAGCCACGCCTTCATCTCCGAGGGACGCAGCGAGTCGACGAATATCACGGCGTGGTCGGTGTTGGCGATGTCCACCTTGCCCGTCACGGCAAACGGCTTGGCGCCCGTGATGTGCAGGGCCCCACGTCCGCTGAGTGTCACGGCTTCGGTCACCTGCGCCACCGTCCGGTCCATGTCGGCACCCGGGTCCTGGTCGCCCGTCAGGCGGAAGTCGTCCACGCAGAACCACCCTTTCTCGTTGGAGCCGTTGCCCGTGCCCCGTGCGCCCAGGGTGACGGTCTCCTCCTTGCTGAGCGTGAAGTCCACGGAGAGCTTGGTCCATGCGTCGGCCACCGACAGGGCGGGGCTCTGCTTGGTACCGGTGGAGGTCGTGACATAGACGTTCTGGTCACTCAGGCCGGAACCGTTTGTGCGGAGTTGAGCAGAGAGCGTATAGTTGCCAGCCGGCAAGGTGATGGTCTGCGACAGGCCGATGGTCTTCACCTTCTGTGCCCAGAGGTTATAGTACTGGTTGCCGTCGGGTGCGCTGCCGGTACTGATCTTCAGGTCGTTCCAGCCCTCCACGCTCTTGTTGACTGTCCATCCGGTCGTGCCACTCTCGAAGCTCGGGTTCTTGACCATGGGTGTCCAGTCGTAGGTGTCTTGTCCGCATACCTGCGCCGCAGGCCACAGTGACAGGCACGCCACTAAGAAAGAAAACAGTTTAGTCTTAGTCAAATTCATGCGATAATAGCTTTAAATTTAGGTTTTGCAATTTGCCCACAAAGTTATGCATTCTTGTTGTCAATGAGGTTCAGATTACGGCAAACGAGGAAAAAAATACGATGAAATGGTTGTTTTTTGCCGTCCGCCTTTGCTTTTTGATGTCTATTTATTAATTTTACACCTACGAAACAGAGGAACCTGGAAACCGCATGAAACGTTACCTGCTAATCATATTGACCCTCTTTGTGCTACTGGCTACGGTGCTGGCCGGCGACTGGATGGTGGGCCGCCACGTGACGATGCCCGACGAGATATGGGCCATCGCCCGTGATCACCGCGGCCTGGTGTGGATGGGGACGAGCACCGGCCTGCATAGCTATGACGGTTACGAGGTGCGCGACTGGACGCGCGGCCCCCAGCTGGGCACAGGCGTGAACAGCATCGCCGAAGACTCGGCGGGCAACCTGTGGCTGGGCACCTGCGACGGCTTGGTGCGAATGGACCTGTGCACGGGCCGTCTCACCTCTTTCCGCCTGCCCAAGGAGAGCCAGCGCATCATCTACGTTCTCCATGTCAGTCGCGACGGCACCCTCTATGTGGGCACCGACGACGGTTTCTCCATCTACGACGCCAAGCGCAACACCTTCCATCATTATAATTGCCACAACACCATCGCCACGCTGCCCGACAACCGTCGCGACACCGTGTGGGGCTTCTCCGTCAAGTCATTCCTTGAGTTGCCGTGTGGCGACCTGCTCGTTGGCACGTGGGCCGACGGCCTGCTGCGCTACTCGCCGCGCCACCGCACCTTCCGCAAGTATGGCCCCTTGGGCAACACCCACTCAGCCTATGCCTTGGCCCGCGATGGCAAGGGACGCATCTGGATCGGCTCGTGGACGGAAGGTCTGTGGCGCCTCGACACCCCCGACGACTATGCCCTCACCACGCTGCGCCATGTGGGCAGCGGCCACAACACCATCTACTCCCTGTTCGCCCCCGATGGCAGCTCCCTGTGGGCGGCCACCCAAGAGGGTGTGGCCCATTGCGACAGCCACGGCCAGTGGCAGACCACCCGCCTGCCCGTCAGTCGCAGGTTTGTGACGCTGCCTGCCCGACAGCTATGGGCCTCCACGCTCAGCGGCCGTCTCTTCGGCATCGAGACAGCCGGGCACCCCATCACCCATCATCCCACGGGCCAGCGGGTCAGCGGTCTCTACACCGTGGACGGCAAGACCCTTCGCACGTTGACGCCCAACGGCCCGACAGCCGTACAGCAAGTGGCGAGGCTCAAGGACGGCACCCTCGTCGCAGCCACGGAGGGAAGCCTCGAGGCGCGCCATCCTGACGGCCGGCGCGACGTGTGGACCCCACGTGACAGCCACTGGCTGCTCGACAACGTGTACGCCCTCTGCCCGTCGCGCAGCGGTGCGCTATGGGTGGGCCAGCGCATGGGCATCTCCATGGTGCGCCCCGACGGTCAGGGCCGCCACATCCACATCCCCATGGACGCGCCTCACCTGCAGGGCTATCTCATCGTGCGCCATCTCATCGAGGATCACCGCGGACACATCTGGGCCAGCACCAGCAACGGCGGTGTCGTGAGACTGGGCGGCGGACAGGTGCGCCACTACCTGGGATCCGCCAATGTCACGGCCTGTCTGGAGGACAGCCGGCACCGCCTGTGGGCCATCGCGGCCCATCAGGGACTGATGCGCTATGACGCGCGTTCCGACAGTTTCCTGCCGGTGCAACGGGCCTACCACTTGCCGTCGCGCAAGATCCTGGCCTTCAACGAGGACTGCGACGGCGCGTTGTGGCTGGCCATGGACGGCCTGCTGGCGCGTCTCGACATCGGCCGTGGCGGCCGGCCTCACGTGCAGCTCTTCACCTCGGAGGACGGCCTGCCCGAGCAGGCGTTCATGCCGCGGTCGACCCTTCACCTGGGCGACACGCTGTATTTCGGCATGACCGACGGCTACATCGCCTTTAGCCCTCGCGAGCTGGTGCGCCACACGTCGGCCGCCAAGGCCCATCTCATCGTGTCGGACATCTTGGTCGATGGCACGAGCCTGACCGAGATGGACGCTGCCGAGGCTTCGCGCATCACGCCTTCACTGCCCATGAGTGTGAGGCACCTGACCCTTCCGCCGGGTGTCAGGCAACTGTCGGTAGAGTGTGCGCTGCTGTCCTACAACCACATCAGCCAGACGACCTACGCCTACCGCCTCGAAGGGCGCGACACCACTTGGGTCTATGCCGACCCCGGCACACGCCGCGTGACCCTCGACCACCTGCCACCGGGCAACTACAAGCTTCACCTGTGCGCCATCGACCATCGCGGGCGCCAGTCGGAGCTGGCCCATCCCATCGACATCTGCGTGCTGCCCCCGTGGTATGCCACATGGTGGGCGCGCATGGCCTACCTGCTGGTGGCCGTCCTCCTCGGGTGGCTGGCATGGCGCTACGTGCAGATGCGCCGCGAGGTGGAGGCCAGCCGCCGCTTCACCGCCATCACGCAGACACCGCAGCTCCAAGTCCCGTCCGCCCCGCTGCCGCAAGACCATCCGGCTCCGCAAGAGGAGCCGGAGTCGTCAGCGCAACCGTCGGCCCTGCTGCTGAAGGCCACCCAACTGGTGCGCGAGCATCTCGACGACTCCACCTACAACCGCGACCGCATGGCCGCCGACATGGGCATGAGCACCAGTTCGCTCTTCACCAAGTTGAGGACGGCCTCGGGCATGAACATCCAGACGTTCATGCAGAACATCCGCCTCAATGCGGCAGCGGCCCTGTTGCGCGCCCATCCTGACCTGCGCATCTCCGACGTGGCCTATCGCGTCGGCTTCAACACACCCAAGTATTTCTCGCAGTGTTTCAAGAAGGAATTTGGCGTGTTGCCCGGCGATTACGCCAAGCGTTACGGGCAGGGCGTGCGTGAATGAAGGCCGGCTTTCCCCGTTTTTTAGGGTGATAATTGATAGTACCCACCTTAGTGACGGTGAAAAAACAACTTGGTACGATTTGAGAGATAAATTACCATGTTGAGTTGGCATATGCCTCATCTTTTTGGCTCTTTCCCTCCCTCTCATCGGTCGTATAGCCCGCTATACTCCCTCTTTGAGTGAGAAAAACAACTCAAAAATATGAGGCTCAAATCATACCAATTTATTTTTTCACCGTCACTTAGGTAAAGGTGAAAAAAACATTTAAAACATTTTGGGGAAAGCAAGAATTATTCTAATTTTGCATTTGAAAAATGTACAAAGGCTGTTTGCATACGCCTAAAGATTGTACAAAGGAGTCATATTGTATTAAGGTATAAATAGAACATTAGTTAACGGTTGGGCTCTGTGAGGGCCTCCATTTTAGGATCAATAAACAAACAAAAGGATGATGAATGTCTTTAGTGATTGCCTTGTGCGCCGGGGGGCACGCAAGGTTTGGGCAGTTGTATCTCTGCTCATTCTGATGAACCTGTCATCTCACCCCGCCTTGGCGCAAGAAGACAACGGTCTTCTCGGCGCCGTCAACAATAGCAGCATCAACGGCCTTGACTCGTTGCCGGGCATCGACCCTTCGCCCGCCTATCGGGCAGGCGCTTTTGACAAGGTCTCCACTCCTGCCGACGAGAACAAGGTGCTCTGCTTTTACAATGTCGGAACCAAGAAGTTTCTCAGCATCGGTGGTCTGTGGGGCACCCACGCCTCCATCAGTCCCACGCCTTATGCCCTGTGGCTCGAGAGTGACGATGAGAACGCCACGGCCTGGTATGTCCACGACAAGGTGGAGGGTTCGGAAACAGGCCACCATATCGGCATACAGAACGGTGACCTGTGGATGGATCAGTCACTGTCAACCTCCCTTAGGAGCGTGAGCTTCGAGAAAGCCGCTGGCTACACCGACCAGAACAAGCTCTACACCATCAAGATCGGTAACGACGGCTATCTCACCACCTATCCCGACAACGAGAACAAGTACTGCAACTACCAGAAGAGCCTCTACGCCACCACCGACTCGCGCTACGCCAACCAGGTGTGGAAGGTCATCACCCGCGTGCAATACTACACGCTGTCGCTGGCCAACCCCGCCAACATGGAGGCCGTGGTCGACTTCTCCTTCCTCATGCAGGCGCCCGACTTCCGTGTCAACGATTTGAACATCGCCAAGTGGCAGATAACGGGCGACAAGGCCGATGACGCGAAAAAGAAAATACTGTTCGGTGACAACACGATGTACTGCACATATGCCAACAGCAACCAGACAGGTAAAAGCCATTTCACCAATTACTCGGGTGGTCATCAACAGGCCTACGGCAAATACTTCTATGCCTACACCAAGGGTGCACATGGCTACACGCTCTACCAGGATGTGGAGATCCACAAGAGTGGCTGGTACCTGCTGCGCTGCAACGGCTTCACCACCCAGACCGCTCTCGACCAATCCGGCATGGACCGCCCGGCGGCCTATATCTTCATAGCCCGGGTGAAGAGTGACAAGAGCCAACCGGAGTATGCCTCCTCCGCCACGCTCAACCTCATGGACAAGGCTGAGGCCAACGCGCTCGTCGCGAGTGACAATGGCTCGGGGGCCGGCAAGGCTTTCTTCGAGGGGGCGTATGAGAACCAGGTGCAGCTCTGCTTCGACGAGGCGGCCGACGGCAAGGAGATCACTGCCGACAATCCGCTCAAGGTGCGCATCGGCATCTACGTGGAGACACTCAGCGACGAGCCTGCCGACGACGACCTGACCTGCGTCGACAACTTCAAGTTGCTCTACGCCGGTCCGCGCCGCAACCCCGAGCTCATCCTCGATGAGGACAACGACCACCTGCTCTACCTGAGCCGCGCCAAGGACAGCTACAAGAACAGTGTGCTCCACCTGCACCGCACGCTCAACCCGCACAAGTGGAACTCGCTCGTGCTGCCCGTCAACCTCACCTGGGGACAGATGAAGCGCACCTTCGGCGACGACGTGAAGGTGGCCAAGCTCGCTGCGCTGAGCAACACCACCGTGCAGTTTGTCACCGTCGAGTGCAAGCAAGATTCCGACCTGATGGTCAAGGCCTTCGAGCCATACATCGTCTATCCGCCCGTGGTGGATACGCACTCACCGGCCTACACCGCCTCACATTTCTACACCCGCGAGGGTGATGACAACTCCCACTGGCTCAAGGCCGACTGCAGCGGCGAGACCAACGTCGAGAGCGACCGCTTCACGCTCACCATTCCCGCCAACCACTACGATATCACCATGGTGTCGTTTGACCGCGACGCCTTCATCAAGCATCTCGAGCAGGAGGACGGCACGGGCAACTCCAACTGGATCTCCACCACACGCTTCTCTGCCGACGGACAGGTGGGCCACATGGAGTGTCTCGGCACCATGGCCAAGACCTTCAACGACGATGGCATCATCCCCGGGCGTGACAAACTCTCGGGCGACTACTTCTTCTACAAGGGCGACCTCATCCAGGTGCCCCACGACAAGGAGTATGGGCTGAAGGCCTTCCGCTGCTGGTTTGAGCTCAATGGCACGCATGACATCGAGCAGGGAAAGAAGATGAGCTTCTACCTCGACGGCGTGAGCCAGGGCGACGCCACAGGCATCGAGACGCCACAGGGCGACCAGGTGTTCTCGGCTCGCAGGCACCGTCTCAGCAGCGTCTACAACCTCCAGGGGCAGCGCGTCAGCGCCACCGCGTCGCTCCAAGGACTGCCTGGAGGCATATACATCGTGAACGGAAAAAAGATTGTAATCAGATAAAGGACAACGCAACATGAAAAAGAAGACATACATGCGCCCCACCACCGAGCTGGTGGTGACAGCCCATCCCGTGTGCGCACCCTCCATCACTCACGCCAGCGTATTCAAGGGCCATGTCGCACCGGCGAACAAGATAGATGACATCACCGTGAAGGGCGAAGAGGAGACCAAGTACCTGAACATCTGGGATGACAAGTCTCAGTGGGGTGACGACTGATTGCCCCCGCACCACTTGATCTCGTCCGACACGGGAGACAAAAAACAGAGAAGCCCCGCCAACTCACGCAACGAGTTGGCGGGGCTTCTCTGTTTTTTGTCGTGGGTGCAGCTTTTTTACGGTCGCTTGCTACGGCCTGCACCATGTTTTGCATCCTGTGCTCAGCTATGTTGCATGTGACGGCCTGAAAGGCCAAAAGTACTTAGTCCAGGGCAAGCGAAGCGACGCCCTGGGTAAGAAATCGAGGGTGAGCCTGCGCCCTGAAGGGGCAAAAGTATAGACGTGTAACATGCAGATTATGAATACTTTTGCCCTTACAGGGCGTGGTTACGCGGGCGTGAACAAACCCAGGGCGTCGCTTCGCTTGCCCTGGGCTAAGTACTTTTGGGCTTTCAGCCCGCGTATGCAGCAATGTTGAATGTAGGCCGTCGCGTGCTGCAAAGTTGAATGTAGGCCGTCGCATGCGGCAATGTAGAATGTAGCCCGCGCATGCGGCAATGTTGAATGTAGGCCGTCGCGTGCGGCAATGTCGAATGTAGGCCGTCGCATGCGGCAATGTTGAATGTAGGCCGTCGCATGCGGCAATGTTGAATGTAGGCCGTCGCGTGCGGCAATGTCGAATGTAGGCCGTCGCATGCGGCAATGTTGAATGTAGGCCGTCGCATGCGGCAATGTTGAATGTAGGCCGTCGCATGCGGCAAT
>ERZ808240.655-NODE-655-length-44254-cov-4.908505_pt1 | contig 44254 bp, 34 predicted proteins | sample MGYA00521084_ERZ808240 | MGnify/ENA primary metagenome ERZ808240 (study PRJEB31516, sample SAMN03275571) | gut metagenome | biome: mammalia-associated habitat; material: feces | host: Papio cynocephalus | place: Kenya | collected 2012-08-06 ...
TCAACCCTCTTTCTCGGAATTCCTTACATTTTAATTATACAGGAAGCTCCTCAAAAAAACAAAATTCCACTGTTACATTGTACAATTATCGTTGTGGTTGAACTTTTTTCTTCGTGTTGTTCCCTTCTTCTCACATTTACAAAAGTGAACTCTTACTCTCCTTTACTTCCATAGCCCATAATCGTCCTATCGCCTATTGCATACCACTTGCGTTTGCAGACATCATGGCTGTTGCCCTCAATAGTATACACAAGCCCGTCCTCGCATTTTTCAACGATACCTGTGTGTTCCGATACGCCATCGTCATCCCAATCAAAGAAGATAATCATACCTGCTTTCGGCTCAACCTTTCGGCTATACCATTTTCCCTGTTTAATGAACCAGCGAATTCCATCATCGCAGACAGCATATTTCGGCATGCTGTCCGTTTCCAGCATTCCCGCTTGGTCGGCACACCAGCTAACGAAAATCGCACACCAATCAACGCGGCTCTCAAAGCCGTACCACCGCCAGTAGGTTTCGCCACCTTCATTGCCGAGCTGTGACTGCGCGATGGCTACCAGTGCGTTATTGGAAGTTATCTTTCCGTCATCATCGCTGCCGAATACGGCTGCCGCGGCGCAGAGTGGGATAATGATTGCAAGCAGAACAAGCATGGCGCTTCCGCCTGTTATGATAATGGAAATGGCTTTTTTCGTTCCTCTTGACAGTCTTTTTATGCTTTTTACTCCTGCGGAGCCTGTTCCTTTCGCTTTATGGCTGAAAATCGGTAAGGCATACTTCCTGTCAATATAGCCGTTTTCTCGCAGGACGGAAGAAATATGAGCTTGCTTTTTTCGGCGCGCCTGTAAATTTTGCCGCTGTTTTATGCTCGATGCTGTAGTTCTGCTATCTGCCTGCACGCCTGCTCGCTTTTCGGCAGGCTGACGCGTAGCGCTTTCCGAAGAGGAAAGGGGTTCTGCCCGTGCTCCTTGCTCTCGGAACTTTTTGCGCTGCCACTCTTTTTCCTTTTGCCGAATGAGCAGTTTTCTCCCCTGCGTCTTTACTGCGCTCGCATACTTTCTGCCATAGCGGCTTGCGTTTTGCTCGGCATAAATTTCAGGGGATTCCTCTTCCTGCTTCGTCGGTTCTTCTCGGAAGTTTCGGTAATAGGCTTTACTTTTCTGTGATAGGATTTTTTCCTTTGCTTTGTGTTTTGCGTAGCGTCTCATGCGCTCCTTTTGCGTTGTTTTACTCACTTTCATTTCTCTGCTCCTGTAGTTTTGTCGTCATCAGCCCGTAGAGCTTCGTATCGCGCGGGAAGCTGTTTTCAAATGGTATCAGGCTGCTGCCGATTTTAATGAGTCCATGTCCTGCGTCCACATTGGTAATATATGAGAGTTGCGTGTCGGAAATGTTTAAAAGGCGCGCAAGTTCCTCCCGATTGGTCGCTGCCTGATTTAGCATAATGACAAATTCGGAATTGGAAAGCATGGTGCGCGCGATATGGGACTGCAGGAGATCCTCAATGTCCTGCGTGATTCCAGTGCAGAAAGCGCCGTACTTACGAACCCGCTTCCAAAGCTTGAATAAAAACTGTGCAGAATATTCATACAGGAACAGGAGGTAAATTTCATCCACATAGACAAAAGTCTGCCTGCCCTTCCTGCGGTTTGCGGTAATGCGGTTTAGGATGCTGTCAAGGATTACAAGCATGCCAATCGGGCGGAGCTGCTCACCAAGCTCCATGATGTCATAGCAGATTAAGCGGTTATCGGTATCGACATTCGTCTGCTGGGCAAAAGTATTCAGGCTTCCTTTCGTAAATAACTCCAGTTCCAATGCCAGCGCGTGGGCTTCCGCTTCCGGCTGTTTTAACAGTTCTTCTCGGAAGTCCTGCAAAGTCGGCGGCACACCTTGATAGTTGCCCTGCAGGTAGTAGCGATACACGCTTTCCGTGCAGCGGTCGATGATAGACTGCTGTCCTTTTGTGAAAGTGTGCCCTGCGATGATCTGCTCACAAAGCGACTGCAGGAACTGTGATTTTTCGATGATTGGATTGATTTCACCATAGTCCTTCGTCATGTCCATGGCATTGATATGATTCGGGCTGGTTGCTGAAATTTCAATGACTTCGCCGCCCAGCGCCCGCACAAGAGGCGCGTACTCGCGTTCGGGATCAATTACGAGGATGTCTGCATCCGTCGCAAGCACATGATTGGTAATTTCGCACTTTGCAGCAAAGGATTTTCCGCTTCCCGATACGCCGAGGATAAAGCTGTTACCGTTGAGAAGGTGCGTACGGTCGGCAAGAATCATGTTTTTGCTGATGACATTTTGTCCATAAAAAATACCCTTTGCGTGGGCGATTTCCTGCACGCGGAAAGGGATTTGAACAGCAAGGGACTCGGTAATTAAAGTACGGAAGATGTCGAGTTTCTGTACGCCTGCGGGAAGCACCGTATGCAGTCCGTCAAGCTGCTGAAACTTCAGCACCGCAATCTGGCTGACACGCTCCCGCGCAAGTTCCTGCATGAATTTGGTCTGCTGATTGAGTTCTTCTAAGGAGTCCGCGGTTATGACGATGGTCAGTACCGACAACATCATCTTCTGGTCGCGTCCCGACAGGTCATCAAGAAACTCCCTTAGTTCTTGTCTTTGCATTTCGAGGTCATAAGGAACTTCTGCGGAAAAGTTGTTGTTTGCGTTCTGTGTTCTTTGCCAATTTGTGATGTTGGTTTCCGTCCCGAGCAGCCTTGTTTCGACTTCTCTGACGGCTTTTCCCGTCGGTACGGGAAGCAGGTCGATGGACAGCATCATATTCTTGCAGCGTGTCGTTAGCTCTGTCACAAAATCGTCTTTTAAGAAATTGGCGTACTCCTTGAGAAACAGAACTCGCGCGTAACGCTCGCCGAACACGATATGGTCTTTCTGTATCTCCATGCTGTCGGGGCAGATATAGTCCTTGAAGCTATGTCCTTTCCTGCGGCTGTCCTTTAGGTCGAATGCAAAGTCGCTTTCTTCACCCATTCGGTAAAAATCGTAAAAAATCCTTAATCGCTCGACTGCGCCAAGTTCGGTGCATTTTGAGCCGATTTTATTTAATTGAATCGCAAGGCTCGCACCGAAACGGTTAAAATACTGCCGTGCATCCTCCGCACTTTTTTCGGTAACGGTCACTGTGATGTACTTTTCCTGAATGATGGAATTTCCCGCAGTTGCCTTCGCAAGCAGCATTTGATTGTATTCCCTGCGGTACTCGTTTAGGTTATCGTCCTGCTCTTTGATAAAAATCCGCTTCTCAAAGTCCGCCTGATTCAGCTTGCGGTTGTTGATCGTGATTTTCGTTGTCGCATTGCTGTCTAAAGAGTTGAGCAGGGCGCAGTATCGCTCAAACATGGTTTCTTTGTCTGCCTCCGAGGCCACTTGATAGTTGATGTCCTCGAATTTATATGTCCTGCTGTATTGATTTTTTCCCACCCGAAACAGTCCGTCGTCATAAACGGTGCTGATGGGAATCGCGTCCTGCACGCTTCTTGGCAGCTTGATGTGGTCTTTTTTTCGTCTTTTTTGTATGCTCACTTTTTCTCTCCTTTTCGTCTTTTTGCAGTTCGTAATATAGGTTGTTCGGGCGGAAGGTCAGGTGTTTGGGGGTCAGTAGTTCTGCTTTGATGACTGCCCAAAGGAATTTTTCCGCGGGCATTTTGTTATAGCTTATAAAGCCGAGCATCGCGCAGGGCAGCATCCCGAAAATACACGCCCATGACACGGCTTCCATGCCGAGATTCCCCCGTAGCAGAAAGTATATCCCCACGGATATGCCTAAGCCCAAGGTAGAAAAAAGGAACTGACGCAGTGTCAGCCCCCAAAACATTGCCTCCCGATATTCTCGGATCTCTTTATTGATTTTTCGCTCCATAGGTTCTCCTTTTCCTTAAGAAAAACAGCAGCCTCGCGGGCTGCTGGGTTGTTTGGTTGTTTATTTGTTGCTATCTTTACTGACAGTCAGCACAATCCCTTGTGCTTGTAAATATTCTCCGACTGCCTTGCAAAATTTCTCTGCGTTTTCTATTTGTTCTTCCACATCTGCCTTTGAAATCACATAGAAATCGTCATAGTCGCTGTTATTTCTGACATAGAAGGCGCTTTTTATCATATCTGAAAAAGTAACATCAAACACTCCGGTTTTAATAAAATCTTTTCGGAAATTTGAGGCTACTCCGCTATGCTTGGAAAAGTCCTTATTTTCAAGAGCGAAAACACTTCGCATTGCATGAAAAAAAGCATAATAGGAACGATTTGCCGCACCGCGATAGTCTCCGCACTCGGCCAGAACCTTTGCTGATTTCAAGCACTCTAAAGACTGCTCAAAGCGATAATCGGCTAATGCTTTCAATTCGTTATCAAGACTCATAAAGTGTGACACCTTCTCTCTTCACATTCCGATAAAACGGCAGAATAGCAAGCCGCTTCTCAAAGGTATCCTTATCCTGGATGGTTAAGGATACTTCAATATCATCTTCCAAACCGATTCGACTGGCAATTTTGCAAACAGCCTTTTGAAAGTTTTTAACATCCGCATGGCTGCAGTTCATTAAAAGCATAATATCAAGGTCAGATTCCGGTGAGTAGTCACCTCTTGCATAAGAGCCATATAAAATAATCTGCTTCACAATGCCCGGCATTTCGGCATTTACGGAAGTAACCACTTTTTTTAATGTGTCTGCTACCTTTTGTGTATATGGCATATCGCATCCTCCTCTCTGATAGAAAAATTTTATCACAATTTGATTTGCTTGGCAAATGCGTTTTTTGTGCGAATGTATTGTGTTCGGTCACAGCCCCATCATTTCCTTTACCACATGGTCTGCCATCTTAATTGTCCCCACTAATATCAGCATATTAAAAATCAGCTCGCCGATATACGACCAGACCATGGCTACGGGCGCGGCCGCAGCATCTATGACTGGCGGCGAAGCTGCAAAAATGGAAAAGATCACGCAGGCTAAAAGTATAATTGCACCCTCCATGCAGACGGCAGCATAAGACTTCAGAAACGAAATTCCAATATGCTGCGTGGGCTGACCGGCTACCGTCGATAAAGGAATCGGGGCAATCGCCGTATACATATACAGCCTAAAAAATCTTCCATACACCGTCATGATGATAATGAACGACAGCACAGTAATCACAAGGCTGCCGATAAGGGAGACCGCCCAAAGCGGAATCGATTCAAAAAAGCCGCAATCCTCAATCGCCGTTATCATGGCGTCAGGAAGGCTCATGCCCTGTGTCCGGCCAATCCCAGCCGTTCGCATAATCGTACTGACAATGCCCTGCAGGATTTCAAAAATTGCAAGCATAAGTTCCAGTCCGTAGGTAACGATAGCCTTGGCGATAATAAAGCGGATAAAAACCTTGACCGCCTGCTCCGGTCGTTTGACTTCAGCAAAACTGCCGCTTTCCTTTACCATACCCGCCAGAAAGAACAGCACTAACAGCGCAATTCCGATTGCCTGCAGTGCGCCATGAATATCGACGATGACCTTCCAGATGTCGCCGCCTCGAAAATGTTCCGGCTCTTCCGTCAGCAGCACCCATATCTCCGCCAATTTCTCATTCCATGTGGTTAGGGCATTTTGTAGATTCTGCACTACCCAATTATCTGACATTCCATCACCTCGCTTTCAAAAAGAAAATCGTCACAGTTTTTGTGGCGATTCTTCTAATAACTTTATTCTTTTTTCAGTAATTCAACTAACTTATACGCTTCCGTACTTGGATTTCGCTTAAGGCTTTTTCTGCGAATGCCAATTTCATCATGGTGCTTTTCCAGTCGCTTGGCATGGTCAACAGCAATGTCTACCGATGATTCTAACTGAAAAAATACACTCTTGCTTTTTTCATATTCCGGTATAAATTTCTTTAGTGCTCTGATTGCCTGATTCCCCGTCAGCTGTCCAGTACTATACTGAAAATGCTGCAGAAACCATACCTCAAAGCAAGGAACCGATAACAGTACTTCAATGCCCATTTGTTTTGCCCGTGAAAGCGCTTGGTCGATTTGTTCCTGCTTTTGTGTATCGGTATCTGAATCGAAAAGGCAAAATGCCAAATCTCCTTCTTTCGGCTCTACTTTCGATTTTTGCATACTATTGATGGTACCTTCTACAATTCCTTTCGGATCTGTACTGTTCCCACTTGCAGGCTGAATCGTATAATTCTTTTGTGTTTGGTTAAATTCCTTAAAATAGTTTTGTTCTGTCTGATTCTTACCTTCGCATCCAATCAAAATCATGCGTTTTCGTGCTCTCTTTGCTTGACCCCTCTGTTTTTGCTTCGTTCTTGCTACCATTCCAATCCTCCATATCCAACTACAGGGATTGCGCCATATCTTCCTTGCAGATAACCTTTACGAATATTCTCTGTTTTTCTTGGCGAAAATTCGTCCAGCGAGTATAAATCCGTAACTCCGGTTAAATTGTTTTTCTCTACAAAGTAAATCTGGTCACGACGAAAATAATCTAAGTCCAAGAGGCTCACATCATGCGTATTAAAAATAAGCTGTGCTCCATTTTTATTTATTTTTTTATCGTGGAACAAGTTAATGAGCATGAGTGCCAGCAGCGGATGTAAGCTATTATCAATCTCATCTATGACAACCGTGTTTCCTTTTTCCATTGCTCTTTTGATAAAAGGTGCATAGAAAAACAGTCTTTTGGTACCTTCAGACTCGTCATCAAATGGCAGTTGATATTCACTCCGCCCCTGCTCTCCTTGAATCAAATGCTTAGTTAACATTTCATACTGTTTTATCTTCTCAAAAGGAATCTTAATTTCCACTCCCGCTGGCAATGCAGTAGATGGCAGTTCACTGACTTTTACATCACTGGTTTTGAAATGGTATCCGGATATATTGATATCCGCTTCTTGCAGCATTTTCGTGACAAAGGATTGCAATTTCCCATCTGTATCTTTTTCAAGTTCAGGCATGACCATTCCCTCCAAGCGGTCTCCGCCGAAGGTGTCAATACTTTCTGCAAACCACATATATGCATCTTTTGTTTTCTCACAATTCCATGCTGTCGCGGTGGAAAGAAAAAGCTTGTTATCTGTATTTTTGTCGGCATAAGCACGAAACTCTTTTTCCAACGATGCAACAAAGGAATACTTGCCGGTTTCACTCCGCTCAAAAATTTTAGATGGCTTTGCCGTTTTGTATTCATAAAGGTATTCTTCATATACCTTTTGGGAATCCGCAGAGAATCCGTATTCATATTTGCTTTGCTTGGTAGTAAAAATAAAGCTGAATCTTGTCGGCTTCTTTTTGCTTTCTTCATCAAAAGAAAATGGTGCTATCAGCGGAATCGTTTCGTTGATTTGCCTGCCGTTGGAAGTGCGGATAATAATCAAAGCTGCTGCAAGTGCCTTAAATAAATTGCTTTTCCCTGCGGCGTTTGCGCCATAAATTGCAAGGCTTGGCAAAATTCTTTCTTTCCGAAAGCCGAGTAATTCATCTTCGTGTGCCTTATCACTTCCTGCCAAAGCACTAAGAATTACCTCTTCTCTGATGGACTTATAATTGGACACTCCAAATTGAATCAACATAGCTTTTTACCTCTCATTCATTGCTTTGTTGGCTTTATTATATCCAATTCATCACACAAATTCAATTATATTTTTCGTATTTTTGCACTATTTTTGCAAATTTACATAAAATATATTCATTTTATCCGATAATCAGATTCAGAATCTCTTTCGTAAAGGTAATGACAATGCCGCCCGCTAAGGTAAGAAATCCATTGGCGCGTTGCGACGGATCGTGGGATTTTAAGGATAAGCCAACCTGCATAATGCCAAGACCCAGTAATATGATTCCGATGGCACGAATCAGTGCAAAGATAAAATCCGACAGGTTATTGACAACGGCAAGCGGATCGCCGCCCTCCGCAAAGGCTGCCTGCGGCAGCAGCATGATGCTCATCGTAAGCAGAAGGCACGCCGCCTGCCGCCCTTTTCTCTTTTCACTTTTCCTCTTTTTTCTTTCTTTCCTCTCATTCATTTTCATATTCCTCCGTTTCCAGTTCTTCGTTTGTTAAAATCTCATAGCCCGTCTCTATGCTGCGAATCTCTTCTTTGTGCAGGCTTTCTGTTTCCCCCGTGTAGCGCAGTTTCACAGACACAATCGCTTCGGCTGCTTTTCCATGGATAAACGGTTTTTCGCCACCATCGGTCGTTTTCTTCACATTCGGGTGCTTCAAAATGTCATATTTTAAGTCCATAATCGGATTCTCTCCGCGGATAAACAATAGCGCATACTGATTGTCCAGTTTCCGCACCTCGTCTGGGGTTAATAGCTCCCGTCCGCTGATTTGGTAATTCGTTGAATAGTTTCCGTTTCTGCCTGCAGATTTTCCGTAGGTGTTTAAGTCAATCGTTTCTTTTCCAAGGAGCTTCGACACATATTCATGGGTGGACTGCTCATTACCGCCAAGATACAGAAAGCTGTCACAGTTTCCCGTAATGCTCTCCCACTCCTTCTCAAATAATTTTTTTAATTGCGCTAAGTTCTGCAAAATGATACTGACCGATACGCCGCGCGAACGCATGACAGACAGGGCCTTTTCAAAGTCATCCGGCAGGCTGACATTTGCAAATTCGTCCATTAGAAAATGTACGGGAACCGGCAGGCTTCCGCCATATTTGTGGTCTGCCAAAAAGAAAAGCTGCTGAAAAAGCTGGGTATATAAGATGCTGACAAGAAAATTAAAGCTGGTATCGTTATCGGGTATCAGCGCAAAGAGCGCAGTCTTCTTCTCGCCAAGCATGGATAACTCAAGCTCGTCCGTTCTGGTTAAGTTTGCAAGGCTCTCCAAATTGAATTTTTCAAGCCGCGCGGCAAGGGTAATCTGAATGGACTTGAGTGTTTTCCCAGAGCCGCTGTGATAGTTCTTGTAATACTTGACTGCAATATGATTCGGCTCCCGCAGCTCAAGATCGTAAAAGAGGCTGTCAAGCGGGCTGATATATTCCTCATCTTCCTCGCTGACCGAGCCATAGCGCAGCATTTCCATGACCATTGCAAAATTCTGTTCTTCCTCCGGCGCTTCATATTTCAGATAGAAAATCAGCGCAAGAAGCAGAATGGAAGCTGCGGTGTCCCAAAACGGGTCTTGTGACTGTGCGTTCTTGGGTGTGGTTGCCTTAAACAGATTGGTTACTAACTTCTGCACATCGTTATCGTCTTTTAGATAGACAAAGGGGTTATAGCAATGGCTCTGATTCATATTGATTAAATCAAGCACCCTGACCTCATAGCCTTCGTCTTGCAGCAAATGCCCCGTATCCCGCAGGATTTCGCCTTTTGGGTCTGTCACAACGAATGAAGTGTTCGCCTGCATGATATTGGGCTTACCGTAAAAACGCGTCTTGCCCGCACCGCTGCCGCCGATGACGATAACATTGAGGTTGCGTCTGTGTTTTCTACCGTCAAGACCAATCCGTACTTGCTGCGTGAGAATCTTGTTTTCCTTCGGTGGTTTCTGCATATATTTCTTATTCACTGCCTGCGGATTGCCCCACTTTGCCGAGCCATGTTCCGCGCCTCTGCGATAGTTTTTCTGCATACTGAAATAAATGCCGATACTCCCTGCATAAACCAGCAAAAAAAGAAGGACAGTTTTTAGGCTGTCCTTACATAGCGTTAAATTCGCTTTTTCAAGCGCAAGCATCATACCCTGAAGCATGCCGCCAAGTCCATCTCCAAGATACGGTGCTGCGGCAAGTGCAAGATATATGACCGGAAAGGAAAAGACGAGACAAAGCAGCAGCACCGTTTTCGTTTCATCTTGCTTCATCATGCTTCCTTTCTACCACACGAACCTTTTTGTCTGGTGCATTGGCAGCTTTCAGAATCAAATCCTCTACCGCATCCGGCGCACGGTTTTCGTCAATCAGGTCATTTCGATAATCGTTGAGTGCGTGAATCATGATGCTTCTTTCTCGTTCGTCCATAGCTAAATGGTATCGTTTTTCTTTCATGATGTTACCTCGCGTCTTGGTTTCGGCCCTGTTTTTCGGCTAATTTTGCCGCAATCTGTTTCTGCATTTCTTTCAGCTTGCTGTGGATGCCGACCGGATATTCCAGACACCTGCGAATTTCTTTCGGCTCCATGTTCTTCAGGCTTTCCGGAACCGAAATCCTTATGTCTTTATCTGCAATACCGTATTCCCGCTGGATAAGATAGGTAGCACACGCAGCCTGAAAGCTTTGGATTTGCGGATTTTCCGCTCCGTTTTGCTCAAAGACCGCAGCTTTGACTTCTTCGCGGATCAGTCCTTTTAAGAAGGCCTCCCGCTCTAAACCTTTTCGCAGATAAATGGTGTTTTGTCCGCTGTCGTAAAAGACATCTTCGCCGAAAGTATGCGTTTCGACTGCTTCAACTTTTGCTTTTGAAATTCCCATAATTGCAAAGAATTTGACTTTGTCGCTGACTTCCTCCTTTCTGCGGTTTTCCGGAAACGCGGTCGTCTGCGAAATGTCTAAGACCCGTTTCGGCTGAAAAGCGGTAAAGGCTTCGCCTTCGCGGGTTCTTGCGATATGCGGCTCTAAGATTTTAATTGCCTTTGAGTTCTTGCGGATATGTGCGCCTCTGGCTTTCCAGTCATCAAACTCCCTTAGCTCCGCCGCGTCAGGTTTCTGCAGAAAGACTAACAGACTATTTGACACCGTATAGTTTAATCGCGCCTGCAAGCGAATGTACTGGTTAAATGCCTCGTCGCTTGATACCGCTTCTTTTGTCGCTTCATTTAGCATGTCAAACAGCTCCTGCCGCTCTGCCTGCTTGCGCTCGCGGTATTCGTCCGGATCATAGATGCCCGCCTGCCGCTGTGTGCCGCCGTTTCTTCCTGTGCTTTGGTTCTTTTCTAAAAAATCATACATCGTTTCCATATTTTTTAACGCTCCTTTCCTGCCGCTTTTTCTGCGGTCTTTTTCTCATAGATACTGCTCCTGCTGCTTTCTTTCTGCTTTCTTTGTCTTGCCTGCTCCCTCTGCAGCTTTTCCCTTACTGATGACTTTTTCTCAGAAATAGGTTTGACTGCTGTTTCCTGCTCTTTTAAGCCGCTCTTTGACGGAAATTCGCTGCTTTGGGAAGGGTTGGGGACCGACTGGCTTGCAATATCGTCAAATAGTTTATCGAGTTTACCCATGTATTCTTCAAGGCTTTCTTTGCTTTCGGCTTGGGTCATGCCGTCAGAGCTGCCGTGCTCTGCTTTTGCCTTTTCGATATTCTGCACGATTTCTGCGGTATCGACGGCTGCCAGCTTGAAACGCTCGACCACACGATTGATTTTTGGTGCATCCTCTGCGCGCGTGATAATATCGACTGCCGCATTTTCATCTTTCTTTCCACGATCACGAATCGTGCAGTACAAAACGCCATACTTCTTTGCCTCCTGCACAAATTTCTTAAGGTCTTTTTGAGGCAGAGAAAAGACAGTCAGCTCCTTACCTGACTTCAGCATAGAGGAAAGCCGTGCTTTTCCCGCTGTTTTCTGCTCTGCCTTTAAGGCTGCTGCAAGCAGGATTGCCATTTCCTTGGCCGCTGACCCTGTGATTTTCATCGCAACTTCCATGCCTTCCAGTGAAAATCTTACCACCTGTTCGGCCGCATCTCCGCTGTAGTTCATCTGCCCTGCCCCCTTTCCGTTTCTCGTTTTTTGTTTTTCATTTTCTCTCTCATCTCCTGTTCCATCGTTTCTTTTAGGCGCTCCGAGCGAGCCATAATATTTTTGCAAAGGTGTAGCTTTCGTCTGCACGCCCGTATAGCCTCGGTCAAAGCCTCCCGCTCCTTTGCAAGATTCTCTTTCTCCTCTGAAGTAAGTCCCGCTCTTCGGTTTTCGTTAGATCGCTTCTTTCTCTCTACGCATAAGTCCTTCACCTCACTTTCCAGTTTCTTTTCATATGCAAAAAGCTCCTCTGCAGATTCGATTTTCGTTTCGCAAAGGAGCTGTGCTTCGGCTGTGATATTGTTTAGTTTTAATAGGTCATCACGATACAGGTAGTGCATACGCTCGGGGCTTTGCCTTTTTTGAAATGCACCCAGTCGGTAACAGTAATGCAGGTATCGCCCTCTTAGTCCGCTGACTTTACGCTTCGGCTTTTTCACCTTTTTGCGGCAGTATCTTCTTCCTGCCTGCAAGTTTTTCATGCCAAGCCGCTGCTTTGACTGATTTTCAATCAGTTTTTGCAGGATACTGTCTCTGCCGTATTCTTTCCCCATACGAATCAGGCGAATCGGGCGGTTCCAATTCGGCTGCCGAATTGTCCAGTATTTATGACTTGGATTTGTGTCAAGTTCGTAGCCCTGCACTTTCAGCCGCCTTTGCAGCTCTTTCAGATTGCCGCACTTAGAAAGCGCCTCGTCGAGTGCCGCTTTTGCAAGATTGAGCCTGCTTGGTTTTCCGTTTTCCTCTGCCCTTGCAAGCGTGTATGACATACCTTTTCCGAAAGCATTTTCAATCACAGACTTTTGGTGCTGCCTGCAGATTTCATCGGATACTTCTTTCAGTTCTCTCCACTTTGTCTGCCTGCACCGCCTGCCATGCACAAAAGAAACGGAGTTGATCACAAAATGATTATGCAGGCACTTCGTGTTTAAGTGCGTTGTCACAATCACTTGATACTCCTTTCCCCAAAACCGTTTTGCAAGCTCTACACCGATTGCGTGTGCTTCCGCCGCGCTCACTTCGCCCTCTGCAAAGGACTGATAGCCATGATAGCAGATGATCCCGCCCTGCTTTTGAAACTGCCTTTTTACCATACAAAATTCCTCTGCCGCGCTTTCCGGCTCGCAGTTGATTCCGCTGACATAATACTGCTTTTCTGTTTTCTCGCTGTTTGACGCATAACCGATGACATCTTCGATACTTGCGTCGCCTGCCCAAAGGTCTTTGTCCGTTTTCTTCGGGTTCATGGCATAGGAAATCGGCTGCTCAACCCTGCCTCTGACGGGCCAGATTTTCGTTACAGCCATCGCGCTTTCCGTCAGGCAGGTTTTCTCCGCGTTCCGCCGTAGTGCCTCGGCCTCTTTGCTGTTTAGCCAAAACTGCTTCTTGATTGTTCGTCCCATAGGTTCACCTCCTTGTTTTTTGCAAAAGAAAACAGCCCGTGTAGTTTGCAGGGCTGCCTTGACTATGCTTTATTTTGTTTGTAATTTGTGCTTTCTCTCGGTCTCTTTTATCACTTGACTCAGAATCGCATGGACTTCCTCCGGCGTGTAGCCTTTTTGTCCGTTCTTGCGATTCTCCTCTATGTGTTGCAAGTTCTCGCAGAGGATTTGCTCTTTTTTTGCTTTCTCAATCATACACATTACCTCAGCTACAAATGACTCCGAATTTCCTCAATCCATTCGTCTTCCTCTTTTTCAAAGTGTTCCAAAAATACAATAAAATTCGTACTGCCGGAAACGGTATCCGGATGATTGAGCAGCTGCACGCGGTTTCGCATATCCGGATAAGTTCTGCGAAATATCTTGCTGCAAATTTCTTCAATTTGTTCTTTATGTGCATCATAATTTTTCACGCCTGTGAATGTTTCTATGATGTCTGCATTGGTCTTTTTGCCTTGATTTTTTAGAGAAACATCTCCAAAGTGGGACAAGACAATTTGCATCGTGCACGGGTTCGTATAGATAATCATATGCTGTGAGGCAGGTGTACTGCCGCCATGAAAGGCATCAATCTTTGCCTTTATCTGTGCATACTCCCGATATGGCTCTTTGTCCGTATCGCAAAAAATCAAAACCAGTTCGTAGTTATCATTTTGAAACTCATTCTGATACCTTGCAGGAATATTTGAGGCGCTTTTTGCGTTAATCGGCTTGAAGTCATATGCATCACTCCATACGCCGAGTTTGCAAAGCCTTTCAAAATATGCATGATCCTCCGCGCCTTCACAAATGACACAAATTTTATGTTTTCTGTTAATGCTCGGCAGTTTCGACATCGTTTTTCACCTCCAACAGCGACTCAAAGAACTCCGGCTCAGGAAGCGCGCCAAGCATTCCCTTCTTATATTTTTCGATAATATCGCTGGTATCTCGAATGTTATCTTTTTCTGCCGTAAACTCCGCAAGAGAATACAGGTAGGCATGTTCTTTATCCTTACAAGCAAACCAAATTTGCTCCTTACGAAATAAGGTCTTACAGTCCAGAAGCGAAATGTCATGCACCGTTGCAATGAGCTGCGCCCTTTCGTTCAGTTCATTGTTAAAAAGAGCAAGGATTCCGCGTGTAAGCTTGAAATGCAGGCTGTTGTCCAGTTCGTCAATGATAAGAATCCGATTGTTTTCGAGTGCGTCAATCACATAGCTGGCAAGGGCTGCGATTTTTTTCGTTCCGGTAGAATCAAAGAGAATGCTGGGAACTTTCACACCGTTATATACGGATGTCAAATGCAGCATTTCCATGAGAGGTGCTGCCGCAGAGAGTGAGTTTTCCTGCGGTTTTCTTTCCATGTCGTTCTTCTCGTCAGCGAGCTGAATTTTTAATTCATCCTCTCCGGCATAATGAAAGTCCTCCAAAGAAATATCTGCGTTTAAGATGAAATGTTTAATTTTTTCCTGCTTCTGATTGGATAGCTTCAGCATATCAATCGTCTTTTTAATTGGGATATTGTTCATGTCAACAATATCGATTCGCCCTGCGAATCCTGTAAGGATTTCTTTTATTTCATGGAGTTTGGAAAATTTGCTTGTGTCAATCAAATAAATAAACAGATTGTTTTTCGCTGCAACCTTCATTACCGCCTCAAGCTCTGCGTTTTCACAGATATAGCTTTCTATAAGACTGTCGCGAAGCAGCATTGTCGTTTCTTTTCGGTTTCCATATCGGTCGCGGTGCACCTGTGCAATTCTTTCATAAAGGTATTCTCTTTTTTCTGCATCATACTTTGCCGAGAAAAGATATTCTGCGCCTTTTTCAATAAAGGAAACCGTTAATTCGCAAAGCGGATTCGGATTAAAAAGGTTTTTAGATATGTGAGCGTCTTGGTTCAAAAAAATTCGTTTTATCATCGCTAAGATGTTCACAAAATTTGTTTTACCTGCATTGTTTGGTCCGAAAATGACGGCTGTTTTTAATACGCCTAATTCTTCAAACGAGGCTACATTATTCGGAAAGCGTTTATAATGTCTGTTTGCCTGCATCGAAAACTCCGTTTCGGAATTGTAAATCAGGCAATTATTGATTTTTACACTTACAAGCATACTTCTTCCTCCTGCTGCTTTTTCTTATTGCCATTATATCACTAATCATATTTTTTATGCAATATTTTTTCATAAAAAATATTTATTTAATGTAAGGCAGGGGGCTTAGGGGCTTCCCCTAAATGCGCGTTTTTCTCCGTAGGAGTAAAAATGCACTGCTTGCTAATTCATTGCAGCAGAGTTTTCCTGCCACTTGCCTTCCGAAAAGGAAATGGAGTTTTAGCGCTCCGGCAGGTGGTTTCGTTCCTTCTGCCGCATCACGCGGATTCCGTCAAAGGTCTTATAAAACTTCTCCGGATAGCGAAACCGTAATTCATACTTTTTAAGCTGCTCCGGCGTCAGGCTTTGGTAAGTATCGCTGTCAAAGGGCGCACGGCAGATTAGAAAGTCCCCTGCAATAATATCAACCAGCTTTCCGTCTTTTCCATAGACTGCGCGGTTCAGCGGAAGTCCCTTCAGCTTTCCTTCCTCGTTACAAACAATCACTGCATCGTCATCAAAGTTTGAAAACTGCTCAATATAGCCTCCGACAGCTTTCTGCAAATCCTCCAGTGAATCCGTAATGAAAATCCTTTCCGGCTTCTTCATCGGGCAAATCAGCAGCACTTCTATTTTTTCTTCCATTTCATCGCGCCTCCTGCTCTTTGTGTTTCGGGCTTTGCTTTTTCTGCTTTCGCTTTTCTTTTTTCTCATCTGAGTTCAAAAGGTCATTGGCTCGAAAACTGTAATAATTCTCCGCGCGTTCTCCGACAATAATGTGATCCACCACAGGAATTCCCAAAATCTGTCCTGCCATCTCCAGTCGTTTTGTCGCCTTCTTATCCTCTTCCGACGGGGTCAATTCTCCGCTTGGATGATTGTGCATAAAAATGACAGCGGAAGCGTTCGATAAGATACTGGCTTTGAAAACTTCGCGCGGATGCACTATAGTCGAAGTCAGTTCCCCAATACTGATGATACTCATGCTTAAGGGCTTTCCCTTTGCGTTTAAGTGCAAAGCACAAAAGGTTTCCCTGTCACAGTTTCGCAGCTCCTTTTGCATGAGAAAAATGGCATCATCCGCAGATTGAATCAATTCGTTTCCAAAGAGCGGCGTATCATCAATCAGCTTTATCCGTACCACATTCAGATTCCTTTCGTCCATCCCAAACCTCCTTTCTCTCTTCCGTACTGGCATCTTCAATAATCAAAATCTCGTTTTCCTTCAGCCCGCTCTTGAGATAGGCTTCAAACTCTTTGCGGTTCATGTATAGAATTTTTTCCTGCTCCATTTGGACTCCTTTCCTCTATTTGTTTCATCTTCATCATCAGATAATCGTTGACATCTTTCCCACATGGCGGCGGCGCATTGATGACTTGATAGTCGTTTTGAAATAGTTCGACTATTGCCTGTGTAAAAGTTCTCCCTGCACTGTCATTATCAAGGTGTAGCTTGATTACTCGGATATGTGGTTTTTCATGTAGTATATGACTAAGCGATGGCGGCGAGCCTTCCTCAACAGAAAAGCTGCAGCCGCCAATGGATACATAGCTCTCCGCTTTCCAGTCTGTGCCGCGCATTTTTTGCAGGGTCACATAGGATAACAAGTCGATTGCGCTTTCAAAGACATGGACAGTCGCAGACTTGCCTTCCGAAAAGGAAAACGCGTAGGCTTTCCTGCTTCCTGCCGCCTCGCCTGCAAAGCGTTTTGTTCCTGTACTTCGGAGAGCTGCATAAGCAGGCTCTTCTTTCTCGTTTAGTCCCACAAAAACGGCATTGTGATACGGATGGGATTCATAAAGCAGTCCGCTTGAAACAAAGTATTCTATGATATCCCTGTCAATGCCGCGTTGCATCAGATAGGCTTGCACTCGCCTGTTACTGTTTGCCCTCATCGGCAGGCAAAGGGGAATTTCCCCTTTCTCTTCCTGCAATTTCTTTTGCGGCATTTCTATCGGCTGGATTCTTTCCAGCTCCAAGATATGCAGTACCGCTTTGCGAAACTCCCAGCCCTCCACCGTGACCAAATAATCCAGCGCACTTCTGCCGCCGATACTGCGCGACCACCAGTACCACTTGCCGTGGTCGATTTTTAAGCTGTCATGCGTCCGCATACGATAGCGATTCTGCCCGATAGGAACAAGTTCCCACGGCTGCTGCATCTGCAAATAAGTTAATAGGTCAAGCTGTCTTGCACTTTCAATCACTTCATCTGCAAGCTTCGTCATTTTTCTTTTCTACCCTTTCCTCTTTTTGATGCTTGATTTCCCGGTCTGCCGTTTTCTGAAGCGAATTTGATAGCGTCTCCATATAATCGGTTTCTTCCTTTAGCCAGTATTGATAGCAGGTTTCAAGCGGTTTCGGCAGTTTTAGAAGCGCCTTTACCTGTTTTTCTTCAAGCGCGCCTTCCTCAATCGCAAGCAGAATATCTCGTTTAGCTAAATCTTCAAAAGCATGCTCAAGTGCCAGATTCGCAGGCAGTTTTTCAAGTTTGCTCCGAAAGTCATGATACTCTCTATCCATTTTCATCAGAAGGTTTTCCGCTGCTTTACCGTTCATACTCTTGCTCCCTCCTCTTCGGCTTTTCGACTTCAAAGTCCTCATGCATCATCCGAATTTCTTTTGTCTTGCTGTCGTAGCAGTAGACATTATCCGATAAGTAATCTTCCGGCGCAACGGCTTCCCGATTTGCAATTCTCAAAAGATCTCTGACATCGGTAAGAGTAAGCTCCTCTCTCTTGGGTACAAGCATCAAATCATCTACCGAGGACGGGAGGATGTAAAAAGGCTCTTTCATCCGCTGCGTAATTTGCTCCATGACATCCGGATAAAACATTACCGCTGCGCCAAGATGGAACTCGGCATTTGTCAGGTTATACAGCCCGCCGGTAAGGCTTTCTGTTTCCGCTAAGCAGTTTTTCACATTTGTAAGTGGAAAAGGACAGGCTTCGACATTAAATAAAAGTGGCGGCAGTTTCTTCTGCATATTTTCCCGTGCTGTTTTCTTAAGTGCATCGAAATTCACACCCCATTGACTGTACATTGGTTTGGTGACCTTGATACGCGCATTTTCATCAACGCGTATATAAAAAACTTTTGCCAAATCTTCAAACGGCAGATATACGGCATCCTGCAAATATTCGGAGTTTTCTTTTTGATTGATTAAGGTAAAGATTACCTTATCTTTTACAGTTTCATAATTACAAACATCTACCGCCTGAATTTTAGCGGCGATGTGTTTTCTCATGTTTTCACGCTGCTGATACTCCTCTGCCATCTTTTTTAGAATGTTTCCGGCAAAGGCTCCCTTTCTAACAGCCTCATAGCAAGGCGCAATCGGAAGCAGTAAGACTGGCTCCGTCCCCCGCCGAACCCCGACCTTTCTCACTGCAGGTCTGTTTGATTTGCTCACATCCTCAATTACGACCCTGCAGTCCCGATAGTGTTCCGGAAAGTAGGAAATCCACTCTTTTTTCAGCATCTCTTCAAATTGTGATAAGGTAATCATAGTCTGCCTCCTCCTTCTTTTCACTTTGTTTTTCTTTCTGTGTCAGCAGTCTGTCATAGACTGCTATGTGCTTTTCTGCCTTTTCTGTTTTCGGCACGGCTGTTTTTTCCATAATGAAATTCATATTTTCCTCCTTACCTATCTGGTGTCTTTCATCATTTCTTTTGTTCTTACGCTTTCTTCTTCGACTTCGACGCATTCCTCTGCAATCTGCGGAATCTCCGGCTGGTCAAGATTTAATAGGCTGTCAAGTTCCTGCAGCCGCCTGCTCTTTTCCTTCAGTTCTTCTTCTCTCGGAAAAACCTTTTTCAGCTCCTCTTTTGCATTTTCCATCTGTGTCTGAACTTCCTGCAGGGTTTGCTTTGCTTTTGCCAATTTTTCCGGAATTTTTTCAATCGCATTTTCGATACGGGTAAGGTTTCCAAGTCCGTCATCGCCAAGAATCACCGCATAGTTCATTTCGGCGCGCAGCTCTAAAAGGTACTGCCGCTCGATGAGGTCAAAAGAAAGAAAAAGCCGAAAACCTTTATAACTTCCAATCTCTGCAGGCTTTGCCGACTTCATTCTTTGGCAGGCAATCAGTAGCGCTGCTCCTACCTGTTTCTTTTCCGTGTAGGTTCTTCCTTCCAGCGTCATTTCCGTAAATTTTTCTTCGGAAGGCGGAAGGCTTGCAAGCCGCTCCATATCCTTCTGATAACCGAAAATCTGTTCCTTCAGCTTTCGCTCTTTCTGCGGATAGACACGCAGAAGTTCATCTTCCATTTCATAGCGGCTGCTAAGAAAATTTTGCTTGAGGACTTTCAGACGGCCAACCTGAATATCAAGATCCATCTTCTCTTTAATATACGGGTTGCCCGACGCAAGCATTTTAATCTCGGCATACGAAAGTGCTGCCTCGTCCACATCTTCTGCAGAGCGGACAGGCGTCTTGGAAGTATAAATCTGGCTGATAAACCGCTGTTTGGATTCCACCAGCTGGTATAGGTAGGCATCGAAGGTACCTTCTGTGACATAACGAAAGATTTTTACCGTTTCGTTCGTGTTTCCCTGCCGAATGATTCGCCCGCTTCTCTGCTCAAGGTCAGACGGACGCCACGGACAGTCAAGGTCATGCAGAGCAATCAGCCTTTGCTGCACATTGGTTCCTGCGCCCATTTTCTGGGTGGAACCAATCAGAACACGCACCGCGCCTTCCCGCACATGGGAGAAAAGTTCCGCCTTTTTGGCTTCACTATCCGCTTCATGGATAAAGCGGATTTCTTCCTGCGGCACGCCTTTTTCTATCAGTTTTTCTTTAATATCATGGTAAACATCATAGCCCTCCTTTCGCGGAGTGGAAAGGTCACAAAAAATCAGCTGTGTCAGCTTCTTTTCTTTTCCGCCTTCCCAGATGGCATAGACATTTTCTACGCAGGCATTGACCTTGCTTCCTGCAAAGTCGGGCAGCATGGGATTTAGAAGCCGCTGCTCCAGTGCAAGTTTTCTGCCATCGTTTGTAACTTTCAGCATATTATCCACCTCTACGGGAACCTCTTTGTTTCGGATTTTATCTGCACGAACAGAAAGCCCCTCTACCATTTCCCGCTGAAATTCCGATGGCTTAACCGAAACATTGATAAACTCCGCCTGCGGCACCGGAAGATTCAGCATATCCGCAGTCTGAATATCTGCAATTTCCTTAAACATCGTCATCAGTTCCGGCAGGTTATAGAACCTTGCAAATCGTGTTTTGGCGCGGTACCCCGTGCCTTCGGGCGCAAGCTCAATCGCCGTTACCGTTTCGCCAAAGGTGGACGCCCATGCGTCAAAAGCCTCCAGCCCCATTTCTTTCAGACGCTCATATTCTAAATACCGCTGCATCGTGTACAGTTCGGTCATGGAGTTTGAGACCGGCGTTCCGGTCGCAAAAACAACGCCATGCCCCTTTGTAAGCTCGTCAAGGTAGCGGCACTTTAAGTAGAGATCGGTTGATTTGAGTGCTTCGGTCTGTGCAATCCCTGCGACATTTCGCATTTTCGTGTATAGAAACAGGTTTTTGTAGTAATGCGCTTCGTCGATAAACAGGCGGTCAACGCCAAGTTCCTCAAAGGTCACGACATCATCTTTTCGGCTTTGGTCGCTAAGCTTCTTTAGCTTGGTTTCCAGTCCTTTTTTTATTCGTTCAAGCGCTTTTACCGAAATCCGCTCGCCGCCCTGTCTTTTCAGTTCTTGTATGCCGCAGGATATACCCTCGATTTCCTGCGTTAGCAGTGCCTCCTGCCGCTCTTTTGAAATCGGGATTTTTTCAAATTGAGAGTGTCCGAGAATCACAGCATCATACTCCCCGGTTGCAATGCGGCTGCAAAAGCGTTTGCGGTTCTTTTTTTCAAAATCCTTGCGTGTTGCGACCAGTAGATTCGCTGCTGGGTATAGCTGCAAAAATTCGCTTGCCCACTGCTCGATGAGGTGATTTGGCACGACAAACATCGGCTTTTGACAAAGTCCCAGCCTTTTGCTTTCCATTGCTGCCGCGGTCATCTCAAAAGTTTTTCCTGCCCCCACGCAATGTGCAAGCAGGGTGTTTCCTCCATACAGTACCCTTGCGACCGCATTCTTTTGGTGCGGCATCAGGCAAATTTCCGGATTCATGCCGTGAAAGCGAAGGTGGCTTCCGTCATACTCGCGCGGCCGAATCGCATTAAATCTTTCGTTATACAGCTTGCACAGTCTGCGCCTTCTTTCGGGGTCTTTCCAAATCCAGTCCGTAAAGGCCTGTTTGATCTGCATTTGTTTTTCCTGTGCGATAGCGGTTTCTTTTGCGTTGATGACCGCCTGCTTTGTCCCTTTTTCATTTTCAAAATAATCAAATACTCTGGCATCTCGTAAGTTCAGCGTCTGCTCCATAATCTTATACGCGTTCATGCGCTGCGTTCCGTAAGTGCGATAGACTTTCAGGTTTCCGGTATCAAAACTCTTGTTTTCCACGCGCCACTGCCCGGTATATTTGGAGTAGCGCACGCGAATACGGTCTTTCAGATAATGCGGCGTTCCAAGAAGCTCGTGCAGAAAGTCCGTAATATCGTTTTCCGGAATCCATGTGCTGCCCAGCTTTACGGAAATCTCGCTTGCTGTAAGGTCTTTGGGCTGTACCAGTTGGAGGGCGGTCATATGCTCGGAAAAGACCTCCGGCTCAAGCTGCGCGCGAAGCGTTGCAAACTTCAGCTTTTCCCGCACATTTCCGGATAGATATTCGTCCGCCGTCAGATACTTTTCCTCGCTGTTTTCGGTAGACCATGCAGGATTTAAGAAAATGATGCCGCGTAGTTCTTCCTGAAGGACTTCTTCCGTTTTTCCGCAAAGGCTTTCCATGAATCCCATGTCGATACACCCCCGCTCCCCAAGGGATACACCAAGTGCTTCGACCGCTGTATCGGTATGCGTGATGGCTTTCGGACTTCGGATCGTGCGCTTTGTGAAAATGTCTGCTTTTTTCTTCAGACTTCCATCGTCGTTTAGAATTTCCAGTGCCGAAAGCAGCACATAGGAGCTGTCATCGGAAAATACCATGCGGTTTCCCCGCGCAGAGAGAAGTCCATGTTTTGCTGTGAATGCATCGTACCGCTGGTTTAATTCCTTTTGCAGCATTTGGATTTCTTCGTCTGCACGCTCTTCCTGCTGTGCGCTAATCAGGTTTCGCAGGGTGTCTCGAATTCCAATCATGCCGCGGACGCGTTTTTCAGCAGCCGAAGAAATCGGAATCTCCCGCATTAGGGAATTTTCCCGGTAATAGATTTTTCCGTCTTGCACGCAGTAGGAAAAGTTTCTGACGCTTGGGTCAGCCGGAATCCATTCCGTCTCTTCTGTGATTTCCATGCTTTCCAGCTCCGGAAGGGAAAGCTCCGTCTGAATTTTTTCGGCTGCCTCTTTCAGCTGCAAGGAAAGCGGCAGATTCTCATTCGGCGCGCAGACACTAATCGGACGAAACCGTCCGCTTCGCATTTCAATTTTCCCAAGTACCATTTCGGGGTGCTCGATATAATATTCGTTGATGGAAATTCCATCTTCCGTCTTTCCAAGATAAACCCAGCTTGGCAGAATGTCGGTCATGCGCTCCCGCTTTTTCAGAAACAAAATATCTGTCGTCACTTTTGTGCCTGCAGTTTTCTGAAAAGCAGTATACGGAAGCCGGATTGCCCCTATAAGCTCTGCACGTCGTGCGATGTACTTTCTGACGGACGGATTTTCTTTGTCAAGGGTTCCCTTGCTGGTCACAAAGGCGATCATTCCGCCCGGACGCACTTTATCAATGGTCTTGGCAAAAAAGTAGTCGTGAATCAAAAAATGCTCCTTATCGTACCGCTTATCGGCAAGGCAAAAGTCCCCAAAGGGAACATTGCCGACAGCAGCGTCAAAGAAGCTGTCCGGAAGGCTCGTTTTCTCATAGCCTTCGTTTGCAATCTGTGTTTTTTGATAAAGCTGCTTTGCCAGCCTTGCCGAAACCGGGTCGATTTCCACACCGTAGGTTTTGCAGCTTTCCATTTCTTTGGGCAGCATACCGAAAAAATTTCCGATGCCGCAGGACGGCTCAAGAAGATTCCCCTCGCGCATGCCTGCCTGCATGAGAACCTGATAAATAGCATGGATTACCATCGGCGGAGTATAAAAGGCAGTCAGGGTGGAAGCTCGCGCCGCCTTGTATTCTTCTCCACTTAAAAGCACCTTCAGCTCCTCGTACTCGCTTTTCCAGTCAGTCTTTGTCTCATCAAAGGCGTCCGAAAGCCCGCCCCAGCCGCTGTAGCCTGCAAGAATTTCCTGCTCGTAAGGGCTTGCAATCCGCTCTTCGCTTTCCAGCTTTTTCAGCAGTCGAAGTGCCGCAAGGTTTCTTTGAAACTTTTCTTTTGGCGTTCCCTCTCCAAAATGCTCACCGCTAATGCGATACTGAAAAAGCTCTGCGGGCTTTTCTTTTTCTTCGGAAGGCTCTGCATCCTCCTTCTGCGAATTTCCTAACGCAGGCCTCTCATCGCTTTCTTCTTTTTTGATTTCTTCGTTCAGCTCCCGGTATGGTGCATCTATGATGATGTTTTTTGCCAGCAAATGCTCATTTCCCGGTGTCTGTCTGACGCGTTCTTCAAACTGTGCTGCAGGAAGGCGCTTATGAATCAGTGGGCAGCTTGGGTCGTAAAGCTCGACCATCTCCCCGCCCATCGAAAGGATCTCATATTCCGCTGCGCCAAGAAAAACGCGGTCGCCAAGATGAAAGACATAGTTTTCTTCCTGACTTTCTCCTGCCGTTTCCTCTTGCCGCGCTCTTTGGCTTTCCTTTTCTTTTTCAGACTCTGCCAAAGCGTCCCTTCTTGCTTCCTGCAGGGCAAGCCATGACGGATACTGCTTCTTTTCCTTTGGACTTAGATACTGCCCTGTGGCAATCAGCTGTCCGATACGCTTTGCAGCCTCCGTCCACTTTAAGATCAGCTTCGGGCTGTCCTCCGAAAATCCGCTTCTCAGCTTAATGCCCGCTCCCGAATGGTCTTCATCAATGCCAAGCCCGCTCTTAATTGGATAGCGACCGCCTATGCCGTATTCTTCTTTCAAAAACCTTGCATTTTCTTCGCTCGAAAGTCCTTTTTCAAACTGCTCCTGAATCCGAAACTTCCCGTTTTCAAAGCCGCTTCCCTGTGTCAAGACTTCGTCGATGATTTCCTGCGCGAAAAAAGGCTTTTCCTCTGAAAGCTCCGAAAAAAAGCTTTCCTGCTCTTCGATAGACGGAAGTCTCTCAGCAGTATCGTAAAGTTTTCCAAGAAGTCTGAGGCTGTCAAAATGTTCGGAAATTACGCCCCAGTCATAGTAGCCTTCTGCCGTTCGGCTAAGATAGCTTCCCTCCCATAAATGAAGGACATTCTGATAGGTCTTATATCCGACGCGCCTATCGTTTTCAAGAAAAAGCTCCGTAAAGTCATTATTAAAGATCTCTCGCAGGTAGGAAATGTGCTCATCGGTATCCCGATGCAGTTCAAAGAATTTTCGGATGTCGCTTTTCTTTGCCTTCAGGTGCGGCGTGGTAAGCAGGATCGCCTGAATGTCTTTATCGCCATGAAAAAACGGAAGCTTTGAGACTTCCGCTTTGCGATCATAATATGCTACTTCTGGATAAGTTCTGTCTGTATGATTTCCATCGCTCTGGCTTCGATACTTTTCATCTTCTGCACCCAGAGCATCATATCTTCTTCCTTCAGCCTCTCGCTGACTTTCTCTGCTTTCATCATCTGCTGAATCAGCTGCTCGTTCATCTCGCGCGCCTGCCTGTCGACTTCCAAGAGGTGCTCCTGCAGCTTGCAGTCCGTCAGAAGGTGAAAGTATATCATTTTTCGTTTCTCCTTTAGAAACTGCCAGCGCATTCTCCCGAAGCGCCCAATCTGTATTTCTTTTTGCTCCGGCATCGTGATGTTTGGAATTTGATAGTCCCCCTGCCTGCGGTAATGAATTTCCTGCTTCATGTTCCTGTCCTCCTCTTTCCTCTTTTTCCTTAGTGTATGTGAAAAAATCAATTTGTTCAAATGTGCGATTTTCTTCTTTTGCGTCTTTTTGCAGAGCGCGAACGGTTTTTCCGATTTCCGTAAGTGCCATCTGCGAAAGGTCACTGACCATGCTTCCGAGAACTTGAAGCGTTTCTTTTGTATTAAAATCGCGTACTAAGGTAAGAGAATCGGTAAGCTGCTCTGCCTCCTTTGGAAAGCCAAGCCTTCTTAAAATCAGATATCTGCTGCTTGCTGCGGCAGCTTCCGTAAGGCAGAGACTGAGATTTTTCTCATCGAGAAGGGACAGCCTGCTTTGCCCTTTCAGTTCTTTCAGCGCAGGCAGATAGTCCATGCGGTATTCTTCCGCTGCTGCCTGCATTGCCGCCTCTACGGTTTTCGGAAGGCTCTCGTTTTTCTCCGGCATGTCAAATGCCGCCTCTAAGCTTTCAATGACTTCCGCTTCGTATGCTTCCTGATAGCTCCAAAGCGGAACTTTTCTTGCATCTTTTCCTTCATGCGTATCGGAAATATCAAAGTAGTAGCGGATTTTCTGCACCGTATCCGGTGCTTCGTCAAAGACGGCAATGCCTTTTGCGCCGCGATTTACCCAGCGATGAAAGCCTTTGTTCCATTGCTCAATCGTAAGGACTGCGGTTGCATCCGGACGCTGTGCATAAAGAAGCACCTGCTCGTCAAAGCGCAGCTTGAAATTATATCCTGCACAGTCTAAAAAGGCTTTCCAGCTTTCCGGCTCCTCTGATAGTTCTTTTAGGATTTTACGGTACAGTGCATCGATTTGATAGTGTCTATCCCTCAAGCGTGTTCCTCCTTTCTTTCAGCTTTTGAAAGGGAGAGCAGCCCCATTCAGAAGCTGCCCCTCTTCCTTTTCTTTTTTACTCCTGTTTTTCCTCTGCGGATTCCTCTTGCTTTTTTCTGAGTGTTGCCATAGATAGCAGCATACCCAAAAGGGCAAGTCCTATTAGTGCAAGCCATCTGCACAGGTCTGTTTTGTCTCCGGTCTTTGGTACTTCCGTCGGCTTATCCGGCTTCTCCGGTTTATTTGGTTTTTCCTTGAGGGTTACTGTCTGACCCTCGTCGTCGATGTCGGTATGTTTTGCAATCAGCGTTCCTTCCAAGTACAAGCGTTCATAAACAACAATGTCCTTTTCTGCGAGGCTCGCCGCATCGAAAGAAAAGGTAAGCGTGATCGTGCCGCTTTTTTCCTGCGGAATGAAGGTACATTCTGCTTGGACAGGCTTTCCGTTTATGCGAAGCGGCTTTTTACTTCCTTTATCCATCAAAATGCCTTTCATCACATAAGACTTTCCGACCTCAAGATTTTCATAGCTTACGGTATCCACGATGGTTACTTTCGCATCTTCTTTTGAAATTTCGCTGGTATGCGTGCCGCTTTTTTCATCGGCTGCACTTGTTTTGACAGCCGGAAAATGAATCGTCTGTCCTTCGTCGCTTAGATCTTCATGCTGTGCCGTCTTTTCCTCGTGCGTCTTTCCATTCGTATCGGCAGTCACTTGATAGAGCGTTTCAAAGACAACAACATCTTTTCCTGCAAAACTCGTCGCATCAAAGGTAAAGGAAATTTCCTGCGTGCCATTTGAGGCAGCCGGCGTAAAGCTTGCTTCTGCTGTTACCTCTTTTCCGTTTATTACGACAGGCGTTCCACTTTGCTTATCCATCAAAATTCCGCGAAGCTTATATGTTTGCCCTACAGTCAGATTCTCGTAGGTAACGGTATCCACGATCGTCACATCCTTACCTGCAAATGCGATATGCCCCTTTGTTTTGCTGTCCTTTGCCGTCGTGTGAATTTTCGGCGTAGGGCTTCCCGGATAATGCGGCGGATTTTCCGGCGGCATTAAGTCATTTGGAATTTCTCCGGCATTTAAGTCATCGAGCGTATTGATTTTAATCTGCAGACAGTTTGCTGCATGATCCTGACGCGCAAGTGTGACGGATCTCGCAAAGCGAAGCTCGCTGCTGCGGTCGATTCCATCTTTTGTTGCCTTTGGCATTTCTTCTTTCGACAGTTTGCCATTGGATGCTCCTGCAATCGTCATCACGGCCGCGCCATCTGCCTTTAATTGAACGCTTACCTGCTCGCCGGATGTGCTTGTAAAGCGAATCTGCTCTCCTGCGGCAAGCGGAATGCGGCTCGTTTCAGCCGAAATGCGTTCTTCGTTTTCCTGCGTGCCTTTCTTTCGGTAAAGCACTTTCGGAAGAACGGAATGCCCGTCAGCGTCGGTCATGGAAACTTCCGCTTCATGCGTATAGGCTTGTTTTCCGGAAGAATCCAAAATGCCAACGGTTTTCGTCGTGCCGTCTGCCTGCAGTTCTTCTTTGGTCTGCGGTGTATGTTTTACAAAGGCTGTTACGACATTTGGCAAGGCTCCTGCTGTGCTAAGGGTAAGCACCGTATTCTTTTCCGGCAGGCTTTCTCCTGCTTCTGCTTCAAAACTTTCGGTATACTTTGCATAGTATCCGGTATAAGAAACTTCCGGGATATAGGTCTTTTCCATACCATCCAGCATGTAGGTATAGGTGTTTGCCTTTACTTCTACAAGCAGCTCCTTTCCGTTTGGCAGAAGAATCTTATGCTGCGCTCCCGCTTTTACGCGGAAGGTCACGCTGGTTTCGTCTTTGCCGTTTTCGATTGTCAGATTTTCTTCCTGCATGCTTTGATTTAATTCGTAATTCTTTCCGTCCATCGAAATTTCCGGCATCGGGTAGCGGCTCTTGCAATGAACGGTTACAACTGCATTTTCAAAAGCGTCCATGACAATGTTTCCCTCTATGCCGTCCTGTGGATAGGAAAAAACACATGGAGCAGAAACAAACTCCTTGTCCTCTCCGATGGCAAAATAAAAAGGCATGTCGTTTAAGACATAGCCACTCTTTACCGCAATCTCCTTGATGTAATATAGGCCGTCCGGAAGTTTGATGGTGGAGAATGCCTTTCCGTCCTCGCGGACTTTCAGAATGTCAAGCAGTGTGTCTTTTGGTACTTGGCTGAGCGCGCCGTCCGCACTTTCTGCACTTTTCATGCTTTCTGCGGAAAAAATGCCAAAGACTGCACCGCTTTCCGGCTGATAGTTTTGCGATTGATAGGTCTTTTCAAAGACTTTGGTCAGGTCAATTTCCACTTGGTAGCGCCGATTCTTTAGGCTAAGTGCTTTCCAGACAAGCGGGGTAAACTGGTTTTCATACGAAAGCTCGACTTCGTAAGCCGAAGCGTCTGTCACATACCCGCTTCCTGCGTCCAGTTCCCGCACGATATATTTCCCAAGCGGCAGAAGTTTTGATACTGCTTTTCCTTCCGCATTGGTCGTAATGGTATCTACTAAATCCCCCATCGAAGCGCGTGTGGTCTTATATACGCTGTCAAGCACTGCAACACCAACACCATTTCCCGATTCTGCCTCATCCTGATAGAGTGTCATGGTGTAGCCGTCGGCATAGGTGATTTCCAGCGGACTTTCCGCGTCTTGGTTTGAAACAATTTCAATTGTGTAGGATTCTTTTTCTCCGCTTTCTGCAGCTTCATGGCGAACCGCCTTCCAGCTGACGCCATCATACGGTGTTCCGCTACTGACCGGATGATCCGGCGTCAGTTTTGCATACCAGTCAATGCGGTGGTCGGTGCGATGCTCTCCGCTTTCGTCCTTTTCATATTTTACAAAGTTTAAGGTCGGAACAAGATACTGAAAGTCACTGTCCACCGCAGTCTGCGGAATGGTAAGCGTCACTTTCATTACGCCGCCTTGATAATACATTTCGGTTCGGATTCCGTCGGAAGAAAGAAAGTACAGCGGCGCATCCGGCTCTGCTGCCGTAAAGGTCATAGTATTTCCTTCTTCTTCATAAGTATAGCCTGCTCCAAGCTCTGCCTGCGGGCGAATTTCTTCTGCCTGTTTGGTTATCTTGGTAAGTGCTGTCTTTTCTTTGGTATTTGCCTTTGTTTCTACCAGAAAACCGTCCCAGCAAAATGAGAAACCATTTTCATCGCCTGCCTGCTTGACATAGCTTGCCTTATAAACCTGAATGCTCATTTTCTGGAAGTTTCCGTTTTCGTCGCATTCCTGCCATTTTCCATCAGTAAGCAACACCGCATACGCAGGACTTTCACTTTCATTTTTCTTGATAATGATGTGATGTGCCTTTTCCTGCGGGTCATCTGTGTACGGAAGAAGGCTCCAGCCCTCCGGAATCGTAAAGGTATCGGCCGGAGTTCCTTTTTCATCGCAAAGCACAGACTGCGGCCTGTCATAATACGCTCCGCCCATATAGTAGCCTTCCGTTTGAACCGCAAAGTCCTCGCCTACTTTTATGACCGCCTTTTCTCCGGCGGTTTTATACAGCAGCTCGGCTCCGTAGTTTTCCCATTCGTAACGCGTTTTGGTATCTCGCTTTTCGGCAAGGTCGCCTTTGCTCTCGTCGATGATGCCATCGCCGTCAAGGTCTTTTGCTTCCTGTACAATGCGTTCTTCTTCCTTAACATCGCTTGCGGTTAAACGATAAAAGACATAATCTTTTTCTTCATATCTGCTCGCCCCGATTTGCGACAGGTCAACCGGATTCCCGTCCTCATCGGTATCCATTTCTCCGTCTGCTTCATAAAGATAGGTCTTATCGTATACAGAAAGATTACTTGCAGGGTTCGGATCGTCCGGTGATTGATAACCCAAAAAGCTTTCAATCGGAGAAAGGACTTTTTCGCCAACACTCCCGTCCGGGAGGGTAAGCGGAATGGAAATCCGGTATCCCTCTTTTACGGTCGATACCTTGCTCACTTCCACATCGGTAATGGTCTTTCCGCCTGCCTGATAGGTCATCGTAACTTTTACATCGTATCGCAGTTTCAGACCATTTTCTTCCGTTTCGTAAGCGTAGGAATAAACCGTATCTTTTTGCTCCGGCGATACATAAATACGGGTATAGTGTCCGTCCTCGCTTTCGCTGCGGTCTTTCATGAACCAGAGCTTGGCGCCGGAGTTATGCAAAAGACTTCCTGTTTCATAAATGCTTCCCTCTCCGCTGAAAAACTTGGATAGCGTATGCTGCACTTTCTCCAAAAGATTTCCGGCATGGGTCGATTTTTCGGTCGGGATGACAATTTCTTCTCCCGTTTTGGAATCATAAATTTTGGGGCCGTCGCTGCCGTCATTTAAGAGAATATCTTCGGCAGCAAAAATGCCAAAGACTGCATCTTTTAAGGCAGTAACCTTTTCATAGATTGGCTGCATGAGGGTGTATCCGTCTTTGACAATTTTTCGGAATCCGGAAAAAGCCTCCCCGCTCTTCTTAATTTCGATTTTTCCCTTTACCATATGGTTCGTCAGGTATACCGGATGATAGATAATCACATACGGATAGTCCGCAGAATCATAGTTTGCATCGGCTTGAGAGATGTTTCCCTGATAATCAACCAGCTGTCCGAAGTTGCCGTCGATATGCGTTTCCTGTTTTTCCACCTTAAAGGTGTAAAAGTTGAAAACTTCATTTAAGGCGTATGCGTCCTTTCCCTCGTAGGTGACTTTTTCCATAGAGTCATCGTAGATTCCGACAAGGTCGCTGTAGGAATGCCCGGACAGGGCTTTACGCTGTCCTTCTTCGGCTGTCCCAAAATCATGGCTTTCCGCTTTTCCCGCTCCATGATATTCGCCGACAAAATATCCTTCCGGCAGCAGCCATTCCTCTACGCGATAAATCCCGTATTCCAGTTGATACGGAATCGTGATTTCGCCGTTTTCGTCCGCTTCAAAGGTGTATGGCCCTTTTTTCGTAATATCGTCACTGTTTGGAAGAAGTCTTCCGTAGTTTTTCAGCTTTTTGTTTTCTTCCTCTGTATTCAGCGGATTTCCAAGATAGCGGATATAGAACTTCGTTCCTTTTGCGCGAACCTGCTTTCCGGTTTCGGCATTGGTTTTCACGACCTTGATTTTGTTTGTCTTTTTCACATCGCGAAGATTATAGTCATAGCGATTGTCAAAATCATCGTTTGGCGTGTAGCTTCCGCTGTGCTCGTCAATCACGACTTCAAACTGCTCTTTCACAAAGGAATCATCATCCGCGGCGTATTCCTCCACGATATATTTTCCATACGGAATATCGTAGACATACAGGTCGCCATTTGTTCCGATTTTTAATGCTTCGGCTGCATTGTCTTTTCCTGTAGTATCGCGTACAACGCGGTAAACTGCTGTCCCGGAAGGCTCGTCTTTTTCCCGGACAAAAGAAAGGTACGGATGGTTTTCATAGCCTCCGCTTGCAAGCCGTATTTTCCAGTAGGAGTTTACCGAGTCCCGCTCGCCTCCCGCAGCGCCGTCCTTTCGCTCGGAGAAAACATTTTCACTTTCTAAGGACTTGGAAATGGTCATTTGGCCGCGGTAGCAGTCATCAATGAAAGTGTCCGGGCTTGCGATAACCGTTTCATCGACAGCTGTAATCGTTCCATGCTGCTCATCGATGTCCGTTATTTGCTGCGAATCGCGATAGGTCACATCGTACTGAATCTCCGACCAGTTTGCGTCCTCACAGGCGTAGCTTCTGCTGTCTTCTGTGACGGCGTAATATCGGATGGTAATTTTTCGTACCCCACTGTCCGGCTCGATAAAGCGCCCGGCAGGCCGCTCAATCTCACGAATTTCATAAGTATGCTCGCCCTCCCATTCGACTTTCGTCGGCTGCTTTGTACCGCAGCCATGAAGGCGTGTGCCGCCGTTTCCGTCCGAAACGCGATGTGTTGCGGTACTTCCGCTTTCCGTTCGGGTAAAATCTTCCGGCGTGTTCCACGGCTGGTCAGATAGGGTCGCTGTGCTGCCATACGCATCTAAGGTCACGCGATCCACTTCCTGCCCATCGCGATAAAGCGCAAAGGTTGCCGCAAGGGTTGCATCGCCCATCGGGGTGCAGGTATCGCCGTCATAGCCCGGATTCAGGTCGTCTTTATGAATCTGAAAGGTGAAAGTCGGAAAATATTCCGGCTCCGGAGGCGGTGCGTCTTTTGGTTCGACTTCTTCCTCCGGTACTTTCACGCTCAGCTTTAGATACCCCTCAATCGGGTCGCAGTATCCGGTCGCCACCGGCTGCACATGACCGTACCCGTCCTTACATTCCCAAATCAGCATATCATCGTATTTTGCACTGTCCCTTGCTGGAGCATTTTTCTTAACCGTATAGATAACGCTGCTGTCCGGTTTCCCTTTATATGTGACCTGATAATAGCTTTGTCCGTTTTCCGTTATGAGCTTGATGTCAAGGTTCTTCTTTCCCTTGCCGCTGGCTGCATACAGTGCAAAAGCTCGTTCTTCGGAAACCTTTACCTTTGCTGTCCAGATACCGTCTTTATCATCGTCCTTGAGTTGGATGACTTTCGGGTCATATTTTTGGATCTTTGCGATTGATGTTGAAAACACATAATGGTTTGCAATCGCTGCTGCCATAAAACGATAAATATCATAGGCAGCCTGTCCTTTGATTGCCGATTGATAATGACTGGTATTGATTTTTCCGATATTTTTTCCGCGAAAGCCATCTAAATAGTGCAGTCCGTTTTCCTTTAACTTGAAATCGTTCTTTCCGCGGAAGCCCTGCTGGCTTTCATGCACAAGCTGCCGGGTCGCGGCTTCCCAGTCGGCCAGAACATAGCGCTCTGCATAAAACTTCATGCCCTTGGCTTCCTGCATTCGTTTCCACGCACGAAATCCAAGCCCGCCGTTTTCCGGATCATCAAGCAGGGTGCTAATGCTGTCTTCCTCTTGTCTGCCGTAGAAAAGGCACAGGCACATCTGGTCAAAGATATATTTTTTACCTGCATTCTCATAGCAGAGGTAGATAAAGGACTTGTCCCTTGCTGCGGCTGCAAGTTTCAGCGCGGAATCAACACGAACACCATGCTCAAAGCAGTACGCGACTTTTCCATTGACGCGGTATTCCTTCAGTGTCTTGATTTCTTGACAGCCTCCGGTATTGAGCGTTTTCGTGTTGTAGTCCGGGTATTCGATTTCCATCCACTTTGCAGTTCCGCTGACCGCTTCACTGTTTGGATATTCATATGCTTTCCCCTCACGATCACGCAGGGTGTTTCCGTAAGAGAAAGTTCCCTCCATCTTGTGCGTGTCTCCTCTTGCTGCGCTGGCAGAAATGGTTCCGATAGGCAGCATGGTAACCGCAAGCACAAAACTTAACATGATACTTCCGATTTTCTTTTTCATGTTTTGTTTCTCCTTTCCTTTTTTCGTATTAAAAAAACAGCCATTCTTGCGGCTGTCGGACTTCGGATTCCCATATTTTTTTCCTCCTAACAAAAAAGACACCTTTTTAGGTGTCCTTATTTCTTAACTTTAATAAAGCAGCCATACTTGATAGTTTCCGTTTTCCTCGCGCACATATGGGCAGCCATTGCCATCGGATTCATTTGGTACAAAGCAGATTTCTATATACGAATCAATGGATTCTTTCAATCTTTCCATAACAGTATCAAAATCATCGTAGCGGCAGACCTGCTCCGGCCAAGCGCTTCCCCAAGAGCCGTTTTCCGGTGTAAGTGGTTCGCCATCAAGGTTGGTATTATAGAATTTATAGTTTGGATGCTTTTCTTTGAGGTACTGCGTAATTCCTTCTTCCAGCATTTCTTTTGTGATGGTTTGTTTTAGCTCTACCGACTTTGAGTAAAGCCCAAAGACTTTCTTTCCGTCTACGGTTCGGTAAGAACGAATGCGGTATGCATAGCTCTTATCCCGGTCGATAATCCACCTTGCCGCGGTTCCAGTAATGTAGCGCTGATTTGGGTCGTAACGGTAATTTTTTGCGTATTTTTCCGGATAGAACCGATAAGTTCCATCCTCGATATATGCTTTCCATTTACCGCCATTTTCCCGAACCTGAAGCTGATAGCCGCTTGCGCCGCTTTGCTTTTTCCATTTCAAAACAACATCGCCCTGCTCATATGTAACGGTTAAGCCCTTTACCTTTGCAGGTCTTGCGGATGCGCTTTTGACTGCGGAATACTTGGAAAAGATTTTCTTGTCATTTTCGGTTTGATATGCCCGCACTTTGTAGTAATATGTTTTTGCCGGTTTCAGATTACCATTTCGGTAGGTTGTTTTCTCTGCGCCGCTTATCACAGCAATTTGCTTATATTTTCCGTTCTTTGACACTGCGCGGTAAATCACATAACCATCTGCACCGCTGATTGTATTCCACGACAGCTTGATTTTGTTATATGCATAGGAGCCTGTGGTAATCTTTGGTCTGCTGTCCTTGAAAGCTGTCCTGCTTTCCTGCTCTGTGCCGGTATCGCCTGCGGAAATGGTTGTAAGCGGGCTTTCTTCCGGGCAAACTGTAATCTCATCTGCAAACGCAGCGCTCCATGCAGTCACTGTCATGCAAATCATGACGGATACGCTTAAAACTTTTCGCAGCAACTCATTCCTTTTCATCTGCACACCTCCGTTTCCCTTTTGCTTGATTATATCATGCACGGCGGAAAAAGGAAATGTGCTTTCTCCCTATATCCCCAAGACTTTACAAAAAGCCTTCCGAAGAAAGAAATTTTTCTTTTCGGTAGGCTAAGCTTTATATAAGTCTTAGTCTTATAGGAATGATTTTTTGCGTTTTACCTTGCCTCCTCTCTGCGCGCTTTCTCCTGCTGCCTTTCCCTCGCTTTTGCGTAATACTCCAGTGCTTTAAGGATATATTCCTCCCGCCCGCCAATCGGCACGCTTTTAGGAATATATTTTGCGACACGCTCCGCGTGCAATGTGATTTTCTCCTTTTGGTTTGGCTTTTCCTCCTGCATAATCGAAAGAATGGAATCCTGCGAAAGGTTCCCGCTTTCGAGCAGTTTTCGCATTTTCTTGGTCTGTGCGTGGGACGGCGAGCAGTCCTCTTGTTCCATAACATCGAAAACTTCGCGTTGCAAGTCCTCAGGAATGTACGAAAGCTCAACCGCTGGGGTCATCGCCATTTTCCCCTCATCGACACATTGCAATAGCTCTGGAATTAAATATGTTAAACGAATAAATCGGTATACCTGCCTTGCGCTATCGTTTGAATCTTTTCCTAACGATTCTGCGCTATTCAACTTTGTGCCAACTTGGCACGAAGTTAAATCTGTCCGCTGTCCTTGCCTACTCATCGCTTCCAGTTTCATCTTATATGCAAACGCTTTCTCACTTGGCAGTAAGTTCTCACGCTGTAAGTTAGAATCGACCATTACAATCGTCGATTCATCATCCGTCAAATTTCGCACGATACAAGGGATTGTTTCATTCCCTGCTAAATTGCTTGCAAATTTTCTTCGGTGACCGGAAATCATTTCGTACCCGCCACCGTCTTTCGGACGAACAAGTGCCGGAATCAGAACGCCGTTTTGCTTAATGCTTTCCACCAGCTTTTCCATTTCGCTGTCCATCTTCACATGAAATGGGTGATTTGGAAACTCACTGATTTCCGATAAGGAAATGTCCAGTATTTTTTCTTTGCTATCTTCTTCGCGCTGCTCTTGCGTACTGAATAAATCATCGAGTGAGGCAAGATTCATTGCGAGTTCTTTCTTTTTCGCCATGACTGACCTCCTTTGCTAATTTTTCATATGCCTTGCACACAGGACTTTTCGCGTCATATTCAAAAATGCTTTCCCCCTGCGACGGCGATTCGGCGGTTGATACAGCGACCGGAATTTCCGTCTGAAACAGCTTGATTTTACTGCTATAGGTACTCTTTATCACATTTCGCACTTCTTTTGCCAGATTTGTACGACCGTCGACTAAGGTCAGTAAGATTCCGCTGATTCGCAGGTCTGGGTTGGTATTACGCTGAACCCTGTTAATCGTTTTTAGCAGCTGCGTCATGCCCTTTGCGGGTAAGTACTGTGCCTGCACCGGAATGATGACCTTATCGGCTGCCGTAAGCGCGTTAATCGTCAGCATTCCAAGTGATGGCATACAGTCAATAATAACATAATCATAATTCTCTTTTACCTTGTCCAAATAAATACGCAAGATTCTTTCTCTGCTCATTGCATTTACCAAGCTGACTTCCATCGCTGACAAGTCAAGATTCGACGGTACAAGGTCAAGACCTTCTTTTTGGTGCAGGATTCCTTCCCCCGCCGCTATTGGCTCATCACGAATTACCTTCTGCATAATATCTGCCAATGTGACTTCAAGATTATCACCGTCAAAATAGCCTAAATAAGTTGTCAAATCTCCCTGCGGGTCAGCGTCGATTAGGAGTACCTTTTTTCCCTCTTTTGCCAAACCCACGCCCAAATTGACCGCGGTTGTCGTTTTCCCGACGCCACCTTTTTGATTACAGATGGCAATCACTTCTGTTTTTTTCAATTTTCTCACCTCGTTTTTTGGTATAATAAAGGCGGAGAGTGTAGATTCCCTCCGCATATGTAATTATTTCAATTTATCTACATGAAAAAATAACTGTAATTATGTATATTCTGATTGCTCACGAAGATTGAAATTTCAGTATTTGCGTAAGATTATGCAATACACCAGTAAAAACCATTGTAATTGTTACATCTATACATAAGGATATCACCGAAAGACTTCTCGAGATCAACCCCGGTCTTGCGACCGAGGTCAAAGCGGTTTTGGAAAACAACAAAGCAGAGCGTCATTTGCGCGGCGGTATGGCAACTCGCGAAAAATATCTGCACACGCATCATCATTGATCCTCGGCCGCAGCGGCTATAGTTGCCACACCAAAAGAATAAGACCTGTGAAAACCCGCGCAAAATGATATCCGGGACTTGCCGCAGCGGCTGCGGTAGTGTAAACTGTCTCTTAGAAGGAGGCCTTTCCATGCTTTGTTTTACACTGCCCGCGCCGGTGCGCGAGACGATCGAGACACTGAACCAAGCCGGTCATGAGGCTTATTTGGTCGGTGGCTGCGTACGAGATGCTCTGCGCGGACAACTTCCCCATGATTACGATATCACCACTTCTGCGCTGCCTGCTGAAGTGGCTGCTTGCTTTTCCGACAAAACCATCATCGAAACCGGTTTGAAACACGGAACACTGACGCTGCACAGCGGCGGCATGGATCTGGAGATCACCACGTTCCGCACGGATGGGATCTACGAAGATCACCGGCATCCGGCCATGATCCGTTTCGCGCCGACGCTGCAGGAAGATCTCGCGCGCCGAGATTTCACGATCAACGCAATGGCATATCATCCGCAGACCGGTCTGATCGATCTGTTCGGCGGCCGCAGCGATCTGGAACACGGCATTCTCCGCTGCGTCGGCGATCCCGACACGCGCTTTGGCGAAGACGCCCTGCGCATTCTGCGCGCTCTGCGCTTTGCCGCAGTTCTTGATTTTGCGATTGACGCGGAAACGGCTCGCGCGCTGTTCTCACAAAAGGAGCTGCTACATGTCATCAGCAGCGAACGGATCCGTGCGGAACTGCTGCGCTTACTTTGCGGAAAAGCTGCGGATACCGTACTTTCTTCCTATTTCGAGGTTCTGACTGCCGTTCTGCCGGAGCTACTGCCGATGAAAGGCTTCGCACAAAAAAATCCTCATCACATTTACGATGTATGGGAGCATACCATCGCGGTTATCCAAGCTGTCCCGCCAACCCCGCAGCTGCGGCTGGCCGCGCTCCTGCATGACATCGGTAAGCCGGACTGCTTTACCGAAGACGCAAACGGAATCGGGCACTTTTATCAGCACGACCGGCTCGGCGCGGAAATGACCCGCCGGATCCTGCGCCGTCTCAAATTCGACAACGCTACCACGCTACAGGTCGTAACACTGGTGCGTGAACACGGACGGCAGATCGAGCCGTCTGCGAAAGCGGTCAAACGGGTACTACGCCGCTTCGGACCGGAAATGTTCTTTGATCTCATCGCGCTCAAACGAGCCGACGCAGCCGGGCAATCCCCTGCCTTTGCTTCCCGTCAAGGCCTTTACGATCGCCTTGAGCAGATCGCCGCGGACATCCTGTCGCAAAAGCAATGTTTCTGCCGCAAGGATCTTGCCGTCACCGGTCTGGATCTGATGGCAGCCGGACTCCCTGCCGGCCGGGAACTCGGTCTTGCCCTGGACAGGCTCCTGGATGCCGTCATCGATGAAAAAGTCATCAATGAAAAAGACGCACTGCTGCACTACCTGCTTGACGATTCTGCCGCATGCAACGCTTCTGAAAACCGACAAAAAGCAGCAGGGCAGGGGTCATCCTCTCCATGATCCTACGCTTTGGAGTAGACCAGTTTGCCGCGTGCATAGGTTTGCTCTACACGGATATCGGATAAGGCTTCGACCGGAACCGCAAACGGATTTTGATCCAGTACGATAAAGTCCGCGTCCATGCCGGGGCGGAGCATACCCTTTCGATCCTCCAGAAAGCCCAACTTGGCTGCGTTGCAGGTATTCATCTCCAGGCATTCCATCAGCGTGATACGCTCTGTTTCCGTCGGCTGGGTCATACAGATTCTGGCGCCGTGCAGCGGTCGCATCGGCGTTACCGGGAAATCGGTGCCACCTCCGACCAGAATACCCTGATCCAGAATGGAACGATAAGGACTGCACTTGCCGGCACGTTCACCGATGAAGCATGCATAGCCGGACAAGTCCATGCCTTCGCACACTTCGATCAGCAGCGGCTGCATCCCGAGGGCGATCCCGAGCTCTGCGGCTTTTTTAATCGATGGTTTCGTCGGTAGTTCGAAGTGCTCAATGCGAAATCTGTGATCTGCCTTCGGATTTTCCTTGAGGACCCTCTCATATACCCGGATGACCTGCTCAATGGCATGATCTCCGATGGCGTGCGTCGAAAACTGAAGATCGTGCTCTCGCGCAGCCTTCGCGAACGCGTAGAGTTCCTCGTCTGTATGAAGTAGCATACCAAACTCGGTCGGTCTGCCTTCATAAGGCTCGATCATCGATGCCGACCATCCGTCAAAGGCACCGTCTGCGAACGTGCAGATACAAGTCTTTTCCCGCAGCGCTTCATCCTCTAAAATTTCATGCAGACCTTCCCAGTCACTGGTATTATAGGTCATCCACATCGGTTTAAACTCCGCATGAAACAGATCTTTGTTTTGTTCACGAAGCTTCAGAACCCGGATCGAATCCTTGCCAAAGACCGTTGTGACACCATTCGCCACGGCCATTTCATCCACAGCCTTACAGCCTTGGATGAGATCTTCATCTGAGAAAAACGCATAGACGCGTTCCAAAGAGTCCATGCAGGCCGGATCTACGATGCATCCCGTCAGCCTTCCGTTCTCATCCGTGCAGATCCCGTCTAGCTCCGGATCAAACTGCAGCAGTTCGAGAGCTTTGGAGTTAAAGGAAAATGGGTGCAGATCGTTATGACAAATGAAAATCGGATGTTTCGTGGACACGCTGTCGAGTTCGTATCGGTTCGGAAAACGCTTTTCCTTCACATGTTTATCTTGGAAGAACGCGCCGATTACCCATTTGCCTTCCGGCGTTTCCGTTGCCTTGACCCGTAGGATATCAAGAACCTCCGCCAAATCTTTCGCCTGTGAAAGATCCGCTCCGGTCATAAAAAGTCCGGACGGAATCACATGCACATGCGTATCGATAAAACCGGGAAAAATGACTTGATCCGGATACGTCAGAATCTCGTCAACCTCGATGGCCTGTGCCTCCTCTCTTGTGCCCGTGAAGAAGATGCGTTCCCCTTCGATCCCCATGGCTTCCGCCACAGGGTGATCTCGATCCATCGTATAAATGGTCGCGTATATCATTTTTTTCATTTCAAATCCCTCCGTTTGATCTCGAAAAATCCGCGCCGCCTAGCGGTGAGTATTTTCCTTTTCTTTTAGAATTTCCTGCAATTCCAGGTATTTTGCTTTGGTGAGCGGGTAAGAAACAGCTGCGATCAATCCAATCAAGATGACGATGGAAGGGGCAATACCAAACAGCAACTTGATGCCGTGCACGGTTGCTTCCGTTTGAATTTCCGATTCTGAAGAAAATCCGATCAGCTGAAGGCCAAAGCCCATGATCAAGGTTCCGAGCGCGTTTCCGAATTTCATGAATAAGCCGATCAGTGATGTATAAAGGCCGTCCGGTTTTTCTCCCGTCTCGATCTGTTCCACGATCGCGCTGTCATAGGACATCGCGTAAATCATCGTCCAAAATCCGGAATTTCCAAGCGCGTAAATGACCACATAAGTGTACAGCATCGCGCTTGTCGACGGAAGAAATCCGATGACCAGGCAGGCGATGATCGTCAGCAGCATACTCCCAACCATGACCGTTTTTTTGTCTGTTTTATTCGCCGCGTACCCAGCCATGATCGCGGTAAGAATCACCAGGATTCCCTGAACCAGATATACGGTAGAGCTCTGCGCCTCATCATAGGCAAATACATAGGAAAGGACATAAACAAGCAGCCCGGATGACAGCGTAACAAAGACATTATAGGAGAAGTTTACAATAATCAGCAAGCTCAGGGCTTTGTTCTTAAAAGCTCTTTTGGCATTGTGCAGAAATGTCGTTAAGGTCTCCTGCAGGTTTTTCTTCTGCACAGTTCCTGTTAAGTTTGGATTCGCAGGCTCAAGCTTTTTTACTACGATGCAGCACAGATTATACATAAGCGCGACGATAATACCAAAGGTAATGCCGGTTGCCGCCCAACCTGCCGAATCGGATCCAAAAACGCCTTGATAAAATTTAACCAGAATCAACGTAGAGCTTGTTGCGATCAAGGTACCAATACCCATCAGGGTGACGGCGCAGCTGCGAAGCCTGGTTCTCCCATCAAAATCATCGGTCAGCTCAGATCCCAGAGAAATGTGCGGAATGACACAGGATGTCAGCGCTACCCAGTAAAATCCGTTGGCCAAAACAAAATAAACAGTTTTTAAGCCGACCGGCAGATTGAAATTAAAGAAGACTAAGGCGATGGAAACCCCAAACAGAACCGAGCCGACCATAATGAACGGGCGCCGTCTGCCCTTTGGGTTTCTGGTCGTATCGGACCAGCTACCGATGATCGGATCTGTAACCGCATCCCATAATACGGCTACGCTGGAGATCACGCCGGCGATAGCCGGAGGTATCCCTGCTACGGTCGTGAGGAAAAAACTGAAGAACGAGAAGAATACATTATAGCCGATGCCTTCTCCGATAGCACCAATGCCGTATCCAATCGTACAGCCCATACTCAGAGTTTTTGAAGTTTGACGATTTGACATTTTGAAACCTCCTTTTTAATATTCATAACGCTTTTCTGCCGCTTTGGCATGCCCCATGAGCCCTTCACCTTTTGCCATACGGTTTACCAAAGGCGCGATCTTTTGCGATGCTTCCGGCGTCATCCACTGGAAGGTGCAGACCTTCAGGAAAGTTCCGGCCCACACGCCGCCGGTGTAGCGCGCAGCTTTAACCGTCGGAAGTGTATGGTTTGTTCCCGACGCGTAGTCTCCAAACACTTCCGCGGTATTGCCTCCCAAAAATAAAGATCCATAATTGATCAGCTTGTCCAGGATCGCATCCGGATCTTGGATGTTTACTTCCAGATGCTCCGGCGCCGTTTCATTACATAGGGCGATCGCTTCAGACAGATCCTCCAGCACGATCACTTCGCCGTAATCATCCCAGGATTTTCTGGCAATGGATGCCGTTTCCAAAGTCTTCAGTTCTTCCTCCACAGCTTTCATCGTCTGCTCTGCCAATGCCTCACTGGTCGTCAGCAGGATCCCCTTGGCATTTGGATCATGCTCGCATTGCGCAAGCAGATCCGCCGCGATGACATCCGGTTTCGCGCACTCGTCCGCGATCACCAGTACTTCGCTCGGTCCGGCGATAAAGTCGATCCCGATCTGGCCATAGCATTGCCGCTTTGCCTCCGCTACAAACCGGTTACCCGGACCGACGATCATATCGACCGGCTTAATTTCTTCGGTTCCATATGCGAATGCCGCAATCGCCTGCGCGCCACCTACGGTATAGATTTCATCCGCACCGGCAAGATCCATGGCAACTAACGTCTTGTAATGAATGCTTTCGGTTCCGTGAACGACCGGTGCTGTTGCGCAGACTCTTGAAACGCCGGCTACCTTCGCAGGCGTGATCAGCATCAACGCAGTCGAAAACAAAGGATAACTGCCTCCCGGTACATAGCAGCAGCAGGACTCTACCGGAATGACTCTGTGTCCGAGGTGAATACCAGGCCTTGGGCAGAAATCCTCAATAGGGGATAGGGCGTCTTTTTGCGCTTTGGCAAAAGCCTCAATATTCGCTTTCGCTTCTTTCAGATCCGCCAGCTCCTGTTCGGTCATCTTTTCATATGCAGCTCGGATCTCACCCTCACTGACGCGGAAGGCTGCGCGCTCTGATGCGTCAAAGCGGCGGCTATATTCCCGCAGTGCGTTGTCTCCGTTTACACACACGTTTTCGATGATGTCGGAGACTGTCTGCCGAAGTTTTCGGTTATCCTCCGCAGTTCGTTCTTTTGCTCTTTTTAGATATTTCATGATTCTTTGCTTCTCCCTTTTCGTTGCTTTATCGCTTTATCACTATACAGTATCGTGCTATATTTATTTTAATAAATGTAGCAGGCTCCATGTCAATAGCGAAATATTCGAAATTATCACAAAAACATTGAGTTAAATCCACGTTTTTGTTATAATAAAAGGAAGGAGGTGCAGAGACATGAAAATCGGCGAAGTATCCCGCAAGTATGGCATATCCAAGGATAAGCTTTACTTTTATATGAACTCCGGTCTATTGGTTCCACCAAAACAGAACACACAGTATGTTTTCAACGCAGAAACCCTTTCTGACCTGGAAAGGATCCTCTCTCTGAAAGCCATGGACTACTCGCTGAAAGAGATTCATCACATTCTTTCCCTTCATCGCATATCCGGAATCGGAAATCCCCAGGATCGCATCGAATTGCGCCGGATCTATCAGGCAAAACGAGCCGAGATCCTAAGTAAGCAGAAGTCCTATGAAAAAATTATAAAGAATCTGGATTTGCAGATCGATGCCTTATCAAAAGAAAAAGACAAACCGATCAAAAGAAGCGGTCTGCCGCTTTCCATGCTCGATCTGCTGTGCTGCCCACATTGCGGAAAAGATCTTCAGATTACCGATGTACGCATGGATATGGAGTTTCTTTATGCGGGTCGGCTGTCTTGTGACTGCGGATACACCGCGCAGATTGATGATGGGATCCTGATTACACCGAATGGGTATCGCGGTGAAAAAGATGTTCCCGATGTCGAACGCAAAGTCTATAAGGATTTGCCGGATTCGTTGATTTCTCTGTTTCAGCGCGCCTATAATTTTATGGGTGGCGCGCTGACGCATATGGATCTTTCCGGGAAGGTGATTATGGAAACCTATGTAAACGCCTGGTTTTATCTGCATAATCATCATCGAAATATGAGCCCGGGCGGAAAATACATCGTTGTTGACAAGTTTCCGGAAACCCTTCATATGTTTAAGGATCTGCTTGAGCGAGACGGCTGCAGGCTTCCGATCCTTTATTTATGCGACAGCTCAAAAAATTATCCGCTGCGCAAGGGCATTGTCGATCTGAATCTGGATTTTTTTGCGATCAACGAGCATCAGTTCTATCGAGATGATTTTCTCATGCCGCACTTAGCTCCTTATCTTACGCAAAATGCGAAGTGTGTCGGAACCTATTTTTGGTTTGAAAACGGGAAACAATCCATGAAAAAATTGCTGTCGGAATATCCGGAGTGCTCTCCGCGAAATTTTTCGCTTCCGTTTTTCCTTGCGCAGATGAAAGCCTCCGGCTTCACGATCGTCAAGCGTCAGGACTGTGGATTTACAATCTCATCCGGAAACAACATCGGCTTCAGCTTTCATTGTGAAAAGGAAAGAATGCATTTGGAAAGCTACGTGGCCGTGAGGGAGACCGCAAACAAATAGAAAAACAGGGCTTTGCCTTAACGGTTGCTTTCCGTTCATGCAACAGCCCCTGTAAACTCCATCCTTTTGTGTTATGCTTTTTTGATCATGCGTCCCTTCTTGAG
>ERZ808240.656-NODE-656-length-44251-cov-9.116707_pt1 | contig 44251 bp, 70 predicted proteins | sample MGYA00521084_ERZ808240 | MGnify/ENA primary metagenome ERZ808240 (study PRJEB31516, sample SAMN03275571) | gut metagenome | biome: mammalia-associated habitat; material: feces | host: Papio cynocephalus | place: Kenya | collected 2012-08-06 ...
AATTTGAAAAAATTGAGGAGGTAATGACATGGGCGATAAAGTTTATGGATTTTGTGGCACGAATAAATGCAAAAGAGAAGTCGTGGCAATGAGCTATCTTTTGCAGTATGTCGACCAGTTGACGCTTAATGCTAGTTCGAGTGGTAAATATACAGGCACATTGGATTTTACGTTACCGACCGGCTGGTATAAAACGAACACAATCGTCATCGGGGCAATGGTCATCCCTGATTGGGAAGAGGGTCAGCGGTATCACGTATGGCAGCCAATTGAAGCACGGGATCAGATTGATGATATTACGATCAATATTTATAATGGCGATTCTGCAAGCGGTCCCACCACTTTAAGCGTTACCTTTACCGATTCCACACAGCTCAATCCAAAAATTGAAATCTTGTTACTGAATACCACTGAACTGAACGCGATCAGTGCCGGAGAAATTAATCCACCACTCGGCGGCTAAAAAAAGGTAATGGCTTATGAAAAATACAATCACGATTGATATGACAAATGATTGTGCATGTAGTCTGATCGCAAACGTGGATGACGGGAGCAATTCGGTATTTTTGGAAGTCATTTCCGATGTATCAAAAAATCCGGTACTGTACATTCACGGAACAAAGGCTACTATTGATCGTGGATCGTGGCAGTATCAGATTTCAAAAGATTGGTATACCGGTAGCGAAAATCTAACTTTTTATTTTTCAGATAATAGTCATACCGGAAAAACATTCACGATCATACCAGCAAAAGAAGCGGCCGGGAATCTATTCTTAAAACAGATTGATGATTTCACATATCAATTATGCGACATCAAAAAGTCAAAACTTGGCGTAACGATCGGAACAGTGAAGACGCTTCCGGCAGGTAGTGACGCGACTGTTACCAATTCGGGCGATGAAAAAAATGTGATATTGAATTTTGGTATTCCTGGCGGAAATACAGGACCAGCAGGTTCAGATGGAGAAAAGGGCGATGATGCAATTCTTTTGATGATTGACAGCTCGAACGGGAATATCTTCAAGAACTCAGAAATCTCCACTACTCTCACGGTCAATATCATTATGGGAGACACGACAATCACATCATCAAGACAGATGAAAGAAGTATTCGGAAATGATGCAAAGATCATATGGAAATACCGAAAGATTGGCGAAACAGAGTTTTCCCCGATGCCAGAAGATGATCCTCGGATTTCAGATGAAGGATTCATCATGACATTGACTGCCGGAGACATTGACACAAAAATAGTATTCTCTTGTGACTTAGACTATTAAGGAGGACAAACAAATGGCAATAAAAGCAAGTAATCAGCTGACGATGATTGATATGACTGACGGTTATACCGTCATTTTGACAAGTGAAGCTCACACATTCATGGGCGGAACCAGTTCCGTCAGCGTAACACAGACCACGACCACTCAGGCTATTGTATTTCAGGGCGAGGAGCAGGTTCCATGCACGATCGGCACCATGACTACTCCCACCGGTATTAGTGCGGTAAGCGATGGTAAGTCGCCAGCACCGATCATCACGATCACTGCGACTTCCGCATTAACGTCTGGCGGATCATTCGACATTCCGATTGTGATTGGAGACATTATGATCGTGAAAAAATTCTCTTATTCCATCGCATTCACAGGAGCGAAAGGCGACAAGGGAAATACAGGAACATCCGTATCCATTAAGTCAAAAGAGGTCGTATATCAGGCAGGCAGCAGCGGCACGACTACGCCTACCGGAACATGGAGTGCATCCGTTCCATCAGTAAGTCCGGGTCAGTATTTATGGACCAGAACGACCGTAACTTATACGGATGGAAACAGCACGGTTTCATATTCCGTCGCACGTCAGGGGTCAAATGGTACATCTCCAACAGTATCCAGTACGAAAATTGAATATCAGCAGTCCACGGGCGGAACCACTCCACCAACAGGAACATGGAGTGCATCAGCACCTGCGGCAATAGCTGGTCAGTACATGTGGACGAAAACAACTGTCACATATTCTGACGGTAAGACAGCGATCAGTTATGCAGTCACACGAAACGGGTCAAATGGTGCGAAGGGCGACAAAGGCGAAACAGGAGCAGCCGGAGCGGATGCGATCACTCTGGTCATCACATCAAGCGGCGGCATTATTTTCAAAAATACCGCGATCGCAACGACCTTGACCGCTCATGTATATAAAGGTGCGGCGGAGCTTACCGGAAGCGCATTATCCGCACTCGGAACGATCAAATGGTATAAAGACGGTGGAACTACTGCGGTAGCGACCGGACAGACCTTGACAATCTCAGCGGGAGACGTAAGCAATCGGGCAACTTATACGGCACAGCTTGAAGGATAGGGAGTGATCTCATGATTAAAGCTCGTGATACCATCACTCTTACCAGAGTAAATGACGGGGCGGCAGGTAAAGGGATTAAATTGACTGCTATTGCTTATCAAACATCAAGCAGTGCAACAAAAGTTCCTACCGGCACATGGACGACTACGATTCCCGCAACAGATGTCAATAAGCCTTATTTGTGGACAAGGACTACTCATACATATACCGATAATACAGTTTCAACCTCATACAGTGTGAGCAGCACGCTGGACAGCGTGGACGTTGGTGGAAGGAATTTATTACGGAGCAGCACTTATGAATACTATAAGTTCTCGAAAAAGTGTAACAATGGCTTTATAAATACCGATGTTGATACGCTTACATATTTTCGTTTTACGTTTGGTTTCTATAAAGATAGCACGCGTATAAAAGAACCTATAACTAATTACATAATCGAAGAGACTGGGCATTATGCTTTACCGGTTTGCAATGTTTCGGATACGGTATCGAATCGAATTCGTATAAAACATAATGGCGGGAGTAATAGCATTATCATATATAACACACTATCGGAACCGATTGTCAAAAATCAAACGTATATGATATCGTTCGATGTCATTGGCTTCAATCCCTCAGTAGTAGGTGGTTTAATTGTTGATAACATTAAACTCGAAAAAGGCAACATAGCTACTGACTGGACACCTGCACCGGAAGATCAGGTGGACAAGGGCGATGTCGTAAATCAGACGAATGCTGAATTGAAAATTGCGGGAAATGTTCTTTCACTTACTGGTGGTCACGTCACGATTGATTCTAAAAATATGACGCTTGATAAAAATGGAAATGCAACTTTTTCCGGACAGTTAAAAGCCGCAAGCGGTACCTTCGCCGGAGAAATGAAAGCCGACAGTATCAACATCACTTCAACCGGTGGCAGTAGAAATTCATCTTTCCAGATGGATAAAAACGGAATGGACATCATTACCAATACCACAGTCGCCACTTCGACAGACGGGGAATATTTCACGCAGACTCAAATCAAAGCATCTGGCGATAATTTAGAATTTGATGTCAATGATAAATTCAATAACAAGTCAAGTGGTACGGTGGCAACGCTGGCATCTTCTAAAATGAAAATGAGTTCATCTGAGCTGGACCTCAATATCGACACTTTCAAGTTCAATGATGTTGATATCGGAAAGAAAATGGATAGCGTGACTGATCTTGAAAATAGTGTGACTGATCTTGAAAAAAAAGTAGGCACTCTTGAACCGAAGATCACTCGGAGCAATGCCGGCGTTTATTACAAAGACGGCTATACCTGTCATCTGCACGCTTGGTGGCAGGATGCTTCAAAAGTATTTTTCACAATAGGAGCCAATTTCCGACCAAAATCAATCGTGACTTGTATAGGCTTCTGTATCAGAAAAGATGACTCAAGAGCATTTCCGATGATGTGTGAACTTCTGACAGATGGAACATGGCAGGTATGGGCCATGACGAGCATCGGAACGAGCGGTGGTGGAGGGTTGTGGATCATGTACCAGCCAACAAGCGGAACAGACCACAGAAGTGAATTTACCGTATGCGTCACAGGTTCATGGTTGACGAATAGCAACGGAGGTTGATGATGAACAGAAAAGAAAAGCTTCTGAAAATCATAGACGATGACGAAGTATTGCTTCCACTGGTTGATGAAATCATTTTTCTGGAAGGTCAGTTGGAAGAATTGAAAAAACTTCCGTTTCTGCGGGTAAATCCGAAGAATAGTTCACAGCAGAAACCGACGGCGGCAGCAAAGCAATACAAGGAATTTTTGCAGCAATATAATAACTGCATCCGGGTACTGATCCGGGCAACCGGAACGGATGAAAGCGATGAAGAATCTCCATTGAGGAAGTGGGTCAAAGAGCATATCAATTAAGAGGGTGGTCATATGGCAGAAGAATATTGCGGCATAAAAGTTTATAAATGTGATCCAGAGAAAAATAAAGATTGTGACAAAAAGCTCTGCCAAACAGAATGTTTTTATACCGCAAATGAACAGTATGCATCTGAGGAGAACAAACATGAGTGATTTACTTTGCATGATAATAACCGCCGTCATAGGAATAGGTGTGGTGCTATTGATTTACCACGCACAGGATAATAATGATAATTGGTGGGATGATTTCTGATGGAGGTACAATCCTATGAAAGTGTTACTTGTAAAATATGACACGACGTTATGCTATGAAACATTGAACGCATTGCAAAAGGACATCGTGCATCAGGTCAAAACCGATGGCGTACTCGTCTTAGATGCTAGGTGCAAGGTTGAAATCGTGGAAATTGACAATATTAAATGCTCTAGACGAGATAATGTGATGGATCGCATAAGGGCTGGCAAAGGGCTGGAACCACTATGCTGATTCAAAATAAAACAATCTGGACACCTGACAATTCCTACTTACTGGAATATAGGGCGAAAGCCGAAACCGGCGAGATTATCATAGGTCAGGAATTATGGATGGAGCTTGATAATCTTGCTGAGGATTTTAAAAATGACAGGTATTTTTACAATACGGACGCGGCAATGCTTCGCATGGATTTCATGGAAAACTGCATACGGTTGACGAAATCCCCATTTTACAACCAGCCAATGAAGCTTATGCTATGGCAAAAGGCATGGATCGAAGCTTTTTACAGTTTCAAAATGTCAGATACCACTTTCGACAGGTTCAAAAAAACCTTGTTGCTGATCGCTCGTAAAAATGCAAAAAGTGAAACTTCCTCGGCATTGGCGAATAGCGAATTTATTGTTGGAAATGAAGGTGCTGATATCTGCTGTTCATCAAATGATGACGCTCAGTGCAGCATTGTCTACGATGCTATCGACCTGATGCGGCGGCTTTATGATCCAAAAGACTTGGATTCTAAAAGAAATCAATCTTTCATTTTGAATAAGATCACGAATACGAAAGTCTTTAAAATGTCAGACCGGACAAAGAATAAAGAGGGTCGAAACATTGATTTTGCAGTCATTGATGAAACCCATGAGATGAAAGAAAACATCATTGGTAAGTCAATCGAGCAGTCACAGTCATTGAAAGACAATCCGAAATTCATCAACATCACGACTGAGGGATTCGTCATTGACGGTTATCTTGACGATGAACTCAGGAAGGGTCGGCGGGTTATTAAGAAAGAAGATGATTCCCTTGCGGGAGAAAGATTGCTGCCGTGGTTTTACACGCAGGACAGCGAACAGGAAGTGTGGACAGGCAACCGGAAAAATCGGTTATGGGAAAAATCAAATCCCACGCTGGGAGTGATTAAAAAGTATGAATATCTTGAGGAGCAGGTTGATCTTGCGAAGATTTCAAAAGCTGATCGAATTTTCGTCCTGTCAAAAGATTTCAATATCAAACAGAACGGTACAGAAGCATGGTTGAATCTTGAAGATTATGATTATCAAGCCGTGTATGATCTGGAAGATTTCCGAAACAGCTTTTGCATGGGAGCGGTTGACTTGTCTGAAACCACTGACTTATCGGCAGCGAAAATACTTTTGATGAAACCGAACGACCCGACGAAATACATATACCAACATTATTTCATCCCGGAAAGCAAGTTGGAAGATTCTGACGACTGGAACGCCGGGGCGAGATATAAGGAATGGGCGAAAGCTGGGCTTTTGACAATCACAGAGGGAAACGATATCGACCTTGCGAAAGTCGCAGACTGGTTTTATGGATTATATACTGACTACAATATCCGATTATGGAAATGTGGATACGATCAGCGATTCGCGAAAGACTGGTTGAACCGGATGGACTATTACGGATGGCAAAGAACCGGCGATGATAGTTCGGACGTTATCATGATCTTGCAGAACGCTCAGACCTTATCAAATGCGATGAAATTATGTGAGGCCGACTTGAAGCACCGGCTGGTAAATTACAATGAAAACGTCATGGACAAATGGTGCTTTAGGAATGCAGGTATAAAAGTGGATGATAAAGGGCAGTGCCTTTGCATCAAACAGGAAACAAGTAAACGAATTGACGGAGCGGTGTGCCTGATTATTCTTTATGAAATGTATCGACGTTACCGAACCGACTTCACTCAGATCATAGGAGGTTGATGCTATGGCTGACTTTTTCGCAACGTCCATTGATGGCGATGCTATGCAGTTGGGCGATGATGGACGCTATTTTGAAATCATACGGGCAACCCGTCACGGGATGGGTGCGAATGCTTATGTATCCCGTGCGGTTTATAAAGACCCGGAAAGTTCATCCCTCGACAATGTTTTATATGCGTACGAAACACTGACGGGTGGCGACATTAAGATATACACGGATATTCCCGTATCGTTACGCTTGACGATCTGCCGTGGAAATCCTGTCACGGCGACACTTTTCGGGGAGGATGATGACTATGCAGACGCTTAAACTAGGACAGACGATCAAATCCATTTTGGCTTCCATCAACAGCAATTTCACGGAACTCAATAACCGAAAAACATACAAAGTGCTTTACAATGGTTCGGTTGATGTCCCATCGAAACATGACGGAACATCGAAAACTATCACACTGACGGACAATCCTGCAAATTATGACGGGATAATCTTACAGTTAGATGATTGCTCGGCATATGAGTATTTCGGACCGTTGACAGCGGGTAAGGTTTTAAAGCCCATACATAACCAGTTCGATATGACTGCTGAAATGGCTGGCTGGAATATGTTTGGATATAATTGTGAAATCTTGAGCAACAAAAGATTGAAATTGAGCGGGTTCATCTTTTCCGGCAGCCCTTATGACAAAGACCCGGCACTTGATATCTACCTGCTCAGGTACAATGATCGGTATTCCGTGAAACCGCTCAAAAAAGTTATCGGTATCAAATTTAATTAATCATATTTAAGGAGGTGCTCGTTATGGCACGACAGACAATCAAACTTGGCGAACTCGTGAAGACAGCATGGCAGAAAGTGAATGCGAATTTCGAGGAACTTTATAATTCAATCGCAAATAAGGTTGACAAAGAAGCGGGAAAAGTCCTGTCCTCAAATGACTACACGGACGCAGAAAAAACAAAGCTGTCCGGTATCGCTGCAAACGCACAGGTCAACGTGATCGAGACTGTAAAAGTCAATGGAACAGCACTGACACCATCTAGCAAGGCGGTCAACATCGACCTGTCAGGTAAGGTGGACAAGGTAGCTGGCAAAGGGCTTTCCACCAACGACTTCACAGATGCTTACAAGACCAAAATTGACGGTGCTGCTTCCGTTGTGAAAAAGACATTCGCAGCGAACGGCTGGGGAACAGCTGGCAGTGATGGTTACTACAACATGAGCATTCCGGCAGCTGGAAAATATCCAGTGAAAGTCATGAGGAATGAAAACGGTACATATACCGAAGCACTGGTACAGACCGCCGTCAATGGAAACAATGTGGTCATTACTTCACAGGAAACCTTTGAAGGTTATCTGATCGTCATTTAAGGAGGGGCACTGATGGGATGGCTTGACAAATTAAAGCGAAAGCCGCCAAAATCGCAAAAATGGGCACAGCAGCTTAACGGCTACACGCCGATATTCTCACAGTTTGGCACTAACATTTATGCGTCAGACGTGGTGCAGCAGGCGGTCAAGTGTATCGTGGATGAAATGAAAAAGCTCAATCCTACTCATGTGCGATACAACGGAAATGATCCGGTTCCGGTCAACGGGAACATTCAAAAAGTGTTGAACAACCCGAACCAGCTCATGACTACCAGCGAATTTCTGGAAAAAACGGTGTGGCTGCTGCTCTTAAATTATAATGTTTTCATTCTTCCGACTTATTATGTTTGGACGGATACGGACGGAACTGAAAAACGATACTATACCGGTTTATATCCTTTAAAACCTACTCAGGTTGATTTCATCGAGGACGGTGCAGATCAGTTGTATGTCAAAATGCGGTTTGAGAATAACTTTGAAACCACAATCAAATATGACAACCTGATCCACATTCGATATAACTTTTCCGTCAATGAATACATGGGTGGCGACGTATCCGGTCAGCCGGATCATGGTCCGTTGCTCAAAACATTGGAACTGAATGCGACTTTGCTACAAGGCATTGCGAAAGCGATGAAAGCCAGCTATGCGATCAACGGCGTTATCAAATACAATACAATGCTTGATGATGGAAAAACAGAAATTGCATTGAAAGAGCTGGAAACGAAACTGCAAAATTCAGAAAGCGGATTTTTGCCACTCGATTTGAAAGCGGAGTTCACGCCACTTGAAAGAAAAGTGGAATTGGTGGACGAGCCTACACTGAAATTCATTGATGAAAAGATTCTCAGGAACTGGGGCGTACCGCTGTCAATCTTGACAGGCGACTACACGAAAGCACAGTATGAAGCTTTTTATCAGAAAACATTGGAGCCGCTTATCATTTCCATTTCACAGGCGTTCACGAAAAAGCTTTTTACAGATGGACAGAAATCTTTCGGAAACGTGATTAAACTGTATCCGAAAGACCTGATATTCATGACGGTTGAGCAGACATTAAACATGGTCAACATGCTCAGCAATACCGGAGCGATTTATGAAAATGAGAAGCGTGTGGCGTTTGGCTTACGCCCACTGCCTGAATTGGAAGGCAAGCGGTACATGTCATTGAACTGGGTTGACGTTGACATTGCAAATCAGTATCAGGTAGGCAATGCTGCGAAAAATAATACCCCGCCGGGTAATGACGATGGAGGTGCAAACGATGGCGAAGAAGAATAAGCCGCTCGAACAGCGGTCATATAATTTTGAAGTCCGGGCGGAAGAATCCGAAGCCGGAAATATCATCACAGGTCGTCCGATTGTGTATAACAGCCGGACAGATCTTGGCTGGTTCGATGAAATCATTGAGCCGGGAGCCTTAAATAATACCGACCTGACAGATGTTCGGTTTCTTGTAAATCATGACACAAGCAAAATCCCGCTGGCAAGGTCGAGAAGAAACAACGGCAACAGCACCATGCGGCTGACAACTGATAATGATGGTTTGGGAATCCGTGTCATGCTTGACACAGAAAACAACGCCGAAGCTCGATCATTATACAGTGCTGTACAGCGGGGCGATATTTCCGGCATGTCGTTCATGTTCGGCATCCGAGATGAAGAGTGGGAGAATCTCGACAGCGATCATCCCACTCGGCATATCAAAGACATTAGCACAGTCGTCGAGGTATCAGCCGTGACTTTCCCGGCGTATGAATCGACTGAAATAAATGCACGAAGCAAGGAGGCATTGGACAATGCCCGGTCAGCGGTGGACACTGCAAGACAGCAGAGTGCGGCATCAGTGGACACTGATGAATTAGAGTTGCTGAAAGAAAAAGCGAAAATTTTAGGAGGCTTATAATCATGGGTAGAAAAAAGATTCTGGAAAAACGTCTGGCAAGATTACAGGCGAAAAAAACAAAACTGACAGAGCGTGCACTTGCTTCACAGGATGCAGCAGAAGTACGTTCCATCAATGAGGAACTGTCTGAACTCAATGAAGAGATCAGTGAAACTCAGGAAGAAATCGACGCAATCGACGATGATACGAGAGGAGGGGATCCGGCATCTAATTCAGCGGAAGGAGGTACAGACCCACAGCAGAGAAGTGCAGTTCCGGCAAATGCTCAGTTTGTGAATGGCGGCATTTCACTTGGTTCATTCGGTCAGCAGACCGGTCAGCAGCGAAGCAATGATGATCCATATGCAACCCTGGAATACCGTACCGCATTTAAAGACTATGTGCAGCGTGGAACACCAATCCCATCTGAACTGATTCAGAGAGCTGGCGGAGATGCTGGCCCGACCGTTGCGGCAGACCTTGGTATGATTATCCCGACAACGATCATGAACGAGTTCATTGAGAAAGTTTCCAAAGTTTACGGTCAGCTTTACAGCAAAGTCCGCAAACTGAACATTCAGGGCGGCGTGAAGTTCCCGATCTCCGATCTGAAAGCCAATTTCAAATGGATCACAGAAACAACCGTTTCTGAGCGTCAGAAAGCCGGAGATATCAAAGATTACATTGAGTTCTCTTACAACATCGGAGAAATCCGTGTATCTCAGACCTTACTTTCTCAGGTTGTAACCCTGTCACTGTTTGAGCAGGAGATCGTTCGTATCATGGTTGAAGCGTATGTGGAAGCAATGGACAAGGGTATCATCAACGGAACAGGTAAAGGTCAGATGCTTGGTATTTTACAGGATACCAGAGTGACCAATAACGAGGGTCATACGATCACATTCACAGCCGCAGAGTTCTCAGACTGGGAAAAATGGAGAAAGAAACTCTTTGCAATCATCCCGCTTTCCAAACGTGGACAGGGCGAGTTCATTTTCACAGCTGGCACAGTTGAATCCAACTTACTGACTATGAAAGACGCAAATAACCGTCCGGTATTCCGTGAAGCTACTGACCTCAGCGTTGGCGAGAGTGCTACTTCTGGCAGATTCTACGGTCGTGAAGTGACTATGGTTGAGCCGGACATCGTAGCCGATTTTGACACAGCAGAAAGCGGTCAGGTAGTTGGACTGTATTGGATTCCGAACGACTACGCAATCAATACAAACCTTGCGTTCGGCATGAAACGCTATTTCGATGACGAGAAAAATGAGTGGGTCAACAAAGGACTTACGATCGTTGATGGTAAGATGCTGGATGTTGCGGGCTGCTACATCATCAAAAAGAAATAATGAGGTGCGATCATGGTAAATACAACAGTTGAGGCTTTAAAAAATTTATGTGCTGTCATTAAAGGTGGCAGCACGAAAGCCGCTGACATTCCGGGAGATACGATCCCGGATGTCATCAATCAGATTGCCATTGCGAAAGGCGGCGATGATCCGGGCGGCGAACTTGGTACATTGACAGTGACAAGTGCACCGGGCACGGCAAAAGGCACGACTAAGATCACGGTAAGCGGGAACGGTTCCGGTCAGTTGTACTACAAAGTGAGCGGTAGCGGAATCGCTATCAATTATCACGACGACTTATCTGACTGGACGGCATGGGATGGCACGAGTGACATCGCAGCGACAGACGGGGAAAACATCTGCATCGCAGAAGCAGACAGCAATAACCTTGCTATCGCTGCGGGAACCGCTACCGTCAACGCAAACACAAACTAGGAGGTGCTGACGAGTGACGGATGAAGAATTATTGACAGCAGTCAAAAAAAGAATCGGGATGACAGGCGACTATCAGGATGAAACCATTGCCGGACATATTCAGGACGTGAAAGATTTCATGATTGATGCAGGTGTCAGCGATAAAGTAATGGCATCCACGGCAATCATCGGTGCCGTCACTCGTGGCGTGTCCGACTTGTGGGACTATGGGAGTGGGAACGGGGAATTTTCCCCGTACTTCTTCCAGCGTGTAATCCAGCTCACATATGAAGGCGGTGGTTCGGATGGCTGATTATAAACCATCAAGCCCGTTCACGGTGCCGATCAAACTACTGATACCGGAATACAGGACTGTGAAGGGCGTCAAGAAAAAAGTTTTCCCGGAAGATGGTCCTTTGATCTGGTGCAGCTTCAAAACTTATGGCGGCACAGAGCGTGAGGTCAATGAGGTGTATTCCATCGAAGATACTTGCAATGTGGAAACATGGTACCGACCGGACATCACGAGTGAATGCCGTGTCATGCTGGCGGATACCGGGGCGACTTATGAGATTTTGAATGAGCCTGAAAACATCAATATGAGGAATCAATATTGTAAATTCAAAGCTCGGAGAATCAAAGGAGGAGCATGATGGGCAGGACGACGTTGAAACTGGATACCAGTGCTTTTGATGATTTTGCTGAAAAGCTTGACCGTCTTGGTGCTGACTTGAAACCGATATTTGATGACGCTCTGACGCAGGCAGCGGAAACGATCACAGAAGACACGCTTGAAGCAGTGAAAGATCAGTATCTACCCGCTCACGGCGATTATCATCACGAAGGACACCCAACAGAAAAAAGCATTATCAGAAATCCACATGTTAAGTGGAGCGGCATGATGGGAGAGGTTGCAGTCGGTTTTGATTATGACAAACCCGGTGCAGGTGGGTATCTGATTACCGGAACACCACGGATGGACCCGGATAGAGAACTGAACCGGATTTACAAGGGCAAGCGGTACATGACTGAAATTAAAAAGGACATGATCGAGATTTTTCAGGATGCGATTGACGATCATATGGGAGGTTGAAATGGAGGATAATTTAATTCAGATATTAGAAGAACTGGGATATCCGGCTATCAGGCAGGGAAGTCTTTCTCCTGATGAAGAATACCCGGACAGCTTTTTCACATTTTGGAATAATGACAGCCCGGATCACGCCCATTATGACAATGTCGAATATGGCACGGAATGGGATTTTGATGTGAACTTTTACAGCACTGATCCGGAAAAAACTTATAAAGTTCTTGCTGATGCAAGGATCAAATTGAAACAGAACAAGTGGATCATCCCCGGAAAAGGGTATGACGTGGCTTCTGATGAAGTGACACATGCCGGTAGGGGTATGAGAGCATTCTATTTAGAATTTTAGGAGGTACGAAGATTATGAAAATCGTTGAGTACAGAGGTATTGAAGGGCTTGTGTATGCACCGATCACAGAAGATTCTAGTGAAAATTTTACCACCGGCGAGGTCAAAGAACTGGCGGGCACGTCTGAGCTGACAAGATCAACCGAATCATCTTCTGAGGTCCATTACTATGACAACATGCCAGCAATCACGATTGAATCAACCGGCTCTGACGAAGTAACCTGCACGGTGTCAGCGATCCCGCTTGACGTACTGGCAGACATTACGGGTCAGGTCTATGACGCTGCGACAGACATGTTTGTCGAGGGTGCGAGGGAAAGCAAATACTACGCAATTGGTTATAAGACCAAAAAAACTGACGGAACAGAGGTGTATGTATGGAGACTGAAAGGAACTTTCTCTATTCCAGAATCCACCCATATCACTGAGGACGATGGAACAGATGCAAATGGTCAGGAAATCACTTATACGGGTATTTCCACCACCCACAAATTCACAAAGACAGGCAAGGGTGCGAAAGCTGTCAACGTTTTAGCTGACGGCAAAGCGAATGTGACAGATTTCTTCACGACTGTCCAGACACCGGACACAATTAAGGTCAAAAGCTAAAAATGAAATCGGAGGGAACACATAATGCAGAAAGAAATTGTTTTAACAGTCAAAAATAAAAAGGGCGAGACCGTCAAAGAAGTGACGGCTCACACCTTTTCCATCTATTTCGGTACGATCGACAAACTGATGTCCTTACTTGATTTAGATGATGCGACGACTTCTTTTGATATTCTGAAAAAAGTGACGACCGCATGGGGCGAAGTCACTGAAATCCTTGGCGAGATGTTCCCGGAGATGGAGCCATCTGATTGGGATTATGTCAAGATCAATGATCTGGTTCCGATAGTCTTACAGGTCATCCGCTACACCTTGACTGAATTAATGGAGATTCCTTCCGAAAAAAATTAGATGGGGGAGCTGATGAAGCTCCCCTTTCTGAGCAGTTATTTAATTTGAATTATAACTTGTGCAAGGAATTTCCGGCGATGAACCCGCTTGAAAATGAGCGAAAGACGTTCCACGAGATCATCCACTTATATTCACGGGTCCGGGTAATCCAGATCAAAGAAAATAAAGAGCTTGCAAAAATGCAGCGTAACAATGGCACACAGACAGAAAGAGTGATCCGCAGACCTGCGGGCGATGATTGGTTCTAAGGAGGTGGGAAGATGGCAGACGAAAGCACGACAAAAATCAAAGTCGATTTGTCGGAACTGAAAAAAGAGTTCAAAGATGCACAGCGACATATCCAGCTTGTCAATTCTGAGTTCAAAGCAGCGACCGCCGGAATGGGGAAATGGTCTGACAGTGCTGACGGCGTGAGTGCGAAGATCAAACAGCTCAACGGGGTTTTGGATGCTGAAAATGCAAAACTGAAATCACTGGAAAGTCAGTATGCAATGGTGGCAAAAGAGCAGGGGGAAAACTCCAAAGGTGCTCAGGAGTTAATGATTAAAATTAACAACCAGAAAGCCGCCGTTGAAAAAGTGAAATCTTCACTCAGCTACTACACGGATAAGCTCGAAGAGATGACGAGCGAATCCAAACAGGCGGCGAGTGCCAGTGACACCCTGAAAGACACCATCAGCAAGCAGGAATCGGAGTTAGATTCTTTAAAATCAACATACGCAAATCTTGTATTGGAGCAGGGGAAAAGCTCACAGGAAGCCAAAGACACAGCGAAACAGATTTCCAAACTATCGGAAGAATTGCAGCAAAATAAATCCGCACTGAAAGAAGCGGAAAACGCTGCGGATCAGTTTGATAAATCGCTGGATGATGTTGAGGACAGTGCCGACGATGCGAGCGACGGCTTCACGGTCATGAAAGGTGCCCTTGCTGATCTCATTGCAGACGGCATCAAAAGTGCAGCAGGAGCATTGAAGGATTTCGTTGTCGAATCTGACAGTGCATATAAAAAGTTTCAGGCTGAGACCGGTGCCAGCACCGAAGAGATGGAAAAGTTCTCCGATCAGATGGATGAAATCTATGAGAGTGGCATCGGGGAATCACTGGGCGACATTGGCGATAAAATGGCTTATGTCAAGCAGGTTACCGGCGAGGTGGACCCGTCAAAGGTTAAAGAGCTGACGGAAAATGCCATAGCATTGGAAGACACGTTCGGGTCAGATTTCAATGAAACGATCCGGGGCGTTAATAACCTGATGCAGCATTTCGGGATTGATTCTGAGGAAGCTTTTGATCTGTTTGCAAAAGGTTCACAGCTCGGACTTGATTACACGGACGAGCTGGGGGATAACATCGCAGAATACGGCGGCAACTTTGAACAGGCCGGATATTCCGCAGAGGAATATTTCCAGCTGCTTGCCAATGGTTCAAAAAACGGTGCTTACAATCTGGACAAAGTCAATGATTCAATCAATGAGGTCAAGAACCGGTTAGGCGACGGAACCATCGAAAAGAATATCAACATTTTCAGCGATGGAACGAAAGCAGCTTTTGATGCATGGAAATCCGGCAAAGGCACGATGAAGGATGTCATTGATTCGATTGTCGATGACATTAATAATTGTGAGAATGAACAGGAAGCGTTGAACATGGCGGCGACCGCATTCGGTACGATGGGCGAGGATGCGAACCTGAAAGTCGTTAAGTCCTTGAAGAGCACCGGCAATTCTTTCAAAAACGTCAAAGGCACGATGGAAGAGATGAAAAACATCCGCTATGATGACGTTGGCACGCAGTTCAAACAGCTTGGACGAACGTTGATGAACGAGCTTGTCAAACCACTGGCGGAAAAAGCCCTGCCACAGTTTGAAAAGCTGGCAGATGGAGCGATCAAAAACATTGACAAGATCATTCCGGTTGCGAAAACACTAGGCGTGGTACTGACCGGAATGTTCGTGACCAATAAGATTTCTACATTCGTCACATCTTTGAAAACCCTTATTCCAGCGTTCACAGCAACCACGGCGGCTACAGATGCACAGACCGCTTCCACCCTTGCGGCAAATGCGGCATGGCTGGCATCGCCTATCACTTGGATCGTTGCGGGTCTTGCGGCTGTCACGGCTGCGGTCGTGATTTACAACAAGAAGCAAAAAGAAGCGATTGAAGCAGAGTATGGACTGACGGAAGCTCAGGAAAAAACCATTGAAGAGTCGTCAGAGTTGAAAAAGTCTTATGACGAAATGAACGAATCCCGAAATCAGTCAATGGCTGCGGTGGATGCGGAATATAGTCATCTGACAGAGCTGAAAGATGAACTTCTCACGCTGGTGGATGCGAATGGAAAAGTCATCGAAGGTAATGAAGATCGGGCGAACTTTATTGTCAACCAGCTGGCGAGTGCGTTGGGAATTGAAAAGGAAAAAGTTTGGGAGATCATCCAGTCAAACGGCGAACTTTCCAAAAGCATCGACGCACTGATCGAAAAGAAAAAAGCGGAAGCCCTACTCAGTGCAAATGAAGCAGCCTACACCGAAGCGATCCAGAAAAGGAACGAAGCACTTTCCACCTATCAAAGCAGTTTGCAAACCTTAAAGGAAGCCGAGGACAAATATAATCAAACCAAAGACAAAGCGAACGAGGCTCTTGATACGTTCAATGAATTGTTAAAGACAAGCCCGGAAGCTGCTGCCGCTTACTACTCTGCCAATAAGCAACTGATTGACGGAAATGAGGAAGCGAAAAAGTCTTATGACAAGGCGAAAAAAGGTGCTGACGATGCGGAGCAGTCTTATGTTGGTTACTTAACAACCATTCAGAACTATGAGGGATTATCTTCTGCGATCATCAGCGGCGACGCCACGAAGATTCAGGTAGCGATGAACAACATCGAAAATTCTTTCATTACTGCGGAAAATGGTACCCGTGAGAGCTTGGAGCGGCAGGTTGACAACATGGAGCAGAATCTGTCAGATATTCAGACCGCCATCGAGAACGGTACGCCGGGAGTGACGGAAGCTGATAGACAGATGGCTCAGCAGATGGTTGACGCTGCCAAAGCGGAGCTTGACAAGTTACCACCAGAAGCAGGGGAATCCGGCACAGAAGCCGGAGAAGCCCATGCAAAAGGTGTATCGGGTACAAGCAAGGACAATGAAAAAGCCGGTTCAGATGTTTCCAGTGCCACCAAAAAAGGTCTTGAATCAGCGGACACGAAAGGAGCCGGAGACAGTAAGGCGAAACAGTTTGGCCAGGGTGTGTCACAGAATCAGCAGTATGCGAATTATGCAGGTTCAGCGGTGTCTCAGATGCTTAACAAAGGACTGGGAAGCTCTGACACGAGATCCACAGGTAGCGGAAGCGTCAACAACTTCAATACCGGCGTGAAATCGGTCAATACATATGATCCGGGAAAAGCTCGGGCAGATTTAGCGAAGGACGGTCTGGCAGCAGTCAAAACCTATGATACAGGCGACAATTTCACAGCCGGATTTAAAAATGGTATGAGTAGTGGCAATGCATCCACAAGTATCTGGTCATCCGCTTGGAACCTTGGTAAAAAAGCATTGAACGCATTGAAAGCAGCGATCAAAGAAGGCTCGCCGTCCAAACTGACGTACCAGAGCGGCGGTTATTTCGTAGCTGGTTTTGCCAATGCAATTGCGGAGGGTGTGAAGACAGTTGTGCCAGTCGTTCAAAAGATGGGCGAAGCTGCGATCGATACCCTTAATGATGAAATGTCAACCGGCATCAATGTCCCAGCCGTCAACGGTATATCATCCGTCAAAGCTGCTGGCAGGAAGATCGGAAGGACAGCAGGAACGGTCATGGGTGGACAGGTCACAAATAACTATACTTATAACCAGTACAATAACAGTCCGAAGGCTCTCAGCCGTTTGGAGATTTACAGGCAGACGAAGAACCAGCTCAATTTTGCGAAAGGGGTGTAGATGATGTTTCGTTGCTGGATTGAAAATGAATATAAAAGCAAGCTTGAATTGACGGACAACCCGGATTATACAGTTTATCAGATTGACGGATTGGAACCGCCGCAGGCTACCATCAATACATCCGCAGTCGCAAATTTTGACGGTTCCCGCTTCAACAGTTCACGAACTAATGAGCGGAATATCGTCATTTACCTGGCGATTGAGGGGGATTGCGAAACGAACCGGATCAACTTATATCGGTTTGCTCGAGCAAAGAAGTTTATCCGGTTTTATTATCAAAATGGTTCAAGAGACGTTTATATTGACGGTTATGTGGAAAGCATTTCAATCGGATTTTTTGAAATGAAACAGGCGGTGCAGATTTCAATTATCTGTCCATACCCATTTTTCAAATCGAATAATGAAACAGTATTGGATTTCACATCCGTGGAGCCGCTTTTCATTTTTCCCTTTGCATATGAAGCAGCTGGGGCACCGTTTTCTGTGTTGCAGGCCGGAGCCATGCAGTCGCTTATCAATGGGGGCGATGTGGAAAATGGTCTGAAAATAATCATTAAAGCGACCGGACAAGCACTGAACCCACGTGTTTTGAACGTGACAACCAATGAATTTTTTAAGATCAACATTGAAATGACGGAGGGCGATCAGCTCACAATCAATACGAACAAGGGTCAGAAATCACTGACACTGTTTCACGACGGAACGGAAAGCAACGTCATTAATGACATGGAAGTCGGGTCCACATGGTTCCAGCTTTATACAGGAGACAATGTGTTCAGTTATGACGCAGATGAATTTCCTGAAAACATCCTTTGCACCTTTCAGCATACGAATGAATTTGAGGGGGTGTGACCATGGACGTTTATGTGCTTGATAAAGACTTTTCCATTTTGGATGTATGTGACGATTACAAGAGCATCATCTGGACGACCCGATATTTTTCGCCGGGAGATTTTGAGCTATATCTTCCGGCAACTGACAAGAACATCATGCTACTGAAAGAAGATCGCTATTGTGTCCGGGAACAAGACAGAACAAATGACACGTTCAAAAATGTCATGGTCATCCGAAAAGTTCAGATCACGACATCTATCGAAGATGGTAATTACCTGATCGTGACTGGTCAGTGCTTGAAGTCTGTTCTGGCCCGTCGTATCGTTTGGCAGCAGACGACTATCACAGGGCTTTTTGAACTGGGCATCCGAAAAATCGTGACTGAAAATGCAATCAGTCCAACGATCGCAGCTCGAAAAATCCCGCAGTTGGAGCTTGGAACCTTGCAGGGATACACAGACACGATCGACAAGCAGGTAACCGGGGCGAACTTGGCAGATTTCATCGAAGAGATGTGCACCGCTTACGGGATTGGCTGGGATGTATATATTCAGAATAAGAAAATGCGGTTTGAATTTTACAAAGGCGAAGACCGTTCCTATAATCAGACGGTCAACCCTTATGTCGTGTTCTCTCCTGAGTTCGATAACCTTTTGACCACTGATTACCAATATGACAAGACCAATCACAGGAACGTGGCACTGGTAGCAGGGGAAGGGGAAGGACTGGACAGAACGACCGTGACAGTCGGCACCGCTTCCGGTCTTGATAGATATGAACTTTTCGTTGACAGCAGGAACACATCCAGCAATGACGGAGAGATCACGGCAGCAGATTATCAAAAACTGCTACAGGAAGAAGGACTTGAAAATCTGAGTTCTGATGAAAACAGCATTTTGGAAAATATCACGGGAGAAGTGGAAGCTTCCACCAATTACATTTTTGGCAGAGATTATTTTCTTGGCGACATAGTGGAAGTATTCAATGAGTACGGGATTGCGACCACGCCCCGGATCATTGAGATCATAGAGAGTGAAGACGACACGGGAACCTATACGATCCCGACATTTAGCACGTGGGAGGTTTAGAGAATGGCAATTACATATGGATTTTTTAACGCGACAAAACGAAGTGACGGCACATATGATCGTGCCTATAATTCCGACCAGATCAGTGACATGTTCGAGGGTCTGGTCTCCGATGGTGTCTTTGAATCAATCGGAGATGCTATGGTAGTCACTGCCAAAAGCGGAATGACCGTGCAGGTGGGAACTGGAAGGGCAAGCATTGACGGGCGATGGATCAAGAATGATGCAAAAATGGATATCACACTCGCAGCGTCCAATATCGCACTGAACCGGTGGAGTGCTATCGTTATCCGGCTCAACATGTCCAGCAGGACCATGAGCATCGTTGAAAAAGTCGGGACAGCTGCCACGAATCCGGTCAAGCCGTCACTGACAAACAGCAACACAGTCAAAGAAAAGTGCTTGGCTTATGTGTACGTCAAAGCCGGTGCAGGCTCAATCACTCAGGTTGACATCACTGACATGCGGGCGGATACGTCTGTTTGCGGCTGGGTAACCGGAGTGATTAAGCAGGTGGATACAAGCAAACTATTTTTACAGTATCAAGCCGCATATGAACAGCAGCTTGCAACCATGAACGCATGGGAGACACAGCAGAAAGCGGCGTTTGATACATGGTTTTCTGCACTTACCGACCAGCTGCAAGTCAATACCTACATCCAGAAATTTAGAAAAGTTGTCACAACGACAACCGAACAGGGCACTTTCAGCCTTAACATGAGCGGATACACTTATTCATCAAGTGACATCATTTTCATAAACGTCAACGGCGTGTCACTGATCGAAACTTACGATTGGATCATTAACACATCAAAATCGCCAGTGGAGATTGATACAAGGGTCGGAATGGATGCGGGGAATGAGGTTGAGATCATCGTTCTCAAATCACAGATTGGTCAGGCTTAGTGTTTACAAATTATGGAAAATATGATATAATGAAATCGTTGAAAGATACGGTTTTTGGTAGGTGTTCATTTTTCATTTCCTCCTTTCTGGTATATATCTTTTCCGAAAAAAGCACCCGTCATTGTGGCGGGTGCTTTTTTGTACATTTTTACTAACGCAAAGGCGTTATTTTTGTGTATTTTGTCAATATACATATTAACACATGTGCGTTATAATATATACATAATAAAGAACAGGAGGAAAACAAAAATGAAAGAAAATACTTACAAAATCAACTACAAAAACGGGAACAGCATGAGCGTTAAAGCACTGAGTATGATCTTGAAAGACGGCAAAGTATACCAGACATGCAAAGGTACCCCGTTTGACAATCCGGTACCTAGTGTTTTTGATGGCAGTAAAATCAAGTCAATCGAGTGCATCGAAAGAAATAACGACATTGGTTTTGAGGAGGAATAAAAATGGAAGAAATCAAAACAGTTTATCAGTTACTTAAAAAAATAATGCCGATTACAAATCAGTTCGATATGCCACAAATGAGATCACTGCTCTGTATGTTAATGGAAGAATGGTGCAGGGCGAACGATGAAAATATCGTTGAGTTTGTCAATGAATTGCAGGAAGTTGTCGGACAGGTTGAAGAAGCGTGCGGTAAATATTAAATACATATGATAAAATTATGACATGGGAGGTATTCATCATGAATCATATAAAAGAAATCCGGCAGGCGAAGAACCTGAACCGGAAGCAATTATCAGAACTGTCCGGGGTTCCATCCCGGACTATTGACGACTGGGAAAATAACAGACGGGTGCCCCGTGATGTTTACCAGCTCAAAAAAGTAGCTGATGCACTGGGAGTCAAAATTGAAGATTTAATCAAATGGGAAGAGCTGCCAAAGTAGGCAGCTCTTTTTTTAATGCACATATATCGACGGGAGAATCCTGACGATCGTTACCGCTTGCCGGTCATCGTCAATGTCAAAAATCACTTGATATGAACCCGGATAGATTGCTTTATAGCGTGGATCAAGCCGGTAACTTGAACGACCGTCCGGGAACGTGTCCAGCTTGTCGATTGCTGTCACGATCATTTTGATTGTGTTTTTTGCAGTTTCCTCGGACTTGTATGCAGCGTGAAGAAATTGATAGATTGCGTCCAGATCTTTTTCAGCTTCCTCAGTATAAATGATTTTATAAACCATATTTCCGTTTTATGTCCTCATGTGAAACTGTTTTCCCACCATTGCGGGCTTGTGTCCGTTCACTCTCAAGAATGGCTTTCAGCGTCCTGATATCCTCCTGCTGGCGTTGATATTCAGCGTATGACTGCACTACCAGATGACCGGTGCCGTTCTTCGTTACGAAAAGCGGGTTTCCAGTGTGGGTGCAGTATTCACTGATCTTGTTCGTATCCCTTAATTCTGAAATCGGTATGATATCCATTTTCATTTCCCCTTTCGTTGGTATGTCTTTATTATATGTGATTTTAGTGAAAATGTACAATAAAATGCTCTTTATTTTGTACATTTTTATCATGGACATAATAACGCATGTGCGTTATAATTAAGACAGTTAAAGAAAGGGGAAATACATCATGAGTAAAGCAAATGTGTACCAGATGGTAACCGATAGAATAATTAAACAGATGGAGCAAGGGATCATCCCGTGGCACCGCCCGTGGACGGGAGTTCTGGAAGGAGCTTTCAACCGGATCAGCAAAAAACCATACAGCTTACTCAATCAGATGCTCTTAGAGCATAAGGGCGAGTATGCCACTTTCAAACAGTGGACAGGGCTGGGCGGTAAAATTAAAAAAGGTGCAAAGGCTGAGATTGTGGTATTTTGGAAAATCTACCCTATCAAAGAAGAAGTTGACGGGAAAGAAGAAATCAAAAATATCCCGGTACTCAAATATTACAATGTATTCCACATTTCACAGGTAGAGGGCGTTGAGCCGTTACCAAAAGAAGAATTGAAACCGCTTGAACCTATCGAGGAAGCTGAAAAAATCAAAGAAGCATACAAAGACCGGGAACATATAAAGATTGTTGAGACTGTGACCAATAAAGCATTTTACAGTCCATCAAGTGATTATGTTCAGGTGCCTTGTAAAGATCAGTATTCTGACATTTCGGAGTTTTACAGCACCTTATTTCACGAAATGGTACATAGCACTGGACATCACACGAGATTGAACCGGTTTGAAAAGGGAATGAGCACTGCACCGTTCGGCAGTGAAGATTATTCAAAAGAAGAGTTGGTGGCAGAGATCGGAAGTGCAAGCATCCTGAGCATGATCGGGATTGAAACAAACCGGACTTTCAAAAATTCAGTTGCATATCTCCAAAGCTGGATCAGGGTTCTGAAAAATGATAATAAGTTCATTGTATCCGCTGCCAGCAAAGCGGAAAAGGCTTGTAAGTACATTATTGACGGACCGGCGGAAGAGTAAAATCTTCCGCTTTTTTCTAAAATACCTATTGACATTTTAACGCACACGCGTTATAATATAGTTACAAGGTAAGGAAATAACAGCAAGGAAAACAAGGAGGAAATAAAAAATGAAAAATTATGAGGAAATGACAAGCCGGGAACTGAAAAAAGTAGCAGCGGAGTTAAAAATCAAAAACTACTCAAGATCAACAAAAGATTATTTGTTACTTGAGATCAAAAGAATACTGGCAGAAAGAGAGCCAGTTGAAAAACCGAAAAAGACCCGTGGAAAACTTTACGAATACAACGGCAAAGCTCAAACGCTTGGTCAGTGGAGTAAAGAGTTGAATATCCCGCTCGGAACGCTCAATGCGAGGATCAGAAGGATGGGCTGGACCATTGAAGAAGCTCTCGGAACTGAAAGCGGTTCCAAAAATGAAAAGCTTTATAAGTTCAATGGAAAGTCACAGTCATTAGGACAGTGGGCGAAAGAGCTTAATATTTCAATAAATACCCTCCGGGCAAGGGTTGACCGGTTGGGATGGGATATTGAAAAAGCACTGACCACGCCATCAAGAGGGAAAGGGGATAAATAATGACAAGAGAAAAATTTGAAAGCTGGTGCCGTGAAAACGGCACTAGCAGAATAAATAAAAGTTGCAACGGTATTGACTGGGTGCTAGTGACCATGACCGATGGCTGGATCGCAATATTTGAATATGATTACGAATCCGGTTACTACCCGAAAATACAGGCAAAAGACATGGAACATGCAATCAGCTATATAAGCATGATCGAGCGTCCACGGGTACCGCTTCAAGAATTATAAAAAAGTTTGCACTTGCGTTAAAAATCACTTGACTTTATAACGCAAGTGCGTTATAATATATTCATAAGATAAAGAACAGGAGGACATAAGATGTACAAAGTAGTAACAGATGGGGGAAAAGAAATCATGAGATCGGAAACATACAAAGGTTGTGAAAGCTATTGGAATAGCTGCAACGGCATTTATGAAGATGAAAACGGAGAGCATTACATTTACATCGAAGAAGCCTAAACCAAACACAAACCGAGCCGGAGCGGTTACTCCGGCAGAAAGAGGGGAAATAAAAATGACAGTACAAGAAAAACACGCAAGAGAGATTTTAAGTAATGAGACACTGGGGAACTTACTAGATGAATGGGAACTAACAACGAACATCCGTACTGCGGAATGTGCAATGGTCCGCGGGTGGCTGATGGACGAACTGGAAAGCCGCAACCCGGAAGCGTTTGATAAGTGGCTGGATCAGGATGCACCGACAGATGAAAGCCTCCGGGAGTATATGACAGCATGAAATTAAATCAATTAAAAGATATTCTTTCCGCTGACCGATATATTTTATCGGTTGGCGGGAAAGAATATCAATACAGACGATCTGAAATATCGGAAATGTATCGTGATTATGGTAATCACGAAATAAGAAATATTTATAGTTTTGCATCGAAAGACAATGCTATGGAAATAACTTTAAAATCGCCCATTTAGGGCGGTTTTTTGTTTATGTGGGTATTTTATCGACTAACGAATAAAAATCGAAATACGAGCGTCTGACAAGCTTACACGGGCATTTCTGTTTGTGTATTGTTATAATCAAATTATGTCCCGGTCTTGATATCTGAAATATACATACAATAGACAAATCGCAGAAAAAAGCCGCCACATCAAGGTTTAACATCTTTCAGGCAAAAGATAGAGACCTTAATCGTGGCGGCGTTTTCGTTGATATAACAACGTTTAGAGGTTGTCGGCTTGCGTGGAATTTCGTTCTACAATAGACAAAACAATACACACAGTTTTATTCAAATTTGAGTTTATTTATTTCTTCCAAAAGTTCCCGGGTGTCCTTGTGGGTATAATGCTGAGTAACGTCTTTCAAAGCGTGTCCCATGATTCTTTTTACCGCTACTTGGTTCAACCCGCACCGGTCCGCAAACGTGGCGAACGTGTGCCGGGTATCGTGTGGCGTGTGATCCAGCTCAAGAGCTGCCGTCATTTTATCCCAATACATCTGACGGTAAGAGCGGTATGGTATTTTTTTATTTTCCCGTGTGATAAGGTACTTATGCCCGTTTGCGTATCTTGCAGCGATCAGGGGCAGGATATTTTCATGGAGCGGGATGATCCGATCCGTTCCCGCTTTCGTCTTTTTCCCGGCGATCAAATATTTATCCTCGATAAATACGTTTTTATTTTCCACCTCTAGTAACTCCGTGATCCGCAGCCCGGTATATAAGAGTATCTGAATAGTATCGTGTAGCGGATGCCGGAAGTCTTTCAGGCGTTTGATCTCTGCCGGTGTGAATGGTTGGCGTTCTTCAATCTTGACATCTTTGACCGTTATCAGCTCGATGATATTCTTTTCAATGATTTCATGTTTCATGGCATATGTATAAAGCTGATTCATACAGTTTTTAAAAACCCGCTGCCCGTGTGGTGTCAATTCATTCATGACCGTTTCAAGGTGGATCGCTTTTATCTCACGCATTGTCATTTTATGAAGTGTGAAAGCTTTATTGAAGTATGAGGTATAATTTTTCACAGTCTTTTCTGACAGGTCCGTGGCAGCAGCCCAACGCTCGAATACGTCTTTCAACATGATATCCTTGTTTGTCAGATCATATGGTTTTATCAGGTATTCCCGTAAAGCGTTTTTCGCTTCCGTCTTGGTTAAGTAGTAACCGAGGTATTTATACTGCTGTTTTCCCTCAATGGTCCATCCCGTCGTTATACGTACCGCCCACGGTTTGCGACGTTTCCCGCCCAATTTATAGATTGAACCTTCTCCATTTCCTCTTCTCACGGTGTCATGCTCCTTTTTCACTTTAGTACGTTAATGTAACACATGTTATAGTTACAGTATATATTTTCTTTTATATAAATACCCTCCATTTTTTACCCATAAAAATTACTATACTTTTTTCAATAATAACTGCCGATTTAACTGTAACAACTGTAACAAAGTCCGGGAAGCCGCTATTCATGCGGGCTGCGGGCGTTACAGTTGTTTGATTTTAACTGTAACAAACTGTAACAAAGTGTAACAAATTAACGCAATAGCGTTTTTATTTTAAGTATTCATCGATTTTTTGCAGGTCGTTTATATAATTTATGACCTTTTTGCGTCCCATTTTATTTAGAACCGTGTACTCAGCGAGTAGCCACTCTGCAAGGACATCCCGTAATTTATCGTCAATCGCCGGGAATACGAACGCCACGGGTGGTACTTCAAAGATGTGACACAGTTCCCGCAGCGTGTCAATTTTCAGATTTTGGATCGCCCCGCTTTCATATTTTTGGAGTGTGGACAGTGTAAGCCCCAACATGATCGCAAGCTCGTTTTGGGTATACCCCTTTTCAATACGTAATTTTCTGACAATCTCTCCGGTCGTCATATAGGCACCTCCTAACTTTTCCGCATGTTTATAGCTTACTATGCGTAATACACAAAAGACAAGCGAACAGACTTTCCCATATTAAAAATACATAAAATCTATTGAATTGAGAAACGATTTCAATATAATGAAATTTATAAAGTCAATGAATTATTTACAAAGTAAAAATAAACAATAATTTATTCAATTTTTTGTTGATTTTGTCAATAGAAGTTTACTGGAAATTATTGTAAGATAATAACTGTCAAGAGGACATAACGAGTGAACCGGATAGTACGAAGTAATTCGACAGGAAAGTGAGAGAAGGAGTTAGGGAGTGAGCGACCACTTAAAAAGAACTAACAGAATCGCCAAACAGAAGTCGGACAGAAAAGGAAGCCAAGAGCACCGCATAGTGACATTGTTCTTTTTACAAAAGTTTTACCGCAAGGTGTGGGAAGCAATCAACAAACAGGGAGATTGCAAAGCTCATTGACGAGGCTTAATTGAGCGGTTGTCACGTAGCAAAGAGGTAATGCACCAAACAGGGGAAGAACCTGCAAGCACTATTTAATAGTGAGGTCGAGGACACCGGGAAAACGCTGGTTCGAATCCAGCCGTGACAATTTAATACTTTAGAAAGGAGGCGAGAATGTGAGAAATCTTATTAAAAAGAAGATGATCGACAGCGGTCGGGATGATTTCGTAAATTATCTGGCGGAGCTGCTGGGTATCTCAAAACAGGCTGCCAGTGCAAAGCTGAACGGTGGCGGCAAATTTAATGAAAAGGATATTAGCATCCTTACTATTAAATTAGGCTTTACAGCGGACGAGCTGAAAAAAGCCGTAACAAAGGAATGATGATTTTGAAAGTGGTTGAATGTGCAAGACTTTTGGGAAAATCAGAGCAGTTTATCCGGATCGGATTACAAAGAGGTGTGCTGCCGTTTGGCTATGCCGTCAAAATGAGCAGCCGGTGGAGTTACCATATATCGGAAGCGAAGGTATATGAGTATTTAGGAAAGTGAGGTGCTAGATGATTAAGTTATACGAACATCAATCGGAAGCACTGGAAGCGACAAAAGACAAAAATCATGTTGCCTACTATCACGACATGGGATTAGGAAAAACATTCACAGGTGCAGAAAAAATGCATCAGTTAGGCGCAAAAGTCAATCTCGTTATCTGTCAGAAATCGAAGATTGATGACTGGGTAGAGCATTTCGAAAGTCATTATGATTATGAGGTGTATAACCTTACTCATAAAATGGATTTTGATATTTTTACTCACGCCGAATCAAAAGGAATGATCGGCGTTATCAATTACGAACTTGCGTTCAGACGGCCGGAGCTGGCAAAGTTGAAAGATTTCACTCTGATGCTGGATGAAAGCTCATTAATTCAAAATGAACATACTAAACGGTCAGCGTTCATTTTAAAGAAGCTCAAGCCCGAAAATGTGATCCTTTTATCCGGTACACCGACCGGGGGAAAATATGAAAAGTTGTGGAGCCAGTTACACCTACTAGGCTGGAAGATCAGTAAAACAATGTTTTTTGACCAGTTCGTGAGATTTCACTATGAACACTATTTAGAGTTTCCGCTCAGAGTCATTGACGGGTACAAAAATGAAGAGCGGTTGAAAAGGAAGATGCGGCAGCATGGTTGTCACTTCTTAAAAACTGATGAAGTTTTTGATCTGCCGAAACAGGTACATCAAACGATCAAAGTACCAACTACCAAAGAATACAGAAAATTCAGAAAAGATCGCATTGTGACAGCTGCGGGCGTTGAGCTGGTGGGCGATACGACACTAACTAAAATGCTTTATGAAAGACAGTTGTGTGGCCAATATAATCTGGATAAATTGAAAGCATTCTGTGATCTGGTGGAAAGTACAGATGATAGATTGATTGTTTTTTATAATTTTACTGATGAATTGAATCGATTAGTCGACATGCTAGATGCTGATGCTCATATATCAGTTGTAAACGGTTCGAATAAGGATTTACAAGCCTACGATCAATGTAATGATTCTATTACATTCATCCAGTATCAGGCTGGTGCGATGGGTTTGAACTTGCAAAAAGCAAATAAGATCGTTTATTTTACACCGCCATTATCTAGTGAACTGTTTGAACAGTCAAAGAAGCGTATACATAGAATCGGGCAGGAAAGACCATGTTTCTATTATTATCTGACTTGCAAAGATTCAATAGAGGAAAAGATATATCAGACGCTGGCAATGCGTCGCAATTATACAGAAGCGTTATTTGAAGAGGAGGATTAAGAAATGGAAATCAATTTAATCGTTGGACAGGAAGTGTGCGTTGGAACAGTGATTGCACTGTATGAGGAAGGTTTCACATTCGATGTGAATGACGGAAAAATCAGTGAGGTCCGTTGGTAGATGGCAGCGGAAAAAGTTTTTGAAAATAAAATCAAAAAACACTTGCGAGATCACGGTGCCTACTTTTTGAAATACTGGGCAGGTGCCCAGTTCACGAAGTCAGGAGTGCCGGACATTCTGGCATGTGTCAACGGGTATTTCGTTGGGATTGAAGTGAAAGCCCAAAACGGGAAGCCGTCAGAGTTGCAGCTTTACAATATCCGGCAGATACGAAAAGCAGGCGGGTTTGGCTATGTGGTTTATCCGTCTGGATGGGAAAGGTTCAAAGAGATCATAGATGATCTTTTGATAGAACAATTTAATCGGGAAGGAGAAATGATTTTAAAATGAATCTGGAAACCAAAAAGGAAATTGAACATGAATTAATGAAGACAGAGCGGAACGGCATGGACGACTTAATCACTTACATGAAAGTGATAGGGTATTTTGATGCACCATGCAGCGGAGGGAACCACCTTGCAAAAGAGGGCGGACTTGCGGAACACAGCTTGAACGTGTTACACGCTGCACAGAAAATCAGTGTCGCACTGATCGGCGGGAAGAACCTGACGAAAGAAATGCAGAATAGCATTACGATATGTGCATTGCTTCACGATCTTGGAAAATGTGGACAGTTCCGAAAACCGGAGTATGTGGAAAACATTCTTGCATCTGGCAAAAGGTCCGATGCTAAACCGTTCAAACGAAATCCAGAGCTGATGAACGTACCGCATGAAATTCGAAGCATAGTTCTGAGTACCTTGTTCGTTGATCTGACAGAAGAAGAGCAGCACGCAATTTTGTACCATAACGGCTTATACGGTCCACTGAAATATGAGATTCAGGGTAATGAAACGCCACTGTATATGATTATTCATTGGGCTGATATGTGGGCAAGTAGAGTGACAGAAAAGGAGGACTAAATGAACATTGACGTGCTTGGAATTATAGCCCTTATTATCGGGGCGTTTTCAGTCGGGTTATCTATATGGTGTAATGCCAGAAAGATAAAAAGTGACAATGAAATAATCAAAAAATTAAACGAAGAGGAGGACTAAAGTTATGGCAAACATTTATGACGATGTAGAAACCTTAAAAACTCAGATGGCACAGGTTCAGAGCGATATCGACACTCTGACAAATAGTATGCCGGATGCGAATGATTTACTGGCAAGAGCGACCACTGATCTTTCAAACGAAAATCTGAATGAGTGGATCGGGGAAATCTATGTGGGTTATGGTAACGGTTGCACCAATAAACCGGCGGGTGCAGGCAATGGTTATTTTATCAATATCCCGCACTGTACACAGCAGGCTGCCTACAATAAACAGTATTGGATTGAGCGGACAAATAACCACGTTTGGACAAGGATGCAGGAAAACGAAGTATTTTCCGGCTGGGTTATGATCGGCGGAAATGAAATGGTAACCGGTTCCGCAAAAATCACAAATGAGACATTCAACGGGAAAGCCGTATACTGCAAGACTATCAACACAGGTAACTTGCTGAATGATGCAGTGAAAGAAATTTCCAGCGGATTGACTCCGGCAAATATCAAAGTAATCAATATTCGCGGCATGGTATATGGTGGCGGAGATTCAATCCCGCTTCCAAACCCACATCCGACAGTGGCAAATGCGATTTCATGCTATTTGAGACATGACGGGAAAATCTGCATCGGTACCGGTAAAGACCGGACAGCACTGAGCGGATTTGTTCAGATTTACTACACGAATAATTAAAGGAGGGATAGACCATGGCTACAGTTTACGAAGATATCGAAGCATTGAAAACGAGGATGGATGCCGTTGAGAGCATTTTAAGCGGTACAGACTTAACCGATACAGGATGGAACCCGCTGCCGCTTGCAGACGGTATACAGGCGTATGGTGGAGCACCGCAGTACAGAAGAATCGGCAAAATTGTTTCAATCCGTGGAGCGGTCAAAAACGTACTTGCAGCGGGTCCACTTGCTACACTGCCGGAAGGATGCAGACCGACATACAGTGTTTCATATGTTCAGAATACAAGTATGCGTTCCACCACATGTGCGATGTATGCGAGGATGCTTGTTGGAGCAAACGGAGTGATACAGGTGCAGGCGATTTCAGACGGAGCGGCGTTCGCAGCTGATAAATGGTTCCCGATCCATTGCACATTTATGATTGATTAAGGAGGAAAGACAAATGGCAATACCAGTTTTAATCTTAGGAGAATCCGGCACGGGAAAAAGTGCGTCATTGAGAAATTTTGAACCTGATGACCTGAAAGTTATCAATGTGGCAAATAAGCCACTGCCGTTCAAAAATAAGTTTGAAAGCATTTCAACCGACGATTACAGAACGATCATCAAAGAGTTGAAATTGAATAAAAAGAAAGTCGCAGTCATTGACGATGCTCAGTACCTGATGGCAAATGAGTTTATGAGAAGAGCCACGGAAAGAGGTTTTGATAAGTTCACAGAAATTGCTCAGAACTTCTGGACATTGGTCAATACCGTCAAAGACCTGCCAGCGGATCAGGTCGTTTACTTCCTGGCACACATCGAAAGGGATGCAAACGGCAATGAGAAGATCAAGACGATTGGGAAACTGCTGGATGAAAAGATCACGGTCGAAGGAATGTTCACGATCGTTTTGAAAACCAACGTCACGGATGGTGTATACTCATTCATCACACAGAACAGTGGTCACGATACTGTGAAAAGCCCGATCGGAATGTTTCCGAGTATCGTGATCGACAATGATCTGAAATATGTGGATGAAAAGATCAGAAATTACTATGAGATCGGCGACTTCCTGACAGATGAAGAAATGAAAGAAATTGATGAAGCTGCTAAAAAAGATGATATCCCGATTGCGGATGAAAAGCCAAAGAGAGGTAGAAAACGTGCGAAAAAAGAAGAGCCTGAGAACACACCTCAGGAAGAAAAGAAAGAAGAAACTGCAAAGCCTGACCCAACTGCCGACGTGCAGCCGGATACCGATGCCGGAAGTGAACCCACCAAAAAACGCCGCAGAAAATCCCGTGAAGAAGTGATGGAAGAGAACGCCGAAAAAGTGGCAAACGCCGGTATTGAAGAAGCCGGGGAAGCTGAGGAAGTTCCGTTCGAGGAAGTGGAAACGCCGGAGCTTGAAAAAGTCCCACGCCGTACCCGCAAAAAACGGGATGAAGAAGTAATGAACCAGCCGGAGGAAGAACCGGCAGCAGAAGAAGCACCAAAACGCCGCAGACGCAGAAAAGTACAGGAGGACTAAAACAATGGCTATTGATTTAAAAGCATTAGATGAAAAGGTAGATTTTGACGGATTGAACAATGATATTAAACAGGCAGAGGAAAACGCCGGAACAGGAGATTTTCCAGAACTGCCAGCAGGTTATTATTTCGTCAACATGGAAAAGTTGGAGCTGGGAGAAACGAAAGACGGTCGTCCGATGGTTCGCTGGCAGTTCAGAGTTGTGGACGCTGCAAATGATGATGACTGCAAAGAAAACGGCATTAAAGAATCCAACGATGACGCACTTGATTTTATGGATAACTACAAACCAAAGAAAAAACCGTGCATGTTCATGAACCGGGTCATCTACGGTAATAAAGTGACTGACAGATGGAATGACGGTGTGGCGATTAATGGAGTTGTGTCGTGGCTGTCAAAACTGGGTTGTGATTTTGATGTCACTTTTCATAACTACAGCAGTTTTGCAGAAACTTTGATGGACGTTGCTGAGGAAATGGACGGGCTTGATATTCTGGTTCATTATGATCCTGATGCATTTAATTGTGTCAGCGTCATTGAAGTATTCGGTTGATGGTTTTTCGTGCGGGGAAAATAATACCCCGCACGGTATTTTATCGGAGGGATGGACTTGATTGATAAAGAAAAATGCTTGGAGCGATACCTGAAAAAACACGGGAATGATTATCCAGAGTGCCCGGTATGTCGCAGAACCATTTATTCACATGATTTAGATGATTCTGAGTATGTGAAAACAAAACGGGGAACAGAAATTTTCATTCATACCAACTGTGTGAAGAAGTGGGCTGACTGACATGATTTTTTACGATTTTGAGGTTTTTAAGTATGATTGGTTGATGGTCGGAATTGACCCGAAAGAGCCGGAGCCATATGTCATTATCAATAACAAAGCAGCACTTGAAAAACTGTATAGTCAGTATAAGGCTGATGTATGGGTCGGCTTCAACAGCCGAAACTATGACCAGTGGATTTTAAAATGCATTCTGTGTGATCTGGACCCGAAAGCACTCAATGACTGGATTATCAAAGAAGACAAAAAACCATATTTATTTTCGTCATTACTCAATAAAATACATCTGATAAATTTCGATGTAATGCCGAACCCACCTGTCGGTTTGAAAACGATGGAAGGGTTCATGGGTTCCAACATTAAAGAAACTGACGTTGATTTTGATATTGACAGACCGCTTACTCAGGGAGAAATCACAGAGACCGTCAAATATTGCCGGCACGACGTGGAGCAGACGATTGAGGTATTCGCTGAGCGGATCAACGTATTTCATGCGATGATGGGAATTATTAAGGCGTTTGACCTGCCGCTTTCCTACTTGGGGAAAACCGACGCACAAATGACAGCAACGATTCTTGATGCGAAGAGGATTGACTGGCCCGAAGATGAAGAGTGGAAACTGTTTGTTTTTGATGCGATCCGGCTCGATAAATATAAATTCGTCGCTGACTGGTTCATGAATCCGAAAAATCAGCGGTATAAGGTGCCGAACAAAAACGGGAAAATGATCAAAAATCAGCTGGCTATCGAAGTGTGTGGTGTCCCTCATGTGTTTGGGTGGGGCGGGCTGCACGGTGCACCGAAAGAACCAGTGCACCGAAAAGGCTTGCTGCTGCATGTCGATGTGACTTCTTATTATCCGTCAATGCTGATCGTTTACAACTTGGTAAGTCGGGCGGCAAGACACCCGGAGCAGTATAAAAAGGTATATGACACCCGTGTCGAATTGAAAAAAGCAGGTAAGAAGAAAGAGCAGGAACCATATAAGAAAATCCTGAACAGTATGAGCGGGGCGATGAAAGACCCGTATAACCCATTATACGATCCACGAAACAATAATCTGATGTGTGTTAATGGTCAGCTGATGCTGCTTGATTTATTAGAACATCTGGAAGGGCATTGTGAACTGATCCAGTCCAACACTGACGGTCTTATCATTCAGATACCAGACACAGATGAAGCGTTTGAATTGATCGACGATATTTGCTGGGAATGGGAAAAGCGTACCGGCATGAGGTTAGGACTTGATGTGATCTCTGAAATCTATCAGAAAGACGTAAACAATTATCTTTGGATTGAACCGGATGGAAAAGTAGAATGCAAAGGTGCATACGTCAAAAATCTGTCCCGGATTGACAATGATCTGCCAATCGTCAATAAAGCACTCCGGGAGTATATGATACACGGAACGCCGCCAGAAGAAACAATAAATAATTGCGATGATCTGATGATGTTCCAAAAGGTCGTTAAATTATCCGGAAAATACAATTACGTGCAGCACAATAATCAAAAACATCTGTATAAATGCTATCGGGTATTCGCAAGCCGCAGCCGCAGGGATGGAACGATCTACAAGGTTAAGACGGGCAGGAACCCGGAAAAGTTCGCAAATACACCAGAACGGTGTTTCATCGAAAATGACAATATCATCGGGGCAAAAGTGCCGGATAAATTAGATAAAGGTTGGTATGTACAGGTAACAAAAGACAGGTTGATTCAGTACGGCGTGGAGGTGTGACATGATATTCAAATGTAAAGACTGCCCGGATAGGGCGGCGAGTTGTCACGTGACTTGTGAAAAATATGCGGAATCTTTAAAAGAGCATGAAAAAGTGAAAAAGAAAGAACGGGAGGAGAATTTCAAAAGCATGGTATCTTTTGAAAGCTATGACCGTGCATACTCGGACAAGTATCAGATAGCAAAAGCCCGCAATGGGTATTCTCCTCGAAAGTACAGCAGAAAGGGGCGGAAGATATGACGAAAGAACAGGTGGAATGGAGTAATGCGATAAGTCGGGGCGTATCTGCGGGGATAGTTAAAGCTTCAAAGATACAGAAGGAGCAAATGACATTGTATGATCATTTACAAGCAATTCGTAAGATGTGCGACCAACAAAAAACATGTCGTGACTGCCCGCTGGCAGTTGAGACGGATCAAGTTGATTGCTTAGTACAAGGTCGCATTCCGTCAAGATGGCAATTAGAATATATCAAGTAGGTGTAAGAGATGGAACGATTATTCCGGGGATATGTCCCGACAAAAAATAAAAAATGCACAATGAAATTTAAGGACGCCCGCCCGGAAGATCTATTGACTTATGAACAGGTTAAGAATCTGCCGGAGTATGCCGGGATATTAGCAAAAGATACGGTCCTTATTGACATTGACGACCAGCAGCAGGCAGAAACCATGATGGACATTGTTGAGGATCACAACCTGAACTGCCGGGTATATCAAACCACTCACGGGATGCACTTTCTTTTTTTCAATAATGGGAAATTTGATCGCTGCCGCACAAAAGTGAACCTTGCTTGCGGTATTGTGGCAGACATCAAAGTTGGTACATCCAACAGTTATGAAACATTAAAGTATGCAGGAAAAGAACGGGAATGTATATGGGGATATGAACCGGATGCTATGATAGGCATGGCACCCATGTATTTCGTACCGGTGCCGTCTAAACAGGATTTTGCAGCACTGAAAGAGGGCGACGGCAGGAATCAGACGCTTTTCAATTATATCCTGACATTGCAGAGTGACGACTTTTCAAAAGAAGAAGCCCGTGAAGCAATCCGCATATTGAATCAATATGTACTGCCGGACCCGCTGGAAGAAGATGAACTGGAAACAGTGCTGCGGGATGATGCTTTCAAAAAGCCACATTTCTTCAAAGGGAAATCATTTCTACATGATAAGTTCGCAACCTATCTGAAAAGCAACTACCATATCAAGCGAATCAATGGAACCATGTACATATATGAAGATGGCGTATATAAGGACGGACAAAAAGAAATCGAAGCCGCCATGATAAAGCACATTCCGGGATTGAACCGGGCAAAGCGGGCGGAAGTTTTGGCATATCTTGAGTTACTTGTAAAGGATGCAGCGGAACCCGCACCTGCTCACTATATCGCTTTCAAGAATGGCATTTACAACATGGAAACCGGAAAGATGATGGACTTCAACCCCGATATCGTCATCACGAACAAGATCAACTTTGATTTCGTTCCCGGTGCATATCATGAATTATGTGACAAAACGCTTGATAAGATGGTTTGTCACGATAAACAGATTCGGCAGTTACTTGAGGAAAGTATCGGATACGGTTTTTATCGTAGAAATGAGCTGAGAAAATGTTTTATCCTGACAGGAGAAAAGCAGAACGGAAAGAGCACCTATCTGAGTATGCTGGAAACATTGTTCAAAGGGAATGAAGTTTCCCTTGATTTGCGGGAGTTGGGGGAGCGGTTCAAAACTGCACAGCTGGCGGGAAAGCTCGTCAACATTGGAGATGATATCGGGGATGAATTTATCCCGAACCCTGCAATCTTTAAAAAACTTGTATCAGGAAACCCCGTCAACGTGGAGCGGAAAGGGCAGGAGCCTTTTGATTTTGCTAATTATGCAAAGTTTTATTTTTCTGCAAACAATATCCCACGACTGGGGAAAGGTCGTGACAGTGGGGCGATCATGAGCCGGTTGATTATCATTCCCTTTGATGCACGCTTCACAAAAGAAGACCCGGACTATGATCCGTATATAAAGTATAAATTGGTTACACCTGAGAGTATGCAGTATCTGATCCAGATAGGCATTAGAGGGTTGGAACGTGTTTTGGAACAGCAGCAGTTCACGGAAAGTGCAAAGGTTAAAGCAAAGTTGCAGGAGTATGAGGAAAACAGCAACCCGGTACTACTTTATTTCAAAGAATCTCCGAAGATCGAAAACGAACCAACGTCAAAAGTCTTTCAGGAGTATTGCGGATTTTGTGCGGCAAATGGTTTCACGCCGATGTCAAATATTGAATTTTCCAAACAGGTCCGCAAGTATTTAGGATTCAAAGCAGTGACGAAAAGAGTTCAGGATAAGAGCTGCCGAGTGTTCGTACCGGAAGAATAAGTGTTACAGTTTCCATTTTAACTGTTACAGTTCCCGCAATAATCTGATGGAACTGTAACACATTTTAGGCGATTCGCTGACGATGATTGTAAATAAGCGGAGCGGGTCGCATGTAAAAAGTAACGCATGACGGTTAAAATGTTACAGTTTGTTACAGTTTGTTACACTTGATTTCGGTTAAGTGTAACGCCGGGAAGCCTTGAAAACACTGGGTTTGTGGAAAATGTTACAGTTGTTACAGTTAAAATGGGGGTTCTTTATACTTTTTATTTTTTTAACGGTAATTTTTTGAGTATTTTCATAAATAATAAGAATATAGGGAATTTAACTGTAACAACTGTAACACGAAACCCGCAAACCCTTGAAAATACTGGGCTTAGAGGTGTTACAGATGATTTTGGGAACTGTAACAAACTGTAACAGGAAAAAAGGAGGGATTTTGTGACTGAAAAAGAGATCAAAAAAATCGTATCAGAGACAGTGGATGACCTGATGGAGAAAAAGCAGATTGTTCAGGATGGGGAACTGACATACCGGTTCATGGCTCTGAGATTGCAAAAACATTTTAACTGCTTCCGAAATGAAAAAATAGATAACGCAATGCGGACTATTTTGAATGACCCGTATTTCGAAACCATACCAATGTTTTACAGAGATAATATGACGATCACAGCTATAGCGGTCACGTTATGCTGCGACCGTGCAACCGTCACAAGGAATAAGAAAAGACTGGTTTTGGACTTATATAATAAATGTTACGAAAATTAATCTGGTAGAATAGGGCTGAGCCTTTAAATTTTAGGGCAAATTTCGATTTTAATAGCTTACGTGGAGAAATATCCATGTAAGCTATTTTTTTCGCTTAAAACCGATTTTACGACGTTTCAATAGTGTTCGCACATATGCGCACATATGCGCATATAGGTAGCGATGCTATGCTGATATAATGAGAGTATCGAAAATGAGAACGGCAAGGGAGGTTATATCATGTTCAAAAATAATGTTTTCAAAGTGTCGATTGATACAAAAAAATGGTTTAAGGCTGCGGCTGTCCGTGCAGTAAAGACAATGGCTCAGGCGTTTGTTGCAATGATCGGAACGGCGGCAGTGATGCAGGATGTCAACTGGGCAATCGTCGGCAGTGCAACAATCCTGTCAGGTGTCTTATCCATTGCAACGTCAATCGCAGGAATCCCGGAGGTTACTGAATGATTTCATCGGAAGTGATCGTGGGCTTGCTGTCACTTGCCGGTACATTGTGCGGAACCTTTGCCGGAATCATTACCAGTGCGAAGCTGACAGTCTATCGGATTGAACAGCTGGAAAAGAAAGTAGAAAAGCACAATTCAGTTGTTGAGCGAACGGCTGTTATTGAAGATAACTTGAAAAGCGTATGGCATACGATCAATGAAATGAAAGAGGATATGAAGGAGGAATAGACATGGCTAGATTTAACGTACATGCGGGGCATTGTCCGCAGGGGCAGGGTGCCAGCGGAGCGGTCGGATTATTACAGGAATCCGTTGAAGACCGCAAAGTCAAAAATAGAGTGATCTCAGCACTCAGAGCAGCAGGAAATACCGTATTTGATTGCACATGTGATGAAAATACCACTCAGAATGGATGTTTGCAGAAGATTGTTGCAAAATGTAATGCAAATTCCGTTGACTGGGATGTATCCATTCATTTAAACGCTGGCGGCGGAACAGGTGTAGAAGTATGGTGCTATAACGAAAAGACAAAAGACCTTGCGACAAAAATCTGTGCGAATGTTTCCGCAGCATTGGGAATTGCAAACAGGGGCGTGAAGTATACAAAAAGCTTATACGTCTTGAAACATACGAAAGCACCGGCATTATTGGTCGAATGTGCATTCGTTGACAGCCAGACGGATTTCAACCGTTGGGATGCTGATAAATGTGGAGATGCGATCGCTTCGGCACTGCATGGGGCAACTATCTCAGGGGCTGTATCTAATACAGGTACATCTGCGGCAGCACCGGCAGAAAGTGCAGTAGTTAAAGGCGATGACTGGGTAAGGAGATTACAGACCGAGTGCAATAAGCAGGGTTTTTCCAATCAGAAAGTTGACGGCATTGCTGGAAAAAATACATTGGCAGGCTGTCCGACTTGTGAGAAAGGATCTCGTGGAAATATCACAAAACTCTTACAGGAACGATTAAATATGTTTGGATTTAGTTGCGGAAATGCCGATGGTATTTTTGGTATTCTGACCAAAAATGCCGTGCTCGCATTTCAGAAATCAAAAGGACTTTCTGCTGATGGCATTGTTGGTCAGAATACGTGGAAAGCATTACTCGGATTATAGGCAGGTGGCAATATGAATATCGTTGAAATCAATATTGAAGATTTAAAAGCATATGAAAATAATCCACGGAATAATGAACAGGCGGTTTCAAAAGTAGCTGCCAGCATTGAAGAGTTTGGTTTTAAAGTCCCGATCATCATTGACCGGGATAACGTAATCATCGCAGGTCATACAAGATTATTAGCTGCGAAAGAGATAGGGCTTGAAAAAGTTCCGTGTATCGTTGCGGATGATCTCACGCCGGAGCAGGTAAAGGCATTCCGCCTTGCTGACAATAAAGTGTCTGAATATTCCACATGGGATTTTGAAAAGCTCAATCTTGAATTGGAACAGCTGCAAGACATGGAAATGGCTGATTTTGGTTTCTATGAAGTGGATGGAGGAGACGATTTTTCAAACATCTTTGATGAACCGTCACAGTCAAGTGAAGCCGATGACGTGCAGGATCAGTCAGAGGATGAACCTGAACCAGAAAAAACTTACAAAGTGGTCGTTCTGGTAGATTCAAAAGAAGAAGCGGAAGAAGTCGCTGATCTTTTGAATGAAAACGGATGGGATAGTGAGGTAGTTTACGAATGATCGGTATTGTTACATACAATGAAATCATCGGTTCACATTACTGGAAAGATGCACCGGAAAAATATAAATACCTGAGAAATTCACACCGTCATGTATTTGTGATTCGATGTAAGTTTGAAGTTTCACATGAAGATCGGGAAATTGAAATCAATCATATGCAGGATCTTATCTATGAAGATATTCATGCACGGTTTTGTGATTGCAATGACTTAGGTGCAGGTGTAGATTTTGGTGGCATGAGCTGCGAACAGATTGCCGCATGGTGCATCGATTATTTTGGATGTGTCGAATGTGAAGTCTTAGAAGATGGTTTTGGTGGTGCTTATGTTAGGAAGTAATATCAAAGTTCATTTTGCCGGCAGTGATGCGAATGTACCGGAAGCAGTGGCCCGGGATATGGTAGGCGTGAAATATGATCTATTTTCATGTTATCCATTCATAAAGTCGAAAAAACTTTCTGATGATTTCAAGTTCCTAGACGATCAGGTGTTTGTTCAGAGAGACATTCAGCCAAAAAGAAATCATATCATTATGGATTCCGGGTTATTCACTCTGATGTTTGGAGCTGGTAAAGGTCAGAAACAGACAAAAGAAAGTCTTGAAATCTGGCAGGATAAGACAGCAAAGTTTGTCAGTCAGAATAATATTCATGCAACATGTGTGGAGATTGACTGTCAGAAAGTGCTAGGTGTTGAAGAAGCATGGTACTTTCGGGAACGTATGAGAAAGGTAATGCCGAACAACCGTCATATCAATGTTTTTCACTTGGAAGATGGTCAAAAGGGTTTAGACCGGCTGATCGAATTTAGTGATTACATTGCGATCAGTGTTCCAGAACTCAGAATACATAAGAAAGGCACATTCCGAAAAGATACAATATTTCTTGCAAATTACATCAAGAATAAAAAACCGAATATCGACATTCATTTGCTAGGATGTACCGATAGGGTTTTATTGAAAGAATGTAATTTTTGCACCAGTGCAGATTCAACCTCATGGATCACATGTGTCCGATATGGTAGGATGCCGGATGCTCGGTATCACGAAAGAGACATAAAAGCATCTGCCCGGGAAGTGCTTACGAATGAAATCTTAAAACGATTCAAAGAGTACAAAAAAGTCCCGACTGGTAACGATGTGAAACGTACTCAAACACTCTATTATGCAGCAAAAATGTCTAAGAAAAAATATGAAGAATTATGCGGTCCGCAGGACTAAAATAGGAGTCTTTTCTTCTTTTCTATGTGATGATTAGAGTATAGAAAAGGGGAGATAAAAAATGACAACTATTACAAAAATTATGGAACTTTATCAAGTAGACGAAGAACAGGTTTTAGATTTATTAAACGAAGGTTTCACACTTGATGAAGCAGAAGAAATTATAAAAGAAGCGGAGTTTTGAATATGTGTGGAAAAATCAATCCTATGGAACTTGCCATTAATCAGGCAAAGACAACGATGAATGAAAATATCGGCGGCCCGTTTGGGGCTGCCATTGTCAAAGACGGTCAGGTTATTGCGGTAAACAGCAACCGGGTATTGAAAGACCATGATCCGACAGCACATGCAGAGATCACAGCGATCCGGGAAGCGTGTGAAAAACTCGGCACTCATGATCTTTCAGGTTGTGTCATGTACGCAACCGGTTATCCGTGTCCGATGTGTTTGGGTGCTATGATCTGGGCGAACATCAAAACGTGCTATTTCGGATGCACACCGGAAGATGCTGCTGCCATTGGATTCCGGGATGATTTTATTTATGACTTTATCAAAGACGACTGTAAGAACGTCAATGTCTTAGAGTTCACAGAAGTGCAGCGAGAACAATGTTTAGAATTATTCAAAGAATATCATGAAAAAGAAAAGGAGATGTACTGATGGTAAAAAACAATTACGGGATCAGAAACATAAGTATTGACGCTGAGGCAAAATGTTTTTGCCCGCTGGGAAACGACTGGTATACGAACCAGTTCACAATCGACATTGAAGTTGCACATGACATTCCTGATTATGTGGTACTGGATAAATGGATTGCTGAACACATCAATGGGCGTTCTATGATTATCGAAGAAGCGACCGCAGCGGTATATCAGCACGTCATGGAAACTTATCAGCCGTATTCATGCACGGTCCGTTCCTATGTAGATGACGCAACGCATAGTGCAGTTACAGTCACGATCTAATGAAAAAAGTAGTTTTGTCGAAATCCTACTATAAAAAAATCTAAAGGAGTAACAAAAAATATGAATCGAAAAAACAAAAAAATCAGTATGGTGCAGATGTTATTGACGATCTTGTATATCACGAGTTATATGATAGCAAACGTCATCACATCGAAGCAGGTACAGTTACCGTTTGGTATCGTAATGACCGGAGCGGTTCTGATCTTTCCTATCACATACGTCATTTCAGATATGATCTCTGAAATATACGGATACAGGTGGAGCAGGATCACATGCTATTTAGCTTTCGGAGCAAACTTATATATGGTTGCTCTTTTTATGTCAGCAATGGCAATGCCGTCTCCGAGCTACTGGACGAATCAGGCAGCATTTGAAACCGTACTGGGAAGCACACCGAGAATATTAGCGGCCTCATTTACAGCGTTCTTGATCGGAGGACTTATCAATGACAAAATATTCAAAAGGTTCAAAGATAAGCACGCTGACGATAAAGGGTTCAGCTTCCGGGCAATTCTATCAACATTAATGGGCGAGCTGGCAGATAGCTTTATTTTCCTTCCGCTTGCGTTCTGGGGACAGATGCCGGGAAAAACATTACTGATTATGACGATTACGCAGGTTGTAATCAAGACAGGTTATGAAGTGGTAGTTTTACCGCTGACAAAGTGGCTTATTAAAAAGATCAATAATTATGAGGCTCGATATTTAAGTGTTTAACTAATTAACGAAGTAACAAAGAAGGTAAGAGCATGGCGACAAGTAGGGGCAGACCGAGTAAATATCATACGCACGTTGAGCCATATCTTGAGGACGTTAAAGACATGGCATTGACCATGACGGAAGAACAGATTGCGAAGACCTTAGGCGTGGGATATACCGCATTTAGAGAGTATAAACGGCACTATCCGGCATTAAATGACGCTCTTAAAAAAGGACGGCGGGAGCTTGTCAGGGAGCTGCGATCCACACTGATCCGACGGGCAAAGGGCTTTCAGTACGAGGAAAAGAAGATCATCAAAGAAGGTGGCGAAGTCGTAAGGGAAGAGAATGCTATCAAAAGTGCATTGCCTGACGTTGCCGCACTCAATCTTTTATTGAAGAACTACGATAAAGAAAACTGGGCGAACGATCCGCAAACATTGGATATTAGAAAGAAAGAGCTTGAGTTAAGGGAAAGACAGGTTGAAGCGAATGAGTGGTAATGACTACTGGCAGAACATATGTGACATACAGCAGCGGCAGACAGACAAAGGCATTCAGCACTATGGACAGCGGCTGGAAGACAATGAGGATATGAGCGTGCTTGATCGCTTGACTTATCTTGAAGAAGAACTGATTGACGCTCTGATGTACATTGAGCATTTAAAGAAGGTGCTGCTATGAAGTACACGCTCGACACCTTTTATAAGTCAAAAGAGTGGGAGAAGCTGGTGGCACTCCTCAGGATACAGCGGATCAATCAGAACGGAGATATCATCTGTCAATGCTGTGGGGAACCGATCATCCGGGCGTATGATTGCATCGGTCATCATGTCATTGAGCTGGATGAGAACAATGTCAATGATGCAATGGTGTCACTTAATCCTGATAACATTCAGTTAGTTCATCACAGATGCCATAACCGGATACATAAGAAATTCTATTATGGCGAGGACACCAGACAGGTCTATCTCGTGTACGGTTCGCCGCTGTCAGGTAAGACGACATGGGTCAACCAGGTAAGGAATGACGGCGACCTTATGGTGGACATGGACAGCATATGGCAAGCGGTTAGTGGATGTGATCGGTATGTTAAGCCGGGAGCATTGAACGCTTGTGTGTTCGGTGTCCGGGATTACTTGCTTGAGTGTGTCAGGTATCGAAGAGGTAAATGGCGGAACGCTTATGTCATCGGAGGTTATCCATTAATCAGTGAACGAGAAAGATTATGCAAGGAACTCAGGGCAAGAGAAGTATTCATTGATACATCAAAGGATGAATGTCTCAGACGTTTACGGGATTGTGATGACGGTCGGGATGTAGAAGAATGGCAGGCGTTCATTGATGAATGGTGGAAGAGATATGCCCCCCGTATACCATAAAAATAGTTCTCTCGGGGGAC
>ERZ808240.658-NODE-658-length-44234-cov-11.518482_pt1 | contig 44234 bp, 29 predicted proteins | sample MGYA00521084_ERZ808240 | MGnify/ENA primary metagenome ERZ808240 (study PRJEB31516, sample SAMN03275571) | gut metagenome | biome: mammalia-associated habitat; material: feces | host: Papio cynocephalus | place: Kenya | collected 2012-08-06 ...
TAGTTATATGTATAACAAGAAAAAGAGTGACACAAAATACAAATTCTGGTTTTATACAGGAAAGACATTAGCTTGGGAAGCCAACAAGTGCTTGGTGCAGAACGTGGCACCCGAAGGTGGAAAGGATGATTACGACAACTTCTTCGGTGGTAATAGCGAGAATATGGCGAAAGTAAATCAGCAATCCGTTTTCGGTAATGAAGACGATAACGTGACAGAAATAGAGCACGTCAGCATCGTTGCAGGTGAAGGAAAGGATGCCCAAGTGATTTACAATCTCAATGGCGAGGCTGTATCTCGTGGCAACCAGGCGCACACCCTTCCACGAGGCATTTATGTCAAGAACGGCAAGAAGTTCGTGGTGAGATAAACATTCGTGTTAAACAAGACAATTAAAAACATGGAAATGAATGACACGTACGTTGATGCATCTCCAAATTCGCTTTCGCGTGGTGAAGAGAGAGGTGGCATCAACGTTGGTAAAAAATCAAACAGTGGAAATATGAAAAAGAAATATATAGCTCCTAAGATTGAAATAATAAAAGTGGAGAATGGTTGCAATTTGCTTGCTGGCAGTGACGGAAACGCCAGTTATGTTGTCGGCGATCCTACCACTAAACCGTCGGGTGATGTAAACAGCGGTGGCATAAGTGCCGGTGGTGATGATATAGAGTTTGTAGGCCAAGGCGCAAAGAAATACAACGGTTGGACCAATTGGAGCGACTAAGCCATTGTCAAGGCATCATGCTGTTGCCATGGCACCTGCCATAGTATAAAGGATAACCAATCATATATTTAAAGTAAGGGTAATGTCCGTAAGTGGCTAAGCGTAGTCACCAGGGCATTACCTTTTTTTCAAAAAACGCCACTCTTTGCTGTGGCTCTTTTGCGGCAAAGATAGCTATTGTCAGTGATAAACACGCATTATTCAAAATATTGTGATAAAATTCATTAAGAAAGGCGACCTATGTAGAAAATAATGCGTAATTTTACACCTTGAAAGGACAAGTAAAATCGCATGTCGTGCTTTTAAATGCCCTTAAATTGAATTTTAACACAAATAAAGACATAAAGAATAATGGATGAGAATCTGACCATTGATCAGGATCGGATTATGAAGATCAACATTGAGGAGGAGATGAAGACCTCTTACATCGACTACTCAATGTCGGTTATCGTGGCCCGTGCCCTTCCCGATGTCAGGGACGGCTTCAAGCCTGTCCACCGCCGCATACTCTATGGTATGCTCGGACTTGGCAACACAAGTGACAAACCGTATAAGAAATGCGCGCGTGTCGTGGGTGAGGTGCTTGGTAAATACCACCCACACGGAGACAGTTCCGTCTATGGAGCCCTCGTGCGCATGGGACAGGAATGGAACATGCGCTACAAGCTCGTGGATGGCCAAGGAAACTTTGGTAGCGTAGATGGCGACTCCCCTGCCGCCATGCGTTACACCGAGTGCCGCCTCTCGAAGATGGGTGAGCACATCATGGACGATATCGACAAGGACACCGTCGACATGGCAAACAACTTCGACGACACGTTGAAGGAGCCAACCGTGATGCCTACGAAGATACCAAACCTGCTCGTCAATGGCGGCAACGGCATTGCCGTGGGCATGGCGACAAACATACCTACCCACAACCTTGGCGAGGTGATTGATGGTTGCTGTGCCTATATTGACAATCCCGACATCGACGTGGAAGGATTGATGCAATACATACCAGCGCCCGACTTCCCAACAGGAGCTTATATATATGGTCTGCAAGGCGTGAAAGACGCTTATACCACTGGCCGTGGCCGCGTGGTGATTCGCGCCAAGGCCGAGATTGAAAGCGATGAGAGCCACGACCGCATAGTGGTCACGGAGATACCTTATGGCGTGAACAAGCAGCAGCTCATTGAGTATATCGCCGACTTGGTGAAGGAAGGCAAGCTGGAGGGCATCAGCAACGTAAACGATGAGACCGGCCGTCAGGGCATGCGCATCGTCGTGGACGTGAAGAGGGATGCCAACGCCAAGGTCATCCTCAACAAGCTCTTCAAGATGACGGCCTTGCAGAGCAGCTTCTCCGTAAACTGCATCGCCCTTGTGCCAAACAAGCACGACCACTCGCAGCTTCGCCCGAAACTCCTGTCGCTAAAGGAGTGCATAGGCTATTTCATAGACCATCGCCACGAAGTGACCATTCGCCGTACCAAGTTTGACCTTGGCAAGGCCAAGGAGCGTGCTCACATACTTGAGGGCTTGATTATTGCCAGTGACAATATCGACGAGGTGGTGCATATCATCCGTGGCAGTGAGAGCCCCTCGGATGCCCAGCGCAACTTGGAGAAGCGATTCAATCTCGACGAGTTGCAGTCGAAGGCTATCGTGGACATGCGTCTCTCACAGCTCACCAAGCTTCGTCTCGATGACCTACATGCCGAATACGATGAACTGGAGAAGCGCATCAATTATCTCCAGCAGATTCTCGACGACCCAGAGCTTTGCAAGAAGGTGATGAAAGACGAGCTTAATGAGGTAAAGGAAAAGTATGGCGATGATCGTCGCACGCAGATTATACCCGATGAGCACGAGTTCAACGCTGAGGACTTCTACCCCAATGACCCAGTGGTCATAACCGTGAGCCATCTTGGTTATATCAAGCGCACGCCTCTTAAGGAATTTCGTGAGCAGGCTCGTGGCGGCGTAGGCTCCAAGGGCGCGCACACAAGGGAAAAAGATTTCACAGAGTTTATATATCCAGCCACTATGCACCAGACGATGCTCATCTTCACGCGTCTCGGTCGTTGCTATTGGCTCCATTGCTATGACATCCCCGAGGGTGACAAGACATCGAAGGGCAGGGCAATACAGAACCTTCTCAACCTGGAGACTGGCGACTCCGTAAACGCATTCCTGCGCTTGCGTGGCGGCGGTCTTGGCGATGAGGAGTTTACTAATTCACATTATGTGGTATTCGCCACGAAGAATGGCATTGTGAAGAAAACCTGCCTTAAAGAGTATTCACGTCCTCGTGCCAATGGCGTGAAGGCACTGATTATATCAGATGGCGATGAGGTGGTTGACGTTCGTCTGACCAATGGTTCCAATGAGCTTATCATAGCCGATCGCAATGGTCGTGCCGTGCGCTTCGACGAGGGACAAATTCGTCCATCTGGCCGTGCCGCCATGGGTGTTCGTGGAATGGCTCTCGATGATGGCGGCGATGCCGTGGTTGGCATGATTGTCGTCAACGATCCTGAAAAGGAGACGGCCATGGTGGTTTCGGAGAATGGCTATGGCAAACGCTCTGAGATAGGCGAGTACAGAAAGACGAGCCGTGCCAAGAAGGGCGTGAAGACAATTGCCATCACGGACAAGACAGGCAAACTTGTCGCCATAAAGAACGTGACCGATGAGAACGACCTAATGATAATAAACAAGAGCGGCATAGTGATAAGAATGGCCGTAGCCAACGTGCGCGTCATGGGTCGTGCCACACAAGGTGTGCGCCTTATAAACCTCACTAAGAAGAACGACACCATAGCAAGCGTGTGCAAGGTTATGAGCTCTGAGCTTGAGGCAACCGTGGAGGAAGAGAGCAGGCAAAAGTGGAATGAGACCAACGAGAAGTTGCAGAAGGACATTGTCTCACAAGACGCGACACCAGATGCTGACGACACTCCAGAGACATCAGATGCAGACGACAATAATACGACAGAATAAAACTAATACAAATTAATTATCGCTTATGAAAAAACTAATGATTGCAGCCATGATGATGCTTGGCACATCAGCTGCTTTTGCCGGTGACAGCGACGCCTTGAAGGCCGTGCTTGCCGCTAAGGACTTCGCACAGGCTTCACAACTGCTGAAGCAGAACCTCGGCTCAATGGCAAACGCACAGGAGAAGGCCAAGGCCTATGACTATGTGACAAAACTGGCCATGAAGAACTACGATGCGCAGAGTGCCATTGAGGCTCAGAACGTGCAGGCCAAGATGCTCAAGCAGAAAGAGACACCTTACGATACTCTCGCCCTTTATGAGGCTGCCTACAACGCTACGGTAAATGCCGTGGAGTGTGGCAAGTATGATGCCATGCCAAACGAAAAGGGAAAGGTGAAACCTAAGTTTACTGATGCCCTTGCTACCACAGTGACTGGTGCACGTATGCAACTCGTCAACGCCGGCAACTATTACGCACAGCGCAACGATCAGGACAACATCCTCAAATATTGGGGAACATTCCTCGATACTGACGACAATCCAATGTTTGCCAAGGGGCGTGAGAACGAGAAGCAATACCTTGGTCAGGTGGCTTATTATACAGCTCTCTACGCTAACCAGGCAAAACTGTATGACAAGGCTGAGAAATATGCCGACATAGCCATGCAAGATTCTGCAATGCGTTCTAAGGCTGAGACTTTCAAGTATTCGATGGCCCAGATGAACTTGAAGTCGCATGCAGACTCAGTGGCTTTCGCCAACAAGATGAAGGAAACCTATGAGGCTGACCCCACAAACGAGACTGTGTTTGGCATCTTGTGCAACATGTACAGCGGCTTGAACATGTCTTCCGAGCTCAGCACGTTGCTCGACAAGGCCGTTGCAACGGATCCAAACAACTTCACGGCTTGGGCCATGAAGGGTCAGACGCTTGTCAACAAACTATCCAAGGAGCAGAATCCTAATTGGGATGAGTGCATCAGCGACTTCAAGAAGGCCGTGGCCATCAAGAACGACAACTCCGTGGTGCTCACATACCTCGGCTTTGCTATCAACGCCAAGGCATCTGCCATCAACGGCAACAAGGCAGAGCAGAACAAGCTCTACACTGAGTCCATGGGCTTCCTGGAGCAGGCCAAGACCATCGACCCAAATCGCGCGCAGAGCAACTGGGCTTATCCTCTCTACCAGTGCTACTACACTCTCTATGGCGCTGACGACTCACGCACAAAGGAGCTTGAAGGCATGCTGAAGAAGTAATACTGATTCACGTATTATAATGATAAAGGCGCACCGAAAAACGGTGCGCCTTTTTTTGTAATGTGTTGTAACCTCGCTTGCTTTTATTCTGTCTTGATGCTATCCACCGGGTTGGATGTCGCCACTCTCCATGATTGTACTACGACCGTGAGGATAACCACTGCCGACACAGTGACAAAGGCCAATGGAAACAGCCACCAGTGGATTGGCGTGTGCTCAGCGAAACTTTGCAGCCACTGCCTGCTGAGCCACCAGCCTATTGGGGCGGCAATCACAAAAGCTGCCGCAAGAGGTGCGGTATAACGTCTGGCGAACAACTGGATTACCGCCCCTGTTGTACTGCCCATCACCTTGCGTATGGCAATTTCCTTGCGGCGATACTCAGTCTCGAACATAGTGAGCGAGAACACGCCGATGATGGTAATCAAGATGCAGATAAGCGCGAAGAGCTTTACTTGTGCTATGAAGCGGAATTCATCAATGTATGTGCGCTGAAGGTCATCGTTGAGAAAGCTCATGGTGTATTCCTGTGAGCCGTCCAAGCGGTTGAGCACTTGGGCTATTCGCTTCTTGGCCTCTATCTTGTCTTGGTTTTTCGCCACACGCACGAATACTCGGGAGCAGCGGTCGCCCATGTCTGCGTTTGCCGGAAGAATGACAAACACCATGGCCACCTTGCTGTTGTCGTTGCGCATGGACTTGAGCTTGAAGTTCTCGCACTCGCCCACGATGTCAAAATTGGAACCGTCGCCCCATTCGTTCTGCCGGCCAATAGGCTCGCCCACACGCATCCATGGATAGGTCTGCATGAACGCTCGGTTTGCCACGTAAGCACCCCTGGTAGAGTCGGACTCGTTGAAGTCGCGTCCAGCTATGACCTTTATTCCCATCGTGCGCAGATAATTGTAGTCGCAAGGAATGACAGTCATTGATACCTGCTTGTCGCCATCACCGCGTCCCCAGCTCATATATTCGTCGCTTGTGCCTATCGCATTCTGCGCGAAGCCGACATTCTCGACGAATGGTAGTTTTGAGAGCTCAGCTCGAATGGCGGTTTTCTTCGTCATGGCCTCTTTGGATAGCGTGGCATAAAACACCTCGTTTTTGCTGAATCCATAGTCGGCACTGAAAATGTATCGTGACTGGCCCACCATTACGCCGATATATATGGTCAATGCGAAAGCCACCACAAACTGCACGCCCATTATGGCCATTCGTAGCTTGCGGCCACGCGGTGATAGCCCGAACGAACCCTTGAGCACCATGGCAGGTGCGAACGATGTGCCGTACCATGCTGGGACGACTGCCGACAGCGCGCCAACGGCAAGCGTTGCCACTACCATTACGGCAAGTAGTACATGATGTGTCTTGAAGGAGATGTCGCCCGACACGAGCTTCATGCACGCCTCGCTGCGCTGGAATGCCACAATCATCAACACGCCTATGGCAAGCCCAACGATGGCCAGCACGACGTTCTCCATTATCAGTCTCGTGCGCAGGCCGCAAGCCGATGCCCCCATCACTCGCCGGGTGTTGATGCCGCGTATGCGCATTGGCATCTCGGAGAGAGTGAAGTTGAGCAGGTTGAGCATGGCAATGAATATCACGAATATCGATGCCACCATCAGCACGTCCACCAGGCCGCGATTGCCCTTGTCTTTCATGCCGGTGCCCGAGAAATACACGTCGTCCATTGGCGTGAGGCGGAACTTCATGCCCACTTCCTTGTCAAACTCCTTTTCGCTATTTATGTTGTTTGCCTTCATAAAAGCCAGCTTGAACTCGCGCTCCACCTTTTGCGCATTGTCGGCATTGTCGAGCCGCACGTATATGTTGAAGCTCCACTCGCTCCAATCCTGCAATCCTTCATCGTCCTCTCGCACATATATGCCATTGTCGATGGTGCAGTTGTCGGGCAAATCCTCGCTCACGCCCACGACCGTAACTTCATTATCGCCAGACGTGAATGTCTTGCCCACGCCATTTGCCGTGCCGAAGATTTTCTCTGCCATGCCGCGGCTTACGACGACCTTGCCGCGTCCCCAGTCCTTGCTGCTGCCATAGAGCAACTTGCCCGAGAAGAACTCGATGCCAGGATCGCTGATGTTGATGATTGTCGCGTCCATCTCACGCTCACCAACCTTCACTGTCATATCGTAATTGTATGGCGAAACGTCCATGGATGCTTCGACGTGTGGCAAATCTTTCAGCATCGTTTCAAAAGGACGTGGACCGCACGCTCCCCAGTTCTTGCCATATACGTTGCCGTAAATGTCAAGACGAAAGACACGCTCATGGTTTGGGATGTTGTGGTTGTATGTGCGATTGTATATCACCTGCGTCATGAACAGGTAGAATGCCGCCACGGCTATGCCCAAGCCAAGGAGGTTGAGCACGGTTGCCACGCGGTAGCGGCGAAACATATAGAGTAATGTCTTCATGCCTCTTCCACTTTAAAGAATGTTTGTGTTCTCGACCACTTGTCCGTCAAACAAGTTTATGACGCGGCTTGCCATCCGCGCGTCGTGTTGAGAGTGGGTTACCATGACGATTGTCGTGCCTTCGGCGTTGAGCTGCGTGAGCAGTTCCATCACGGCCAGGCCGCTCTTCGAGTCGAGGTTACCCGTAGGCTCGTCGGCGAGTATCAGCTTCGGCTTGCCCACCACGGCACGCGCTATGGCCACACGCTGCTGCTGTCCGCCAGAAAGCTGCTGGGGATAGTGCTTGGCACGCTGGCTCAGTCCCACCTTGCGCAGAATCTCAGTGACACGCTCCTTGCGCTCTTTCGACGGCACGTCAAGGTAGCGCAGTTGCAATTCCACATTCTCCTCGACTGTCAGTTCATCAATCAGGTTGAAACTCTGGAACACGAAGCCTATCCTGCCGCGGCGATAGCGAGTGCGCTCCTTCTCTTTCAACTTGCCTACTGGTTCGCCGTCGAGCCAATATTCTCCACCGTCGGGATTGTCGAGCAGTCCGAGAATGTTCAGGAGAGTGGACTTGCCGCAGCCGCTTGGCCCCATTATGGCGACAAACTCGCCGTCTTCTACGTTTATGCTGACACCGTTGAGGGCAACGGTCTCCACTTCTTCCGTGCGGAAGACCTTGGTAAGGTTTTCTGTCTTTATCATAGTCTTGTCTTTAATGGTTATTTGTTATTTCAGTATCAGTACTTCATTGTCCTTGAATGCCTCATATCCACTCGTTATGACACGCTCGCCAGGCTGCAATCCGTCGGTCACCTCATAGTATTGAGGGTTTTGCCGGGCTATGCTTATGTTGCGGCGGTAAGCCTTCTTGCCCGACTTGTCGAGCACGAAAATCCAGTTGCCGCCAGTGGCTTGGAAGAACGTGCCGCGCGGTATGAGCGTTGCCGTGGACGACTTGCCGAGGGCGAGTTCGAGGTAATAGGTCTGCCCGCTGCGCATCTGGGCAGGACGGGAGCCGGCGAATACGAAGTCGGTCATGAACGAGCCATCGCGCACCTCTGGGTAGACCTTGCGCACACGCATCTGGTATTGCTTGCCATCGCGCGTGATGGTGGCGATGAGTCCCGGGCGCACGCGGTCGATGTAGTGCTCATCGATCTTGGCCTGAATCTTGAAGTCGGAGAGGTCGTTTATCTGCCCGATGTTTTGTCCGGCGGTGATGTTTTGCCCCAGTTCCACGTCGAGGAGGCCCAATTCGCCATCTATAGCCGAGCGCACTTCAAGTTTGCCCTTGCGCTCACGCACGAGCAGCACGTTTTTGCGCATGTTGCTGAGGTTGTCTTCCATCTGCGCCATCTGCACATGGCGGTATATGCTGTCTTGCTTCAGCCGTTGCCCAATGAGGCGCTGCTTGCGCCTCGCGAGGATGTAGTCTTCCTTGCTCTGCGTGAAAACCTCCTGGCTGATGAGCTTCTCCTTGTACAGTCGCGCGTTTTGCTGATAGGCGCGTTGCTTGCGTTGACAGTCCATGTCGAGTGTGGCTTGCTCGGTACGGTTGTTGAGTCGGTCCTGCAGCATGGTCACTTGCGTGTTGCGCAAGAGGTTCTGCTTCTCGGCGAGCTCGGCCTCGGCGTTGAGAATCTGTAGGTCGAGGTTGCTGTTGCTCAGGCGCAGGATGACATCGCCCTTGTGGACGCGCGTGCCTTCTTCCACGACCTTTTCCCTCACTATGCCGCCTTCCTCGGGTGAGATTTGCACCACTTGTATTGGCACCACTTGCCCGTTGAGGCGCACGTAATCGTCGAACTTGCCGCGTGTGACATCGCTTACGGTCACGTCGTCTCGGTCTATGGTCATGGTGCTTGCCGTGCTTCCGAAGATGAGCCAGGCTATCAGCGCCAATGCCGCCATGCCAGCCGCGACATACCACAAATAGCGGCGTGGAAATTTCTTCTTCTCAATTGGTCTGTCCATAGTATGTTGTTATTTTTTGTTTTTTATGAAGATCATCAATGTCACTCGTTCCAAAGTCTTTCGCCGTTGTAATAGTTTAGCAGCCTACGGTTGTATGCCAAGGTGAGTTCGCTTTGCAATAGTTTTACGCGGCTTTGCAGCAGGGTGACGGCTGCCGTCTTCACGTCTATCGACGAGGCGAGACCTTCCTCATACTTGCGCGTGGTGAGGTGAGCGGCGATGCTGTCCGACTCGACTTGCACGCGCATTTTTTCCACTTCCTTGTCGCTGTTCTCCACGTCTGCCGTTGCCTCAACTATTACGCGGCGCAATTCAGATTGCTCGTATCGCAGATTCTCCTTGGCCTGTTCGAGAGCTATCTTGCGGCGGCGTATCGTCGACGACGTGGCGAACCGATTGAATATTGGTATCGATAAAGATAGCGAGACATATTCACCGGCATTGTTCTTGAACTGTTCTGAAAAAGAGGTATGTCCTCCATGGTCCAGATTACGGTAGAACGAAGTGGAAATGCCACCAGAGAGCGACAGCGACGGAAGCAAGGCTCCGCGAGCCCCATGTAGGTTGTAGCGTGCCGCGTCTACGGCTTGTTTGGCCTTCGCTATGCGTGGGTTGGCAAGTGTGGCGTATGCGATTGTCTTGTCTGAGCTCTCAATGTCGCCCAGCCTTTCGGGAATCGCGGGCCTTGTGATTGTGAGCGATGAGTCGGCAGGATAGTTCATCAGTTGTTTCAGCGCGAGTCGGGCCTTGGTGGTTTGCGTCTGCATGTGGGTCAGTTCGTAGTCGTCACTGGCAAGCGTGGCGCGCATCTGCGCCACGTCGGCATCGCTCTTCTGCCCAACTTCGGCCATTACCTCTGTCTGGTGGAGCAGGGCGAGGCTTTCGTCGCGCTTCCTGGCTACCTGTTCTGTCGCTCCAAGGCAATAGGCCAAGTCCATGTATGCCTTGTACACCTTCAAGGCCACGTCGTCTTTCTCTGCCTCCAAGCCGCTGCGCCCCATGGCCTCGTTTGCCTTGGCCATGCGCAGCTCGTTGTAGCGTTGCAAGCCATCGAAAATGGTGAGTGACGTTTGGAGACCATACCCATTATATAATGTGCTGACGTCGGTGTAAGTATTGGTCTCAGGGTCAATGGCGCGACCGAAATTCATTTGTCCGCTGACAGACCCGTACACGTTTGGCAGAAACGCGCCAATGGCTTGGGTCTTTGCCGCATGGCTGTCGTCGAGCGCAAACTTTTGCAGCCTTACGCTGTGGCTGTGGTCGGCGGCATATTGCATGCATCGTTCCACGTTCCACGGCTCGCTGGCGTGGAGCTGGATGCCGGCGGCGAGGACAGTAAGGGCCAGGATGGTTTTCTTCATATTGTCGTGCATGTGCATTTGCTTTTTATTTGTTTGGTTATTCCGTTTGCTTGCTATTGACATTGCAAAGGTAGTCACAAGTGCATATCGTGGCTATTTATTTCCGTTGAAAAAGCCTTTATGGTCCCGGATTAGTGAAAAAGTGTATGAAAATCATACAGCACGTTAGCGAAACTTATGTTTTTTCTTTGTAATTTTGTGCTGCAACAAATACATTCAAGCATGAGTCGTCCTTTCAAAACCATTGTCGTCGTGGATGATAACGCTGCCATTCTCACGGCCTTGCGCATTTGTCTTGCCACTGAGTATGAGCGCGTCGTCACTTTGTCGTCTCCAGATACCCTCGTGGCCACGCTTGCCAACGAGGAAGACGTTGACGTGGTGTTGCTCGACATGAATTTCTCTCTTGGGTTGAATACAGGACAGGATGGATTGTTTTGGACGCGCACGATAAAAAAACTTCACCCCAATACCCCAGTGGTGTTGATGACGGCATACGCCAACGTGCAGTTGGCGGTGAAAGGGTTGAAGTATGGCGCGGCCGATTTCGTGACAAAGCCATGGGATAACGATAAGCTGATAAGAACCTTGAGAGAAGCTATTGAGGAAAACCGCGAGGTGATGCCTCTCGAAAAGATGGAGCAAGAGCACGTGCAACGTGCAGTGGAGCAATGTCGTGGCAACATGAGCCGCGCGGCGGAAATGCTTGGCATAACAAGGCAGACCCTATACAAGAAACTAAAAAAATGACAGGCTGATACCATAATAATAGTAATATTCACAAAAGATGTCACTTTATCTTGTCATAGCCTTCCTTTCCTTCATTATAATAAGTCTCCTTTTTTGGCAGTGGAGACATCAGAAAATGTTGTCGCTTAGGGTGCGGCTCATTCGTGAGGCACTTCGCAATCGTGATTTCATGTTCAGGTTGCCGACCGGGCGTATGCTTCCTGGCGACCATGACCTTCATGTGGCTCTCAACGAGATGTTCGGGGAGATAAATCGCCTTCTCGTGCGCAACGAGGTGGAGTCGTGGCAACGTCTCACGCGTGTGCTCACACATGAGATTATGAATGCCATGACGCCAATATCGAGCATTGCGCAGGTCTACATAGGTAGTCCGCTTGTCAAGGGCACGCCCCTCGAAGAGGGGATGAGAGCCATCTACGACACGAGCCTGAGTCTGCAAACCTTCGTGGATAGCTATCGCAAGCTGACGCAACTGCAAGCGCCTCACATAGCGGCTGTGAACATAGGCAAATTGTTGTCGACGGTGTGCATCCTGTATTCAAGGGTGGAGTGGCACATCAATCTTGAAGACAGGCAGGTGATGGTGACAGCCGACAGTGGGTTGACGCGGCAGGTGTTGGTAAATCTCGTGAAGAACGCCGTAGAGGCAGGTGCTCGCAATATTGACGTGCGTGCGCTCTTTGACGCTGACTATGCACAAGTGCTTGTCAGCAACGATGCGCCTCCTATTCCGCCTGAAGTAGCGCGAGAGATTTTCGTGCCGTTTTTCACCACGAAGCAGTCAGGGTCAGGCATAGGACTTCCTCTTGCTCGCCAGATGATGCTTGCCCAAGACGGAAACTTGAGCCTTGCCGAAACGCCCGTGGCAGGTTATCACACTACGTTTGTGGTTTCGCTGAGATTGCATAAGAAATAGACGCTTTCCCTTTTGTAAAAAACATGACAAAAGGTGTCTTGAAAATCCATTTCTCGTGAAGACATCATCCCTTGTTCTGAAATATCGCAGCCATGAGCGGTTTTGTTATATGTTTGATTATTAATAACTTAGCCGAAATTGGGTTCCCAGAATGCCCCGAAATGGTCATTCCTTGTCGTCATAACGCTTGAAACGCGTCGCCTTTACGCTTGCAAGGCATTGCCTTTGCGCTTGAAACGTGTCGCCTTTGCGCTTGCACGGCATTGCCTTTGCGCCTTTTTCGTGACGCCATCACGATGAAAAGGCAACGCAAAATGGAAGAAATGACGTTTTCCTTACGTTTTTTGCCTACTTCCGTTGTCTAAAATGCGGCTTGTCAAATGTTAAATTCTGATAAGGATAATTTACAAAAAGTCAACCTTCTTCGATTTACGCGTCGTCTGTCAGAACTCGAATCTCACCTTCGCGTTTATCTGCCTTCTCGTGAGGTAATTTGGCACGGCATACATTTGGTTGGTGACATCGGTAATCCAGTAATAAGAGTTCACGTTGCTTATGTCGAAGAGGTTGAGGCAGTCAACGCCAAGCCAGATGTTTTTGAAAACGCTCTTGCTGTGGCGGTCCTCGTTGTTGAGAAGTCGGTAGGTCATTCCTATGTCAACCCTTCGGTATGCTGGGGCACGGAAGCCGTTTCGCTCCAGTTCGCGGTGTGGAGCCGAGAATGGCAAGCCATCAGCGTAGGTCAGCCTTAGCGTCATGAGCCATCGGTCGGAACCAGGGAAAAAGTCGGTATAGAATAGGTGAGCTGCGAAACGCTGGTCGGTGGGCAGAGGCATGCTTCTGCCATTGACCTTCATGCCAGTGTTCATCAGCGAAAGCGTAAGCCATGAGTCGCTGCCTGGCACGAACTCGCCATAGAGTTTCATGTCAACCCCAGCGGCATGGCCACTGGCATTGTTGTCGCCATAATAGGTAATCTTCATGTTGTTTACAGAATATGGCACGAGGTTGGAGAGGAGCTTGTAGTAAACTTCCGTGGTGAACTTGAATGGCCTGTTGCTTATCCTGAACCTGTATTCCATGCCTCCAGTGAAATGGATGGATTGCTGGCTCTTGATGTGCTGGTTGAGCGTGGCGTAGGTCATGCCGCCCACGGTGGTGGTGTCTCGCAGTTCCTTGAAGAATGGTGCTTGATAGTAGAGCCCAGTGGCAATGCGGAAGCTGAGGTTCTGGTTGAACGCCGGAATGACGCTAAGCGAGACTCTCGGCGATACGATAGTTTCCCTGGTATAGCTCCAATTGGAGAACCTGATGCCATAATTGAGAGTGTATAGCGTTGGTGTGGAAACGCTTGCGCTGTCATCGTTTTCAGCGGTCTTGCCCGACTTGAATCGCCACGTGTCTTGCAGATACACCTCAAGACGCTTGCTGTCAAGCTCGTTTTTCGCCCTCAAGCTGTATATCATGTAGAGGTCCTTGCCCGTGTGCGGTATCACGTAGCCGGCAGAGTCGCGCATCTCATACTCGGCGGAGTTTTCCTGCACGTGTTCCCATTTGTAAGTCACCGCTCCCTCTATGTCGTGTTGGCGAGCCTTGTGCCTGGCCATGAGCTTCAGGCTCTCCACGTTGCCTTTGAGATAGTTGCGCGCGTGCTGGAAATATGTGCCCACGCCGAGGTTCTCTGATGTTTCCGTCTGTGTGAGCCAGTATTGCCCCTCGATGTCGTATCTCTCTTGTTCATCGGTCTTGAAAGCCGACGTGATGAGCGATACCGACGTGGAGTCGCCATAATGCCGCGTGACGTTAAGCGAGCCGAAGAACGTGCGGAAGCGGTCGCGTTCCTTTCCGCCGAAGTATACCTTGAACGACCGCACGCTTTCCAGTGTGCCAAAGCGCGTCTCGCGGTCCTTGGGCTTGAAATTGTAATGGTTGTCGGATATGTCGCCAATGATGTCGAAACTCCATCGATGGTTGGGTCTCCAAGACAGATAAGTCTGGTAGTCGAGGAAATTAGGGTCGTATTCACCATTTGTTTCGAAAGTGCCGAGCAAGTAGCGGTTTGTCTTGTAGCGCAACCCGTTGCTCCACGCGAATTTCTTGTTTGCTATTCCTACATAGGCCGACGCTCCCAACAACGATGCCTCAACTGCCGCCTCGAACCGCTTGGGTCTGCGATAAGTTATGTTGAGTGCCGATGACATCTTGTCGCCATAACGCGCCTCATATCCCCCGGTGGAGAAGCCGATGTTGCCTACCATGTCGGGATTGATGACGGAAAGGCCCTCTTGCTGACCGCTTCTGACGAGAAACGGCCTGAACATCTCCACATTGTTTATGTAAACAGAGTTCTCGTCGAAAGAGCCTCCGCGGACGTTGTATTGTGATGACAACTCGGAGTGGGTGCTTACGCCGGCTTGACTTTGTATGAGCTCTTCCACGGCGTTGCCCGTGGTGGACGGCATGTTCTTCAGCGACTTGGTCTTGAGTTCCTCCATCTGGCCAGACTGTATTTTCTGTCCTTGCACGCTAACCTCTGTGAGGGTGTTGTCGCTTTGGTATAGGGTCACTTGGAGTGTTTGCGTGCCTTTAGGCCTGACGAGTACACGCTTCTTCGTGATATAGCCAAGCATGGAAAACCTTATTACTACGGAGTCTGTTGAGTGCAACGTGAGATTGTATGAGCCTTTCAGCGACGTGACCGTAGCCTTGCCTTGGGCGGTGCACGAAACGGATGCAAACTCCAAAGGCTTGCCATCTTCATCGATGACACGCCCTTTGAGGGTGAACGATTGAGCGAGCATCGATAATGGCGCAAGCAATGATATGATGATAAAAAACAGTCGGTTCATACAAGAAATAACGTTTTTTGGCCGTTATTATTTTATAATACAGCAATTAAGGTATGAAGTTTTTTATAGCAATTGACAGTTTTAAGAATTGTATTACGTCGAAGGAAGCCAATGATGCGGCACGACTCGGCATAATGAAGTTGAGACCCGATGCGGATGTTAGCTGTTATGAGGTGAGCGATGGCGGCGAGGGATTTCTTGAGGCTTTTAAGCCAAATGAGATTGTGAGTTGCCGTGTTCACGATGCCATGATGAGGTGGTGCGATTCAGCCTTTGGCATAAAGGATGGCAAGGCGATAATAGAAGTGGCAAAGGCTGTGGGCTTGGGTATGATAGAGCCAGAAAACAGGAATCCTCTTATTGCCACGAGCTATGGAGTGGGCGAATTGATGATTCATGCCATGCGCCGCGGTTGTAGAGAGTTTGTTATTGGTCTTGGTGGAAGCGCCACGAGCGACTGTGGTCTTGGTATGCTGAAAGCGTTGAGGCGTGAATGGCATGCCACCATGCACAAGGCTTGGTATGAACCTTTTGACACGTCGTGGCTGAAAGACATCAAAGTGATGCTTGCCACTGACGTGGACAACCCATTGTGTGGACTCGACGGGGCAGCTCATGTCTTTGCCCCACAGAAAGGTGCAGATGCGGCCATGGTGGAGAAGCTTGAGCGGAGAGCCTTGACTTTTTCCAGAATGGCGGCAATGCGTCAAGGTCGCGATTGCTCTGCCATGCCTGGAGCTGGTGCGGCTGGGGGATTGGGCTATGCTTTCATGGAGTTCATGAACGCCAAAGTGGAGAGTGGCGCCGAGACTATATTGCGTTCGGTTCAATTTGACGAGTCGTTGGCTTCCCAAAGTGTGGACATGGTTGTCACAGGTGAGGGCAGTGCCGACAGGCAGACCTTGATGGGAAAACTGCCAAGCGTGATTCTTTCCCATTGCCGTTGCCATGATGTTCCGGCTATCCTTGTGGCTGGAAAGGTTGAAGACGAAAAAAGCCTGCTCGAAGCAGGCTTTTCAAGAGTTATTAATATTAATGAAGGTCTTGCCATGGAACATGCGCTCGACAAGGATGTGGCTATGTCGCGTTTGGCGAATGCTGTCAGCGCAGCCGTTTCTTCAATTTGAGTTCAGGGATGTTTATGCTTTCGCCAGCTTTTAATTCCCTCCTTCCGCCATTGACAGCTTCGAGGTAACATTCCATGCCAGGGCCGAGGTTTGATCTGCTTATCCCATCCATGGTTTGTCCAGAGCGTACGGTGACAGTCTTCTTAATGCCAACAATGGCGTAAGCTCCAGTGCGGATTCTTACATCTTTGTTGTATTGTTCTTGCGAGGCAATTTCCTTGCTCTCAGCTTTCAACATTTCTTGCTTGTTGTCGGCTTGCGGCACCTGCTTCGTGGCTTCTTGCTTGCCATCGGTTTCCGATAGCGATGAGTCTCTATCTTCTTTCGCTTGCGGAATTTGCTTGCTTGGATTGGCCGCTACACTCTTCTTTTTTTGGTGTTGCGCTACCAATCTCATTTGCTTCTCCAGCATCTCTATATGGCTGTCGCGTCTCTGAATCTGCGAGAAAAGGTAATAGCCACCGCACAAGCAGGCTATGATTATGGCAATGGCAGTAATGGCCAGTGCTTTCATGACATGGCTCTGGCGAGCCTCTTTGTAGTTGATTAATTCTTGCTCTACTTCCCTTTCGATGTTACTTTTTTCGATTGCAATGTCTCTTTCGGCAGAAGAGCCGCATTCTGTTGTGGAGTTGTTTTCCACGGATGTTTCGCTTTTCACGGATGTTTCACTTTCCGTAAATGTGCCCATCCCCTCAGAGTTGTCTTTCTCATGGCTATCTCTATCCACAGGCTCACTCTCTGTCAATGTTTCATCCTTGGATGGTTCTTCCTCTATGGTGTCTTGTTCTTTATTGTTGCCTTTATCAGTGTTGGCTTCTTCGATTAACTCTGTGGGCAGAGAAGGTATATTGTCGGAGACGGCATCTGGTGCAGTTTCAGCTTGTTTGTCACGTGCGACTTCGTTTTCATTCTCATATTCCTTGTCTATGCTTGAGAAGTCTACTCCATCATTGATTATCACAGTCTCGAACTGCGAGAAAGGCTTGTTGACATCGTCGCGCATAGAGGCATCTGGGGTGAAGCTGATCTTGTTTCGGCTTTCAATGACAATGGGCTCACCTGTATTGACATCCACGCTTTTACGCGCGGCGATGCCAATAATCTTGAAAGCTCCCAATCCTTTCACTTTCACGAGTTTGTCATTCTCAAGTCCTTCGTTGATGACTTCGAAGATGGCTGACACAAAACGCTCAGCGTCGGCTTTGCTCAGGTCGTGTTTGTCAGAGAGTGAAGGGGCGAGCTCTTTTATAGTGGTTTTGCTCATTTATTATTGTCGTATTTTATTGTTGTGGCTTTTTCAAGTTTTCTTTAATCGACGCTATGGGTTTGAAATTGAGCACGAGCTTTGGTGGCACGAGCATACGTTGTTGTGTGCCAGGCGTGACGACGATTCGCTCCATGCGCTTCTTTATTTCGAAAGAGCCAAAACCGTTGATCTGTATCGTGTCGCCCTCTTCAAGATGAAGTTTCATCTCATTGATTACCGTTTGCACCATTTGTTGTGTATCCGCTTGTGTGAATCCAGTCTTTGCGGCAAGCTGTGCGATAAACTCCTTGTTGTTCATTTTACTTCGCCATAAAGGTCAAACTCATCGCTGCCGGTTATCAGAACTTTATAATAACGTCCTGTGCGCAATTTATGTTCATTTACGTGGATGAGCACTTCTGGGTCTACTTCTGGCGAACAGGCTTCAGTTCGTCCCACATAATAGTCGCCTTCCTTTCTGTCGATGACTACAGTGAGAGTCTTTCCAACCTTTGCGGCTTCCACTTCTTTGCTTATCTCTTCTTGTGCGGCCATCAGCTTGTCTAATCGTGCTTGCTTAATGTCGGCAGGTACATCATCTTTATAATGTATGGCAGAATATGTACCTTCTTCCTCTGAATAAGCGAAGGCCCCCATGCGTTCAAACTTCTCTTGCTTCACGAAATCGAGAAGTTCGTTGAAGTCTTCTTCTGTCTCGCCTGGAAACCCAACCATCAATGTTGTCCTTATGGTTATGCCCGGTACACGTTGCCTTATGGTATGGATGAGGTCTATTGTCTCTTGCTTTGTGACGTGCCTGTGCATTTGCGTCAGCATATGGTCGGAGATATGTTGCAATGCGATGTCGAGATAGTTGCAGACGTTGTCGTGCTCGCGCATCACGTCAAGCAGTTCCAACGGGAATTGGTTAGGATAGGCATAATGCAACCTAATCCATTTCACGCCCTTGATATTTGCCATCTTGTCGATGAGCTCGGCTATTCTCGTCTTGCCGTAAAGGTCTCTTCCGTAATATGTGAGTTCCTGCTCGATTACTTGAAACTCTGTGACACCTTCACCGACGAGTTCTTCCACTTCTTTCAAGATGTCTTCCATCGGTCTGCTTACGTGTTTGCCCGTTATTAAAGGAATTGCGCAGTAAGCACAGTGACGGTCACAACCCTCTGCTATTTTTATATACGCATAGTGGGATGGGGTAGTGAGAAGTCGGCGGCTGTTGGAAGTCACTCTTCTTTCGGCGAAAGTCTTGCTCTCTGCCATGGAGCCTTGTGCTGGCCCAAGGTCCTTGAGCAGTTGCGTGTAATTGAATTTACCGTAGAACTTGTCAACCTCAGGAAGGCTCTCCTCAAGTTCCTCTTTGTAACGCTGTGATAAGCATCCCATCACAAAAAGCTTGTTTATGCGTCCGTTGTTCTTGGCATTAGCAAACTCAAGAATAGTGTTGATGCTTTCTTCCTTGGCACTCTCAATAAATCCACAAGTGTTTATGACGGCTATCTCGCCTTGTGGACGTTTTGGGTCGTGACAGCAATGATAACCTATGTTTTCAAAACGACGCATGAGCTGCTCTGAATCAACGAGATTCTTTGAACAGCCCATGGTGATAAAATCAATTTGGTTCTTCTTCATATTACTGAATGTCAATCAGAACAACGAATCGACAAATTCTTTCTTGTTAAATAGTTGCAAGTCTTCCATCTTCTCGCCTAAGCCTATATATTTGACTGGTACTTTCAATTGGTCGGATATTCCTATGACCACTCCACCCTTTGCCGTGCCGTCAAGTTTTGTTATGGCGAGAGATGTGATATTGGTGACAGCAGCGAATTGTTTTGCTTGCTCAAATGCGTTCTGCCCTGTGCTTCCGTCAAGAACAAGCAACACTTCATCGGGAGCGTTTGGAATAACCTTTTTCATGACGTCCTTGATTTTCTTCAGTTCGTTCATCAGCCCAACCTTGTTGTGAAGGCGTCCAGCCGTGTCGATTATTACCACGTCAGTCCCATTGGCTTTTGCGCTTTGCAGAGTGTCGAATGCTACGCTTGCTGGGTCAGAGCCCATCTGCTGCTTTATTACAGGCACTCCAACACGGTCGCCCCATATTTGTATTTGCTCAACAGCGGCGGCACGGAAAGTGTCGGCTGCTCCGAGATAAACTTTCTTTCCGGCTTTTTTGAACTGGTAGGCGAGCTTCCCAATAGTAGTGGTTTTACCAACACCATTCACGCCAACAACAAGTATGACATATGGTTTATGGTCAGCAGGCAGGTCCCAATTTGTATTGTCATCGGAGTTGTTTTCCGTGAGCAATGAGGCTATCTCCTCTTTAAGTATCTTGTTTAGTTCAGATGTCGACACATATTTGTCTCTTGCCACGCGTTCCTCAATACGGTTGATGATTTTGACAGTGGTGTCAACTCCGACATCTGATGTTATTAACACTTCCTCAAGGTTGTCGAGCACGTCGCTGTCAACCTTAGACTTGCCCGCAATGGCACGAGTTATCTTAGAGAAAACACTCTGCTTGGTTTTCTCAAGACCTTGATCGAGTGTTTCCTTGTTTTTCTTGCTGAATAATCCAAAAATTCCCATGATGCGCCGTTTTTTGTTTTATAAGCTTTCGTCATCGGGCCTATGGAGCTTCCTTTTCACCTTTGGCATGTGCTTTTTGTTCCTTAGCCAAGCTTCCTTGCGCTCTTCATAGTCTCTGTGATGTCTTTCGAGAAAATTGTCGGCCATGACGTTACGTGTTGTCTCAATAGGGTCTATATGTAAGCAGGCGTAATTGAATTGAGAATCAAGCCTGCTATAAAACCTGTCCTTGTTTACTTGAACCTGCTATATATGACATTCAATTTCAAGGGGCTGTTGTCATCATTGGTTCCCTTGACAAGTTTAGTGCTTGTCAACGACATATCGTGCGATACCTTTGTGACAGTGGTGCTCGATGAGGATGAACTTCCATAATAATAGCTATAATAGTAGCTGTAGCTATTATTAGTGGAGGAACTTGATTTCGTTAGTGTCACGGGAATGAGTACGACCTTGTTCCAGTTGGCGGAGCGCTTTTCTTTGTCAATGGCCGCCATCGACATAATCATATTAGATATGTTGTCGAATGTGTAGCCGTTGGTTGATGATTTACCTGAGTATGACGTGATAAACGAGGTACGATTATTGTACATATCCATGTTCTCGAAGAAACTACTGAGAGAATCTTTCGGTATCATCAACAAGTTTTGCGGTATGCTGAATGTGTATTCCGTGCTTGGGGTGTTACTGTTTATTCTTGGTATGGTAAGAGAAGCGCCAGCTATGTTGTCGTTCTCATGTCCAGAGATGATTTCTTCAACAGGCAGGGTAAGCTCTGTGAAAATGCCAGATGGAGTTTTCAAGTAGGTGCATGAGTTGTCGCTGGCAAGTCTTGCGAGCGTGCTCTTGTCATTGGTGATGGTTGATGTTTGCAATACTTCCTCTGTGCCCCAAAATATGGTTATGCCATTCATCACACTGTCATTTTCAGAGAACTTGTATGATATGCTCAACTGTGAGGCGTCGATATATGCCATATTTCCCAGTCCTGACTTTTGCTTGAAGTAAAAGCCTGGAACTACGTTTTTGCGGAAAGTTTGAGCGTTTTTGAAATACTCTGGATGCTCATAGTAAGTCTCCAAGATGTATGTGCCGTAGTTGTTGTATTCCTTTCCGTTAGCGTCAGTATATTTGCCGTTGAGCTTTATGGTTATGTAGGGTTCATATGAAGAAGTGTCGCGTTTGGACTCTGGCACCATGAAGTCGGTGAGGGTGTAGACTTTGTCTTGTGCGATACCACTTTTCCTCACGTAACCTTCATCTAAAGGGTCAAAGTTGCTGTAATAGTTTCTGTCTTCGGTCATGGGCTTCCCCATTTCATAAGCAGTGAGCTTCATGGTGCGTGTGCTGTCACCATAGTGCTTTGCGTAGAACAAGCGAATTTCGCAAGAGTCAGCCTTTACCAGCCCCTTGATGGTGTCGCCTTTGGCATTTGTGCCGACCATGTTGCTCTTTTCCGGGAATTTATAGCCTTCCAAATTGAAGAACTGAGCCATGAAGTTGCCTGTAATGTAGTCGCCAGTTTCAGAGTCTCTAACCTTTCCAATGTAGCCTACATTGTTTCTTGACAATACGGAATCGGCAAGGATAGATTGACTGGCGATGCCAAACGATTTCGTTTCCACGTTTACAGCATCTGTGTCTTTTGTAAGCGACGAGCCAATCTCATCAGTGCTGTCAGAGCAGGCTGCCATCACGAGGCCTGAGAGAAAAAATAATATGGTCTTTATTTTCATGCTTTATCCTAATAGCTTATTGTAGAAATCCTTGTAAGCAGATATGTAGTCCTTGCCAGGATATTCCATTAAAGGCTTTGCTGACTCCTTGGCATACGCGAGCAATGTATCGTTTACGTTCTCGGCTGCTTCTATCACGCCATCACTGTAGTCTATTGCGAGTTTGGCAAGGTCAATATAGTCGAAATGCTCTGAGTATTTTTTCAACAAGTCAGCCTTTGCTGTCCCGAACTCAACGCATTCTTTAAATTTCGTGCCAAAGTTTGCCTTGAATTGTTTTGAGAACAATGATGTCACGACTTTGGTGTTTGCAAATGCTGGATCTTCGTGATAAGCTGTCTTGATGTAAAGAGGAATGACCCCTGCCATCCATCCTTGACAATGTATTAGGTCTGGATTCCAACGTAATTTCTTTACCGTCTCAAGCACGCCGCGTGCGAAGAATATGGCCCTCTCACCATTGTCATCATACTCGTCACCGTTCTCGTCTTCTGTCATCGAGCGACGCTTGATGAAATAATCCTCGTTGTCGATGAAATATACTTGAAGCCTTGTCACGGGTATGCTTGCGACCTTGATTATCAATGGGTGGTCTGTTTCATCAATGACGATATTGAGACCGGAAAGGCGGATGACTTCGTGAAGTTGTCCACGACGCTCGTTAATGTTGCCCCATTTAGGCATGAATGTGCGCACGTCAAAACCTCCAGACTGCATTTTTTGAGGCAGGTCGCGTCCGAGCAATGCCATTTCCGAATTGGGAACATAGGGCACAATCTCTTGATTGATGAATAAAATTCTCTTTTTGGCCATTATGATTTTATTCTAATATTCATTTGGTTGCAAAGGTAGACATAAATAATGACAAAACGCCCGTTTTTGCATGATTTCACACAAAAACGGGCGTTTGGTATATTAAAAAATGTGTTGTTAGGCTTTATTCAATCACGACGAGTGCGTCGTCTTCCATGACGCTCTGTCCAGCCTTGACACAAATGGCGGTAACCTTGCCGTCTTTCTCAGCTTCGATGCTGTTTGCCATTTTCATTGCTTCCAGCACGAGTAGCGTTTCTCCGGCCTTTACCTCATCGCCAACCTTGACGTTGATTGACGTGATTGTGCCAGGCAGCGGAGCCTTGATAGCGTTGGCAGTGTTCACGTTTGCTGTGGTGGAGGCAGTGTCATCGTTTTCCTCGGCTACAGGCTTGCCAAGTGTTACTTTTGGCTTCTCAGTCTCCTCGGCGGGTTTCTCCATGCCCACTTCAAACTCCTCTCCGTTCACTTTGACGTTGGCTACATTAGTCTCTTCGTTGATGTCGACGATTTCGACTTCATACTCCTTGCCGGCGATCGTATATTTAAACTGCTTCATCTTAATTATGGTTTTGCGGTGAATGAAATCTGCTTGGCATCCCATAACGTGCATTTCGGCTTTATGGTGATGATGCCAGGCTCTCTGTCGTGTATGTTGTTGCCTTGGTACTCGAAGACAGCCATAGCTATTGCCGCGTATATGTTCTTGTCCATTTTTTGCTCGTTTCTTAATTACATTGGCATGCATCCATGCTTCTTTGCTGGCAGTGACTGACGCTTGTGAGCCAACTGCGCCAAGCCGCGGCAAATGCGGAAGCGCGTGTTGCGAGGCTCAATGACATCGTCGATGTATCCGAACTGTGCGGCTTGGTAAGGATTGGCGAATGTCTTTGTGTATTCGTCCTCCTTCTCGGCGAGGAACGCTTTCACGTCACCGCCTTCCTCCTTGACCTTCTTGGCTTCTTTGCCACAAAGGACGGCCACTGCGCCACTTGCGCCCATAACTGCAATTTCAGAGGTGGGCCAAGCGAAATTGAGGTCAGAACGGAGCTGCTTGCAACCCATCACGATGTGGCTGCCGCCATAGCTTTTCCTGAGAGTGATGGTAATCTTTGGCACCGTGGCCTCGCCGTATGCGTATAGGAGCTGGGCACCGTGCAGGATGACCGCATTGTATTCCTGGCCCGTGCCTGGAAGAAATCCTGGGACATCGACGAGTGAAACGATAGGAATGTTGAAAGCATCGCAGAAGCGCACAAAACGAGCGCCTTTGCGTGAGGCGTTTACGTCGAGCACGCCAGCGTAAGCGGAGGGCTGGTTTGCCACGATGCCCACGCTCTGTCCGTTGAAGCGAGCGAAACCTGTGATAATATTCTTTGCGAACTTAGGCTGTACCTCGAAAAACTCGCCGTTGTCGGTTACAGCGGTGATGACTTTGTACATGTCGTAAGCCTTGTTTGGGTCGTCAGGCAAAATCTCATTGAGCAAGTCTGCCTTGCGGTCAACAGGGTCTGTACACTCCACGCGTGGTGCTTCCTCGGTGTTGTTGGATGGGATATAGCTCAAGAGCTTCTTGATCATCTTCATGGCATCCTCTTCCGTCTTGGCCGTGAAACTTGTCACGCCGCTTTTGCTTGCGTGTACGCTTGCTCCGCCCAGATGCTCGGAATCGATGTCCTCGCCAGTAACGGTCTTTACCACCTTTGGTCCAGTGAGGAACATATAGCTCGTGCCTTCAGTCATGAGGATAAAGTCGGTGAGTGCTGGTGAATACACGGCTCCACCGGCACAAGGGCCAAGTATCATGGATATTTGCGGTATCACGCCAGACGCGAGAATATTGCGCTCGAAAATCTCTCCGTAACCAGCGAGGGCGGATATGCCTTCTTGGATGCGCGCACCGCCAGAGTCGTTCATGCAGATTACAGGAGCACCGTTTTGCATGGCCATGTCCATGACCTTGCAAATCTTTTGCGCCATGGTCTCGGAAAGCGAGCCGCCGTTGACTGTGAAGTCTTGTGCGTAAACATATACAAGCCTGCCGTCTATGGTAGCGGAGCCTGCCACTACGCCATCGCCGAGGAACTGCTTCTTCTCCATGCCGAAATTGTGGCAGCGATGAAGCTTGAACATGTCGTACTCCTCAAACGAGTCATTGTCGACAAGCATCTCTATCCGCTCGCGAGCTGTGTACTTACCACGGGCGTGCTGCTTGTCGATGGCCTTCTGTCCACCTCCAAGGCGAGCTTGCTCACGTTTTGCGACAAGCTCCTTAATCTTCTCAGTTTGAATGCTCATAATTCTTATATTATGTTGTTTTATTATTGTATTTTAAAATTTTGTGCAAAGTTACAACTTTTTTCTGCCAATAGCTTGCGGTTAATGGATTTTTAAGTATCTTTGTGGGCGGAATAACAAACCTTTTATAATTGTTTAGTTATGAAACAGACAATCCTTGTCACGGGGGGCACAGGCTTTATTGGCTCCCACACTTCCGTCGAACTTATTGAGGCGGGTTACAAAGTAGTGATTGTCGATGACCTCTCTAATTCTAAAATTGAGGTCCTCGATGGCATAGAGAAAATTACAGGTGTTCGCCCAGCGTTTGAGAAAGTGGACTTGCGAGACAAGAACGCTACGGAAAATGTATTCAAGAAATATCCTGATATAGAGGGCATTATCCATTTTGCGGCAAGCAAGGCCGTGGGCGAAAGCGTGCAGAAGCCATTGCTCTATTATCGCAACAATGTTGTTTCATTGATCAACCTCCTTGAGTTGATGCCAAAATATAATGTGAAAGGCATAATCTTCTCGTCGAGTTGCACCGTCTACGGCCAGCCTAAGCCTGAAAACTTGCCTGTGACAGAGACCGCCCCTCACCAAAAGGCAACATCGCCTTATGGCAACACGAAGGAAATCAACGAGCAAATCATTTATGATTACATCCATAGCGGTGCGCCTATTAAGAGTATTGTCCTTAGGTATTTCAACCCGATAGGAGCGCATCCGTCCGCACTCATCGGGGAACTACCCAATGGCGTGCCCAATAACCTCATACCTTACGTTACCCAGACGGCTATGGGCATCCGCAAGCAACTCACCATTTTCGGCAACGATTACAACACGCCTGATGGAACTTGCATTCGCGACTATATATATGTGGTGGATCTTGCCAAGGCTCACGTGGCGGCCATGAGGCGCGTTCTTGACGATGAGGACAGCCCAGTGATCGATTACTTCAACATAGGCACAGGCCGTGGCAACTCCACGCTTGAGATTGTCGAGACCTTTGAGAGAGCCACAGGCGTAAAGCTCAATTGGAAGTATGGTCCACGCCGTGAGGGCGATATTGAGAAGATTTGGGGCGACTGTTCAAAGGCTAACAAGGTGCTCGGTTGGAAGGCTAATACGTCGCTCGACGACGTAATGCGTTCTGCTTGGAAGTGGCAGCTGAAGCTCCGTGAGGACGGTGTAATGTAAGTTTTGTTAAAAAATCATTGACTTCTCATTGGGATATAATTAAAAAGCTGTAACTTTGCATTCGCTGTCACGTGTTGGCAGCATTGAATTCAAACCTTTTTAATAGTTTTTTACAACAAAATGGCAACAAAAATCAGATTGCAGCGCGGCGGCCACAAGGGCTACGCAGTTTACAGAATTGTGATCGCTGACGTTAGAGCACCACGTGATGGTAAGTTTATCGAGAAGATTGGCATGTTCAATCCTAACACCAATCCTGCTACTGTAGATTTGAATTTCGACCGTGCTCTCTACTGGGTAGAGGCAGGCGCACAGCCCACAGACACCGTACGCAACATCTTGAAGGGTGAGGGTGTCTACATGATGAAGCATCTTCGTGGCGGTGTCAAGAAGGGCGCTTTCGACGAGGCTGCTTGCCAGCAGAAGTACGATGCTTGGAAGGCTGCCAAGGAGCAGAAGCTCAACGCTGCTCTCGACGCACAGTCGAAGAGTCGCCAAGAGGCTGCGACAAAGGCTCTCGAGGCTGAGAAGAAAGTCAATGAGGCTATCGCAAAGAAAGTGGCTGACAAGAAGGCCGCTGAGGCTGCCGCAAAGGCAGAGGCTGAAGCTGCTAAGGCAGCAGAAGCCGCACAGGCCGCTGAGGCTGACAACGCCGAGGCTCCTGCTGAGGCATAAGCCTTTCGTAAAAGCTTATCAAGAAATTTGAGCGTTGCTCTCACCAAGTGTGGGAGCAACGCTTTTTTTTATTATGTCCTAATCTTTTCACAGAAAAGGCGAACGTTTAGGAATTATTTTTGTAAGTTTGCAAAGTAATACTATCTACAATTATCTATGGACAATTATATTGTTTCCGCAAGGAAATACCGCCCAATGACCTTTTCGTCGGTGGTGGGTCAAGATTCGCTTACCACGACATTGAAAAATGCCGTGAGGACAGGCAAGTTGGCCCATGCCTTTCTCTTTTGCGGGCCACGTGGAGTGGGAAAGACGACATGCGCTCGCATCTTCGCCAAGGCAATCAATTGCGAGAACCCTACAAGCGACGGTGAGGCTTGCAACGAATGTGAGAGTTGCAGGGCTTTCAACGAGGGAAGGTCTATGAATATATTTGAACTTGATGCGGCAAGCAACAACTCTGTGGAGAACATAAAAACGCTCATGGAGCAAACCCTTATACCGCCGCAGACAGGCAAATATAAGGTATTCATCATAGACGAGGTTCACATGCTCTCACAGGCTGCTTTCAATGCTTTCTTGAAAACATTGGAAGAGCCGCCTGCGCATGTGATATTCATCCTTGCAACCACAGAGAAAAATAAGATTCTTCCAACTATTCTCTCTCGTTGCCAGATTTACGATTTCGAGCGCATGACGGTGCCGGAGATAGTTAATCATTTAAACATGGTGGCTTCGAAGGAAGGCATAGAGTGTGAGGAAGAGGCCTTGAACGTCATAGCCGAGAAGGCTGATGGCGGGATGCGCGACGCACTGTCTATTTTCGACCAAGTTTCGAGTTTCTGTCAAGGGCACATCACTTACGAAAAAGTGCTGCAAGACCTCAACGTGCTTGATGCCGACAACTATTTCAAGATTATAGACCTTTCACTTGAAAACAAGGTTTCTGACATAATGGTGTTGCTCGACGGTATCATTCAGCGTGGCTTCGATGGAAGCAATATTGTCAATGGCCTTGCCTCGCACGTGCGTAATGTGATGATGGCAAAAGACGAGCAGACTCTTCGGCTGCTCGAGGTAAGTGAGAGCCAAAGGACAAAGTACAAGGAACAGGCAAAAAAATGTCCGTTGCCGTTTCTTTATGGTGCGTTGAAAATCCTCAACGAGTGTGACATTCACTATCGCCAAAGCAGCAACAAGCGTCTTTTGGTGGAAATATCCCTCATACGTGTGGCTCAGCTCACTCAACCAGATGGCGAAGAAGTGCCTGCTGGTGGGCGTAGCCCTATGAGATTGAAATCCCTGTTTAAGAAAAACAATGTGGTGCAACCTAAACCGGCCATGCAGGTGACTGGGGTTGCACGGAGACTGGTGGCGCATGCCAATTCTGCTGATATCAAGGCAAAAGCAGATACTGCGGAGAAGCCAACTGTTGATGAAAAGCCAGTCGTGCCACAACACACGGTAAGTGGTGGGACGACTTTTCACTTCAAGAACATAGGAATGACCTTCGGTGATCTTCGCCGGAAGCCAAAGAACTGTGATGGTGTTGAAGCTGTGGCCGTGGATGAGGCGGCAGCAAGGAAACTTGAGGAGAAGAAAGTAGAGGAAACGTTCAACGATGATGATCTAATAAGGGAATGGGTTTCCATGTGCAACCGTATGCCCCAAAAATTCGTGGGGCTTGCGTCACGCTTGAAGAACATCGTCCCAAGAATCACCAAGTATCCAGACATTGAGGTAGTCGTGGACAACCAGTTGCTTCTTGACCAAATATCCTCCATTAAGAATAAGATACGTGCTACCATGCGAGTGCGACTTCACAACAGCCTCATAGAGTTTTCGCCACGTCTCGCCAAGCACAACGAGAACGAGCGAGCGCTCACCAAGTTGGAAGTCTTTGATGCAATGAGAAAGCGCAACCCCGCCATTGAGAAGTTGCGCCTTGGTTTGAAATTAGAGTTAAGCTGATCCTTTGTCAAATCAAAGGCATGCCGAGCCTTGCGCATTCCTTGCGCATTTTCTCTGGCCAAATGCTTGCCTGAATCTCGCCTATATGTGCCTTGTGGAGCATTACCATGCATAGGCGGCTTTGGCCTATGCCACCGCCTATGCTTAGAGGCAACTTGTCGTTGAGCAGTTGTTGGTGAAAATAGAGTTTCTCGCGTTCTTCCTGATGCTCAATTTTCAATTGTCTAAGCAAGCTCTCCTTGTCGACACGTATTCCCATGGAGCTTAGTTCAAACGAACGGCCAAGCACGGGGTACCAAATCAGGATGTCGCCATTGAGTCCGGCCTTGCCGTTCTCGGATATAGTGGACCAGTCGTCGTAGTCAGCCGCGCGGCCATCGTGCTTGTTTCCGTCAGACAGTTTCCCGCCAATACCTTCCACGAACACGGCGCCATATTTTTCGCAGATGGCGTTTTCTCGTTCGTGAGGTGTCATGTCTGGATACATGTCGAGCAGGTCTTGAGAGTGGATGAAATGAATGTCCCTCGGCAGGAATGGCTTGAGCTGCGGGAAGTTCTCGCACGCGAGAAATTCAGTGCGAAGAATGGCACTGTATATTCTCTTCACTACGTCCTCAAGAAAATGTATGGTGCGTTGTTCACGAGTGATTACGGCCTCCCAGTCCCATTGGTCGACATATAGCGAATGCAGGTTGTCGAGCTCCTCGTCGGCTCGTATGGCATTCATGTCGGTATATATGCCATAGCCAGGCTCCACTCCGAATTTGGCGAGTGTCAGTCGTTTCCATTTTGCCAATGAGTGTACTACTTCAGCCTGCGCCTCGTCCATGTCCTTTATAGGAAATGTCACCGGGCGCTCCACGCCGTTGAGGTCATCGTTTATGCCCAAGCCCTTGAGCACGAACAATGGTGCCGTGGCCCTACTGAGGCGAAGTTCGGTGGAGAGGTTTTGCTGGAAAAACTCCTTTATCATCTTGATGCCATGTTCTGTCTGTCGGCGATCCAAGAGCGTCTTATAATTATTTGGCTTTATCAGTTGAGTCATAATATTATATGTTTTTCTTTTTATAATTTCCTTTTCTTTTTCTCAAAATTGAAAGCAAAGTTACTCAATTATTATTAATTGGCAACAATTCTGACGTTTTATTTTCCCATAATGTCACTAAAAGTGTGTTGTTGTTGTCTTTTTGTGATAATGAACTAAAAAATACGCCATCCTGACGAATAAAAATAGTGGTAGGCTTATTACATTAAGGGAATTATAGTATCTTTGCATATGTACTAATATTTTTCTTATGATAGAATATGACCTTGAAAAGATAAAGGCCGTCATCTTTGATGTAGACGGCGTGCTCTCTGCAAACACCGTGTCGATGGATGAAAATGGCTTCCCATTGCGCACCCTCAACATCAAGGATGGCTATGCCATACAGCTTGCGGCCAAGATGGGGCTCATGTGCGCCATTATCACCGGTGGAGACTCGGATGCAATCCGTAAGCGTTACGAGTATCTCGGCATGACCGACGTGTTCATGAAATGCTCGGTTAAAATCAAGACCTATGAGAAGTTCTTGGAAGAGCATGACCTTCACGATGAGAATGTAATATATGTGGGCGATGACATTCCCGACTATGAGATAATGAGGCGTGTCGGCTGCCCATGTTGTCCAAAGGACGCGTGTGAGGAGATAAGACAGATATCGGTCTACGTGTCGCCCTTCAATGGCGGCCATGGCTGCGCTCGCGACGTGCTTGAGCAAGTGTTGCGCGCCCAAGGCAAATGGCTCAACTCCTCTAAGGCCTTTGGATGGTAATGGTATTTTTTTAAGAAAGGACATAGCATTGAGAAAGTTGATTTTGGCGAGCAACTCACCACGCAGGCGTGAGCTGCTCAATGGACTTGACCTCGACTTTGAGGTGAGGGTGAAACGTGGAGTGGGGGAGAAGTATCCCAAATACATTCCTGTGGACAGTGTGCCGGAGTATATCTCCAGGGAGAAAGCAGAAGCCTACGACATAACCGATGACGAGATATTGCTCACTGCCGATACCGTGGTAATACTTGACGGAGAGATAATGGGCAAGCCAACCGACGCGGAAGCGGCGCGTGCCATGCTGCACAGGTTGAGCGGCCACTCCCATCATGTCGTGACAGGAGTAACGATTAAGACCATGCAAAGAAGCGAATCGTTCTCCGACGTTACGGTCGTTACTTTCAGGAAGCTGACAGACGAGGAAATAAATTATTATGTAGACCGTTACAAGCCGTTCGACAAGGCAGGCTCTTATGGCGTGCAGGAGTGGATAGGATATGTCGGCGTGACACATATAGACGGGAGTTTCTATAATGTCATGGGACTTCCCGTAGAGCGTGTTTACGAGGAACTTAAAAAGTTCTTGTAGCATGAATCTTTAAACCTTACAGACAAATATGAAAACAATGCTTTTAATTCTTGCCGTTGCCGTCCTTGGCGTGCCTGCCTCGGCGCAAACTGCGGGCAACGTGGCTTACCGCGATGCCAACGTGAGAATCACGATGATTGACGATGGCGCGGCCAGGCTTGAGTATGCGCCCAACGGCAAATTCGTGGACGACAAGTCGCAGGTGGCGGTCATCAGGGATTACGCTCCCGTGAGCTATAAGGTGAGCGACAAGTCCAAGACGGTGCGCATCAGCACCAATGAGATGACCATTACTTACGTCAAGGGCAAGGGACCTTTCACGTCAGCTAACCTTTCCATTGTTTCGGCAAGGGAAAAAGGCACTATGCCTTTCTCTTGGAAGCCAGGACTGAAAGACGCTGGCAACCTGAAAGGCACGTATCGCACGCTTGATGGATATGACGGCAACTTGCGCGATGGCAAGCCAATGCCCATTGAGGATGGTTTGCTCTCAAAGAGTGGATGGACATTAATCAACGATTCCAAGTCTTACCTATTTGACAGAAGCGAGTGGCCGTGGGTTGAGGAGCGGCCTGACACGGCTCGCGCCCAAGACTGGTATTTCCTGGCCTATGGCCATGACTACAAGAAGGCGCTACGCATGTTCACCAAGTTCGCTGGCAAGGTGCCCTTGCCTCCTCGCTATGCCTTCGGCTACTGGTGGTCACGCTATTGGAGCTATTCCGATGATGAGCTTCGCGAGCTCGTTGACAACTTCCATCAGTATAACATTCCGCTCGACGTGCTTGTCGTCGACATGGACTGGCACTACAACCAAGCGCCGCGTGGCGGCTGGACTGGTTACACCTGGAACCGCTCCCTTTTCCCCAACCCTAAGGGCTTCCTGAGCTGGGTAAAGGACAACAAGTTGCAAGTGACCATGAACCTCCATCCCGCCGACGGCATAAAGACATGGGAGGAGAAGTGGCCTGCCATGTCTGAATGGATGGGCAACGACACGGCCCTGCACAAGGACATACCTTACGAGGGGTCCAACAAGCGTTTCATGGCAGGATGGCTCAACACCGTGCTGCATCCCATGGAGAAGGATGGCGTTGACTTCTGGTGGATTGATTGGCAGCAATGGATCAACGACAAGAAGCTGACCAACCTTAACAACACTTGGTGGATAAATTATGTGATGTTTTCCGACATGGAGCGTAACCGCGACACTCGCCCTATGCTTTACCACCGATGGGGCGGACTTGGCAACCATCGTTACCAGATAGGCTTTTCGGGCGATGCCATCATCTCTTGGAAGTCGCTCGACTTCCAGCCTTATTTCAATAGCACGGCCTCGAACGTGCTATATTGCTATTGGAGCCACGACATTGGCGGGCACATGCATGCCGACAGCATCGACCCTGAGATGTATGTGCGTTGGATGCAGTTTGGCTTGTTCAGCCCCATACTGCGTAGCCATTCCACGAAGAACGCGGGCCTGAACAAGGAGCCGTGGGTGTTCAGCTATCCTGTCACGCGCATACTTCGCAACATCGTGAAGGAAAGGTATGTCCTCAATCCCTACATCTACACCATGGCGCGCAAGACTTACGACAACGCGTTGCCTCTTTGCCGGCCAATGTATTATGACTATGCCGACAGTCCCCAGGCTTACGAGATGAAGAATGAGTACATGTTTGGCGACGACATGATCGTTCGCCCTGTCACGTCGCCGAGAGACGGTGCCAAGGCCACCGCTGACGTTTGGTTGCCAAAGGGCAACGACTGGTATGAGGTGGCCTCTGGCAAGCTCATCAAAGGAGGGCAGACCGTGAACGATGGCTTCCAGCTTGATGAGATTCCTGTCTATGTTAAGGCTGGCAGCGTGATACCGATGTATGCCGACACGCTGAAGAACCTTCGGGGCAACGACACCCCCGTGGTCGTGACCGTCTACCCGGCGGATGGTGATTGCAGTAGCAAGGCTGAATATTATGAGGACGCTGGCAACGACAAGCAATATGCGTCGCAATATGCGGTCACTCCTCTCTCCGCTTCTCGCAGCGGCAACAGGCTCGTTGTGACAATTGGGGAGCGCGAAGGCTCTTATGCCGGAATGCCACACGACAGGAAATATCAAGTCAAGGTGGTGGCTTCCGTGGTTCCGCAGGAGGTGAAGGTGGACGGCAAGACCGCCGACTTCAGCTACGACGGCATGTCACTTTCGTTGCTTGTCGACATGGGCAACGCAAACTGCTCTGTCGCCAAGACGGTAGAGATTACTTACCCGGGCAACAACCAGTGCGTGGCCAATGGTGAGATAGGCCAGATGCGCCGAGTACGCAATAATGTTTACCAGCTCAAGACGCGTAACGCCGGAATTGTTCTCACCGATGACCTTGCCAATATGGAGAGCGCAGGAAGGGCAATTACATACAACCCAAAGAACTTTACGGAGATAATGAACTTCTTCCGCGACAAGTTCGCACACTTGGACAGTGTGCTGAAAGAGCAGAGGCTCAACGAAGACGACTATAAGTTCTTCGTCGACTACACTTATTAGTATATCTCGCTGTCAGGTAAAATATATTTCGAACAAACAAGTTAGGGCTGGATTCCTCGTGTGGAGTCCAGCCCTTTTAGCATCTCACGTTTTTTACGATTAATATGAAATGACGTGATAAATCCATGTTAGAATATAGATTGATGATTACTTTATCTCACTGGTTTCCCCAATTCATTGTAAGTTGACAACCCTTTCACCGTAAGCAAATACTTCTGGCGAGGATGTCTTGGAGAGTTGGGATAAAGCAAACGGTAATATTCCCCAACGCTGAAATGTAAAATATTATAGCCAAAATTTAACACTTGAGAACAGGTCGTTTTAGAGTGGAAAAATGGATTGAAGCTACCCTTTCGCAACGCTTTTGGTGGGTTTTCGACCTTGTTTTTTAGCCATATCAGCCAAAAGTAGTCGGCTTTACGGCGTAAAGCCGACGCGATCACGGCGCCGAGCCATTGCCTTTACGCCGTAAAGCTGACACGATTACGCCGTAAAGCCGATGCCATTTCATAAAAATGGCAACAACTAAAAACTGTCAAAAATATAATTTATTGATATTCAAAGATTTATTGAAGCAGTTCAAGAATCGCTATTTTTCGGCCAAGAGACTGCGTGATTGAAAAAAAACGATTCTCAGACGACCTTTTGTAATATATTATTATCCGGCGAAGTATGGAAACGGAGGGTGCTTTGTATGGATAGTGCAGAACTCACACCATGAGTTGATATTGTTTTTCCATTTGGGTTGCTCGGCGGATGGCAAGGCAATTGAAATAATAAGCCCCGAAAGCGTTTGACTTTCGGGGCTCTTTTCAATTTGTATTATTTCTTGATGATTTTTCCCAAGAGGTTGTTCATGTATGCCCTTACGTCGGTCCAGCGGTAGTAGGGGCCTTTGAAAGCCTTGATTGGCAACGTGGCTTCGTTTTCGTTGAGCAGCACCTTCACCAGCACGTCTTTCTTTGGGTGCTTGGCATCCTTGTAGAACACGAACTGGACGTTGCACGCCATCGGGAACACGTTGTACACGTCCCAATTCTCTGCGTCGATCTTGTCGAGCGATGAGCGAGGGTTGCCGTAGCCATTGATATTGAGCAGGCAGACAAGCGGCAGGACGTCGCTTTCATGTGCGAAGCGCATCGTGGCACCAGGGTGGGCCAGGGTGACGCAGGTGTCGGCAGTCTCCATGATGTTCTTCACGAGGTTGAGCTGGGTGTACATTCCCGCGCCATCGTTGAGCTTGTTTGGTCCGGCGTAAGAATACCAGTAAGCCGTGGCCATGAGCCATTGGTTGTAGAGTTCCTCTTCGGAGAATATGTCCCACATGGGCTTGAACTGATGACGCAGCTCCGTGTTTTGCAGGTCTATGGCGATGTTGAAAAGTTGCGTGGCGAGCGAGCTCTCGTTCACCTGTTTTGCGTAGTCGGCGTCATTGAAGATGGTCTTCATCATGTGTGGTGCCTTGTTGTGGCGCTTCTTAAACGCCTTCAGGCTGTCCACGGCTGCCGTGGTGTTGGTGAGCGAAGCGTAAGGGCTCGTGGCGTCGTCGTTCATGTAGTACATGTCGTGGTACGACGCGTCGCTCTTGAACTTTATCTTCGGGTTGAGCGCGGCGAGTTGCAGCAGCTCGTTCTCCATGGACAGTATGCAGCGTATGACCACCGTGGAGCGCGCGTCAACGTTGGTGACACCGGCGAACACCTGCGGGAAGCGCTCGTACATGCGCTTGGCTATGCCGCGGTGCTGCTCTGCGCCGAGCTGCGTGAGCTCACCTTCGCGGCTCATGCCTTGCGCGCGCATCTCCTTTACCAAGGCAAAGACCTCCTTGCCACGTGGGGTGAGCTTGCCAAGTGAGTCGGCATGTGCGAGTGTATAGTAAGGCTTGTTGAAGGCGTTCTTGCCGATGAGCCAGCGAGAGCCGTGGCGACCGTAGTGGCTGATGTAGAAAGGCTCGTAGCCACTGGGCGAGGGCGTCAGCTTCTTGGTTGGTACGGGATAATCTCGGTAGTTGTTGGCAGCGAGGTTCGGGTTCTCCTTGATTTCCTGTCTCGTGCGTTGGGCGTTGAGGCCAATCAGCGGCAGCGAGAGAAAGGCAAGCAGAAGGATGTTTTTTTTCATGTTTTGGTTTTTATAAAGTTTAATGTAAAAAATATTCATAATAGCACTGCGCAAAGGTAGCAATAACTATTTAATCTGGCAAGGATGTCGTTGCCGATTAATCTATTTTGTGTAACTTTGCGGTGATTGTAAGCAGTTTGAGCACGTGTTTTTGCAGATAATAGGCAAAAAGTCTTGAAAATATTTGTAAGTGTGGAAAATAATCAGTAAATTGCAAGCGCAAAAGCCTAAGTAAGCTAAAACCCTAATTAGTCAAAACCAACCCCGATTATCTCAGCATGAAAAGAACCGTATCCATAGTGTCGTTTTCCGTATGCTGTATGTTCGCCTTCGCCCAGCTGACTTATCAAGTGAACGCGCCTCGTAGTGGAGATAACGTAGCAAGGCAAGTCATATCCTTGACTTCGCCAGGTCAATGCTCCGACTTCGCCATTTGGGATCTCCGTGACAATGAAGTCGGCACGAGGAGAAATGTCGTCCGCCATGTCAATCAAAAGGTCAACGGTGACATCTTGTGCCTTTATGACTCAGGGTCAAGGTATGGCTTGGAGATTGGAAAAGACGGCGTTCTCGTGACGAGTTGTGAGAACCGGAACCTTGACATTACCTATGACTTGCCCGTCAAGCTTCTCCGTTTCCCGATGGAATACCGGGATTCCCTAAGCGGCTGTTTCCATGGCGTCGGCACCTATTGCGACCGTTGGCGGACGCGCGTTTTCGGGATATGGAAGTTGAAGGCTGACGCGATGGGGCGCGTCTTCCTGCCAACCGGGGACACGTTACGTGCCATCCGCGTCCACCTGCGTAAACGAGTGTCAAACAAGTATTACCCTTTGGACAGCGTACATTCAACGCTTGCCGCCTTCAATGTAGACAGCATCCTTCATTGCCAGGCGATTGACACGGCCGTCATAGTGTCAGACGAATACAGGTGGTACGCCAGAGGCTATCGCTATCCCATCCTTGAATACAGGTCAGCCTATATGGAATCACGACCGGAGGAAAAGACGCGCGTCGCGTACATTTGCCCGCCAGAGAGCCAGGAAGAACTTCCCTTGGATGACGAGAACGCCAGGATAAGGGAAGGCGACAAGAAAAACGGAGATGCAGGAAACGGCAAACACGCTAATGGCAACGAGGCGGGCAATGACGATTTCAGGTACAGCTTCTCCCAAGACGACGCAAGCAAGACGGTCCACGTGAGCTATACGTCCGACACGCCGGTCAGCGTAAAGGTCATATTGGCAAACACCATGGGAATCGTGTACGGGACCGAGACAAGAGCAAATGGCACGTCCGGAGAGATGACCCTCTGTTACGGTGACATCCCGCGAGGGCAATATATAGTCCACATCAAGACCGGAGAGAAAGTCCATACCGAGAAATTCAACCACAAGTAAAAAAGCATCACCTCAATGAGAATCCTGGACATCCTCAAGACGACGGCAATGACGCTTTGCCTTTCCTGTCTCGCGTGCGAGGCCCAGGAAAAGCCCGTGTACAACGTCCCCAGTCCCGACATCGCCACATTGGGCACTTACGGCACCGTTCCCGTCAGCCTGTTCACCGGCACGCCCGACATATCCGTGCCCCTTTACGACCTCAGGGTGGGCAACTACACCTTCCCGATAACGGCCACTTACCACACCGGAACGGTAAAGCCGCACACCCAACCAGGGATAATCGGCCTTGGCTGGAGCCTGCGATCCGATGGCTACATAAGCCGGACCGTGCACGGCGTGTATGACGAGAAACAGTGCCGTCAATACGTGCATGGCTATTACGGACACGCCAAGGAGATGAAAGGCATGACTCAAGAGTGCTTCAAGCGGATCATAAGGGACAGCACGAGGACCGACGGGGTGTCACACGCCTGGTATGAGCTGGCTCCCGATGAGTTCTCCTTCGACTTTTGCGGATACAGCGGCAGGTTTTACCTTAACGAGGACGGTGGTTGGACGGTCGTGTCAGACAAGGACATCAAACTCGAGTTCAACGCTGATGGTGACGGCTTTGTCTATTGTGACGCGTTGGACGACCGCATACCTGAGTTCCGTGGATGGCCATACAAGAAAGAGAACCAGCGCTATTTCAACAAGTTCACCTTGATAACGCCTGACGGCTGCCGCTACGAGTTTGGCGGTGTCAACGCCACGGAATACAGCATACCCTATTATTCGAGAAACTACAGCGACCTCATACCCACTACCTGGCGTCTTTTCAGGATAGTCACCCCACAAGGCCACCACGTGGACTTCGCTTACGACACGTCGGGCGTGACGTGCGACATACGCTACGTCCCCATGTCAAGCCAGCTTTCCAACTGGGAGGCGGACGTGGAGTACCTCATGAGCGATAACACGGGCCTAAGCGGATTCACCGGCTTCATGGTCTATCCGGTAAACATAAAGAGCATCACCACCCCAAACGAGACGGTCGCCTTTGACTATCAGCATGACTATGGCTACGCGGACCATTTTGACAAGGGAGTCCCACTTTACTGGGAGAAGAACATCGGCAGGCACGACCCTTACATAAACATGACGGATCCCCAGGCACAGTTCTTCATGCTCATCAAGGCAAAAGGGGAAGGAAGCTCGAAAAGCATCATGAAGGAACTGTCGAGCAAATACCTCCGCCGCATGGCGGTGTCTGAAAGGTATGGCGGTGAGGGTCGCAGCTTTTTCTTCGATTACAAGATACATTCCCGACGGCTCCTGTCCTCGATTTCATGCCGCGAGGGAACCCCAGAACTCATTGTCCGCAAGGTGATAGGCGGTGGGGTGATGTACACTATGACGGACACGCCGTCCAACAAGTCCACCGATGACATGCCCGTCTGGCGTTTCACCTATGACGAGACACCGATGCCCATCAGCTATGTAATGGGAAAGACCGACAGCGAGGGATATTATGCTGGTGGGACCCACAAACTTACTGAAAGCGTCGCGACCTCAATTAACGTAGAGCCGGACTTGAAGGCAACCTTGGCCATGACACTGAAGTCGATTCAATGGCCGACAGGCGGATTCACGGATTTCGAGTATGAACTCAACGACTATTCCCAGGCGTTGGCAGACGATCACGCTTACGTCATCGACGCCAGCGGCATCTGCGGCGGCCTCCGCATAGCGGAGATTAGGAACCGTGACAGGCATGACACAATCACCTACGTAAAAAGGTATCGCTATACTGACACTTGCGGTTCCCACAACAGCAGCGGGATAAGGAGGGAAATTCCCGTCTACGGCGTAAGTTACTCAGCGCAAGTGAAAGACCATGGCACCGTCCGCCTTGACATGATATCGGCTGGGGGCTTCTTCCCCTGCGTGACTGGACAGGTCTCGCCACCGGTGGGCTATTCCTCCGTCATAGAGGAGACGCTCGACGGTCACGGGAATACTTTGGGCCATGTCCGCTCGACGTTTTCCAATTACGGTGAGACCAGGATGAACGGTCGCGCGGAGTACTGTTATAACATGGACAACACCGCCAGCGTGACACCCTACACGAGCATCTCCCCGGAAATAGGTAAGTTGCTGACAAGGGAATATTATGATAGCAATAATATTCTGATTAAAAAGGAGGAATATACTTACAAGCGTGTTCGTGACGGCTCAATCCTCATGCCTTATTGCCAGACCGTCTTCTTCTGCATGGATCCGTATCATTTCCTCTCCGCCCAAGCCGGATGCGTCACGCGGGCCTATACGTTCAGCTACCTTCCCGTGTCGGTGAGGGAGTCGGTGAGGTCAATGGGTAGCGACACGTTCGTTACGTCCGAAAGGGAAATGGATTACGATTCCTCGCGGATGGTGAGAGCTGAGCGTACGCTCCTGAGTGACGGCAGCTGGGCGAGCGTGGAGTATTCTTATCCCTACGATGAGAAGAGCCTCTCATGGATGTCAAGGCGACACTTCCTGAACTATGTCACGAGGAAAAAGGAGAGCATGCATGGTGAGGAACGCGTGGCGGTAATGGATTATGAAGCCAATGACCATTCTCGGTCAACGCCTTACGTAAGCCGCTTGACCAAGACAAGGAATGGCGTTGGCAAGGTAGAGTACCAGGCGTTGTCCGCCGACGAATACGGCAACCCGACTGAGATAATTGAAAACGGCAAGCACTCCACGCTCGTATGGATATACCATGGCCAAAGGCTTGGTGCGAGGCTGGAGAACTATTCCCTCGCATTGCGCGGGAAACCGAGAATCGCGATAAGAGAGAGAGGGTACGTCAAGATTGACACCATGACCATCGTGGACCCAACTTTCCCTGATCTTGATGATTCATACGACTTTGGCTATAAACAATACCCTGGCTCGCTCATACACTTGTATACCTATGACGGAAGCCTAAGGCTTGACTCCTATACTGCCCCTTCCCTCCAGGCTGAGTGTTATGTCCATGACGCCTTGGGGAGGCTTCAACAGGTCTACTTCAATGAAAAACGCGATGGCGACAGCCGGAAAGCCACGCTTAAACGTTACAAGTACGATTACTACAATGACGATGTCGCTCAAAAGACATTAAGGCCCGACGCCAACCTTGAAGGCGGCTCCACGCCATAAACCGTTCAAACAAGATGTCATGACAAAGAAAAGCACAGCCCTCCGAGTCTTGTTGGCCGTAGTGATGACTTTCATGGCCGTCCCCGCGCTGTCGCAGGTCATGTCCGAAGATCACGCCGAAACGTCGGTAGCCGACTTCTACAAGGAAGTCTTCCCGACAAAAGGCTACGCTGACACCCTCACGATGTTTCATTGGAACAGCGGTGTCACCCCTGACAGCCTTAGGGGGTACAAGCTGACCTTGACCGACGCGCAGACCATACGCTTCAGGTGCCTCGGCTTCCGCTATACGCGTGGCCTCGGCTCCGGCATACCTGAGGGCAAGTTGCCGCTCGAAGTCAGGCTATACGACGACACGTCAAGCCAGGATTCCCTGAAAGCCTCATTCCAATGGTATGTAGAGGGCAAGGAGAACGTTTTCGCCGATACCGCGGCCGTGGACACCAGCGGAATCGTGCTAAGCCCTGGGACGTACTTCCTTGTATATGGAGGCTACTTGGAAAACGTGATAAAGTACCCTTATGACCAGTTGTCCACGGTCATACAAGGTGAGCAGTCAGCTATCACAGTCGTCTTGGAGAGCCTTCCCCTCCTGCCGCCCCCGGGAAAGGGCGAGGTGAAAGGCTGGAACACCATAACCGAATTCACCAGCCATGACGGGGCATTGGATAACGGAGACAGTCTCATGACGGCGTATGACGATTTCGGTCGCCTCTCAAAAAGTATAGCCCGCGGCAAGAGCCCCTCGGGGAACGACATCGTGGAGGCGCGTGACTACGACGGCTTCGGGCGCGAGCGCAGGGTTTGGCTGCCGGTGACATCATCGTCGGACCTCCCGCTTGCCAAGCTCCTTGGTGACGCCAATTCCCTTGACTATGGAGAAGCCTATGCTGACAGGGAACCATACTCATTCTCCGTGTATGAGGACTCACCGCTATCGAGGACGCTCGCGACCTACGGTCCCGGCGAGGAATGGCACGCCAAGGGCATGGGCGTGGTTACGGCAAGTCTCGCCAATGTCAGCGGTAGTGACACCTTTGGATGCGTAAGGCTCAAAACCACAAACGTTGGTGATAACGTCATTGTAAGAACGGACGGCGAATACGCCTCCGGGACATTGGCTGTGACAAGGACGGCGGACGAGGACGGAAGCGTCAGCCTCACCTTCAAAGACCGTGATGAAAGGACTGTCTTGGACAGGCGCGTGTTGTACGAGGGCGGTACGAGGAAGATGCTTGACACCTATTACGTATACGCCCCGTTCGGCAACTTGCTCGCGGTGCTTCCTCCAGCCGCATCCGACGGAATCTCCTCCGGTGACGTGGACAAGGAACTAATGGACAAGTACGCTTACCAATACCGGTATGACAGCCACGACAGGATGATAGGCAAGAAGCTGCCAGGTTGTGGATGGATTTATTATGCCCATGACGGCAACGATAGGTTGGTCTTCATTCAGGACTCAGAACAGCGAAAGCGCGGCAGGTCCACGTTTGTCCTCCGCGACTCCCTCGGCCGCCAATGCGTTACCGGCATGTGCGCCTTCACGTTCCCAAGTGGATACGTCATACAAGGCGAGGTCTACTGCCACTATACGGGCGAGGGAAACGAACTGGCGGGTTACGCGTACACGGGTATCACCTTGAAGGACGCGAGGGTGGTCACGGCGACATATCATGACAGTTACGACTTCATTGACGACCTGTGCGAGGATGCCAAGTTGCCCAATGGCGACCTGGCATACGGTCAGAAGGCGGAATGTGTCACGGGTTTGGTGACAGGCCGCTTGAATTCCGTGCTAGAGGCTACGGACAGCGTGTCGCCACGCAAACTTTTCTCCGTCATCAAGTACGACTATCGCGCGAGGCCGGCGAGAGTGGAGACGGAGAACCTCATGGGAGGCTATGACGTGGAGGACATGGAACATGACTTTCTCGGGAGGGTGACCAAGAGGTGCCTCCTGCACCATGGTCCACTTTTGGGAAAAGACATTGCAGAGGAATACTGCTACGCTTATGACCATGCCGGAAGGCTCATGAAGGTCGAGCACCGCATAAACGGTGGCGAGGCGCGTGTCTTGGCTGACAACCAGTATGACGAGCTTGGGAGGCTGGCGGTCAACAAGGCTGGCGGCACTACCGCCCTTGCCACGGCCTACGGCTACAACTTGCGCTCATGGCTGACGAAGGTGACCAATCCGGCGTTTGAGGAGGAGCTGCGCTACAATGAGAGCGGCGGGACGGCCAAGCCGCTTTATGGTGGCAATGTATCATCAATGGAATGGAAGGCAGGTCATGATGACAGGTCAAGGCTCTATGGCTTTACCTATGACGGGCTTGGCAGGCTTACGGCTGCGACATACGGCGAGAAGGACGCCTCCGGCAAGAATACCGGCAAGGGCGTCGGAAGCTACGACACGCGATACACGTATGACCAGATGGGCAACATCCTGATGCTCCGCAGGCAAGGACTGCACGACGATGGCGCTTATGACGAGATAGACAACCTCAAGTACACCTATGACGGCAACCAGGTCGTGAGTGTGGAGGATTCCGCCGTTGACCCCGTTTACAAGGACTGCTTCACGTTCGTGGACGGGGCTGACGAGGAAAAGGAGTACGAATACGATGAAAACGGGAACCTGACGAAAGATTTGAACCACGGGATTTGCGGCATTGAGTATAATTGCCTAAATTTGCCGATGAGAGTCGACTTCCTTGACGGGAGTCGCATAACCTATACTTATGACGGAGGAGGACGGAAGTTGAGGACAGACCATTACGTGAACCCATTGACGGCATCGGTGCCGCAACTGGCAGGAGGCACGGGCACTGCCGGTGAAGGCTCTCTCGTGCACACCTGGACTGACTACTGCGCTGGCAAGGTGTATGAGAACGACACTCTGCGGATGTCGCTCTTCGATGGCGGGTACGTGTCATACGCTGCCACGGCTGATGGCTCGTCGCCGTCACCTTCCTATCATTATTACATTAAGGACCACCTTGACAATAACCGTGTGGTTCTGGGTGAGAACGGCGAGGTGGAGCAGGTGAACCATTACTATCCCTTTGGTGGTTTGATGGGTGAGAGCGAGAACCTCGCGTCCTCGCAACGCTATAAGTATAACGGCAAGGAGCTTGACCGCACCCATGGCCTTGACTGGTACGACTATGGCGCGCGGATGTATGACCCCGCGTTGGCACGCTGGATGGTGCCAGACCCATTGGCGGAGAAATACTATGGTATCAGTCCTTACGCCTATTGCGGAAACAGTCCAATAAACTCCATAGATCCAGATGGGCAAGATTTTTACTATTCAAATAATGGACATTTTTTGTTTCAAGATAGAAAAACAACAAGTTTTGTGTATGTTGATAATAAAAGGTTAACATATAAAAATAGGGTTATAACTAATGAGCAGTTCATAAGATTGTCAAGTACAGTTTATGCAGAAAGTTCAGTTGTTTATGGCATAGCAAATAGAGAAGAAATGTTTGCTATAGCAAGTGTGCATTTGAGGAACGGGAAAGCTTATGGTGCTGATAACACCCAAGCAAAGAAAATGCGGAATACGGATTTGTCTAATCTAACTGAGACAATGGAAATGGCGAATGCTGCTATAATTAATGCTATTTTAGGTGGGCATGATTATAGCAATGGAGCTGACCAGTGGGA
>ERZ808240.660-NODE-660-length-44208-cov-5.994179_pt1 | contig 44208 bp, 34 predicted proteins | sample MGYA00521084_ERZ808240 | MGnify/ENA primary metagenome ERZ808240 (study PRJEB31516, sample SAMN03275571) | gut metagenome | biome: mammalia-associated habitat; material: feces | host: Papio cynocephalus | place: Kenya | collected 2012-08-06 ...
AGCGCATCTGCTTTGCAAGCAGAGGGTCGCCGGTTCGAACCCGGCATGCTCCACAGATAACCACATACGACGGGGCCCGCGGGATCATTTGATTCCGCGGGCCCCGTCGTTTACCGGCGCGCACCTTTTTTACTTGTTTTCCTCGCCGGGCATGACCTCGTCGCCATCATGGATGACCACATAACCACCCTTGGCATAGATGTCGTCATGTTCCGGATCCGGAGGAATCACCACCGGCGCCTTGCGGGAATCCTCAACGGGGAACGCAGGCAGTTTGGCATAGTTGTCCTGAACCTTCTTGCAGGAGGCCAGGAAGCCCTTCCGCTCCTCATCGGTGAGGTCAAGCTCGTATACCTCCTCAACACCGTTGGCGTCGACCAGCGCCGGAACGGAGATGAAGAATCCGGACTGTCCATACTGCCCGTCCAGATACGTGGATACCGGCAGCACCACATGTTCGTCATGCACGATGGCGCGCGTAATACGCACAGCGGAGTTGGCTATGGCGAACTCGGTGCAGTGCTTGCCCGCATAGCACCAATATCCGCCACGCAGAGCCTGCTCCTCGAGCTTGGCCTTGTCGAAACCGTAGCGATCCGGGTTCACGGCGGCCAGCTCGGCCAGCGGCTTGCCGGAGAACGATACGTTGGACCAGGCGGCGATTTCGGTGAAGCCATGCTCGCCCAGCATGTAGGCGTTGATGGACTCCGGAGACACGTTGGTGGCCAATGCGATGGCGGACCTAAGACGCGCGGAGTCAAGGCACGTGCCGGTGCCCATCACATGGGACGCGGGCAGGCCGGACAGGCGATGGATCTCACGGACCACCACGTCATTCGGGTTCGTCACATTGACATAGAAGCCCTTGAATCCCGCGGCGGCAAGACGCCCGACGAAGGTGCGCACCATATGGCAGGTGGCATACAATTCGCCGTCACGGGACACCGCGGACAGTGTCACATGCCCCACCGCATTGACGATGACATCGCAATCAGCCAGCCGCTCATATTCGGCGTGGCAGTTGTATATACGAACGCGGTGCGGAGCGAAGACGGAAGAATCGTTGAGATCCTGGGCCTCCGCGGCAACTTTCTTCTCATTGACATCACACAGGTAGATTTCGTCGGCAATGCCTTGCAGCACAAGGCTGTTGCCCACATGCGCACCCACGTGCCCCAAACCGACGATGCCAACCTTTACCGGACCGATTGCCATATTCCCTTCTTTCTGTTGCGAACCGCATATCAGTACAATGGACAATACATATCCGATCGTGAGCATAAGTGCGGCTGTGTATACTCGTCTGTTACCGTTTACTATGTGAGCGCTCCCACTCGCCCGACCGCCAATCCGTCATGCCGGATCCCACCAGCTGGGATACCATGCCATCCACGAGACGGCGATACCGTATCACGGAATGGCCTCTGTTGCGATCGAAATATTCCACATACAATGTGAACGTCTCATTTACCCAACCAAGGAGAATCATGCTCACTGATGAGTACGTAAAAAGAGTGTACGCCCAGGTGGAGCGGCGCGACGGCGACCAGCCTGAATTTCTGCAGGCCGTACGCGAGGTGTTCGAAAGCCTGCAACCGGTAGTCGAGAAGCATCCGGAATACGAGAAAGCCGGCGTGCTGGAACGTCTCGTCGAACCCGAGCGCGTGGTGAAATTCCGTGTCGCATGGGTCGACGACGAAGGCAAGGTCCAGGTCAATCGCGGCTATCGCATCCAGTTCAATTCCGCAATCGGCCCCTACAAGGGTGGCCTGCGCTTCCACCCCACCGTCACCGAATCCGTGATCAAGTTCCTCGGTTTCGAGCAGATTCTCAAGAACAGCCTCACCACCCTCCCCATGGGCGGCGGCAAGGGCGGATCCGACTTCGATCCGAAGGGCAAGTCCGACGCCGAGGTCATGCGCTTCTGCCAGGCCTTCATGACCGAACTGCAGCGTCATATCGGCCAGTTCACCGATGTTCCGGCCGGTGACATCAACGTCGGGGCCCGCGAGATCGGCTACCTGTTCGGCCAATACAAGCGCATCCGCGACGAGTACTCCGGCGTGCTGACCGGCAAGGGCCTCGAATTCGGCGGTTCCCTGACCCGCACCGAAGCCACCGGCTACGGCCTGTGCTACTACACCGCCGAAGCGCTGCGCGTGCTGAGGAACGACTCCTTCGAAGGAAAGACCGTTGTGGTGTCCGGCTCCGGCAACGTGGCCATCTACGCCACCGAGAAAGCCCAGCAGCTCGGCGCCAAGGTGGTGACGGTCTCCGATTCGAACGGCTACGTCTACGATCCGGACGGCATCAAACTCGACGTCGTCAAGGACATCAAGGAAGTCAAGCGCGGCCGCATCAAAGAGTATGCCGAGCGCGTGCCCGGCGCCGAATACCACGAGGGCAGCAAGGGCGTCTGGACCGTCCCGTGCGACATCGCCCTGCCGTGCGCCACCCAGAACGAAGTGAACGAGGAGTCCGCCGAAGCGCTGGTAAAGAACGGCTGCAGGGTCGTCTGCGAGGGCGCCAACATGCCGTCCACTCCGGAGGCGATCGCCGTCTACCAGAAAAACGGACTGCTGTACGGCCCGGCCAAGGCTGCCAACGCCGGCGGCGTAGCTGTTTCCGGCCTTGAAATGAGCCAGAACAGCTACCGTCTGAGCTGGACCTTCGAAGAGGTCGATGCCAAGCTGAAGAGCATCATGGAAACCATCGTCGCCAACTCCTTGGCGGCCGCCAAGGAGTATGGCTCCGAAGGCGATCTGATGCTCGGCGCGAATGCCGCCGGTTTCGTCAAGGTCGCCAACGCCATGGTCGCCCAGGGCGTGCTCTGATTATCGTCCCGACATTACGCGACACTATGCGGCCGGTCTCCCTGATGAAGCTATAGGGGGAGCCCGGCCGCTTCCGTACTATTACGCATGATGGCTCCCCGGCTCTTCGGCCTCGCCGCAATCGACCGCCGACCGCCTGGTCAGAGGCGATCCAACGCCTTGTCGACTGTGGTGGGCGGAAAGATGGAACACCAGGCGGTAACCGACGCCCATGAGGTGACAATGCCGAAATACCGACGACGAGCCTCGGGCTTGCTCATGGTCAGATCGTGAATACCGCCGGGAATGCGCGCAACGGCCACCAGATCCCCCAGTTTCAGCGCGGCCTGGCGGATTGCCGTGACGTCGAGCACCACATCGGCCTCGCGCATGCGTTCATCCCAGTTTGGTTGGATCATTGACGTGTTCGACGTGCACACCAGCACCGGAACCTGGATGTCCAATCCAGCCGCCACCTCGGCCTGTCCATTGAAGATGGCCTGCATCCAGCCGGCGCGGGGCAGAAACCTGCCACCGGTGACCTGCGCCGACGAGGGATAATCCCATTCGCCGCCCTGTGCATGTTCGATGATCCGTCCGTAGAAGCCCGGATCGTTCAGCGGCAGCACTGTTTTGCCCCCCGCCAGCAAGAACCCCTTCAGCACCGGGGTGGTGATCACGCGGAACATGGTATTGCCCTGCAGCTCCAGCCAGGGGGAATTCAACGCCAGCGCGCGCACATGATGCGGATGCTCGCGGTTGGCCCACAGCGACATAATGAGCCCGCCTTCGGAATGCCCGATGCCGAGAATACGTACGGCATCGCCAAGTTCGACGACGATCTGATCCCTTAATGCGTTCAATTCGGCGGCGTAATCATGCAGATCCTCGATGTACCCCGGCGTTTCCCCCTCTCGCAACGACCGACCATACCGCCGCAGATCCACCGCGTAAAAGGCGACGCCCAACGACTCCCAATACTCCGCGGCATGGCGGCGATAGAAATAATCGTTCCATCCATGCACATACATGATGGCCAGCGGATTGCCCGCCACGGATCGTCGCCAGCGCAGCCACCGCTCGCGCATGCCGAGACCGGCCGGGTTCTTGCGCACAAACGTCGCAACGACATCGCCCTCGCCGTCCCGCCCCAAGTGGACGGTCGCCTGCTGATAACCACCCATGATCGCGTCGGGACGCCATTCGTCCATCCGATACCCGGTTTCAGGCTTGAGGTCGGGGTCGACGGCGGCAACAAGATGAGAGGCGTCCCCGGAACCGGCTCCCATAACGGCAGCAGCCGCCGGCGCCGGTTCATTCGACGCTGGCGGCTGCTGGTCAGTCGCGTGTTCGCCCTTCTCAGTCATCGCCAAGCGTCAGATGGATGCCGCCGACCAAGGCGCATACCACGTTGTAGAGGAACGCGCCGATGGTGGCAAGCACCATGATGAGGACTACTTCGAAAATCGACAGGATGGTGGTCGCCGAAATCACCGTGCCGAAGGACAGCACGCTCGACAGATCCAATCCGGACAGGCCGGTGCTCGATATCATGCTGTTGACGGAGTCGAACAAGCCGATCATGTTGAGCAACGCCCAGATCAGCGACACCGCCACAATCTGGATAATTGCCCCGGCGATGGCCAGCAGGAACGACACCTTGGCCACGCTCCACGGATCCACATGCGTAAGCGACAGCTTCATGCGACGGGCGCGAGGAACGCGCCGCACCGGGGCCACCGGCGCGGCATTCGACTCGGATGAGGCTGCGACGTAATCTCCCGCCGAAGCAAAGGCCTCCGGCTGGGAGGTCGCGGAGCGGGGTATGCGGACCTCGGACTCGTTACCGTTATCGCTCATGGATTCTCCTTGGTTCCTGATGCCGTATCTTAGGGCAGACTACCACTACTCGTGGCCCTGCTGATCGGCGTCCTGCGAGGCTTCACCGGATTGTGACGCCTTGTTCTCGCCCGACGCGTCGGATTCGTCCGAATCGTCCTGCTCCGGGTTTCGCGCGATCGAGATGATCTCATCGCCCTTGTCCGGCTTGGCCAGCGTGACGCCCTGCGTGGTGCGTCCGGTGCGCTTGACCTCGGCCACATCGGAACGGATCACCTTGCCGGACTTCATAATGGCCAGAATCTGATCCTCTTCGCTGACCACCACGGCACCAACCAGCGTGCCACGCTCCTCGGTAAGTTGCACGGCCTTCACGCCCAAGCCGTTGCGGCCCTGCAGACGGTATTCCTCAATGGCGGTGCGCTTGGCAAAGCCCTCGTTGGTGACCACCAGCAGGTCCTTGTCCGTGTCGCCCCACACCACGTCCATGGCGAGCAGTTCATCGCCGTCGCGGAACTTCATGCCCTGCACGCCGGCGGTCTGGCGACCCATGGGTCGCAGCTGCTCGTCGTTGGCCTCGAACTTCAGGCTCATGCCTTGCCTGGAAACCAGGATGATGTCGTCCGTGTTGTTGCACAGCGCCGCGCCGATCAGCTCGTCGACGGGCTCTCCCGTGGCCTCGTCGGCCATGAGCCGCACGGCGATCAGTCCACCGGCGCGAGAGGAGTCGTATTCGCTCAGACGGGTTTTCTTGATCTTGCCTGAACGGGTGGCCAGCACCAGGTACTCGGCCACTTCGTAATTCGGGATGGACAGCACGGTCTGGATGGCCTCGTTCGGCGCCAACTGCAGCAGGTTCGCCACATGCTGCCCCTTGGAATCGCGGGATCCCTCCGGCAGCTCATACGCCTTGAGTCGGTAGACGCGACCGCGGTTGGTGAAGAACAGCAGCCAGTTATGCGTGGAGGTGAGGAAGAAATGATCCACCACGTCGTCCTCGCGCAGCTTGGCGCCTTTGATGCCTTTGCCGCCGCGGTGCTGGGCACGATATTCATCGGCCTTGGTGCGCTTGATGAACCCGGAGTGTGTCAGGGTGACCACCACGTTCTCCTCGGCGATCAGGTCCTCGACATTCATCTCACCGGAGAACGGAAGGATCTTGGTACGGCGATCATCGCCGTACTTGCTGACGATCTCATCCAACTCGTCGCCGATGATCTGACGCTGACGTTCCGGACGAGCCAGGATATCGGCGTAATCGGCGATCTTGCGCTGGAGTTCCTCATGCTCGTCGATGATCTTCCGGGTCTCCAGATTCGCCAGACGAACCAGTTGCATCGACAGGATAGCATCAGCCTGCACCTGATCGATGTCGAGGAATTCCATCAGCTTCGGACGGGCGTCGTCGCGACCCTGGCTGCTGCGAATCAGCTTGATAACCTCTTCGATGGCATCCAGCGCCTTGAGCAGACCCTGCAGAATATGGTCGCGTTCCTCGGCTTCGCGCTTCAAATACGCGGTGCGGCGCGCAACCACGTCGAGCTGGTGGCGCACCCAGTGGCGGATGAAGGCGTCGAGGCTCAGCGTGCGCGGCACACCGTCGACCAGAGCGAGCATATTCGCGCCGAAGGTCTGCTGCAGCTGGGAATGCTTGTAGAGGTTGTTCAGCACGACCTTCGGCACGGCATCGCGCTTCAAGACCAGCACGAGTCGCTGGCCGGTACGCCCCGAGGTTTCGTCGCGCATGTCGGCGATGCCCTGGATCTTGCCGTCGCGGACGGCCTCGCGGATCGACACCACCAGACGATCGGGGTTGACCTGATACGGCAGCTCGGTGACCACCAGGCACATGCGGCCGTTGATCTCCTCGGTGTTGACCACGGCGCGCATGGTGATGAGGCCGCGACCGGTGCGATAGGCCTGCTCGATGCCCTTATGGCCGAGAATGGTGGCGCCGGTGGGGAAGTCCGGCCCCTTGATGCGGGCGAGCAACGCCTCGAGCAGTTCCTCGCGGCTGGCGTCCGGATGGTCCAGCGCCCAATGCACGCCGTCCGCCACTTCGCGCATGTTGTGCGGCGGGATGTTCGTGGCCATGCCCACGGCGATGCCGGACGAACCGTTGACCAGCAGGTTCGGGAAGCGCGCGGGCAGCACGGTCGGCTCCTGCGTCTTGCCATCATAGTTGGGAATGAAGTCGACGGTGTCCTTGTCGATGTCGCGCACCATTTCCATGGCAAGCGGCGCCATGCGGCATTCGGTGTAGCGCATGGCGGCGGCGGGATCGTCGCCGGGGGAGCCGAAGTTGCCTTGACCGTCAACCAGCATGTACCGCATGGACCACGGCTGGGCCATGCGCACCAGGGTGTCGTAGATGGCGGCGTCGCCGTGCGGATGGTACTTGCCCATCACCTCGCCGACCACGCGTGCGCACTTGTTGTAGCCGCGGTCGGGGCGATAGCCGCCGTCGTACATGGCGTACACCACACGGCGATGCACCGGCTTCATGCCGTCGCGCACATCGGGCAGGGCTCGATCCACAATCACCGACATGGCGTATGCCAGGTAGGATTCGCGCATTTCCTTCTGCAGGTCGCGCTGCACGATGGCCGTGCCCTTCAGCAGGCCGTAATCGGTGGTGTCGGCTTCCTGCGGGCTCAGCGGCTCGCTGGAACCATCGGGGGTGGGCTGGTCCTTGAACGAATCCTCGCCGTTCGCGCCCTCTCCGTTCAGATTCTCATCATGTTCGTTGTTGTTGTCGTCTGCCAAAGCTGTGTTCCTTTGTTGTTAGCTTCTGTAGCTCCGAATCGCGGTTGCGCGGATTCCTTCCGTCGGGATCCGCGCAACCGCCCGTTCTCAGGCGTCAATGAAGCGGGCGTCGTGGGCATTGCGCTGGATGAAGAGTCGACGCGGTTCGACCTCGTCGCCCATCAGCATGGAGAAGGTCTCATCGGCCTGGGCCGCATCCTCGATATGGATCTGCTTGAGGATGCGATGATCGGGATCCATGGTGGTCTCCCACAGCTCCTGATACGTCATCTCGCCCAGACCCTTGTAGCGCTGGATGCCTTCGCCCTTGGGCAGCTGGCGGCCGGCGGCGCGACCTTCGGCGAGCTTGCGGTCGCGCTCGGTATCGGTGTACACGAAGTCGTGCGCGCCCTTGGTCCATTTGATGCGGTACAGCGGCGGCATGGCCACATACACGTAACCGGCGGTGATCATCGGTCGCATGTAGCGGAAGAACAGCGTCAGATTCAGCGTGGCGATATGCGCGCCATCCACATCGGCATCGGCCATGATGATGACCTTGTGGTAGCGCACCTTGCTCAGGTCGAAATCCTCGCCATAGCCGCCGCCCACCGCGGTGATCAGCGATTCGATGGTGTCGGACTTCATCATGCGGTCCAGGCTGGCGCGCTCGGTGTTGAGGATCTTGCCGCGCAGCGGCAGGATGGCCTGGGTGATGGGGTTACGGCCCTGAATGGCGGAACCGCCTGCGGAATCACCCTCCACGATGAACAACTCGCACTCGGCCGGGTTGCTGGACTGGCAGTCCTTGAGTTTGTCGGGCATGCCGGCGGACTCGAAGATCGACTTGCGACGCGTGTTTTCGCGCGCTTTCTTGGCGGCCAGACGGGCGCGGGATGCCTCGATGGCCTTCTGGATGATCATCTTGGCCTCATTGGGATGCGCGTCGAACCAGTCGCCGAGCTTCTCGGTCATCACTCGCTGCACGAAGGTCTTGGCCTCGGAGTTGCCGAGCTTGGTTTTGGTCTGGCCTTCGAACTGCGGGGTGGTGAGCTTGACCGACACCACAGCGGTCAGTCCTTCGCGCACATCGTCGCCGGAGAGGTTCTCGTCCTTCTCCTTGAGAATGTTCTTTTCCCTGGCGTATCGGTTCACCATGCCGGTGAGCGCGGCGCGGAAGCCCTCCTCGTGGGTGCCGCCTTCGGTGGTGGAGATCGTGTTGGCGAAGGTGTGCACCGCCTCGGAGTACGCGGTGGTCCACTGCATGGCGATTTCAGCGGAAATGCCGAGCTTGAGGTCTTCCGCCTCGAAGTCGATCACATCCTCCTCGACCGGCGTGGATTTGCGGGACTTGACCAGATAGACCACATAGTCCTTGATGCCGTTCATGTACTGGTAGGTGACGGTCTGATGCAGCTCTTCAGCCACGTTGTCGCCGTCCCCGGCCACCTCGTCGCCGGCCTGGTCGAGCTGTCGCTCATCGGTCAGCGTGATCTTGAGCCCCTTGTTCAGGAAGGCCATCTGCTGGAAGCGGCTGCGCAGGGTTTCGAAGTCGTAGACGGTGGTTTCGAAGATCGCCGGATCGGCCCAGAACGTCACGGATGTGCCGGTGGATTCGGTCTCCTCCATCGGACGGTCCTTCTTGAGCGGGGCAACGGGCTTCTGGTTCTTGTAGGTCTGGGTCCAGTGGAATCCCTGGCGGCGTACCTCGATGTCCACCTGTGTGGACAGCGCGTTCACCACGGAAATGCCCACGCCGTGCAGGCCGCCGGACACCGCGTATCCGCCGCCGCCGAACTTGCCGCCGGCATGCAGCTTGGTCATCACCGTTTCCACGCCGGAGATGCCGGTAGCCTCAACCACGTCGACGGGGATGCCTCGACCGTCATCGACCACTCGGATGCCGTTATCCGGCAAAATGGTCACTTCGATGTGACTCGCATAGCCAGCCAACGCCTCGTCGACGGAATTGTCGACAATCTCATACACCAGATGATGCAAGCCTCTGGAACCCGTGGAACCGATGTACATGCCCGGGCGAATGCGCACGGCTTCCAGTCCTTCAAGCACCTTGAGGTCGGACGCGTCATAATGTTCAGGCGACAATGAGTCATCGAGCTGGGCATCTTTGAGTTCGCCGGATTCGGTAACCTCGTTCGGCGTTTCATCCGTATTCAGTTCTGCCACTGAAGAATTCCTTTCATGCGCAAATACCCTGCTTCGGTGAGGGTTCCGCGCGACACCATACGTCCCAAAACGCCAATAACGGGCGTTTCTGGGCGTCTACCCGTCTCCGGCTAGGGTACCAGCAATAGGGGACGTCAGCCCTGTGCGCCCCCATATCGCCTATAGCCGAATCTGCCGCTTTGAGGCCCGGTAACCACCACTTTTTCGATGGGCAGCCCCGCCAGGCGTTCGGCGATCTTCGCCCGGAGCTGCGGAATCAGATAGGTCAGCTGCGTCGCCCATACTGTGGATTCCGCCCGAATGGTCAGCACGCCGTTCACATAGCCGGCAGGACGCGAATGCATGGCGATGCCGGATCCGACCACGTCGTCCCAATGGTTCTCAAGTTGCGCGAGTTTGAGATGCGGCCCCCAGTTGCCGCTGACCGACAGCGCATCCGCCACCGATCCCAGTCGGCTGGGGTCGCGACCGGGTTTGCCGAAGTTGAGCCACGCCTGTTCGGCCTTGCGCAACCGGGACGCACGGGAGAATCGCCGTTGGGTGAATCGCTCGAACACTTCGGCCGGCAGCCGGCGCGGATCCAGCCCCAGCTGTTCGGCGATGGGCTGCTTCATGCCGGGTCTCCGATCATGGCCGCAATATCGTCGTGGTCGTTTCCACCGTCAGCCGTCAGATCCTCCACATTGATCACCGTGGCATGACGGGTGCGGGGAATGTCGCCGGAGGCGGCCACGGTGATCAGCACCTGCTGCTGGGCGGCGGCGAATTCCAGGATCTGGGCGCGCCTGGATTCGTCGAGCTGGGCGAAGACATCATCGAGGATGACCACGGGAGAGCCGCCTTGGTCGCGGATCAGCTCGAACAGAGCCATTTTCAATGCCAGGGCCATCGTCCACATTTCGCCGTTCGAAACGTATGCCCTCGCATCCATGCCGGCAAGTTCAATGCCAAGGTCGTCACGCTGCGGGCCGATCAAGTTGATGCCGCGCGAGGCCTCGCCCGGGTAGATGCGCTGGAAATGCTCACTGATGGCCATTTCCGGATGTTCCGACAGCATGACCTCCTCGAAGCCGGGGCGGTATGCCAGACTGGCTCGTTGACCGGCGGCACCGGCGCTATGGCCGGACAGTGTCGCATAGAGGTCGGTGAACGGGCCGGACAAACGATCAACCAGTCTGGCCCGCGCACGTGTCAACGCCACTCCCAGTTCGATGAACTGCCCCGTCCAGATCTCCAATCCGCTGAGCGCCCGGTCCACGGTTTCGCCGTCGCGGGAACGCTGGGCGATCTGCTTGAGCAGTGCAGCGCGCTGTTGGGCGATATGCCCGAATCGCTGTGCGAGATCGTAGTATCCGGCGTCCAGCAGCGCGCCGGCCTGGTTGAGGAACCCGCGGCGGACGGCCGGATCAGCCGAAATGAGTCGCTGATCCTCCGGAGCAAAGGCGATGCAGGGAATCCGTCCCACGATATCACGCAGGTAGACGCTGGAGCCGCCGTTGATCCGGCCGCGGTTGGCCCCTCGGACCGGCACGGTCACCTCATAGGTGACGGTACGGCCGCCGTCAACGACATTGGCTCGGATAACGGCCGATCGTTCGCCTCGCTTCACCAATGGCACCGATGACGCCGTCCGATGGCTGGCACCGGTGGCCAGCACCTCCACCGCTTCGACGATATTGGTTTTGCCCAGTCCGTTGCGTCCCCGCAGGATATTGACGCCCGGCTGAAGATCAAGAACGCAGGAGTCCCATGAGCGGAAGTGGTCAAGCGCGAGTTTTGAAATGTACATGAATGAGGTTGGTCGCCCGTCAGTTGAAGCGCATCGGCACCAACAGATAGCGGTAGTCCATCGACTCGTCGGAGTCCGCCTCCTGCTGGCCGTTGAATTCGACGGCCTTCACCGCCGTGGTCATCTTCATGCGAACGAACGGTTCGGTGATGGCCGCGAGCCCTTCCTTGAGGTATGAGGGGTTGAACGCGACGGTGATGTTCTCGCCGTCCATGTCCACGTCAAGCACTTCGGTGGCCTGGGCCTCGTCGGCGGCACCGGCGGAGAGGGTGAGCTCCTGGCCGGAAAACGCCATGCGGATCGGGGCGTTGCGCTCGGCCACCAGTGCCACGCGGCTGATGGCGTCCAGCAGCAGTTGGCGGTTGATCACCGCATGGATCGGGTATTCGTCGGCGAATAGGCGGTCGACTGCCGGGAATTCCCCGTCGATCAGCTGCGAGGTGGAGACACGGCCGGCGTTCTCGAAACCGAGCAGGCTCGAGTTCGCCTCGTCGAAGTCGATGACCACGTTCTGCGAGGTGTCGAGCGATCGAGCCACATCCTTGAGCAGGTTGCCTCGGACCAACGTGATGGTGTCAACGTCGAGGTCCTTGGGAGTCCAGGTGAAGCTGGCGCGGGACAAGCGGAAGCGGTCCGTCGCGGTCATGACGACCTTGTCACCGGTGAAGTTGATCTTCACGCCGGTCAGTACGGGCCGGCTTTCCTCGCGGGACACGGCGACGGTCGCCTGGTTGACTGCTTGGACGAATGTGGGGGCGTCCACTTGTCCGAGTTTGGCCGGGACGACCGGAAGATCCGGGTATTCGGAGTCGGGCATGAGTTGCAGGGTGAACGTCGATTTCCCGGATGTGATGGTCAGTTTCGAGTCGTCGGTGGAAAGGTACGTTTTCTCGCCCGGAAGACTTTTGGTGATATCCGCCAGCAGCTTGCCCTGGACAAGGGCGCTGCCTGCCTCGTCCACGCCGGCTTCGATGTGGTGTCGGGCTGAGACCTCGTAGTCGAAGGCGCTGAGTTGCAGTGCCCCGTCAAGCGCTTCAAGTTGCAAACCTGCAAGAATCGGTGTGGCCGGTCGGGCGGGGATGACGCGTGTGGTCCAAGCTACGGCATCGGCTAGCGCTGAGGAATTGATTTCGACTTTCATTGTGCCCCTTGGCTTTGGTGGTTCGTGATCTGAAGTTCATTCTAGCGAAGGGGCGGGCGTTTGTCGGTGCTTCGTTGGCGGGCCAGTGATGATGGCGATGATGAGCTTATATATAAGGTTCATCATCGTAATAAAGGCGGTGGATACGGTGGATAACTTGTTTTTCGGGCGGAATGACGGTTATCCACGCAGTTGGTCACAGTGGACAACGCGGGGAAGTGGGTGTGTGCAAATGCCCGAGTTATCCACCGCTTGCGGACGTCTCCAAAGTTGTCCACAATTTCGGTGGATGCATCCACGACTTGTTACCAGTGAAATTCGGCGTTTTCCACCGGATATACCCAAGGTTTACCCACATTCGTGGAAAAACCTGTGGATAACTTTTTTGGAGGGGCATCACACGAAGAATGTTCATATGCTCCGCGCCGGTCTGTCCGGAAGACGCCGGACGAATGGGGCCAACCGCCGCGATCAGCCGTTGGGATGTTGCTTGAGCCGGATGGTCAACTCCATCACGTAGTTGTAGATCTCGCGCTTCTGCTGCATTTCGTCGCTGATGCGCGTGCAGGCGTGCAGCACGGTGGTGTGGTCGCGCCCGCCGAATACCTGGCCGATGTCGAACAGCGACATGCTGGTCATCTCCCGGGCCAGATACATGGCGATCTGCCGGGCGTTGGCGATGTTCTTGGTGCGTGACCGGCCCACCAGATCATCAAAGGTCAGGCGGAAGTATTTCGCCACCTGGGTGATGATGTCGGTGGGCTTGACCTCCACGTCGGCGGAGAAGAAGTCCTGCAGGGTCTGCTCGGCCAACGCCCTGGTCACCGGCTGGTTGTTCAGCGAGGCCATGGCCGTGACGCGGGTCAGCGCGCCCTCGAGCTCTCGAATGTTCTCAGTGAATCGCTCGGCAATGAGATCAAGCACATCATTGGGCACCGTCACATTGTTGCGCGAGGCGATCATGCGCAGAATCGCGATGCGGGTCTCCAGATCCGGCGGCTTCACGTCCACGGTCAGGCCGGAGTCGAAGCGGGAGATCAGTCGGGCCTCGAAGCCCTTCAGGTTTTTCGGAGCCACATCGGAGGCGATCACAATACGTTTGTTGGCCTGATACAGCGCGTTGAAGGTGTGGAAGAACTGCTCCATCGTCTCGGTCTTGCCGCTGAGGAACTGGATGTCGTCGATCAGCAGCACATCCACTTCGCGGTAGCGCTGGTTGAACGCGGTGATCTGACCTTGGGATCGCGCGGAATTCTGCAGGGCCGAGATGAATTCGTTGGTGAATTCCTCACTGGTCACATACAGCACCTTGAGCGAGGGGTCCTTGATCAGCGCGTAGTTGCCGATGGCGTTGAGCAGATGGGTTTTGCCCAGTCCGGAACCGCCATAGATGCACAGCGGATTGAAGTCCCTGCCGGATCCCTCGGCCACGGCCAGTGCGACCGTGCGCGCGAAACGGTTGGAATCGCCGGGCACGAAGGTGTCGAATGTGGCGTTTTTGTTGAGATGGGTGCTGGGGTCGCGCTCCACCTTGTGCCTGTCGTTGGGATAGGTCGGCGTGTCGAATGAGGGCTGCACCATCTCGGTCTGCGCGAACGAATCAGCCAGATCGTCCACACTGGGCTGGTCGGTGGCGGGGGACGGGGAGGCCTCGGGCACGGCATACGGCGACGCGGGAGCCTCCATCGGATCCGGCAGCAGATAATCCTGCGTGGCGACGCCGCCCTGCTGGCGTGGCCCGGCGGCACGCGGCTCCTGCCGTGCGCGGGCCTCCTGCTTCGGCTGCCGCGACTGTTGCGCCGGCACCACCTTGACGGCGGGGAACATGTCTTTGCCGGTGACCATGTTCAGCGCCTCCACCAGCGGGGCGTTGAGCACATCCATAATTGCCTGCTGGGTGGCCTTGCTGGTCACGCGCAGAATAATCGTGGTGCCGAACATGGCCTCGGGCGTGATGTCCTCAAGCCAGCCCTTGTCGCGTGCGGTGAGGTTGTCGTTATGGCGCAGCAGTTGAAGCACAACATCCCACAGACGCTTGGTGTCGGCGTCCGGTGTAACTTGCCCCATGGCATCCTCCCCTCTTGTTGGCTGTGACGGTCGTCCCGCGGGTCGTGCAAATACGTGCAAATAACAGTAGGACATCTTGACACGAATTTCTGAAGTTATCCACAGCCTCGCGTGTTGCGGTGTCGTAAATGTGAATAACATGGGTGTAATTTGTGGATAACTCAGACGGCAAAGGCGTTATGGTGCATGGTTTCGCGGTGGCTAAAGTAATCCACAAATGTGGGGAACGATGTGGATAACTCGTCCCTGTTTTGACTCAGTCCGGCCAGGCGTGTACTTTGGTATAGCTTGACTTCAAGAGAAGCCGTGCTGAAGCATGGCTCAACACAGACCCGGGAGTACAACCATGAAGAGGACATTCCAGCCTAACAACCGTCGCCGTCACATGAAGCACGGCTTCCGCGTTCGCATGCGCACCCGCGCCGGCCGCGCGGTGATCAACCGTCGTCGTGCCAAGGGCCGCAAGTCCCTGTCCGCCTGATCGCCAAGAAACCGCTTATTACCAACGTGGAACGGCTGAAGAGCCATCAGGAGTTCGTTGCGGTGCTTCGTCGCCGCACGAAGGTGGGGTCGAAGGACATTGTGGCGCATTATCGCCTCACCGATCCCGCTTCGAATGGCGCGGCGAATCGTCGTTTGGGATTGGCGGTATCCAAAGCGGTGGGCACAGCGGTGACCCGAAACCACGTGAAACGTCGTTTCCGGCAGCTGGCCCGCATGTATGAAGACCACCTGCCGGAATCATGCGACGTGGTGCTGAGGGCCAAGCCCTCGGCGGCGACGGCTGACTATAACCAACTGGCTGCGCAGATCGCTTGCACGTTTCGCAAGATCTACGCTAAAACCGCGGCGCGTAACTCATGACTACGTTCATGGGCAAGGGCGTGGCTGCGGCGATCCGCTGGTATCAAACCCGCGTTTCCCCGCTGTTCCCCCCTCGCTGCCGGTACTATCCCAGTTGTTCCGCATATGCGCTGACCGCAGTGCAACGGTTCGGGGCTTTCAAAGGCGGCCTGCTGGGCATATTGCGCATCGCACGCTGCATGCCATGGAATGCGGGAGGCATTGATGATGTTCCCCGCGTCTTTTCGCTGTTTTACCGGTTTCGCTGGTCCAAGGCCCATGAGGAGCCTCGCCTGGTGCCACTGGCATGGGAATCCAAGGAATAGGATCCGACACTTCTATGTATGACGCACAACATTTCACGCTTGACAACGGCATTTTCGGTTTCTTCTATTCGATCCTAAGACCGATTGAATGGCTGATGACCTGGATCATGAAGTTCTTTCATGATCTCCTGGTGCTGATCGGTTTCCAGGATGGTCCCGGCGTCGCGTGGGTGCTGTCCATCGTATTCCTGGTGCTGGTGGTTCATGCGATCATCCTGCCTGTGTGGTGGCGCTCAATGAAGTCCATGCGCAAAACGCAGGCGATCCAGCCTGAGCTGCAGAGGATCCAACGCAAGTACAAGGGCAGGAACGATCCAGCCAGCCGTGAGGCCATGAGCCGCGAAACCATGAAGCTGTATCAGGATCAGGGCGCGAACCCCATGGGATCCTGCGGCGTCATGTTCATCCAGGGCCCGGCCTTCATGTGCATGTGGTATGTGCTGTCCGCCGTGTCGTATATCGCCACCGGCGTGCGTGAGCCGCTCGGCGCGTTCACCAAGGAGGTCGCTTCCGATTTCGCCGCCTCCTCCGCCTTCGGTGTGAATCTTTCCCAGCGGTTCCTGGAATCCGACCTGACCGGCAAAATCGTGATGGGCCTGTTCATCGCGGTGATGTGCCTGACGCTGTTCTTCCTGCAGTTCAACAACATGCGCAAGAATCTGCCCAAGGCCTCGATGCAGGGATCGATGTACACCATGCAGAAGTTCATGGCCTTCGGTTTCCCCGTGATGTACATCTTCTCCGGCATCGCCTTTCCCTTCGCCGTGCTGGTGTACTGGGTCACGTCGAATATCTGCAACCTGGCACGAAGCATGTTCCAGATCTACACCATTCCGACGCCGGGCTCTCCCGCGGCCGAAGAGAAAGAGACGCGAGACCATAGGCGCGAAAACGCCCGTCGCGCCAAGGCCGGCGAGATGTCTCTGGAGGAGGAGGCTCTGGTGAAGGCCAAGGAAGCCGCCGAGCGCAAGCAGCAGGACGGTTTCCAGCGCCACCAGCCGGTTCGCAGGAAGAAGAAAAAGTAGGCCGGATCCGCCACGCCGACTGTGCACAACGTAGTCGGTCTAGACTGGAATACTGGTACCAGCTTGGGTAAGGAGACAACTATGGCAGACGACGCGAAGACGATCGATCAGCTCAATGAGGAAGCCGATATCGCCGCCGATTACCTTGAGGACCTGCTTGATATCGCCGATTACGAGGGCGATATCGAAATGGGCGTGCGAAATGGTCGTCCGACGGTGCAGATCGTGGCTGATGACGATACGGATATCAAGCATCTCATCGGGCGCAATGGCGAAGTGGTTGATGCCCTGCAGCAGTTGACTCGTCTTGCCGTGCAGCAGAAAACCGGTGAGCGGTCCCATCTGATCGTTGATGTGGACGGATTCCTGAAGCGCAAGCGTCAGCATCTGCGTGACATTGCCTTGGATGCGATTGATGATGTGCGTGAAACCGGCGAGCCGGTGGATCTGAAGCCGATGAATTCCTTTGAGCGCAAGATCGTTCACGATGTTGTTCGCGAGGAGGGGTTCAAGTCGCGTTCGCACGGTGAAGAGCCGCACCGTCATGTGACCATCTATCTTAAGGCCTCGCATGCGGAGTCGTTGGATGGCGAGGATGTGGACGACGAGTTCGACGACGTTACGGAGCCGGTCGAGTCCACGGCGGTTGAGGAGTAAGCGGCATTCGCATAGCCGGCAACCGACGGCGATGCGATCGACGGGGATAATGGTGCGATGCGGTCTGATTGCCGGTCGGTGCGACCCGTCGAATCGTTGTGAGTGAGTTTGGGGCTTTCATCGTGAATTTGAAAGGCGCGTCCGTGGAACAGCAAGAGCTGGAGCGTAAGGTTTTCAAGGCGTCCGATCCCACGGTGACCGACGGGCTTGCGGGTTCCCCGGTCCTTCGTGAGGTATTGGGCGATGCCTATGATCGTCTTGAGATTTTCCATGCGAAGCTGATGGCCGAGGGTGAGCCCAGGGGCCTGATCGGTCCTCGTGACGTGCCGATCGTATGGGAGCGGCATATTCTGAATTCCGCAGCGATCGTGCCATTTGTTCGCGATGCCGCCGAGGGGTTCAAGCGTAAGACCGTTGCCGATATCGGTTCAGGTGGTGGGTTTCCGGGGCTGGTCGCCGCGGCTTGTTTGCCCGAGTTTCAGGTTGTCTTGGTCGAGCCTATGGAGCGTCGGGTGGAATGGCTGCGGGAATGTGTCGAAGCGATGCAGCTGAATAATGTGCGCGTGGTGCGGGCCCGGGCCGAAGAGCTGATGCCGGTTCGTGGCCGGGGGCGGGGGCATGGTACCGCGCATGCCGGCAGTCATAAAAATGAGAGTAATTCTCATATTCATTCTGCCGTTCCTCGAGATATGGTCGGAAGGCTCTTTACGGTGGTGACTTGCAGGGCAGTTGCGCCTATGACCAAGCTGTCCGGCTGGACCTTGCCGCTGTTGGTGCCGGGTGGTCGATTGGTGGCTCTTAAGGGCCGCAGCGCACAGGCGGAGCTGGATAAGGCGGCTCGCGAGATAGGCAAGGTCGGCGGTGTACGACCTCGCGTCGTTGAGGCGCAGGTCGGTCCTGGGTTGCAACCCACCCATGTGGTGCTGGTGGACAAGCGCTGATTGTCAACCGGTAGCCGGGTTTGTCGCCTTACTTGACATATATTGCAGCGGACGTTGTTCCGGCATACTATGCCACTGCTGGTGGGTGCGCCCTGAAGCTGTACGGTAGATGGGTGGCTGGCTTGGAAGCGACTGTTGTTCTTTCGTTCGTCGTTCTTTGCGCGAGAATTCTCTGATGTCTTCTTTAATCTCAATAGATGTTTCACGTGAAACATGGCCGGTTGCCGTGATTGCCAAGCTGTGTGCATAGCGGCTTGGCAATCACGGGGGGGGGGCGAAGTGAGTTATCCACAATAGTGAAGGCCGGGAAAAGTTATCCACATTTTCTCCGATTTGGTGGTAGGGGATAAAGAAACGTTGAAAATATAGGGATTTCGAGGTGTGCAACCCCTATATGTAGGGTTCGTTCAGGCTTGACTATCCACAGTTATCCACTGTTATGCACAGGCATGTGTATAAGCTGTTGATAGGCGTTTATCTTGTCCAGTGAGTCCACAAAACTGGTCAATACTGCGTATAAGGAGGACTTGTGGCGAAGATGGACCAGCAACCATCACCGGAAGATGATGAATTCGAATCGGCTGATGACGTTATCAAACGCATTTTTTCTGACGGTTCATCTTCATTGGGATCGACCATAGCGTCAAGTGCCAACCGATCGAAGGAGCTTGATGAGCAGGTTTATCCCAAACCCTCGCGTACACGGTTTATAGCTGTGGCCAACCAGAAGGGCGGCGTGGGTAAAACCACCACCACGGTGAATATCGCGGCGGCTCTTGCCAAAGCGGGGGCCAATGTAATGGTCATCGACATGGATCCGCAGGGCAATGCGTCCACTGCATTAGGCGTGCCGCATGGTAGCGGTATGCCGTCGGTGTACGACATTATTGAGGGGCGTTCCTCCATCGAGGACATCAAAATTCCCTGCCCTGATTTCCACAATCTTGAAGTCGTTCCCTCGTCCATTGATTTAAGTGGTGCCGAGCTGGAGCTTGCCGATGAGCCAGATCGCAATAATCTGTTACGTAAAGCTCTTCGTACATTCTTGAATCAGAGTGACAAGCACTATGACTATGTGCTGTTCGACTGCGCCCCGAGTTTGGGGCTCTTGGTTTTGAACGCGTTGTGCGCCGCATACGAGGTGCTCATTCCCATTCAGGCGGAATACTACGCACTGGAGGGCCTTGGCCAGCTGATCCACACCATTGGCCTGGCACAGCAGACCTTGAACAAGCATTTGGTTATTTCCACCATTGTGATCACAATGGTCGATCGTCGTACCTTGCTCAGTAAGGAAGTCTTCGACGAGGTGAAACGTCATTACCCGAAATTGGTTTTAGATACGACCATTCCGCGTTCAGTGAGGATTTCGGAGGCTCCAAGCTTTGGCCAAACGGTAATCGCCTACGATCCTCACGGCACTGGGGCGGTTGCATACCGAGAGGTGGCTTTGGAAATAGCGCAACGTTCTGAAGCGGTGCTGCGTCAGATTGAAGAAACAAGGAATGAGGACTGAGATGGCTTCACGTTCGCGATTGGGCAAGGGGTTAGGGGCTTTATTTCCTGACATTCCTGGAGATGATGAGCAACAGAATACGCAGGCATCATCGCATGCCGGCAACGATGCTGCCAGCGTCCAGGCTGCTTCGGCCGGGCAGGGGAGTGACTCGCGTCATGCCGTAGGCGATGTCGTTCTCTCCAAGCCGAAACAAGTCAAGCGAAAGGCGCAGGATGGTGTCCGGCATGGAGCTGTAGTCCAACGGACGTCGAATCATGCAGCCAGCCGAAAACGAGCGTCGGTACCGTCGCTCGGTGATCTCACCCATCCGAGTGATATGTTCTTTGGTGCGGATTCCGCTGGCACGCCGAGTGTCATCGACGATATTATCGTCGGTGGTCATACGGAAAATTATGATGCAGAGCATGGAGTTCGGAAATCCGATCCAGCGGATGTTTCACGTGAAACATCCGACAGGCTTGTGGAGCCGGTGGTCCCCAATTCTGGGACAGCGGCCGAAGCGAAGGCGGATCAGGCTGGCAAAGAAGATGATTTGCGACCTGTTGCAGGAGGATATCTTGCCGAGCTCCAGGTGACCGATATCAGACCGAATGCTCACCAGCCTCGAACCATCTTTGATGAGGATGAGCTGCTTGAACTGTCCGAGTCCATTAAAGAAGTCGGTGTTTTGCAACCCATTGTAGTGAGGCGTCGACCGGCTGATCAGCAGCGAGATGTTTCACGTGAAACATCGAAGCTTCAATCTCAGTCATCACAGGCACCGTATGAGATCATCATGGGTGAGCGGCGTTGGCGCGCTTCCCAGATGGCGGGGCTGGCCACTATCCCAGCCATTGTCAAAACCACTGCTGATGACGATATGCTGCGTGATGCTTTGTTGGAAAACTTGCATCGAGTGGCTTTGAATCCTTTGGAAGAAGCCGCTGCCTACCAGCAGATGATCAAGGAGTTTGGTCTGACGCAGCAGCAGCTGTCACAGTCAGTGTCCAAGTCGCGCCCGCAAATTGCCAATACCCTCCGTCTACTGCAATTGCCTCCAAGCGTGCAAAAGAAAGTGGCCTCCGGTGTGCTGTCGGCAGGACATGCGCGCGCGTTGCTCGCATTGAACTCCGTCGAGGATATGGATAAACTCGCCCTTCGCATTATTGGAGAGGGTCTTTCCGTACGATCCACGGAAGAGATCGTGGCGATGATGACCACGCACGGCAAAGAGAAAACCAAGGCTCCTGCCAAGCGCCGTGCCAATGTGTGGGAGGGGTCTGCGATCCAGCAGGGGTTGGAAAACCGCTTTGAAACCAAGGTGGCGATTACCGGCACCAAGAAGCACGGCCGGATCGAGATCACCTTTTCGTCGCCTGAGGACATGGATCGCATCCTGGCGTTGTTGAACCCGTCGAACGCCGATGCCTCCGATGGCTGGGTGTGACGGCGGATAGCAATCAATATGGCATCGGGTGTTGGGGGATACGACATATTCGAACGCGTGTCCGTACATCTTGTGTCGATTGCAATATGGCCGTATCGCGAACGTTCGCGATACGGCCATATCTATGACTGTATATGTGCTGGACCGTGCGTGACTCTGCTGTGCGCCGCGCCCTACTCTGTTATGCGTCTTCCCCCGTCAGGAACGCCTGTGTGTCCAGAGCTGCGCGGCAGCCCATACCGGCGGCTGAGATAGCCTGTCGATACACCCTGTCGACGCAATCGCCGGCTGCAAAGATTCCGGGGATGTTGGTGCGCGTGGAGGCGCCGCTGGTTATGATATAGCCGTCACGGTCGCGCTTTACAGCAGGGTCAATGCAGTCGGTTGCCGGGGTGTGCCCAATGGCGATGAAAACTCCGCGAGCGGGGAGTGAGGTTTCTTCGCCGGTGATCGTATTGCGCACTGTGATTGAATTGACATGTCGAGCAACTGGTTGTGCCTGGCCGCCGAGCGTGAGTTTCGAGGCGATCCCTCCCAACGTCATTGACGATTTCGTACCGCCTAAACCGGGGATGTTGAAGTTGCCTGACGATGCGGCTGCAGATTCGCCAAGGATTGTCGTCACCACGGTATTGGTTAGAACGGTGATCTTTGGATCGGCCATGACGCGATCCACCATAATCCGTGAGGCCCGGAAGGAGTCGCGACGGTGAATCAGCGTCACTGATGAACCGTATCGCGTCAGGAACTGGGCCTCCTCCATAGCTGAGTCGCCGCCGCCGACCACTACGATCGGCTTGTCCTTGAAGAAAAAACCGTCACAAGTGGCACAATAGGAGACGCCATTGCCTGAGAATTCCTGCTCGCCGGGGACGCCGAGCTTGCGTACGGCTGATCCCACGGTGATAATCGCCGCGCGGGCAAGAAAATGGTCTCCACCGGCGCAGATCACCTCACAAGGATAGGATGCGGCGTTGCCGGATGTCGTCGATTGGTTTGGGGCCGGTGAGGCGTCAAGAGGGCCGCGGTATGTCAGTGACTCAACGTCATCGTCGATGTAGCGCGCGCCAAAGCGTTCCGCCTGTTGCTTCATTCGACCCATCAGATCAGGACCAAGGATGCCTTCGGGGAACCCGGGGTAATTTTCCACTTCTGTGGTATTCATCAACTGGCCGCCGGGTGTCAGTGCACCGGCGATGACCAACGGATGGTACCCCGCGCGGGCCAGATAGGTCGCCGCCGTATGGCCGGCTGGTCCCGACCCAATGATGATGACATTCTCACGTGACTGTTCGCTCATACCTCTAGCTTACGAAATGTTTCACGTGAAACAATGATTTGTCTCGTGCTTATGGCGAACGGAAGTGATGGCGTATTGGCGGGTGGCAGGCCGAGGCGGTTTGGTTATCATGAGCGGAATACAATGACGAGTATCGATCTCATGGCCGTGTGGTGGTCAACGTATCGGCTTGTGATGGATGTGCAGGATGCAGGATGGTGAGGTGGCGTATGCTGGATCCCCGAGCTTTGATGACCTTGCGTGCGATTGAACGTGAAGGGTCATTTTCGGCTGTGGCTCGCAAAACGGGATGGTCGCAGCCGTCGATCAGCCGCCAGATCACGGAGCTGGAAAAGGAATGCGGGGCGGCTCTGGTGCGTCGCACCTCGCATGGCGTGAAACTTACCCGACTGGGGTCGATGCTGTCGCGCTACGGCGAGCTGATCACCAATCGTGTGTTGCAGGCCGAGCATGAGATCAAGGAGTTTCACGGAGGGTTGGCCACTCATGTGCAGTTGCTGGCGCCTCCTTCGATCTGTTCGACGATTGCCTCCCGGGCTGTGGTGCAAGTAGGCCGGCACAGTAACGTGGAAATCAGTTTGGGCCAGTCCGAGCCGCAGGAGTCGATTGCGTCGCTGCTTGCAGGCCGAGCTGACTGTGCGTTGATTTTTGGATATGACAGTCTAACCTCATCAAGCGCGGTGGGGGACGAATTGTCGGTGGAGCAGCTTGGACGAGACCAATTGCTGCTGATGGTTCGTCATGGTGATGCGTTGGTGAGTGATCGTGGTGATGACCGAAGTCCTGTGTCGTTGGCCCAGCTCAGGGATCGTCACTGGATTGCCGGATGCACAATGTGCCAGGCAAATTTGCTGCGTTTGGCCGGCAATGCCGGTTTCGCTCCGCAGATCAGTCATTCGACGGAGGATTGGGGTGCCACGCAGAATCTGGTTGAAATGGGACTTGGTGTGTCAATTGTGCCGCGGTTGGCGACGCTTGGTTACATCCATCCGGATCTTGAGCTCTTTCCGATCGATGATGATCAGGCGTTTCGCCGCGTGGAGTTCGTGTCGCGGCGCAATGACGATCGGGACTCTCTGACTGTATTGCGCAATGCCGTTCGTTTGGCGGCAAAGGCCATGCTGTTACCCGTCTGAGGTTTCCGCCGTCAGCCTATGGGATTACGGCGATATGTCGTGTTCCACGAATCGTCGATACCGCTCAACGAATCTGGATGGGCTATGGCATTGTGCGCTTCATGCCGTTCGGGGATAATGGGCCTCATGGATTACATTAAGGACATCATCGGTTTCGACCGAGAGCATATCGATTCATTGGACGCCGAAACCTTGGCGGCAAGCGGCAGTGATAAGTGGAGTCGTTACCCGGGATGTATCGGCGCCTTCATTGCCGAGATGGATTTTGGCCTGGCTCCGGCAGTCCAGGACGCCATTGAACGCGCCACCACGCAATGTTCACTGGGATATATCCCCGATTCGTGGAAGCATAACGTCGCCGTGTCGTGCGCCGCGTGGCAGCATGCCCGTTTTGGTTGGAATGTTGATCCGCAATGCATCCACACGGTTCCGGACGTGCTGGAGGCCTATGAGTTCTTCCTGCGCGATATTGTTGGCGAGGGGCATTCCGTGCTGGTGCCGACTCCGGCGTATATGCCCTTTTTAAGTGTGCCTGACCTGTATGGCGTTGAGGTGGTTGAGGTGCCGATGCTGCGTGAGCAGCATTCATGGCAGTTTGACTTCCCGGCGATTGAGCGGTGCTTTGCGAACGGATGCCGCGCGCTTGTGCTGTGCAACCCGCATAATCCCATCGGCAAGGTGCTTACCGCCGAGGAATTGCAGCGGATCATCGATTTGGCGGACCGTTATGATGCGCGTGTGTTCGCCGACGAAATCCACGCCCCGTTCGTGTTTGACAGCCATCGTCATATTCCGTATGCGTCGATAAGCCCTCTGGCCGCGCGTCAGGCATTCAGCGCAACGTCCGCATCGAAAGCCTTCAATATTCCCGGCACCAAATGCGCGCAGGTGATCCTGACCAATCCCGACGATGTTGAAGTATGGAACAAGCGGGCGATATGGTCAGAACATCAGACGGCCACCATCGGTGCCATCGCGACCACCGCCGCATATACCGAGGGTGGTCCCTGGTTTGATCAGGTGCTGGCCTATGTTGCGGATAACGCCAGGTTGATGGATCAGCGCATGCGCGAGGATTTCCCCGACGTTGACTATGTGAGTCCTGAGGGTACGTATATCGCCTGGCTGGATTTCAACAGGATCGGATTGAAGGATCCCGCGCAGTTCTTCCTCGATCACGCCCACGTGGCGCTTACCGATGGCTTGGGATGCGGAGAGGTCGGTGCCGGTTGCGTACGCTTGAATTTCGCCATGCCTCGTCCGTTGCTGAACGAATGCCTTGACCGCATGCGTCGTGCGTTGGACGAGCGCACCGCTTAGGGCTGTTGCTTTGCGGTCTTGGAGTTGTTTTCGCAGACACTTCAGGACCGCAAATACACAGACAACCGGTACAGTCAGGGTTCTGGCGGCAGGAGCTGTTCTTGTCGCCAGAACCCTATTGGCTGGTGCGGGCCTGTACCGAGTTGGCCGTGCCTTGCTTCGCTGATACCACCAGTGATCAGTACACGGATATTCCGTTGAAGGACAGTCGCTTCTCCTGCGGCATTTGTTGCGTCGGAAACCAGACCACAATATCCTGCGTGTTCACAGGCTGCGTCAATTCCACGCTCGCTTTGCCTTCGCCATCGATTTGGAAGGTCCCGACTGGCTCGCCGTTATTGGGGTTTTGCTGCGTGGAATTCACGTACACCATGCCTGATCCCGATGTCTGGCGAATCTGGAAATCGATCTTCCAGACATTCTGGGGGTCTTTGAGGTGAACGTACCATCCGTAGCCATCGAGCTTATTGGGATGGTTCAGGAATGTTTGCTTGGCGATCTGGTATGCGGTGGTGTTTCTGATGATCTGCTGCGGCGTCGGTACGCTGCCTACCTCGCGATCCGTGTGGTCAACCGTTTTCGTTGGGGAGCTGGCTGTTGAGGAGTCCGGAGACGTGCTTGCGGCGGAACTCGTGGCGGCGTCGGAGGCGGCGCCTGACGACGTCGAGGCCGGGCTTGAGCTGCTTGAGCTGCTGGCATTGGTCTGGGCGCCAGGGAACCGCACGTTGGACATGTCGGTTGGCCATTGGCTGGCACTTGAATCGGTGAAGCCGAATCCTTTGTGAATATCCAGCAGATTGGTCATGGCCAGTACCAAGGCCACAACCAAGAAGATGCTGCCAAGGGTGATGGTTATGGTCCGTGTGGTGAATTTGCCGAACAGTACCGAATTCGAACTGTTAAGTAATGTGGATTCCTCGTGGTCGACGGCTTCGACGGGATCTCGATATGACGACACCTCGTCGGACAATTGCGCATCGGGGTCGTTGGGTTCCTGAGGTGCGAAGCTCGGGGGGGCTACATCAACGTGAAGCACGGAGGGTTGCGACTCCTGCCGCGCCAGAGTGCTTTGCACACGAGCGTCCGGCTGAATGCCAGCGATCCTCGAATCGTCCCCCTGCCGATATGACTCCGAGTTGAGCGGTTCCTCGTTCGCTTCGGTCATGCCGGTTGTGTGCAGAGTGTTGGACGTCACGGAAGACGGCTGGTCTGCCAATGATTCGGCTTCATCATGCGCTGCAGAAGCGGTTTCGGGCGCGACTGGTGTGTGATCGGATCGCTGGCCCGATGAACCACCAGTTGAAAGATTGCGAATTTGCAAGACATTAACCGGTACGGTCGGGTGTGGGACCGCCACGGGGATGGGGGCGTCATGTAACGCGGCCAGGAGATTGCTGCCGTTGCCGTTCGCCGGTTTCACCATCTCGACTTCGGATGGGCCGGGGAACAGCAGTTGGTTGGCGCCCCAGTCGGGCAGCTGATTGCCGTTGCTGCCATCCGCATGCGACGCCTTGTCATTCTTGCTTTTCGCATCCGCGATCAGGAATTCCGGCAGCTCCAGCAGCTCCTCGGGATCCACCGCACGAATCTGCGTGCGTTGGATGGAAGCCGGTCCGGCGGCCTCCGGCCAGATGATATCGCCATCGGTGAGACCGGCCACGGGCTTCCAATACCCCAACAGGGCGATGAACTCGTCAAGGGTGCGTATCGGCATCGCCGGGTCGCCGCTTGACGTGGCGAATCCCAATCCACGCTGGCAGATGATCCAGAACTCGTGGGGCTTGTTGGCGACGGCGACTATGCGGTCCTTGTCGTACCGCTGACCGGCGCTGTAGGGGGTTCTCGTCAGCATTGCGTACAGCACGCCGGCCAGCTGGCGCACGGCCAGTGTCTCGTCGGTGTCGTGGGCGATGTTGGTTTGCGTGAGTGGTCCTCGGAGCGTCTTGCTCACTGGGGCGTCGGCGATGCGGATATGGTCCGGGCTGAGTCGAATGACGTCGGTTGTGATCGCCCGGTCGTTCAATCCCTGCGACAGCAGGGTTTTCAGCGCCAGCGCGGTTTCGCCGAGAATGACGCGCATCGCGTCGATGCTGAGCGTATCGCGTGAGGGACCTTCCAGATAGTCACTGAGTGACACGCCCTCATCCAAGCCCGTGACCAGCACCGATACGTCGTCGACGGAATGCATTTGCAGCACAGGGGTGAATCGCACGTCCTTGGACAACACCAGTGCGGAGGCCACCGCATTGGCGGTGACGGCCGCCGAAGGGTTGGTGATGATGAACAGCTGACATTCGCGGGCGAGCACATGATCATTGACTCGCCATACGGCGAGGCCCGGTTCCTGACGCAGGGCCTCGATGAGTTCATATCGATCGATCAGCGTATCACCTGGATGCGGCGTTGTCATTGTTGTTCTTCCCTATTCTGGCGAGCCGAGCCTGACGGCTCATGTGCTGCTGGTATTCTACCGGCCGGTGTGCCCGTGTCGATGCGCTGGACATGCCGGCCGTCCTGGTCGTCCTGCATGGGTCGGGCTTGCGCGCCTCCGCGGCGGAAGCGGATGCTGAGGCGGCTCATCACCTGGTGAACAAGCGCGATGAACTCCTGCGTTTTCAAAACCCAGAGCATCAGCGCATATACGCCGGCGGCCACCAGCGTCACCGCCACGCACACCACCAGCGAATGCACCCAGCGCTGGGCCTTGCCGAGGTCCGGGTTGTCGAATGGCAGCGCCAATTCCAGCAGCCACTGTGCCCCCATACTGGCGGCGAAGGCGACGCAGCCCGCAATAAGGGCCTTGCAGCTGAGCAGCACAATGCGGCGGCCATCCAGCGAGCCGTCGAATCGCCGGCGGAGCATCACGAAAATGACGGGAACAGTCAGCGAATACGATATCGTGACCGCCACGGCCACCAGAACCGCCCAGTACCTTGCCGGGAAGACGACGATGGACACCATCAGAACCACCACCTGCGCGACATTCTGCAGCACGGCGAACAGGAATGGATTCCTGCCGTCCTCGAAGGCGTAGAACGTGCGCTGAATCAGCAGCAGCACGCTTACCGGCACCAGGCTCAGCGACAATGCGATCAAGGGGCCGGCAATCAGCCGGGCCTCGTCCAGATTCACCGTGGGCACCAGGGCGATCGTGACGGGCGTGGGGATCGCCACCAGCACCACCGTGAAGAACGTCATGATGACGATCAGGGACCGCATCGACGAGCTCAGATCCCTGCGGGCGGTGCCGAGGTCATGGTCGGCAACCGATCTCGACAGCTTGGGGAACATCGCCGTGCAAATCGACACGGCGATCAGCGAATACGGCAGCACCTGCAGCGAATAGGCGTATTGGTACGAGGCGTTGCCGGCTACCCCGTGCACGTCGTTCGCGACAATGGGCGCCCCGGTCAGCACCTGGGCATTCACCATGCCCATGATCAGGTTCAGCACCACCAGCGCCATCGACCAGACGGCCACGCGCCCCATGGATCGCAACCCGATGCCCCTCAGGCCGAAGCGCGGCCGGTAGTGCAGCCCCAGACGGGTGAGGGGCACGAACAGGATCAGCGCCTGGAACGCCACGCCGGCCGTCCATGCGCCGGCCGTGAGGGTGATTTTGTCTTCCGTCCACCAGTCCACCGGCTGCATGGCCGCGTTGCCGAACTCCCAGATGAACAGCGAGAATCCGATACAGCTGATCACATTGGCGCCCACCGAACTCCAGGCGTACATGCCGAAGCGCTCCTTGGCGGCGAGGATCTGCCCCAGCACGGTGTACAGGCCGTAAAAGAAGATCTGCGGCATGCACCATAGCGTGAAGGCGTTGGCCAGCGCCCGCTGCTCGCCGGTCCAACTGGCGTTGATGTACAGCTGTGTGATCCAGGACGTCGCCAGCATCATCACCACGGTGACCGCGACCAGCAGCGAGATGGCCGCCGTGATGAGCTTGTCCAGACGCTCCTTGGCGTCGGTTTGCTTGAGGGCGCGCACAATCTGCGGTACCAGCACCGCGTTGAAGATGCCGCCGGAGATGAGGTTGAACACCACCTGCGGGATCTGCGAGCCGGTTTGGTACGCCATGGCCGCGATGCCGGTGGTGCCGATGGCCGCCGCCAGCAGGATCTGCCGCAGCTGCCCGGTGAGGCGCGAGGCGAAGGTGCCGGCCGCCATGATCATGGAATTACGTCCGATGGAACTCATTCGTCAGGATCCTTTACCCTGTGGAACTGCCGCCAGAATCCCCAGGCCGCGAGCACGAGCGCCAGGGCGATGATGGCCATGCCGCTCATGTCGTTCAGCTGCAGATGCGACGAGATATGCGTGTGCTGGACGTTCCCGAACGCGTCGCCGTTGCGGTCCAGCAATTGCAGGTCAGCGGTCGTGCGGCCCGATGTCAGTACGCGAATCGCGAAGGTGACCTGGGTCTCCCCATGCGCGGGCACGGTGGCCTCCACCTGATGCGAGGTGAGGATCGTCATGGAATTGGTGCTGGAGCTGACGGTCACCCGCACCGGATAATCATGATTGTTGCTGATGGTCACCGGCATTTGGGCGGTTTCGCTGACCACGCTGATTGAATCCGAAGGCGAGATCGAAATCTCGGAGAACAGGGCGTTGGCGATGTCCTGCGCCCGGCTGGCCAAGGAGCGGTTCAACCCGCTGCCGTCGCAGGCGCGCAGGGCAAGCAGCTGATGCGCCGCATACAGTTGGTCGGTCCAGTCCTTCGCCTTCTGACCCGCGTCGTCCGCCAGAACCGTCGTGGCAAAGCGCGTGATCTGCGACCGACTGGACGCCAGCGTGTGCAGCGCGTCGATGATCGCCTGCGCCGATTGGGAGGGTTTGGGGGCGGCGGACTGCTCCGATTCGCCGCTGCTGCCGTCGCCGTCATTGCCGTCGTCGTCGCCGTCGGCGGTGTCGGTATCGGATTGTTGCGGGAGCACGGCAAGGGCCCGGCTGCCGGAGCGGTACGGTTGCGCGTCGCGCAGACTGCTGAGATCGGACAGATGGATCCAGCCGGCCTCCTCCATGGCGGTCATCATGCGGTCGATATGCTCCGCGCTGGCATTGGTGCCGAAAGTGACGAGCAGGTTGCGGTTCGCGTAGGGCTGTTCCATCTGGTAGAACGCGCTTTGGGCGATGAAACGCGCCATTTGCCCGGCCTCGCTGGTCTCCGCCGTGGCTTCGTCGGATGTCGGCTGGTTCTGGGCCAGCCTGGTGAGCGTGGTTTGCGAGGCCAATACGGTGACGGTGCCGGCCTCTGTGGTGATCTCATAGTTGCCGGTGTGGGCCGTCGCGGTGGAATTGGCCTCGAATTCAGGTCCCGCGATGACTGTCCGATAGCCTCGCCGCGCGGCATAGGTGAGCGCCTCGAGGGTCCAGTTCCCCTGCCCCTGCCAGGCGATGTCGTCAGTGCTGCCCGCCTTCCAGAGGTCTTCGCTGAGTCCTGCCTGGGCGAAGTCGTCGGCGCTGATGCCGTCGACGCTGGTCAGATCGATATAGCCGCGCTGCATGGAGGCTTCGGTGCGTGGCGATTGGCTGAAACCGCTGAGATAGTCGGGGTCGGACACCACCTGCATCTCGGGGTGCTTGGCGATGAGGGCGGATTGCTCGGAACGTCGTGCGCCGTCCACGGCCGCGATGGCATTGGGATCGTCCTGCGATCCGCCTTGTGTGAGTTGCGTGATCGCCTCGTCGTCAACGTGCCAGGCGCCCGCGGTCAGCGGCATGACGACGGTCAGATTGATTGGTGGGGTTTCGGCGTTGCGCACCCCGTCCGTTGATCGCGTCAGAAAGCTGGTGAGTGTGACGCTGCGGCCTGCCGATCCGGTGTCCAGGCTGATGCGCAGCGGTTTGGGACCCCATGTGGTGATGGCGGTCAGCGAGGCATTGTCCGCCGGCGCGCTCACGGTGACGGTGGTGCTGGCTCCGGCTGCCAGATGACTGATCTGAGCCGTGCCGAGCGTGTTGCGGGTTGGGATCGAGGCGCTGCCATCCGCCCAATCCTGCATGTCGACGCGCGAGGTGAAGGTGTACAGCGCATTGGTCGCCACCGTGAGGGTCGCCTGGCCGAGTGGCTCGCTGGTGGCGTTGATGACGGTGACCGACGCGTGGTATCCGGAGGATGAGGTGACCACCGGCGTGAGATCGTCGGCATACAGGCAGATGGCGTTGTCGCAGGCGGGGGCTTCATTGGCGTCGGCGTCGTCGGCGGCTGCGCCTGGGGCGGTCACGGCGATGGCCGACATGGCGAGCAGCACAGTAAGGGCCGAGCAGCCTGCGCCGATGCGGCGCGCGCACTGCCTCATCAGGGCGCGTATAGGTCGTCTCATACTTGTTTCTTGATTTTCCTTGCGTAGAGCCATGCGATTTTGCGTTCGTTGGGATAGCTCAGCACATCGTCCAGGTCGCTGAACTTCACCCAGATGGCATCCTCCGCCTCGTGGTCCGGATCCCCCTCAACGGTCAGTTCCCCGCCGATGCGCCTCAGCGCATAGTGGTGGACGAGTTTGTGCACGCGCTGGCTGGTGCCGGTGAACCAGTAGTCGATGGTGGCGATGGAGCCGATGACCTCGCCCAGAATGCCCGTCTCCTCGTGGACCTCGCGCACCGCAGTCTGTTCCGGCGTCTCGCCTTTTTCGATATGCCCCTTGGGCAGGCACCATTCCAGATGCCCGGAGCGTGAATGCCGCGCGATGATGGCCACGCGGCCTTGATCGTCGAAAATCAGCCCCCCCGCCGAGTATTCGCGCACCACGGGCAGTTCCTGGGCGTCCAGGGAGGCGAAGGTGGTGGGGCCGTCGAAGGCGCGACGCTTGGGCATGATGCTCGGCGTGGGGGCGCCGGTGGCCGGAGCGTCCTCGGATTCGTCTTCGCCGAGCACGATGTGTTCGGGAAGATTGAGCCGGTCGCCGATGCGCTGCTTGAAATCGTCGTCGGAGGAGCTGTACAGCAGCTGATCCGGCTCCTGATAGGTCCGGTCGGAGGGTTTTTGGGTATGGTCGCCCGTCGGATTGGTGGCGCGCGACATCATGCGCGCAAGGTCCGTGGGCGTAATCATGCTTTCCACCCTACTCGACTCTGTGTGCAGGTGGGGTAACGGTATGCTGGTATTCGCACAGAAAAACGGGGCAGGAAAGGGTACGCGTGACTTTCGAAGTCTGGCCAGAGGCCATCGAACTGGGGCGGATGTTCGCCGATCGGGGCTATGAGCTTGCATTGGTGGGTGGTCCGGTCCGCGATTTGCTGTTGCATCGCCGGTCCCATGATCTGGATTTTTGCTCGTCGGCGCGCCCCGAGGAATTCGAGCCGATTCTGCGTCGCTGGGGACGTGACGGTTTCTGGGATATGGGCCGCAAGTTCGGCACGCTTGGCGCGATGCGGCGTCGTGCGGACGGCACCGAGGTCAAGGTGGAAGTGACCACGTACCGATCCGACTCGTATACGCCGGACTCCCGCAAACCCGAGGTCAACTACGGCGACACGCTGGAGGGCGATCTGTCGCGTCGCGACTTCACCGTGAACGCCATGGCGCTTCGCGTGCCGCAGCTGGAGTTCGTGGACCCGTTCGGCGGCGCGTCGGATTTGGCTAAAGGCGTATTGCGCACCCCGGTGAAGCCCGAACAGTCCTTTGATGACGATCCGCTGCGCATGATGCGTGCGGTGCGGTTCGTGGCACAGCTGGGATTCCGCATCGAACCGGAAACCGCCGAGGCGATCACCGCGATGGTGGATCGCATCGACATCGTCTCCGCTGAGCGGGTTCGTGACGAGCTGACCAAATTGCTGCTGTCCGACCGTCCGCGCGCCGGCGTCGAGGCGTTGGTGGAGTCCGGGCTGGCGGATCGCGTGTTTCCCGAGATTCCGGCGTTGCAGTTGGAGCTGGACGAACATCATCGTCATAAGGACGTGTTTGAACACACGATGATCGTGCTGGATCGCGCGGTGGCCTTGGAGACCGGTTCCGACGGCCCTGTGCCCGCACCGGACCTCACGCTGCGCCTGGCGGCCCTGATGCACGATATCGGCAAGCCGAAAACCCGGCGGTTTGAAGCCGGCGGTAAGGTGAGCTTCCATCATCACGATGCGGTGGGTGCCAAGCTCGCCCGCAAGCGCCTGAAGGCCCTGCGCTTCGACCACCATGTGGTCGACGACGTCTCCGAACTGGTGAATCTCCACCTGCGCTTCCATGGATATGTGGATGAGCCGTGGACCGATTCCGCGGTGCGGCGCTATGTGAAGGACGCCGGCCCGCTGTATGAGCGCCTGAATAGGCTGACCAGGGCGGATGCGACCACGCAGAACAGGCGCAAGGCGCAGATCTTCTCCTCGGCGATGGACGAGATGGAGCAGCGTGTCCGCGATCTCAAGGAGAAAGAGGATTTCGACGCGATCCGTCCCGATCTGGACGGCAATGAGATCATGGATCTGCTGGAGCTGTCGCCCGGTCCGATCGTAGGCAAGGCGTACAGGCATATGCTTGACTACCGTCTTGATAACGGGCCCGTCGAGCATGATGCCGCCGTGGCCGAGCTGCGGCGCTGGTATGCCGAGCAGTCTCGGGGCTGATTCGCCCTACTTGAGCGTGTTCGGATCGATGGCCGCTGGCAGATCGGTCATCTGATCGGCGGCCACGCAGCCGGAGATGCTCGCCAGTTTGGCGTCAGACGAGGCTGACGGGTCGGTTTTGCTTTTCAGATTGATGAAGGTCGGCCCGATCACCACGTTGACGGTGGCGTCGTCGCCGGAGGTCATCTGCAGGATGGCATCGGTGAACAGGCTGCCCAGTGTGTAGGCCTGTGCGATGGACGTCTTGGTGAAGTAGATGGTGGTGCGGCTGCCCTGCCAGTTCGGCAGCGAATAGGCGGTGTTGTCGACGTTGAAGCCGCGGTTCTGCAGCTCGTCGCGCACGGCGGCGGCCAAGCCGGTCTGGCTGGTTCCGTTGATCGTGCGCACGCTGATGGAGCCGGGGTCGATGCGCGATCCGTCGTAATCCGACTGGTCGCTTTCGTTGAGCTTGGTGGGCAGGCAGGGGGCGGTGACGCCGTAGTTCGGCTGCGCCTGCGCGGCCTTTTTGGTCCGGCCGATCACACCGTAGAACACGAGCAGCGAAAGCACCATCGCTACAACCAATATGGTTGCGGCGATGGAAAACACCAGTCGTTGCCGGTTGCGCACAAACACCTTGCGCGCCTCGCGCTCGTCATATCCCTGAAAATGTGTCATTGCCAGCCTTCCGCTTCACCGTATTGCTCATTACCATATCGTCCCGCGCTGACTGTGTGCGTCAGGCGGTGCGACCGACGACGGTGCCGTGCGATACGGGCCTGGCGGGGGCATTTGCCGCGATGATGCGGTCCACGCTTGCCGTTCGATGCCAATCGGCGACGATGCGCCGACGGGCTGCTTCGTCGGCCGCGCATGCCACCACCGACGGACCCGAACCGGAGACGAATGCCGTTGACGCCCCTGCGGCCCGCGCGACGTCAATTGCCTGTCGGGAGCGCGGATGCAGGTCTGTGGCCGCGCGCTGCAGGTCGTTGAGGTCGTCGGGACCGGCGCCGATTTCATCAAAGTGCCGATAGACGTCGGGCGTGCTCAATTCGTCGTTGTATGCGCCGATCAGCATCAGTTCGGTAACGCCTTTGGATTGCAGAAATGCAATTTCTTGGGCGCTGTCGTCGAGCGGCTCGATGCGCTCGCCGAATCCCGTTCCGTGCGCATACCCGCCAAGCAGGCAGAATGGCATGTCCGCGCCCAGCTCTGCGGCGATGGGCAGCAGACGTTCAACCGGCCAGTTCAGTCCCCACAGCTGGTTCAGCGCCAGCAGCGTGCCGGCCGCATCCGCCGATCCGCCGCCGAGTCCGGCTCCCACGGGAATGCGCTTGACAAGGGTGATGGCCACATCCGGGCTGACCTTCGCGGCCCCGGCAAGCGCGAAGAGCGCGAGAACGGCGTGATTGCACCGCATGTCGGAGGACGAGCAGGCCAGATCGCCTAGATGGTCACCGCCGAGATCCAGCGAGAATCCGCTTCCGGGCGCCTTGCGAGCCACCGTGACGGTGTCGTACAGCGACAGACCGCAATAGATCGTGTCGAGGGCATGCCGTCCACCCCATTCGGCATGGCGTTCCGATACCTGCAGGGTGAGGTTGGTTTTGGCGGGACAGTCGACGCTTACCGCTGTGACCATGTCCATGGCTTGATTGGCTGCGTCGAACGCGTCGGCGCTTCGGGTGGGCAACGTATGCGACATCATCGGATCGTCTCCTGGGAAGCGTAGGAGTCCAGTGCGCCCGCCAACCTGACGAACTCGTCGATGGTCAGCGTCTCTCCTCGCCTGGTGGAATCGATGCCTGCCGTCTCGAAGACTTCAGGCGGCACCATTTTCTTCAGGGCCGCGTGCAGCGTTTTGCGACGCTGCCCAAACGCCGCGTCGATCAGGCGGAAGGTGGTTGCACGCGAGGTTTCGGGGAAGCGGTGGCACCTGGTGAACCTCACCAGGGCCGAATCGACATTCGGGGCGGGCCAGAACACATTGCGCCCGATGACGCCCGCCCGCTCGGCGTCGCCATACCAGGCGAGTTTGACGGAAGGGGTGCCATAGATTTTGGAGGCCGGTTCCGCGGCCAGCCGATCGGCGACTTCCTTCTGCACCATCACCAGGAATGAATCAAGATTGGCGAAGCGCTCCAACAGGGTCAGCACAATCGGAGTGGCGACGTTGTAGGGCAGGTTGGCCACCAGCTTGAACGGCTGTTCGTTGGCGAATTGCGGCAAGTCGTCCGGGGCGATGGTGAGTGCGTCATGCAACACCACGGCAAAACGGTCCTGCGCCTGCGGCATGAATTCGGCGATGGTGCGGGGCAGGCGTTCGGCCAGCGGCGGATCGATTTCCACCGCCGTCATGGTGGCGCCGGTTTCCAAGATCGCCAGCGTCAGGGATCCGAGACCCGGACCGACTTCGAGCACGTGAGTATCGGCGTCCACGCCGGCTTCACGCACGATTCGTCGCACCGTGCCGGGGTCGATGACGAAGTTCTGCCCGAATTTCTTCGTCGGACTTATGCCGGCCGCGGCGGCGATGCGGCGAATGTCGGCGGCGCCAAGGAGATGACCGGATGGGCTGTTGGAGGTGGACTGTTCGATCATCTGTGTATCTGCTCGTTTCGCTGGTCGTTGCTGATGGGGGGGGCATGTGGCTGGGGCGGGGTTCCGGAGGATATTGCTGCCAACTAGTACCATTGGTTCGCTTGCCAGAAATTCCATGCCTTGGTGGGGTTGCCGTATCGCTGGGCGATATACTTCAGGCCGGCGTCGATCTGCACTGCGCCGTCATCCAGCCACCCGTAGCCCATCGACCATCCGGGGAGCAGCTGCGGTATGCCGTAGGCGGTGGATGACGCGTTGTCGGCGCTCCACTGCCAACTGGACTCGCGCTGCCATATCTGCTCGATGTAGTTCCATTCGTCGCCGGTCCAGCCGCGTTGCGCCGCCGCCCCTCTGGCATAGGCCTTGGCTTGGGCGACAGTCGGATGGTAGAGCCGTGCCATCGATGCGGGGATGTGGTCGTGGGCCTCGCGCCAGGCTTCCTCTTCCTGACGGCTGAGGCCGGAGGGGGCCACGGCGATTTGGCCGGTGGTGTTGAGCGACGAATCGCCGTTGTTGGAGCTTCCGGAGTTGCCTGAGCTTCCGGAATTGCCGGAGTTACCCGAGGCGCTCGAGTTGCCGGAACCGTTGGAGTTGTGGCTGCCGGTCGGCTTTGAACTGGGCTGGGATGTGCTCGGCTGTGATGTGCTGGGTTGGGATGTGCTCGGTTGGGACGGTTCGGCGGAAGCGCCCGTGCTGGGCTTGGCTGTCGGTTCCGCCGTGGTGCCGGAGGAGGATGGTTGTTCGGCGGGCGTCGAGGGGGATGACGTCGCGGAGGGTGACGTCGAGGGGCTCTGGCCCTGATTGGTTGCGTTGCCGCTGTCCTCGGAATCCGCGGCATCGCCTTCGGCCGAGTTACTCCCTGTGCCTGGGGTGGCAGTTGCCTCCGGCTCCTGTTCCTGTTCCGGCCCGACGGCAATCACCGTGTCGACGGCGGCTTTGGTGGTTTGCGAAGAGAGCAGCTTGGAACTCTCCTCAACGCCGTCCACCAGTGTGGTGTCATACGTTTCCGTGATTTCGCCGTCCTGGCCCTGTTGGCGGACTTCGCGCGCCCCCGGCGCCAGGCTGGTGTCCACGATGGTCTGCGTACCATGCTCGACGGGCGTGATCTTGGTGGTTTGCGTATGCGTGACGCGCTGTACGCGCAGAATGGTGGTGTCGCCGTCTTTTTCCACGCTGACGCGGTCGTCTTTGCCGAGCGTGATGCCTTTGGAGTCGAGGATGGAGGCGGCCGGGAGCTTGCCGTTCGGTGCCACCGAGGTCTTGCCGTCCCAGATCACGGTGACCGGTCCGGATTGGTTGATCACGAATCCGCCGGTCAGCTGGTTGTAGACATTCGCGATGTTCACCGTCACCTTGGCCGCAGCGGCTTCGTTGCTGGCAAAGAAGCCGAGCAGTTGGTCGGCGCTGGTGGCGACGGTCCAGAACGGCACCTCGGCGCCGTCGATGACGATGGTGGTCTGGAAGGCGGATCGCACGGTCACCACGTCGTGGTTCGTCAGGGAGTCGGTGCCGGATGTGGATTGCACCAGATCGTGGGTTTTGACGTCAACGCCCTGTTCCTCCAGCAGACGATCCACGCTCATGGCGTAGGTGGTGACGATCCGTGATTCCCCGTTGATGTCCAAGGCCACGGATTTGCGGGCGCCGATGCCGAAGCACAATACACTTGCCACGGCAACGGTGGCGGCGCATACGGCTACACGAATCCTGCGATGCACCACAAACCGCCGTGGTGTCCAACGACGTGCCATAGTACCTCCTGAACATTGCTCTGCCGAACGATTCTAGCCGGGGAGGCGGGGTGCATGTTTGCGCAACGTCCGGTCCCGCACAGTATGTGCGCACTCGCTGGACCGGGATTCCCGATGGTGCCTTGCCGCCAGTCCTTGCGGCTTTGAACGTCATGCGTGATGTGGGTTCAAGGTGAAGAAAAAGGGGGCGGGAGAGAAGGGGATGGTCCCGCCCCCCGAGGCAGAGCTGGTTGGGGGAATGCCCTGCCTATAACCAGAAGCCGTAGTTGGGGGGGAGGCTTCTGGGGTAACTTACTCGAGCGACGTCTGTCTATTGTGTTTACTTATGCAGTCCTGGCATATCGTCGGATGAACCGATGATGGTGTACGGGCTGTCCGCGAGCCTCCTGTCGGGATCGAACCGACGACCTGCCGCTTACAAGGCGGCCGCTCTGGCCATCTGAGCTAAGGAGGCCTGCCGGCATTGAGCCGGACGAGTGACCAGCATATCCCCAAAAACTGGAATACGCTAATCAAGCTTCCCTAGGCATTCCCCGAGAAGAGCTTCGTATACATTATGCACTCTCTCCTTGGGAACGTACCTTCTGTGTGTCGCGAATGCCTGGAATTGGTGTCGTAGCTGCGGCAAGCAGAAGTACGGTGCCTGAAAGCATTGCGGTTACTGTGGAATCAGGATTCCGGATACAGCGCCTTCCCATCTGCGCCGATTGTTGGCAACGTAGTTGTGCCCACGGCGGATTCGTCGAGGCCAATGGCTTTGAGCAGTCCCTGGCCAAGCGACACATCGCTGCCCACCGCGCTCCAATTCCAATACGTGCCATTGATGGTTACGATCGGCGTGCTGATCTGGCCTTTCAGGCTGCCGGACACGTTCGCCAGCTCCTTGCGGTTAATGGTGGCCTGCGTTTCGGCGTTCAGCCATTCGTCGTATTTGCCGTCGCTGATCGTAGCCGCCAGCTCGGCGCTCACACCGGCTTTGATGGCCTGCTGCTGAATCTGCTCATCCGATGTCGCCACGTAGGCGCTGCCCTCCTGCGGCTGATAGTCCTGGGCGAAGAGATTCGAGATGAAAGCCAGCAGATGATCCGGATCCTGCTCGGCCACATTGATCACCGCATTGGCGGCGCGTGTGGAGTAGTTGTCGGTGGAATAGCGGTCCATAAAGCTGAGCGGATGCACTTCCAGATTGATCTGCCCGGCCTTGACCATGGCGGCGGTGTAGGAGCTCGTGGACCGTTCCATATTGCCGCAGCCGGGGCAGAGGAAGTCCATGTAGAACTCAACGGTGGGAACCCCCTCGACGGGTTGGTTGATGCCGTTTTTGGACATCACGAAACCGTAGTCGTCGGTCGTGTTGGCCGGCTTGACCTGCGCCTGCTCGACGTCATTTTTCAACGCGGTGGTGTCGACGGGACGGTTGCGCCACCACACGGTGATGGCCACCGCCGCCACGATGGCGACGATGACCGCGACCACCAGCGCACCGAGAATGGTCTGCTGCTTGCGCTCCTTGGCGAGCCGCTCGGCGCGGGCCTTGGCGGCGGCGGCCTCGGCGGCCTTGCGTTGGGCGCGTGTTTGCTGGCGTTGGGTTTTGTTTGCTGCCATAACCTGTTCCTTTGCGTGCTGTTGAATTGGTTGGTATACGTTCTGTTCGGCGGTGCTCCGCATGCGTTTCCGAATAATGTGGGCGACCGGTTGGCGTGCGCCGGCGATCCGTGGTTGGGTCCCGGTTCCCTGCGTGGACAAACCGCCGCCTAGTGTAGCTGCTGTGTCTGAACGATATGCGCCGATTTCACCGACCGATGATTGCCGTGATGACGGCGATGACGAAGATCGCGCTGACGGCGAGGCCCAGCAGCAGGTCGGAGCGTGACTCCCTGCGCGCTTCCGGCGGGGGCGTCGGTTCGCTTTCGTCGGTGATCGGGTCGAGCCACAGGGTGCGCGGGTTGGTCTCGCTCATGGGCGGGATCATCGGCGCGGTCCCCTGCAGAAGGCGCGTGGGTTCGATGGCCGAGGTGCCGGTGGTTTCGGGGCTTATTGGTCGCAAGGCGGCGTGGAGAGGCTCAGTGGCCGAAAAGTCTGCGCCAAAAGGGCGCACCACCTGCGGTTCCCCGTGCGTCGCGCTTGTGGAGGCCGTGCCGCTTGGCTTGGCGGGCTGGCTGGCGACTATTGAACCGTCGGGGTCGTTGAAGTCGTCGGGATCGTCGTCCCTGCCGGCGATGGCGTCGTGCCGGATCGCCTCGAGCAGCTCGCCCGGGGTGCAGCGGTTTTCGGGATGGGGGCTGAGCGCCGACCGCAATGCGGCCATGGTCGTCGCGGGCAGCCCGGCAAGATTCGCATTGCCGGAGGCCGCCCGTTCAAGCACGGTCATCATTGGTCTGGTGCCGAACGCCGGCTGTCCGGTTGCGGCAAAGGCGAGCACCGCCGCGCAGCTCCACCAGTCGGTCGCTTCGCTGGATTCCGCGCCCTCTATGATTTCGGGCGCGATGAATCCCGGGGTGCCCATCACCAGGCCGGTCCGTGTCACATGGCTTTCGCCTTCGCCCATGGCAATGCCGAAGTCCACCAGCACGGGCCCTCTGGCGGCCACCATCACATTGGTCGGTTTGATGTCGCGATGGACGATTCCCGCCCTGTGGACGGCTTGCACCGCGGCGATGAGACGCGAGGCCAGGCGCTCCAGGTCCTCACCCACATATCGGCCATTGGCCGCCACGTCCTCTTTGAGGTTGCGCCCATCGATCAGCTCGGTGACGATGAAGGCCACGGCGTCATCCAATTCCATGTCCACAATCTGACAGACACCCGGATGGCGGATTTTGCGCATTGCCATCGCCTCGCGGCGCAGGCGCTCGCGAGCCGGCACGTCTTTGCGCAGATCGTTGTCGTCGCTGAGCGAGTCGCGCAGAATTTTCATCGCGTAGACCTGGCCGCCCCCGTCTTCCACGCGCCACACCGACCCCATGGCCCCGGCCCCGAGGCGCTCGATCAGGGTATAGCCTCCCAGCATCCCACCGGGTTCAAGATCCAACGCGCTGATATCATTCATGGCTACCATTGTGCCGCAGCCGTTCGTCCCGTGGCGGTAGCGTAACGGTATGGGCGATTTGCACAATGGCCGGGGTGGGGTCTCGCGCATTGACGGATTGAGTTTGCTGGAGCGGGCGGTGCTGCTGGGCGGTGCCTCGCAATGGACCACGCATGCCGTGCCGAGGGCCGGTGTGCCGGCTATGGTGCTGGCCGACGGGCCGCATGGGGTGCGACGGGAGGCGCGCGGCGGGGAAGCCGTGGATGCGGCGCAACCGCATGCTGCCCTGCCGGCCACCTGTTTCCCGACGGCTTCGTTGTCGGCGTGTTCGTGGGATCCGTCGCTGATGAGACTTATGGGCGAGGCGCTGGGCGCCGAGGCGCGTGCGCGAAGGGTGAACGTGCTGCTGGGGCCCGGGTTGAACATCAAACGCAGTCCGCTATGCGGCCGGAATTTCGAATACTTTTCTGAGGATCCGCTGCTTGCCGGTCGCATGGCAGCCGGCATGGTGACCGGCATCCAATCGCAGGGGGTGGCCGCATGTCCCAAGCATTTTGCGGCGAACAGCCAGGAATTGCGGCGGCAGTGTTCTAATTCCGTTCTTGACGGCGCGACCCTGCGCGAGCTGTATCTGACCGGGTTCGAAATCGTGGTGCGCCAGGCGCGTCCATGGGCGCTGATGAGTTCATATAACCGGATCAACGGCACGTACGCGCATGAGCATCGCTACCTGCTGCGGCGGGTGCTGCGCGACGAGTGGGGTTTTGACGGCATGGTGGTTTCCGATTGGGGCGCCTCGAATGATGTGGTCGCCGCGGTTGCGGCCGGCGGATCGCTGGAGATGCCCGATCCCGGTCTGGCTTCGGTGCGTCAGATCGTGGCCGCTGTGCGCGAGGGGCGTCTGAGCGAGGGGGACGTGACCGAACGGGCGCGCGAGGTGGCCCGTTGCGCGGCCCGTTGCGCCGCTCGTGACGTCGAGCATACTGTCGATCATGACGTCGCCCATGATGCGGCGGAGCATCATCGTCTGGCTCGTCGCGTGGCCGAGGAGTCGATGGTGCTGCTGCGCAATGAGCCGGCGTCGTCGCGGGCCGCCGCCCTGCCGTTGCCGCGAGGGGCTCGGGTGGCTCTGATCGGTGACATGGCCGCCTGTCCGCGGTTTCAGGGCAGCGGATCGTCGGCGGTGACACCTACCCGCCGGGAGTCGTTGGTCGCCACGATGGAATCCGCGTCTCATGGTGCGTTGACGATGGCCGGATTCGCCGCCGGATATCGCCATGATGGCGTCTCGGATGCCGGATTGGTGCGCGAGGCGGTTGCCATGGCCCGCCGCGCCGACGTCGACGCGATGGTGGCGGTGGTGGGACTGGACGGTCGCAGCGAGGCCGAGGGCGTGGATCGCGTGGATATGCGCATGCCCGCGGCGCAATCTGAGTTGATGGAGGCGCTGGCCGAGGCTGCGGCCGCGGGCGGCAAGCCCCTCATTGCGGTGCTGGTGGCCGGCTCCCCGGTTGAAGTGCCGTGGATCGACGGCTGCTCGGCGGTGCTGTATGCCGGCTTGGGGGGTCAGGGAGCCGCGTCGGCGGTGGCGCGCATATTGTGCGGTGAGGTGAACCCGTCTGGTCGTTTGGCCGAAACATGGCCGATTTCGGGTGAAGATGCGCTATGCGCGACGAGTTACCCGTCCGCGGGTCGGGATGCCGTGTACGCCGAGGGCATGGGTGTCGGATACCGGCATTATCTGGCCGCCGGCGTGTCGGTGCGCTTTCCGTTCGGGTTCGGGCTGGGCTACACGCGATTCCGCTACTCCGATCTCGCGGTGTCGCCCGAGGGGGCGTGCTGCACGGTGACCAACATCGGCGATGTGCCCGGCTCCGCGGTGCCGCAGCTCTATGTGCGGGGACTGCACGGGCGGCGCGATGGCGCCCCGGACCGCGAGCTGAAGGGATTCGCCAAAGTTCGGCTTGACCCCGGTGAATCTCGTCGCGTGACGATTCCGTTCGACGCCTACACGTTCCGGTATTGGGCCGATGACAGCGGGGGCGGCGATGTGCCCGGCGTCGGAAGCCGAGGTTGGGAATCCGGGTCATGGCATACGCGACCGTTGTATGACGTGGACATACTGGTCGGGGAGAGTTGCGAGGATATCCGCCTGTCGCGGTGCCGACGAGCCGGAGGCGACGCCGCTGCCGGTGCGTCCGATCGTCCTGGGGGTGGCGCCGCCGAGGCATTGCCGCTGTCCGGCCGATCCGGGCAACGTACGCGATCCGGCCGATCCTTGTCGTGCGCTGCCGGTTTCCGCTTCACCGCCAACGACCCGTTCTCAAGCTGGGCGAATTCGCCGAGCCGCATGGCCCGTTGGTGGGCGCATCGGCTGATGAGACGGGCCCGTCTGGCCCAGCGGCGCAATGGCGGCGTACCCGACCTGGACGCGCTGTTCGCCATGAACATGCCGCCGCGCGCATTGGCGAAACTGTCGAACGGCATGATCGACTCCCGCGCGGCGCAGGCGCTCGTCGACGTGCCGAATGGCAGGCCGGTGCGTGGCGTGCTGCGCTTCTGCGTGGCCGTGATGCGCAATATGGCGGAAAACCTTGCAACTGCGGCGAAGCTGGCGCGGCGGGGCGTCCGCTAGCCGTCCCGTCCCGTTTTCGCTGGCTTCGCGCGCATATGCCGCACGTATGTCTCGTGGCAAATAATGGCAACGCTTCCTGCGGTGTTTGGCGGATTGTGTATAGTGGGCCATGGCTCAATGAAGAGTTTTCTTCTAGAACCGCCAGAAAAGCAAATACTGCTACGAGGACGTTGTCGAGGTTTGTCAGCGAGTTCGTGGCGGTACCACAAGTGAACACCCCTTCACTACGGATCGTTCGGCACGTACCTGCCGATGAAAGGAATGTAATAATGGCAAATGTGGTATTCGAGCATGTCACTCGAATCTACCCGGGCAACGACAAGCCCTCGGTGGATGATCTGAACCTTGACATCAAGGATGGCGAGTTCCTGGTTCTGGTTGGTCCTTCTGGCTGTGGTAAGTCCACGACCCTGCGCATGCTTGCCGGCCTCGAAGAGGTCAACAAGGGCCGCATCCTCATCGGCGATAAGGATGTCACCACCATGCAGCCCAAGGACCGCGATATCGCGATGGTCTTCCAGAACTACGCCCTGTACCCGCACATGACCGTCGCCGACAACATGGGCTTC